>Ga0067045_1027518_pt1 | contig 103124 bp, 110 predicted proteins | sample TerdegcTABiofilm_FD_59184 | JGI IMG/M metagenome (GOLD analysis project Ga0067045, IMG submission 59184) | Combined Assembly of (Gp0054472, Gp0054536) Wastewater bioreactor microbial communities from Singapore -Terephthalate degrading...
CGACCGGATCACCCGGCCGCGACGGGGGTCGCCGATAAACGACTTCCGCAAGGAGAGATCGGAGTGCGGACCACCGTGCTCATTATCGGAGGCGGAGTGACCGGCGCGGGCCTGGCCCGGGATCTGGCCCTGCGCGGCGTGGACTGTCTTCTGGTGGACAAGCGGGACGTCAACGCCGGGGCCTCTGGCGGCAACCACGGCCTGTTGCACAGCGGGGCCCGCTACGTGGCCTCCGACCCCCTGGCCGCCGCCGAGTGCCGCGAGGAGGGCGCCATCCTACGCCGGATCGCTCCTCATTGCATCGAGGACACGGGCGGGCTGTTCGTGGCCGTGGCCGGCGATGACGAATCCTATCTTGCCGATTTCCCTGGACTTTGCGTAAAAAGCGGTATCGTCGCCACCCCCCTGGAGGTAAAGACCGCCCGGGAGATGGAACCCGCCCTGTCGGACCGGATCATCGCCGCCTACGCCGTGGCCGACGCCTCGGTGGACCCCTTCAAGCTCTCCCTGGACAACATCGGCCAGGCCACGGCCCACGGCGCGCGCTTTCTGCCCTGGACCCAGGTTGTGGGCTTTTGCCTGGAACGGGGCCGCATCCGGGCCGCGATCCTGCGCAACACCGCCGACGGCCGAGAGCACGAGGTCGCCGTCTCCATGGTGGTCAACGCCGCCGGGGCCTGGGCCGGACGGGTGGCGGCCATGGCCGGACTGTCCGTGGACCTGGTCTATTCCAAGGGCACCCTGCTCGTGACCCAAAGCCGGATCACCGAACGGGTGGTGAACCGCCTGCGGCCGGCCACGGACGCGGACATCCTGGTGCCCGGGGGCACGGTGTCCATCCTCGGCACCACCTCGGTGCGCATCGCCGACCCCGACGACTGTCGGCCGACCATCCCCGAGGTGGACCGAATCATCGACGAGGGCGCGGCTATGGTCCCGGAGCTCAACTCCACCCGCTACATCCGGGCCTATTCCGGAGTGCGGCCGCTGTTCGGCAGGTCCACCTCGGCCGGAGACCGGGCCGTCAGCAGGGGATTCGCCCTTTTGGACCACGCCCGCGACGGCGTGGACAACTTCCTGACCATCACCGGCGGCAAGCTGACCACCTACCGGTTGATGGCCGAAAAGACCGCCGACCTGGCCTGCGCCAAGCTCGGGATGGACGCCCCCTGCGTCACCGCCGTCACCCCCCTGCCTCCTTACGAGGGCGGCCGCTGGACCGAGCCCGGCCTGGCCCCCCGCCGCTGGATCGAGGCCACGGACCCCACGGACGCCATCCTGTGCGAGTGCGAAATGGTCTCCGCGAGCGTGGTGGACGACATCGTGCGCACCATGCCGGACGTGGCCCCCGGGGCCAGACTTCTGTCCATCGGCCTGCGCAGCCGCATCGGCAAGGGTCCCTGCCAGGGCGGCCTGTGCAGCCTCCGGGTGGCCGCCCATCTCTACGACGCGGGGGTCTTCGCCGACGCCGAGGGACTTTCCGAGATGCGCCGCTTCCTTTCCGAACGTTGGCGCGGACTGCGGCCCATCCTGTTCGACTTCCCCCTGGTGCAGGCCGAATTCCAGGAGGCCCTGCATTGCGGCCTGTTCGGCCTGGAACTGAGCGAAAACGGCGAAACCGGGGGGGACGTCCCATGACCGCCGCATCCCTGCCCCGCCACGAGGTCGACCTCATGGTCCTGGGGACCGGCCTGGCCGGCCTGGCCGCCGCGGCCTTCGCCCTGAGACGGGGGCTTTCCGTGGCCGTGGCCGGGACTCCCGGAGCGAGCCTGTTCGCCAGCGGCCTTCTGGACCTTCTGGCGGTGCATCCCACGGCCCAGGGCCGGGTCTGGGACGACCCCTTCGCGGCCGTGGCCGCCCTGGCCGCCGCCGAACCGGACCATCCCTACGCCAAGGTGTCCCGGCCCCGGATCGAGGCGGCCTTCGCCGACTTCGTGGAGTTTCTTGGCGGCATCGGCCTCGACTACCACGGCCACGACGGCGTTAACGCCATGATCCTGACCCCGGTGGGCACCGTCAAGCGCACCTACCGGGTCCCGGCCGGCATGTGGGCCGCCGACCACGGCCTGCGCCGCACCCCAGCCGCCCTGCTGGTCGATTTCGAGGGACTTAAGGGCTACAGCGCGGCCCAGGCGGCCCAGACCGCGCGCGCCGTGTGGCCCGGACTAGGACACGCCCGCCTGCCCTTCCCCGGCGGCCTGGCCGCCCCCTATCCCGAGCCCATGGCCCTGGCCATGCAGTCCCCGGCCGTCCGGAAGGCCCTGGCCGCCTCCCTGGCCCCCCGCCTTCGGGGCGTGGAGATGGTCGGATTTCCGGCCATCCTGGGCATCTCCCGGACCCGGGAGGTGCTTTCGGACCTGCGCGAGCTTCTGGGACTTCCCGTCTTCGAGATCCCCACCATGCCGCCGGCGGTCACGGGCCTGCGCCTGAAGGCCGCCGCCGAGGAGCACCTGCCCCGGCTCGGGGCCATGACCTTTTTCGGCAAGCTGGCCCTGGCGGCCCGGACGGACGGGAAGGGATTCGTGTTCACCGTGGGCGGCGCCGAACCCGAGGCCCGCGTCTCGGCCCGGGGCGCGGTGCTGGCCACGGGACGATTTTTCGGCAGGGGGCTCGCGCCCCATCGCAAGGGGATCCGAGAGGCCCTGTTCGACCTGCCCGTGGTCCAGCCCGCCTCGCGCTCGGCCTGGCACGCCCAAAGCATGTTCAACCCGGCCGGGCACGGCGTCAACAGGGCGGGATTGGCCACGGACGCCCGCTTCCGACCCCTTGGGGCGAGCGGGGAGCCGGCCTTCGAAAACCTCTACGCCGTGGGCTCCATCCTGGCCGGACACGACTGGACCCGCCAGAAGTGCGGCGCGGGGCTGGCCCTGGTCACGGCCCAGGCCGCCGTGGAGGATTTCGCCGCCTCGACCTGACCGAAGGCAGGCGGTCGCTCGTCCGGCGAACCCCATAACCGGAAGGGCCGTTTCGCGGGAGCGTCCATGAGCCTTTTCGCCGTGATTTTATGGGTATGCGGGGCCGCGTGCCTCGGCGGCACGCTCTGGCGCCTGTCCCGCTGGCTGTCTCCGGACCGCTCCCTGGCCGTTCCCGGCCTGCCGCCCTCCCGGGCCCTGGTCTCCCTGATCCGTTCCCTGTCCCTCCGGGACGCGCGACGGGCCGTTCCCCGCCTCCTTTTCACCCTTGTCCGGGACATCCTGCTCCAGGGGCACCTTGCGCGAAAAGGGAGCCTGTGGCGCTGGATCATGCATTTCTGCCTGTTCGCCGGATTTTCCGGCCTGCTTTTCTTCCACGCCCTGGAAGACCTCGTCTCCCGGCCCCTGTTTCCGGGCTACGAGCCGACCCTCGACCCCTGGCAGTTCCTGCGCGACCTCTTCGGGGTCCTGGTCGCCCTGGGGCTCGGCATCGCCCTGGTCCGCCGCCTCGTGTTGCGCGACATGCGCCGCACCACCCGCATCGAGGACCTCTTCGCCCTGGGGCTCATCGGCCTGATGGTGGGCTCGGGCTTTATCCTGGAGGCCTCGAAGATGGTCTCCCCGGCCGTTTTCAACCGCATGGCCGTCGACTATCTCCCGGCCCCGGACGAGACGGATATGGCCGCCCTGCGGGCCTTCTGGACCAACCAACGCGGTATGGTCTTTCCGGAAACGACCCGGGACACGGCCGGACCATCGGCCGGACTGATCGAGAAGGGCCGCGACCTGTCCGAGGCAAGCTGCGCCCCCTGCCATTCCCCCCCCCGCTCGGCCTTCGTGTCCGCGCCCCTGTCCCGGATCCTGGCCCCCTCGAGCGCCGGCCGGGACGCCTTTGTGTGGTGGACCCACGTCCTTTCCTGCCTCTTCGCCCTGGCGTGGCTGCCCTTCGGCAAGCTCTTCCACATCCTGTCAACGCCCGTGGGCATCCTGCTGCAAAGCCTGGACCCCGGCCTGGAGGCCCTGCGCCCCCGGCCGCAGACGCCCGTAAAACGGGCCGTGGGTCTGGACGCCTGCACCAACTGCGGGGTCTGCAGCAGCCATTGCAGCGTGCTCCCGGCCTTTCTGGCCCTTCGCACCCCCGATATCCTGCCCTCGAAAAAACTCCTGTCCATGCGCAGGCTGGCCGGCAAGGGGGGCAAGATCACCCCGGCGGCCCTGGCCGCCTTTTCCAGGGGCGGGTTCGTCTGCACCGAATGCATGCGCTGCACCGTGCTCTGCCCCTCGAGAATCAATCTCCAGGACCTGTGGCTGGTCGCCAAGCGGGAGGCCGCCAGGCTGGGCTATCCGGAACTTTACGTGCGGCTGCGCAGCCTCGGCCCCGAGGTCTGGAAACGCCTGGCCGGGGAAAACAGACGACCGGCCAGGACCCTGGCCCGGTCCCCGTCGCTGCTGGACAATCCGGAAACCTTCGCCGCCTGCGTCCAGTGCTCGGTATGCACCTCGGTGTGCCCTCTGTTCCGGCTTCCGGACGTCCCGGCCGTCGATCTGGACGTCTCCCCGCACCAGATCATGAATCTGGCCCGCATGGGCCTGGCGGACATGGCCCTTCCGGCCAATTTCCTATGGAACTGCGTCACCTGCTATGCATGCCAGGAACACTGTCCCCGGGGCATCCGGGTGGCCGACGTGCTCTATGAGCTGCGCAACCTGGCCCACTCCCGGGTGGAGGCGGCGGACGCCGCCGGCCTCCTGGACGACGCCGGCGCGGCCTGGGGGCGGCCATGACCCACGCCTGGTTTCCCGGCTGCCGCATCCCCTACCACCTGCCCGACTACGGCCGGGAATCCTTGGCCGTGCTCGAGGTCTTGGGCATCGCCCCGGCCCTGCTCGAATTTCCCTGCTGCGGCTATCCCTTGCGCCACCAGAGCCTTTCGGCCTCGGTGCTCTCGGCGGCCCGGGGCCTGGCCGTGGCCGCCAGGGCCGGATGCGGCGTCCTGACCCCCTGCAAATGCTGCTTCGGCCATTTGCGGTTCGCACAGGCCGCCCTGGCCGCCCGGCCCGAGCTGCGCGCGGCGGTGGACGCGGCCCTGGCCCCCGAGGGCCTGAGCTACGATCCCGACACGCCCGTCACCCACCTGTTGACCGTCCTGGCCCGGGACCCGGGTCTGGCCGCCATCCGCGCCGCCGTGGTCCGGCCCCTTTCCGGGCTTCGGGTCGCGGCCCACTACGGCTGCCACGCCCTGCGACCCTCGGACGTAACCCGCTTCGACGATCCCCGGTCCCCGACCATCTTCGAGGACCTGCTTACGGCCCTTGGAGCGACGCCCGTGTCCTGGTCCCTGCGCCTGGAGTGCTGCGGCCAGCCCCTGGCCGGAAAAAACGACCGGCTGGCCTCGGCCCTGGCCCACAGCAAATACGTCTCGGCCATGGAGGCCCGGGCCCGGGTCATGGCCACAGCCTGCACCTATTGCCAGATGCAACTCGGCCGGACGGGCCTGGCCTGCGAGACGCCCCCGGCCTGGGCCCGGGAACCGGTCCGGGCCTCGCCGCTTCCGGCCCCGCCGCTGCCCGTGGCCGCCGTGTCCCGGCTCGCGGGCGCGGCCATGGGACTGTGGCCCCTGGAAGAGGACATGCGGCCCGCGTCGCCCGGAAGGTGACGCCTCTCCCGAAAACGATCGGCCCGGACTTGCCGCGAAGGCCGGAATCGGAGAAACACCACCAATGCCATGCGGGCGGACACGCCCCAAAAGGAGCGCATCATGGGCGGATACATCGGCGCCGTGGATCAGGGCACGACCTCGTCCCGGTTCATCATCTTCGACGCCTCCGGGCGCATCGTGGCCATGGACCAGAAGGAACACCGCCAGATATTCCCCGAGCCGGGCCATGTGGAGCACGACCCCATGGAGATATGGGAAAACACCCGGGAGGTCATCGCCGGGGCCCTGCGCAAGGCCGGGATCACCGGCGCGGACCTCGCCGCCCTGGGCATCACCAACCAGCGCGAGACCGTGGTGGTCTGGGACCGGCGCACCGGCCGCCCTTACTCCAACGCCATCGTCTGGCAGTGCGCCCGCACCCGGGACATCTGCGAGGAGCTCATCAAGGACGGCGGCCCGGACCGGTTCCGGGCCAAGACCGGCCTGCCCGTGGCCACCTATTTCAGCGGTCCCAAGATCAAGTGGATTCTGGACAACGTCCCCGAGGCCAGACGGGCCGCCGAGGCCGGCGAGGCCCTGTTCGGAACCATGGAGTCCTGGATCATCTGGTGGCTGACCGGCGGCCCCCGGGGCGGGGCCCACGTCACCGACGTGACCAACGCCAGCCGGACCATGCTCATGGATCTGGCCACCCTGGAATGGGACGACGACATCCTGGACGTGCTGGACATTCCACGCCAGGGCCTGCCGCGCATCGTGCCCTCCAGCGATGCCGCCTCCTGGGGGCCGACCATGGAGGACGGACCGCTTCAGGCCCGGGTCCCGGTGTGCGGGGCCCTGGGGGACCAGCAGGCGGCCCTGGTGGGCCAGGCCTGCTTCGAGCCCGGCGAGGCCAAGAACACCTACGGCACGGGCTGCTTCCTGCTCCTCAACACCGGCGCCACCCCCATCCCCTCCCGCCACGGCCTGATCACCACCCTGGCCTACAAACTCGGGGACAGCGATCCGGTCTACTGCCTGGAGGGCTCGGTGGCCATGGCCGGGGCCCTGGTGCAATGGGTGCGCGACAACCTGGGGCTGATCCAGTCCGCCCCGGAGATCGAGCGTCTGGCCATGCACGCCGAGGACAACGGCGGGGTATACATCGTGCCGGCCTTTTCCGGGCTTTTCGCACCCTATTGGCGTTCGGACGCCCGGGGGGCCATCGTGGGCCTGACCCGCTACGCCAACAGGTACCACCTGGCCCGGGCCGTGCTCGAGGCCTGCGCCTACCAGACCAGGGACATCGTGGAGGCCATGAACAAGGATTCCGGGGTGGCCCTGACGAAGCTCAAGGTGGACGGAGGCATGGTCGGAAACGAGCTGCTCATGCAGTTCCAGGCCGATGTGCTGGACGTACCGGTCATCCGGCCCATGGTCTCCGAGACCACCTGCCTGGGCGCGGCCTATGCCGCCGGACTGGCCGTGGGTTTCTGGCGGGACACCCGGGAGCTGTGCAAGAACTGGTCTGTGGACCGGGTCTTCGAGCCCGGGATGGACGCCGCGGCCCGGGAGTCGGGCTACCGGGGCTGGAAGAAGGCCGTGGAACGGACCCTGAACTGGGTGGATTGAGGCGGTTCCCGTCCGGGAACGTCTGCGCCGGCCGGGAAGCCTGACAGACGCTTCGATGAAAAACGGGCGCTCCGGAATCCGGGACGCCCGTTCGGTTTTTTCGTGGCGGAGAGGGAGGGATTCGAACCCTCGATCAGGGTTTAAGCCCCGATACCCGCTTAGCAGGCGAGCGCCTTCGGCCGACTCGGCCACCTCTCCGCGAAACACGTCCTGTATCCGACAGGTCCCTGTCGGTCAACCCCCGGATGGTCTCCCACACCGAGGATATCCACACGGCCCCGGCGTCAGCGCAACGCCCGGGAAAGCAGGGCCAGAAACGCCGCGCGCGGCATCTCCCGGCTGCCGAACCTGGCCATGTGGGCGGTGGTCTGCTGGCAGTCGATGAAGTGAAATCCCAGGTCGTCGAGACGACGGCCCAGGGCCACAAAGGCGGCCTTGGAGGCGTCCGGCTCCAGGTGAAACATGGATTCGCCGAAAAAGGCCCGGCCCAGGGCCACGCCATAGACCCCGCCGACAAGACGCCCGTCCAGGCGGGCCTCGACGCTGTGGGCGAAGCCGGCCCGGTGCAGGTCGATGTAGGCCCGGACCATGGCCCTGGTGATCCAGGTGCCGCGCTGCCCCGGACGCCGCACCCCGGCGCAGGCCCGGATGACCGCGGGGAAATCCGTGTCGAAGCCGATATCGAAACGTTTCTGGCGCACCACGCGTTCCAGGCGGCGGGGAACGTGCAATTCGGCCGGGAAAAGCACGGGACGCGGGTCCGGCGACCACCACAAAATGGGGCTGGTGGCATCATACCAGGGGAAGATGCCCTGGGAATACGCGGAAAGCAGGCGCGGCACGGACAGATCCCCACCGACGGCCAAAAGGCCTTCCGGACCGGCCAGGGAAGGCGGCGGAAAACCCAGGTCATCCGGATCGTCGGAAAGGACGAAGATGGACATGGTCAGGTTTGCCGTCCGCAAGCCCGACCTTTTCGGGCTTGCGGACGGCCTGGATGGTTATGCGGGGCGTGCCGCCGGAAACTAATGGACAACCTTTTTCCGCCCGGATTCGCGCGGGACGTAAGCAAAGGAAAAAGACGACCCCTCCGGGACCTCGGCCACGGAACCGCCGTGTTCCCCGGAGGGGTCGTCCACCAGGGCCTCGCCGCCCTGGCGCAGACGGCCGAAAAGCATTTCATGGGCCAAAATGTCCTTGATCTCGGTCTGAATGACCCTGGCCAGGGGGCGGGCCCCGAAGACCGGATCGAAGCCCTTTTTGGACAACAGGGTCACGGCGGCCGGCGTCAGCGTCACCACGACCTTTCTCTCGCGCATCTGGTCGTTCAATTCGCCCAGATACTTGCCCACAATGCGGTCCATGACCTCCGGGGTCAGGGGCCTGAAGGTGACGATGCCGTCCAACCGGTTGCGGAATTCCGGGCTGAACAGCCGCTCCAGGGCCTTTTTGCCCTGGTCGGAGCGGTCGTCCGGGGTCTCGGCGTCGCCGAAACCGATGCTCTTGGCGGACATCTCCCGGACCCCGGCGTTGGTGGTCATGAGCAGTATAACGTGGGAGAAATCCGCCTTGCGGCCGTTGTTGTCGGTCAGGGTGGCGTAGTCCATGACCTGCAGCAGGATGCTGAACATATCCGGATGGGCCTTCTCTATCTCGTCGAGCAGAAGCACGCTGTGGGGGTGCTTGCGGATGGCGTCGGTCAGAAGCCCGCCCTGGTCGAAGCCCACGTAGCCCGGGGGCGCGCCGATAAGCCGCGACACGGCGTGCTTCTCCATGTATTCGCTCATGTCGAAGCGCACGAAGTTGACCCCCAGAACCTGGGCCAGCTGCCTAGCCAGTTCGGTCTTGCCCACCCCTGTGGGGCCGGCCAGGAGGAAGGAGCCGGTTGGCTTGCCGACAGGAGAAAGCCCGGCCCTGGAACGCTTGATGGCCTTGGAGACGATGTCGATGGCCTTGTCCTGGCCGAAAATGACCGCTCGGAGGTCGCGATCCAGATTCTCCAGGCGGGTCTTGTCCGAGCCGCTGATGCGCTGGGCCGGAATCCTGGCCATTTTGGCCACGATCCTTTCCACATCGGCGGTACCGATAGAGCCGCGACCGGTCTTTCCCGACAAGCGGTGAACGGCGCCGGCCTCGTCGATGACGTCGATAGCCTTGTCCGGGAGATAGCGGTCGTTGATATGCTTGGCCGATAGCTCCACGGCGGCCTTGATGGCCGTGTCGGTGTAATGGACGCCGTGATGCTCTTCATAATAGGAACGAAGCCCCTTGAGGATCTCCACGGCCTCGTCCCGGGTGGGCTCGGCGATGTCGATCTTCTGAAAACGCCGGGACAAGGCTCGGTCCTTTTCGAAATGATTCTTGTATTCCTCATAGGTGGTGGAGCCGATGCACCGCAATGTTCCCGAGGCCAGGACGGGCTTGAGGATATTGGAAGCATCCATGGTCCCGCCACTGGTGGCGCCGGCACCGACAATGGTATGGATCTCGTCCACGAAGAGTATGGCCTCGGGTTTCTGGCCCAACTCCGCCAGAACCCCCTTGAGCCGAGCCTCGAAATCGCCCCGGTACTTGGTTCCGGCCAAAAGCGCGCCCATATCCAGGGCGTATATCTCGGTATTGGCAAAGGCCTCGGGCACCTCGCCCCTGACGATTTTCAGTGCCAGTCCCTCGGCGATCGCGGTCTTGCCCACACCCGGGTCCCCCACATAGATGGGGTTGTTCTTGCGCCGGCGCATAAGCACCTGGATGGTGCGTTCGAGCTCCGGAGACCGGCCGATCAGGGGATCGATGCGTCCCTCCCGGGCCTTTTCGATCAGGTTGACCGTGAATTGCTCGAGCGCCGTGCCTCCCGGCCTGGGCTCCGGCGTCTCGCCGGGCCGCGGCGGGCTGTCCTGACGCCAGGGTTCGACCCCCTGGCCGTGGGAGATGCTCTCCAGGACGTCCAGCCGGGTAATGCCATGGGACTTGAGGAAATAGACGGCGTAGGAATCCTCCTCGTCGAACAGGGCGGCCAGGACATCCCCTACCTCCACCTGGTTCTTGCCGGCGTTTTGCATCTGCATGATGGCCCGTTGCAACACCCGTTGCACCCCAAGCGTCTGGACCACCTCCGTCGCGGTATCTTTGGGCAGGACTTCCATGTGGTCCAGAAAAAACCGTTCCAACTGGTTTTTGAGGCGCACCACATTGGCCCCGCACCCGGCGAGGATGTCTTTTCCGGAGTCGTCCAGAACAACCGCATAAAGCAGGTGTTCCAAAGTCAGATATTCATGACTGCGGCGCTTGACTTCCTTGACGGCGTTGGTCAGCACTCTTTCCAGTGTCTTGCTGAGCATCTAGACCTCTTCCAAGCTGCATTTAAGGGGATAACCATTCTGGCGGGCCATCCGGCGCACCAGGGAAACCTTGAGTTCGGCCACTTCCGCGGTGTAGACCCCGCAGACGCCGATGCCTTTGTTATGGACATTCAGCATGATCTGGACGGCCTCGGCCTCGGTCTTGCGAAAGACCTGCATGAGCACTTTAACCACGAATTCCATGGTCGTGTAGTCGTCGTTATGCAAAAGGACCTTGAACCGTTTGGGTTCACGCACCTCTTCGGCCAGCCCCACGCCAGATTCGCGTTCTTCGTCGTGGATCGGTTCGCTCATAATTGTTTGCGCAACGATGGTATGTTCTGATTGCATGGCGCCTCGAACCATGCCTGGGTTTCATAATAAGACGCGGCTTGCTTCTGTCGAGGGCGCTCCGGTGATGGACCCGGCACGGACGGAGACGGAGGCGATCCGCGCGGCGGGCCTCACTTTCGGACACCGTAACCTAGAAAAAAACGTGACGGCTTACAATAGAAAGATAACTCTTGGGGATTACGAACTTTATTTGTCAAGGGAGGGACTTTTCGCAAGACGGGCCGCCGTGGCCGTATCGAAAACGAAGCTGTCCTCATGCGGCAGGCCCAGCCGGTCAAGATTTTCAAGATGCAGGTCATGATAGGTAGCGGTGCTGGCCGAGGCGGACGAAAGCCCCAGGCTCTCCGCCACGGTCCGGATGGCGTCGGGGGTTCCCTCGATTTCAACATATCGACCGAACGGCAGCCGGTCCAGACAAACCACGGCCCGGCCGATCCGCCATGTCTCCCGAACCTTTTCGTAACGCAGTGTGGCGGCATAGCCCAGACCGATCAGGATATCGCGTAGCGATCGGACGTCGTCCACCCGGGTTTCGATCTCCCGCCTGACCTTGAACCCCTGCGGAGCGTCCGGCGGGGGAGGCAATTTGAGCGTCAGGACGCCGCCGCTATCCTCGGCCTGACCCGCCAAGGTAGGCTGAGAAATCATAAGCCGCAACCGCAACAAAATCCCCGCCTCGCGCAACCGCCCCTGATCACCGGAATCGAACACCTCGTTGCGCTCGAAAACCAGGCCAAGACATTGAGCGCCGCCCCCGATAAGGGCCGCCCGCACGGGTGCGAAATCCGCAACCGGATATTTCAATTCGACTTCAAGGGACACAGGGCCACCCCAAACAACCGGAAGGGATCAGAAACAGAAGAACGAAAAGGTCGTCCCAACCAAAAGACATCCGCGCCCGGGCTATGCGGCCGAACAAAAACGCACCACCTCGGAGGCGATAAGCATCAGCGACATGACCCGGTCCGCGCCGCCGCGCTTGATGGCCTCCTGGGGCATGCCGAAGACCACGCAACTGGCCTCGTCCTGGGCGATGGTGTAGGCCCCGGCGTCCTTCATCTCTTTCAGGCCGTCGGCCCCGTCGTCGCCCATGCCGGTCATGATCACGCCCACAGCGTTTTTTCCGGCATACCTGGCCGCCGACCGAAACAGCACGTCCACGCTCGGGCGATGCCGCTTGACCAGGGGGCCGTCCTTGATCTCCACATGGTAGCGCGCCCCGCTACGCTTGAGCAGCAGATGCTTGTTGCCCGGGGCGATGAGCGCCTGGCCGCGCAAAATGGTGTCATTGTCCTCGGCCTCCTTGACCGTGATCCGGCACAAGCCGTTCAAGCGCTTGGCGAAGGCGGCCGTGAACTGTTCGGGCATGTGCTGGACGATGGCGATTCCCGGGCAATCCTGGGGCATGGCCTCAAGAAACACCCGCAAAGCCTCGGTACCCCCCGTGGATGCGCCCACGGCCACGACCTTCTCCGTGGTCCCGAACATGGCCTTGCCTGTGGGCCCGGGCAGGACGGCATCGGCATCGAGCTTGGGTTCGACCTTGAGGGCCGGGATGGGGGAAAGACGCTTCATCTTGGCCCGTGCCGCAGCCTTGACCGAGTCGCAGATGCGGATGCGCGACTCCTCCAGAAACTGCCGGGTACCGAGCTTGGGCTTGAGGATGATGTCCAACGCCCCGTATTCCATGGCCCGAAGCGTGGTCTCCGAACCGGACTCGGTCAGGGTCGAGCAGATGACCACGGGCAGGGGATGCTGGGACATGATCTTGCGCAGAAAGGTCAGGCCATCCATGCGCGGCATTTCTATGTCCAGGGTGATGACGTCCGGGACCTCCTCCTCCATCTTCTTGGCGGCGGCGAAGGGATCCGCGGCGGTACCCATGACCACGATCTCGGGATCGGAGGACAGGATATCGGAGAGCGTCTGGCGCACCAGCGCCGAGTCATCCACGATCAAAACCTTAACCTTGTCCACCCGTCACCGCCTTTTTACGGTCCGCATCCCCGTGCGGACAGTTTCCTGGTTTCCTGCCTGTTCCCGGCTCGTGTCATGACCTCGAACTTCGCGTATACGAATTTCGAGGTGCACCATCGCATTCTGTTTCTCAAAAAAACGACGTATTTTTAAGAGAGAACACTAAATTCGACGATATACCGTAGGCGCAACCTGACGCAGGGGCAATTCCATTCCCGTCAGACTTTCCGAATGGCCGATAAACAAATGTCCGTCCGGCCGAAGCTGACGGCAGAATTTGTTCAGAAGCCGCTCCTGTGTGGCCCGGTCAAAATAGATCATCACGTTGCGGCAAAAGATGATGTCCATCGGGTGGTCAAAACGAAACTCCTCCATGAAATTAAGGCGGGAAAAGGTCACCACATCGCGCAACCCGGCAACGATGCGCACCAGTTTCTTCTGCCGGTCCTTGCTGCGCAACAGATACTTGCGCTTGAGCTCCATGCTCATCTGGTGCACCCGTTCCTCGGGATAAACCGCGCGCCGGGCCTTCTCCAGGACCTGAATGGAAATATCCGTGGCCAGGATGGAAAACCTGAAACCGGGATGATTCTCGGCGAACTCGCTTAAAACCATGGCCAAGGTATACGGCTCCTCCCCGGAGGAGCATCCGGCGCTCCACAACCGTAATTTCGGTTCATGGGCGTGCGCCCTGAGCCAGCCGGGCAATACCCGGTCGCGAAGAATCTCGAAATGTTTGGGCTCTCGAAAAAACTCCGTGGTGTTGGTGGTGATGGCGTCGATGAGTTGGCCGAGTTCCTCGGAAAGGCCGGCCGGACTGAATAAAAAATCGTTGTATTCCCGGAACGAGGCCATTTCGAGCAGGCGCAGACGTTTTTGCAGCCTGGCCTCGACCATGGTCTTTTTCGAGGGGGGCAGCTTGATGCCGCATTCGGCATGAATGAACTCGCTGAACCGTTTGTAATCCTTGTCGTTCATGCTGACCATGGACGACGGCCTGGTCCTTTCGCGAGACGTCCTAGACTCCGGCATCGGCGGTCCCTTCACGCCGTTCCACCGTTCCGGAGATTCCGACGGCGTCGGCTGCCAGATTCAATTCCTCAGCCGAAAACACCTTGTTGATATCCAAAATGACGATGAACCGGTCCCCGCTTTTGCCCATCCCGGTGATGAACTCGGACTTGATGCGGGTGCCCATGCGCGGCGGCGGTTCGATCTGGGAACTTTCCATCTCGTAGACCTCCTGGACCGAGTCGGCCAGGGCGCCGAGCACCGTGGACTCGCCGTCGAGTTCGACCTCGACGATGATGATGCAGGTATTGACCGTACGCCGGGTCTCGCCCATGCCGAATTTCATGCGCAGATCCACCACGGGCACGGCCCGCCCCCGCAGATTGATGACCCCCCGGATGAATTCCGGAGTGCGCGGCACCTTGGTGATGGAGGTCAGTTCCAAGACCTCGCGCACGGAGCCGATATTGAGGGCGAACAGTTCGTCTTCGAGAACAAAGGTCAAATATTGGTTGTCATTGAGGGAAATATCGTCGGTGGACATGTCTGCGCCTCCCCTTTCGGTTTCAGGATTGGACCGCCGCGCGCAAGAGTCCGGGCACGTCGAGGATGAGGGCCATGGTTCCGTCACCCTTGATGGTCGCCCCGGACAGCCCTTCCACGTCCCGATAAATACGCCCCAGGCTCTTGATGACCGTCTGATGTTCGCCAATGACCCGATCCACCACGATGCCCACCCGGGAACCCTCGACGCACGACACCACCACCTGTTCCACGTCGGGCGGGCGCCCGTCTATGGAAAAAAAGTCACGCAGCCGGATATACGGGACGATCTCCCCGCGAAGATTGACGATGCGGTCCCCGTCGAGCCTGTCGGTACGCGGCAAGTCCACGCACTCCTCCACGATGGACAGGGGGGCCACGAAAAACTCCTGGCCGGTCTGAACCTGGAGGCCGTCGATGATGGCCAGTGTCAGGGGCAGGCGCACGGTGATCTCCGTCCCCTGGCCCGGGACGCTGTCGATCTCGACGGCTCCGCGCAGGGATTCGATGCCGCGCTTGACCACGTCCATGCCCACTCCCCGGCCGGAGACGCTGGTAATGGCCCTGGCCGTGGAAAAACCCGGCAGAAAAATGAGGTTGTACAGCTCCTTCTCGGTAAGCTCCGCCTCGGGAGACACCAGGCCCCGTTCCACGGCCTTGGCCCGAATGGCCTGGGCCTCAAGCCCCCGGCCATCGTCGGCGATCCGGATGACCACGGCCCCGCCGGAATGTTCGGCCGTGAGCCGCACCGTGCCCCGCGCGGGCTTGCCTGCGGCCAGTCGTTCCTCGGGGGTTTCCACCCCGTGGTCGATGCTGTTGCGCAAAAGATGCACCAACGGGTCTCCGAGACGCTCGATAACCGTCTTGTCCAGTTCGGTTTCCTCTCCCGAGGTAACCAGATCGATCTGTTTGCCGAGTTCCGCGGAAAGATCCCGCACCAGCCGGCGATATTTGTTGAATGTGGTGCCGATGGGCAGCATGCGGATGCCCAGGGTGGAATCGCGCAGGTCGTCGCTTAGGCGCTCCAGATGTTCCGAAAGGGTTTTGAGAACGGCATCTGCGGATCCGGACACGACCTGTTTGATCTGGGCCTGGACAATGACCAGCTCCCCCACCAGATCCACCAGATTGTCGAGCTTGTCAGCGGCCACCCGGATGCTGGCCGCGGTTTCCGCAGCCGGCTCGCGGGCCTTTCTGATGTCGCGCACGGCATCCTGTTCGACCAGGGCCGCCTCCACCGTCGGACCAGGCACCACGCCGGATTCGGTCAAAAGCGCGCCCAAACGCTTCTGGGAGGCCAGGGCCTGGGCCAGATCCTCGGGCGTCAGATCCCCGCGTTCGACCAGGATCTCGCCGAGCTTCTTGTACACCCCGCCGTCGGCCGCGGCACTTCCCGAATCGATCATCTCGATGGACAACTGCGCGCATTCATCCTCCACAAAGACGAACACGTCCTGAACCTGTCCCTGATCGACCTGAGCGCCCAGAATGATGTCCCACCAGACATGGCAGGATTCGGGATCGATGTCCTCCAGGCAGGGAATGTCCTCGGTATGCGGATAACTGCGGACAATGCCCAGAGCGAAAAGATCCTCCAGCAAATGAAGGGGATTGTTTCCGGTAGTATAAAAATCCGGACCGGGACGGAAGCGGATGCGGTAGGTGGCCTTTCCCCGGGGGAGCTCGGACGCGGGCTCGACCGCCTCGCGAACGGGTTCTGGTTCGGCCGTGGGGCTCAATTGCCGCAACCTGCAAAGGATGTCCCGTCCCCGGGTCTGGATCACTTCGTCGTCGGCATCGAGGGCATCGGAGACCTCAAGGAGCGACTTGATATGATCCCTGGCCGCCAGGGTAAGGTCGAGCAAGGGCTTGGTCACCGCGAACAGCCCGTTGCGCACCTTGTCAAAGACTGTTTCCACCTCGTGGGTGAAGGCGGCGATGTCGTCGAACCCGAACATCGCCCCCGACCCCTTGATGGTATGCATGGCCCGAAAGACGCGATTGATGAGATCCTGGTCCTCGGGTTGGTCCTCCAGGGCCAAAAGCGAGTCCTCAAGTTCCCCCAAAAGCTCGGCGGCCTCTTCCTTGAAGGCCATTCTGTGCATATCGTCCTGCGACATCTGGCCATCCTCCCAGCCGGGATTGAACCGAATCAGGGGCGAGGCGTACTTAGGGACGCGACACTAGCGAAGCACTTTTTTCACAACTGCCAACAACTGCTCGGGGGTGAACGGCTTCACAATCCAACCCGTGGCCCCGGCCGTCTTCCCTTCCTGCTTCTTGGCGGCCTGGGATTCCGTGGTGAGCATGACAATGGGAATGAATTTGTACGCAGCCTGGGAGCGAATGTTTTTTATCAGCTCGATACCGTCCATGTTGGGCATGTTCAAATCAGTGATGACCATATGCACGGTTCCCTTGAGCTTGCCCAGGGCATCCTTTCCGTCCGAAGCCTCGATGATCGAATACCCCTCCTTTTTGAGGGTAAACCCGACCATCTGTCGAACACTCGCCGAATCATCCACGGTCATGATCGTCTTGGACATGACACTCCTCATTTTTCCAAAAGTCTCGAAATGGCGCGTAGTCGATAAAACCGGACAACATTGCAGCCTTGCTCGCGGCCTCGGACACCTCTCCGGTTCTCACGAACTTCTTGGAATCTCTCGCGGCGCTTTGACAAGCGGCATGGAGAAGCTCGAACATGCTCAGGTCCGTCGATGTCACGCCTGAAAGATCCACTCTAAGTTCATTATTGCGGGACAGCGCGTCCAAAAGCGCCTCACGCAACGTCGATACCTCTTGAATGGTCCAGTCACCATCAAGACGTAATGTGCTACCTGTGGAATCTTGAAGCAGATCATGCGTTCCCATGACTCGTTACCGAAATTCCAACGGTTTGAGGCGTACCGCTTTCCCCCGACACTGATTCATTCTTCTATTCCAGGTCACGCAAAACGGCAAGATGCAAACGTCCCTCTAGAAAAGCTCGACATTGTCTCCGAGGCCATCCTCACCCCGACCGGGTCGAGGCCTTTCTTCGGATGGTACGCGTTTTTCCCCACCGCCGAAGACCGTTTCATGAACATCCCGCTCGGCCTCCATGGTATAGCGCCCGAACAGTTCCCGAAGACGCTCGGGCCGCCGGACATCCTGATCCAGAGGCACGATCGTCCTCGAATTCGAGCGGACCTCCTCAAGGGCCGCCCGGGTGGCCTCCAGGCGGTCGGCCACCTCGATATGAAAACGAACCCCGGCGGCCAGATCACGCACGGCCTCCCCGAGTTCCGAACTTTTCTCGCCTATCTCGATGAACATCCGGGTGCCCTGGCGATCCATCTCCCGGATCTGCTCTAAAAAGCCGTCCATATTGGCGGCCATGCTCTCCACCTGCGAGGTGTCGTAATAGACGTTGGCGTTGTCCTGAAGGATGTTGGAGGACTTGGCCACCTCGCGCAGGATGCGCGAGACCTCGTCGGTCTGTTTTCTGGCCTCCACGGACAGCCCCTGGATAGCCGAGGCCAGAACGCCGAGCGCGGCCCCCTCCTCGCCGGTATGGGCGGCCTTGATGCTGGCGTTTATGGCGATCAGCTCGATTTCCGAACCCACATCCTCGATCTTGCCGACATACGCGCTCATTTCCGAAATGGTCGTGGCCACCGAGGTCATGATCCCGGCCAGTTCCTCGCCCTGGGCCGCGAAATTGCGCAACGTGGTCTTGACATGGGCTATGCCCTCGCCCACCCGGTGCAGCACCGCGCGGCTGCCGCCCTGGTCGTCCCGGGATTCGTCCATGATCTCGCCGCCCATGGCCAGAATGCCCGTAGCGATGCCCCGCAGGTTGCCCACGAGCGTTTCCACGGCGGCCACAAAACGTTCCCGGGCGTTGACGAGCTGCGAGCACTGCAGTTCCAGGACATCCCCGACCCAGGCCACGATTTCCCGGTCGTCCCCGTCCAGTTCGGATGGACGGCCCTCTGTGTCCGGGGCGGGTGTCAGACGCCCGTCCACCACCTGACGCACGTCGCCCATGGCCTGTTCCACGTGCTCCACCTGCTGCCTGACGATATCGTGAAACTGCATGGACAAGACCGCGCTGGAGACGTTTTCGGACACCTCACGGGTTTTTTCCGAAATATGCACCGAAAGCTCGGTCGATTTCTCGGAAAGGGCCGAAAGCGCCTCGATGTTTTCCCTGATGCCGCCGAAAATGCTCTGGGAGCAGTTTTCCTGGGTCGCGATGATCCCCTGGGTCTTCTGTTCCGCCGAGTCCACGAAGCCGCGCAGATCGTGGTTGCGTCCGCTGATCTGGGAGGCATGGGACACGATGGTGGCGGCCAGCTTTTCGACGTCGTCGGCCAGGGTGCTGAAACCGAGTCCCTTGGACCCCAGGCGGGCGCTTTCAATGCGCGTGGAGATGCCCAGCATGGACAGTTTTTTCACCACCCGGCCGAACTCTCCGATGATTTTCTCCAGATCGGCCACGATGCCGGTCACCACGGCAAGTTCGGACAGACTATCCCGGCTGGTTCCCATTTCGCAGACGCCGGTCATGTGCTCCAATTCGCCCGAAAGCCTTCCCAACACCTCGTTCATGGCCTGACCGGAGGTCATGCCGGCGAGATCGGCCGCGCGTTCGGCCAGTTCCTCGGCCCGGGCGCGCAAATGATGCAGCCTCTCGCCCAGTGACAGAAAATCGCGTTCCCGGGACCCGACCTCTCCAGCGAGCCCCCGCATCGAGGACGCCAGGACGTCCCGACACGTCCGGAAAAATGTCTGATGCTCCGACATCGGCAAGCCGTCTTCCTCTTTTCGCATGAAAAACCCGCTGGAACGTTATCGGACCCTGGCCGCCCGCGTTTTCTCCAAAGGCGCGACACGACGCATCCCTCGGCGATAACCGCCCCCCTTCACCGATCCGAAAAATTCCGGACGAAAGGGATGTTCTCCTATCTATCAACCCGGTTGGAGGAAATAGTCAAGAACGGATCATTTCCGACGGATGATTTTCCGTACCCACAAGAGCGCAAAAACCAGGGCGATGATCCCGAAGACCACAAGCTCGATGTGGTGGACGTCTTTGAGGACCTTCTCAAGCACATTCTCCAATAGATTCCCAAAGAGGTAGCCGATACAGCCGAAGGCCACGGCCCAGACGAAGGCGCCGATGGCGTTCAAAACGAAAAATTTCTTTCCGGAAATCGGGGTGGTGCCCAGGACGAAGGGCGTCAGGTTGCGCAATCCATAAAAAAAACGAAAGGTTAAGATCAGGATGCTGTGATACCGCTCGAGCAGCGCATGCACCCGTTCGACCCGGGACCGCCATTTCTCCCTGCGTCGGATGAAGCGATTTCCCAGGTATCGGCCGATGTAAAAAGCGGTCTGGTCTCCGGAAAGAGAGCCCACAAAGGCTGTCAGAATGATATACTGCAGTTCAAGGCCGAACTGGCCGGTCTGCACGGCAAAGCCAGCCAGAAGAAGAATGGTCTCCCCTTCCAGAAAGGTTCCGATGAAAAGCGCCACGTATCCGTAATCACGAATGACTTCCTGCAGAAACTCAAGTGACATGGGCTGATCGATCTCCGCGTGCCGCCGGAGGCGGCGAGGTGGCTGGACGTCCGAACCGCTTATGCCGTTCCCGGACGCATGTCCACTGCGAACAGGTGACGTCCAGGTCACAACCTGGAGCCGGAACGGCTCCGGGCGCTGTGTCCGCAACTCCGCACGGCATGTGTTTCGGTTGCGCTTAAGGCGCCTCTTTGGCACAGTGCCGGAATGGAAAAAAATGGTTCCGTCCAGGGCGCGTCGCCCGCTCCCGATGACATACGGGACGTCATTTCCCAAAACGTCCTGGAAAGCATGCCCATCGGCCTGCTTTTGGTCGACCGTACCGGCTCGATCACCGTGGCCAACCCGGCGGCCGGTTCGATCCTTGGCCTTCCGGTCTCGGAGCTGGAGGGGAAGGGGTTCGGACAACTGTTTTTTGAAAACGAGGCCAACCGTCTCTTCAACCAAGTCATCGTGGACATCATCCATAACGAGACGGTCGGGCTGCGTCGGGAAACGCCCTACGTCACTCCCGCAGGGGAAATCCTGCACCTGTCCATCATCGGCTCGTTTTTGCGCCACGACTCCAAGATCGTGGGTGTGGTCCTGATCATCCAGGACAACACCGGCCTTTTCGCCGCCCAATGCCGGGAGAACGAACTGCTACGTGAAAAAAACCGCATCCAGGAAGACAAGATTCGGGCACTGGACACCCTCGCTCGTTCCGTGGCCCACCAAATCAGAAATCCCACCCTGGCCATCGGGGGATTCGCCGCCCGGCTGGACAAGCTTCTCCGCCAGCACGGCATCGAATCGGAGTACCCGGCCATCATTGTCGAGGAAGCCTCCCGCCTGGAGGGCATCGTCAAGGCCGTCACCAGGATATCGAAAATGCCGTCCATCGTCCCGGTTCCGACGGGTCTGGGGCATATTCTCAATCTGGCGAGGAAAAAAACCGAGAGCAGGGCCGCGAACTCGGCCAAAAGCCTTCGGTGGAACCTGGATATCGACGATGTCCGGGTCATGGCCGACCCTGAACTGCTGGCCATGGCCTTTGAGGAAATCTTTTCCAATTCCGTGGACTTTTCCCCGTCTCTCAAGGTAGACATCGTGGTGAAGGCGTCCCTCGCAGGGGGCCAGGCGCACATAACCATCGAGGATATGGGACCGGGCGTCGCCGATGAACACCGACCCTATGTCTTCGACCCGTTTTTTTCCACGCGGCCCGACGGCAGCGGCATGGGATTGGCCCTGGCCAGAGAGATCATCGTGGAACACGGAGGTGAGATCACGCTCCGCCAGGGGGAAGCCGGGGGAACCCGCGTGGTCGTGATTCTCCCCGTTTCGACATCGTCCCTGTGAACCGGCCGGGTTTGCGTCCATGCCCTCCACGTGGCGCTCCCGGGAAAGACCGCACCACGAAGGACAACGTGGAATCCTGGATTACGTGTTTGCTTTTCGGAGCAGTTTTCACCATTTTCGCCGTGGTCCTCTTCGGCATCCGGCTGCGCATGGAGCGTCCTGACACAACAGGCTGTGACGAACGGCCCCACGACCGGGACCCTATCCCGTAAAACAAGCAACCGATCCCTCAGTGCCTGATATGATTCTCTATGACGATCTGCATTTTCTTATCGGGCTTTTTTTAATTATTTATCTATTCTATTATGCATTTTTCGTCAATCGCCATCGGTTTTTGATCAAGTATGAGGATCGGGACTATCTCGAATACGAAAGAATGACCTTGCGTACAAAATCTCACCTGACCAATGAGGAGATCGACGATTTCCTGCGCGAACGAGTCCGGTGCAAGAACCGCTATCATGTCTACAACATGATTTTTTTTCTTGTTTTTGTCGGAGGCTTTCTTCTGTTTATCAAAATCCTGTCCCAATAATCATGACGCGAGCCGCGACACCGCGTAGTCAGAAGAATCATGTTCCGCCCCCCAAAGGACATATCGGAAATATTTCCTCGCCTCGGCCACAGCATCCGGGACAGTCCTTGTTCTTCGGCATGGTTCAGGGTAGATGCACACAGTCAGGCTCATTGTCCCAGAAACTTGCCTGAAGCCCGGTCCCCGATACGTCTATGGAAATCATCGTCGGCATATCCGATATGCGGGTCAGCGGTCGCAAAAACCAGATTCTGGTCACCCATTCCCTCGGCTCCTGCCTGGGCCTTGCGGTCTATGACCACATGGCCGGGGTGGGCGGCCTCATTCACTGTCTTTTGCCCATGGCCCGGGAACATCGTAAAGGCCACCAGCTCAATCCCTGCATGTACGTCAACACCGGCGTGCCGCACCTGATCAAAGCCATGTACGCCAAGGGCGCGCGCAAGGAGCGTCTGGTCATCAAGGCGGCGGGCTGCGGGCGCATGATGAACATTTCCAACACATTCGACACCGGAGCCGCCAACCTCAAGGCCCTCGCCACCCTGCTTGACCGCAATGAGTTGCGGCTATCCGGGTCGGATACGGGCGGATCCATCCCCCGCACGGTCCGACTGCACCTGGAGACCGGACGCGTGGTCGTGAGTTCCTGCGGAAAGAGTTGGGAATTATGAACCGTCGCGAAGAAATCATCGCCAAGGCGTTGGCCGTGCCGCAGATGCCCATGCCCGTGCAGAAGGTCATGTCCATCCTGAACGACCCGGGAACGACCATGACCCAGTTGGCCCGGCTTATCGAATACGAACCCGGACTGACCGTGAACATCCTGCGTATGGCCAATTCCGCCTTCTTCGGCGGGCATGGCAAGGTGAATACGGTCAAGGACGCCATCATGCGTCTGGGAATGCAGCGCGTTTTCCAGATGGTGCTGGCCTCGGGAGTCGTTCCCTTCGCCAAATACGAAATCAAGGGCTATGGACTGCCCCCGGGGCAGCTTCTCGAACATTCCGCGGCCGTGGCCGTGGCCTCCGAACGACTGGCCGTCGAACTCGGCATCGCCGCCCCCCCACACACCTTCACCGCCGGATTGTTGGTGAATATCGGCAAAGTCGTCCTTGGGGCATTCGTGGAAGTCGACGCCGAACCGATCCTGGAGTTGGCCTACACCCAGAACATCCCCTTCGAACAGGCCGAACGGGCCGTGCTCGGCATCGATCACGCCGAGATCGGAGCCATGCTCCTCGAACACTGGAACATTCCGGAACCCATTGTCCTGGTCGTCCGCCACCGGCTCGATCCCGATGGATCGCCGGTCCGGGACATGGCGCTCGATCTCGTCCACATTGGGGACGTCGTGGCCAAGATGAGCGGCATCGGCCTTGGATTCGACGGCATGCAGTACGCCCCCAGCCAAACGGTCTTTTCCCGGCTGGGCCTGACTGCGGAACACCTGGAACGAGCCCTGGAGGACGCCATCGAACATTTCATCGAGATCCGGGACATTCTGGCCGAGGCGGGATGAGAGAACCCCGGACTCACGAACCCTTTCCGCAGCGGGACAAGCACCTGTCCTATGCGCAGAAGTTCTGCGTGGCCAAGGCGGGAAAGCTCCTGATGCATACCGCCGGACTCTCCCCAGGCGCCCGGGTCGGCGTGGCCGTTTCCGGAGGCATGGACAGCCTGGTCCTTTTGCGTGTCTTGCGGGCGCGCCAGCGCATCGTGCCTTTTCCCACGGAACTGTTCGTCCTGCATCTCAATCCCGGATTCGATCCCGGTAATCACGCCCCGTTGCCCGATTTGTGCGCCCGACTGGGCATCGGAGCGCACATCGAGGTCACGGACCACGGCCTCCGGGCCCACTCACCGGAGAACCGCAAGAACTCGCCCTGTTTTTATTGCGCCTGGCTCCGCCGCAAGCGGCTTTTCGAACTGTGCCGCCTCTACCGGCTGACCCATCTGGCCTTCGGCCATACCGCGGACGACCTGGCCTCGACCTTTTTCATGAACCTCTTCCAGGGCGGCCGGGTCGACGGCATGTCCGCCAGGGAATCCTTTTTCAAGGGACGCCTGACGGTCATCCGTCCCCTCCTGCTTGTCGACAAACGGCAGATATCCAGGGCCTGCCGAGATTGGGAGCTCCCCGTGTGGGACAACCCCTGCCCCCACTCGAAACGCTCCAGACGCCTGGAAGTCGCCTCCTGGCTGGAATACCTTTTCGCCACGGACAAAAAGACCCGCACCAACGTACTCAACGCCCTGCGCCGTTGGCAACTTGACAAGGACTCGGCCGACCGATAGCTTTTTTCATATTGGCTCGAAACATACGCCGTGCTTTTGTCCGGCCGGGCCTGAAAACCACTCGCGCCCCCGGGCGTGACATCCGCGTAGCTTCCCGGCGACCCGACCGAACATGTTCCGTGACTACCAAATCGTCATCTTCAAAGACCAGCACGGCGTCTATCGCAAGTTGCGGTTTCGCGGCTGGCTTTTTGTCCTGCTCCTTGCCGCCCTCCTGGGCATGGTCGCGGTCAGCGTGACCCTGCTTTCCTATTATGCCGACTACAAACTCAAGGAAAACGAACTGGCGGCCTCGGAAAAGACCATCCAGGAACAGAAGTCGCAGCTCTTAAACCTCTCGGAAAAGGTCCGGGACATCGAGACGGATCTGGCCCGCATCCGCAATTTCGACGCCAAGCTCCGGTTGATGATCAATCTCGACCAGGAGCCCGTCCATTCCGACCCCCAGCCAGGCGCGGAGGACCAGGATTTCTCGAAAAAATACCTCCCTCTGTACCGGCAGGAGATGCTGGCCAGAAACCTCCATAAATTCCTGCACATCCTGAGCACCCAGGCCCGAATCGAACAGGCCGGCCAGGAGCAACTGTTGTCCCTGTTCAACGAGAAAAAGGACTACATGAGCTCCACCCCAAGCATCTGGCCCGCCAGGGGATGGGTCTCATCGGAGTTCGGCGAACGTCTCTCGCCGTTCACCAACCGCAAGGAATTCCATAAAGGAATTGACATCAGCACCTCCCTGGGCGCCCCCGTCCTGGCCACCGCGGCCGGGACGGTGTCCTTCGCCGGCGAGGGACAGGGCGCCGGCCCCACCGTGACCATCGAGCATCGCGGCGGCCTGACCACCAGCTACAGCCATCTTCGGGAATTCACCGTGGCCGCCGGCCAGAGCGTGTCCCGGGGGGACGTTGTCGGCTACGTGGGCGATGCCGGCCGCAGCACCGGACCGCATCTGCACTACGAGATCCGATTAAACGGCGTACCGGTCAATCCCATGCACTACATCCTGGATTGAACCCCTCGTGTGACGTCCCTTAAAAATACGCCCGTATTTTTAAAAAAAATCGTTATTTCAAATTGTTGGTTTCAGAATCGTCTCCTCGGATCTCAAGGACACGAGGCCGCCCCCTGACGGCATAACCATCGGTCCGATGCCTCCCGGTTTGCGACAGCCCGGCCGCCATCGCCATCCGGGGCGCCTTGCGCATAGACCCTTTTTTCCATCACGCTGGTCCGGTTTTTGCTGTCGCGGCGGCATGGATCTTTTCAACTTCGATCCCGCCACCATCTTCAGCTTCTTTCTGACGCTCATGCGCATCAGCCTGATCCTGTTTCTCATGCCCTTTTTCGGGGGATCGGTGCTGCCCAACCCTATCAAGGCGGCCCTATGCGTCGTGCTCTCCCTGGCCGTCTGGCCGTGGCTGTCCTTTCCCGGCACGATCATGCCGGCCTCGCCATGGATGCTCGCCCTGATGCTTCTGGGGGAGGTCATCATGGGCCTTCTTTTGGACGTCATCGTCCTGTTCCTGTTTGCCGCGGTGCAGACCGCCGGACACTATGTGGGCTTCGCCATGGGCTTCGCCATCATGAACGTCGTCGATCCCTTGACAGGCACCCAGGAACCGATCACCGGGCATCTCTTGTACCAGACCACCATGCTCATTTTCCTGTCCCTCAACGGTCATCTCTTCCTGCTGCAGGGGCTGGCCGACAGTTTTCATCTGGTCCCTCCGGGCGGCCTGCTCATCAATCCGGACCTCGGCGGACATCTGCTGGCGTTTTCCGGCCAGATTTTCGTGCTGGCGGCAAAAATCGCGGCCCCGGTGATCGCCTCGCTCTTCCTGGTTGACCTGGCCCTGGCGCTCGTCTCCCGGGCCGCTCCGCAGATGAACGTCCTGTTCATCGGTTTTCCGCTTAAAATCGGCGTCGGTTTTTTGTTCCTGATCCTGGTGTTGACAGCCCTGTCCCGATACGTCGGGGAATACATCATCGATATGGGCGCCATTTTCAAAACCGTCCTCAGGGGGATCAGCTAAAAAAACCACACACATCCGAGGGCCAGACGGCCATGGCCCCTGGTCGCGATCCTTTGGGAACAATCGTTGCAACATCGCTTCCCGTCCGGGAACGCCCGACCGGAAACCACGGACACCTCTCGATGCGGCCGGTCGCAACACACTGACATGGCGAATCCATCATGGCCCAGACCGATCCGAGTAGAACAGAAAAAGCGACGAGAAAACGCAGGGACAAGGCCCGCAAAAAAGGATCGGTTCCCAAAAGTCAGGAACTTCCGAAGATCGTCGTTCTTTTTTGCGGCGTCGTGCTTCTGTATTTTTTGATCGGCAATCTCGGAAAGGAGATGCAGGACATCTACAGATGGTCTTTCAGAAACGGATTTTCAACGGCCATCAATACCGGAGAAGTTTACCAGATCATGGTCATGATCTCCAAAAAACTGGCGATCATGCTTTTGCCCATCATGTTCGTCCTCTGCGTCGTGGCCTTTGTCACCCAGCGGATCCAGGTCGGCAAAGTCTGGTATTCCCGTCTTTTCAACCCGGATTTCAGCCACATCATAAATCCCATGGCCGGATTGCAGCGGCTTTTCATCAGCAAGGAGACGCTGTTCAATCTCGGCAAGCAGATCGCCCAGGCCGCCGCCATCGCCGTGGCCCCGTATCTGGTGCTGAGAGAGGAATTCGACAACTTCCTGCCCCTTTTCTACCAGACGCCGCACACTCTGGCGGCCTATCTGCTGACCACGGGCATGACCATGGTGCTCTACGCCCTGGTCCCCATGGCCCTTGTCGCCGTCGCCGACATCTGGTTCTCCCGCTGGAACTACGAGGAAAACCTCAAGATGACCAAAGACGAAATCAAGGACGAGCGCAAACAAGCCGAAGGCGATCCGCGCATCAAGCAACTCCAGCGCAAGAAGATGTTCGAGGTGATGAAACAGCGCATGCTGGCGGATGTCCCCAAGGCCGACGTGGTCATCACCAACCCCACGCACATCGCCTGCGCCCTGCGCTATGATCCCCTGCTGTCCCCGGCCCCGATCCTGGTGGCCAAGGGGCTGGACCACCTGGCTGAAAAAATCAAGGAAATCGCCCGGGAACACAAAATTCCCATCAAAGAGAACAAACCGCTGGCACAGGCCTTGTATAAGTCGGTCCAGATCGGGGAGACCATCCCCTTGGAACTGTATCAGGCCGTGGCCACCATTCTGGCCCAACTCGACAAATACCGGGGCAAACGCCGCTAGCCCGCCGGAAACAACAGCGCAAAGGGTGTCAAAATCATGGCCAAAGCAATGACGGCGGTCAAATTCGATTACGAGAAATTCGCCCGCCAGGGCGATCTCCTCCTGGCCGGCGGCGTGGTGATCATTCTCTTCGTTATGCTGGTGCCGGTTCCTCCCATGTTCATCGACCTGATGCTCACCCTGTCCATATCGGTGAGTCTCGTGGTCCTGGTCACCACGATGTTCATGACCTCGCCCCTGGAATTCTCCATCTATCCGTCCCTGCTCCTGGTCACCACCATGCTGCGGCTGTCCATGAACGTGGCCTCCACCAGGCTCATTCTCCTGCACGGCGACGAAGGCACCTCGGCGGCGGGCAAGGTCATCGAGGCCTTCGGTCAGTTCGTGGTCGGCGGAAACTACTTCGTGGGCATCGTCATCTTCCTGATCCTGTTCGCCCTGAACAAGAAAGTCATCGTCCAGGGCACCACGCGCATCGCCGAGGTCGCCGCCCGGTTCACCCTGGACGCCATGCCGGGCAAACAGATGGCCATCGAGGCGGACTTAAACGCCGGACTGATCAAGGAGGACGAGGCCAACGCCAGGCGGGAGGCCATCCGCAAGGAGGCCGACTTCTACGGAGCCATGGACGGCGCGGGCAAGTTCGTCCAGGGAGACGTGACCGCCACCATCATCATCACCGCCATCAACATCGTGGGCGGTTTCTGCATCGGAGTGTTCCAAAAAGGCATGGGTTGGTCCGACGCGGCCCAGACCTACACCATCCTGACCATCGGCGACGGCCTGGTGTCGATCATTCCTTCCATCATCATCTCCACCTCCGCCGGCCTCATCGTCAGCCGGGCAGCCTCCGAGGCCAAGATGGGCGAGGAATTCATCGCCCAGCTCACCTACCATCCCAGGGGGCTTCGGCTGGTCAGCGGCATCCTGTGCGTGTTCGGCATCGTCCCGGGCATGCCCACCCTGCCTTTCCTGTCCCTGGCCGCGCTGGTCTTCGGCATCTCCGTGGCCACCGCCCGGCAACAGGCCCTGCTGGGAGGGAAAGAAAAGGAACAGCAGGAAAAGTCCAAGAAAAAGGAGTTGGAGACGCCCGAGGAGGTTCAGGCCCTTCTGCCCCTGGACATCCTGGAGCTCGAGGTCGGCTACGGCCTGATTCCCCTGGTGGACGAGGAGCAAAGCGGCAATCTTCTGGCCCGCATCCGGTCCATCCGCCGCCAGTTCGCCCTGGACATGGGTCTGGTCATCCCCTCGCTGCACCTGCGCGACAACCTGCAGATCAAGCCCGGCCAATACGTGGTGCTCATCAAGGGCAACGAGGTGGCCTCGGCCGAAATCCTCATCGACCATTACCTGGCCATGGATCCGGGCGACGCCAAGCACCGCATCCGCGGCGTGGAAACCCGGGAACCGGCCTTCAACCTGCCGGCCCTGTGGATACCCGCCGCCCAGAAGGAAGAGGCCATGCTCGCCGGCTACACGGTGGTCGATCCGGCCACGGTCATCGCCACCCACCTGACCGAGGTGTTCAGGCGCCACCTGCACGAGTTTTTAAGCCGCCAGGAAACCCAGAACCTCCTGGACAACCTGTCCAAGCGCGCCCCCAAGGCCGTGGAGGATCTCGTGCCCGGGGTGCTCAGCCTGGGCGCGGTGCAGAAGGTCCTGCAGAATCTGGTCCGGGAGAACGTCTCCATCCGGGACCTCCTGACCATCGTGGAGACCCTGTCCGATTACGGCCATGCCATCAAGGACCCCGACCAACTCACGGAATACGTGCGCTCACGCATGGGACGCACCATCGTCAAGCCCTATCTCTCGCCCGGCGGCTCCCTGCCCATCTTCAATCTGGCGCCCAAGGTGGAGGGAATCATCCAGGAAAGCCTGCGCAAGACCGAACATGGCACCTTCCTGGCCATGGAGCCGGCCATGGCCCAAAAAATCATCCAATCCATCAAGAAGGCCATGGACAAGGCCCTGTCCGCCGAAGGCCAACCCGTGCTCCTGACCTCGCCCATGTCCAGGCCGCATCTGTCGCAACTGCTCATGCGTTTCGTCCCCACTCTTCCGGTCGTTTCCCAGGCGGAAATACCCGGGGAGATCAAGCTCCAATCCCTTGCCACCATAGGAATCAACAATGCGGGTTAAGACCTATCGCGACGCGAACATGGGCAGGGTCCTGGCCAGGATCAAAAACGAACTGGGTCCGGACGCGGTCATCCTGAGCAACCAGACCGTGCAGGAAAACGGACGCTGCCTGTGCGAGATCATGGCCGCCGTGGAAACGGACGAGGAAGCGCCGCAGGATGTGTCCAAGAACACGGTCGTGCCCATGTCTCCGGACCGGATCGCCTCTGCTGGGACCCAGACGGCCGGACCGCCTGATGCGGATTGGCGCAGGGAGTGGGAGGAGATACGCAGGCATATGCTGGCCCTCATGAAGCCGGAACTGCCCCTCGACCGGCTCGCCCCCAGGCAGCGGCTGGCCATGCAGTACCTGGAGCGCGAGGGGGTGGAGGACGGCGTGTTGCTGCATCTGTTCCAATCCCTCGCCGACTGCGGGGATCAGTCCGTCCTGCCGGCGCTCTCCCGCTTGGTGGCCGTCAAACCCCTGCCTTCCGGAAAATGGAGACAGCGCATCCATGTCCTGACCGGACCGAGCGGCATGGGAAAAACCTCCGCCGCGTTGCGGCTGGCCCTGGCAAAAAAACGCGAGAGCCCCGGACACCCGGTGATCGTGGCCACGCTTCATGACTGCGGAGCAAGCGGGGCCATGCTCAAGCGGTATGCCGAACTCTCGGGAATCCTTTTTCGCAGTGTTTCGTGTCCGGAACACTTCCGCGAACTCTGCGCGTCGCTGGGCGACACCGGTTGGGCTTTCGCGGAGATGCCCTCCCTGCGCCCCGGCGAAGGCCTGGACGACCGGCTGCGGGCCCTGGGCATGGCCGGACGCCCGGAGGTGGCCGTCCATCTGGCGCTCAGCCCCACCTGCTCCACACCGCAGCTCAAGGCCTACGCCAATCGCTATCGGGCGACCGCGCCCGCTAGTATTGTCTGGACGAAGCTTGATGAAGCCTGTAATTTCGCGGGACTGATCAATATGGCGTATGCCGCGAAGCTGCCGATTTCAGCCCTGTCGCACGGACCGGGCCTGACCCGGACCCTGGCCGCGGCATCGGCCACCGCCGTTTGGAAGCTCGTCTTCAAGCATCAGCTTCCCGCCGGTGCCGACAAGGATGCGCACGCCGGGCGGGACGTCTCCGGTATCCCGGCGAAAAGCGCCGCATGACGCCGGAGAACGAAAACACCTTGCCGTGTGACTAGTGGCATTATGAAAACATGCAAGGATTCAAATCAGATGCAAAATATGTCAGGGGGATTGGAGTGCATGCCGTGAAGACACATTCGGATCTCCCCCTGGTGTTTTCGATCACCTCCGGCAAGGGCGGCGTGGGCAAGACCAACATCTCCGTGAACCTGGCCTATTGCCTAAGCCGCATGGGCAAGCGCGTGGTGATCCTGGACGCGGACCTGGGCTTGGCCAATGTGGACGTGCTTTTGGGGCTCTCTCCAAAGCTCAATCTCTTTCATCTGTTTCACGAGGGCGTGACCCTGAAACGGGTGTTGTGCCAGACCCCCTACGGCTTTTCCATCCTGCCCGCCACCTCCGGAGTCAGCGAGATGCTGACCCTGTCCACGGGGCAAAAGCTGGAACTGCTCGAGGCCATGGACTATCTGGAAAACCGCATCGATTACCTCATCGTGGACACGGGGGCGGGGATCAACGACAATGTCATCTATTTCAATCTGGCGGCCCGGGAACGGCTGGTGATCCTGACCACGGAACCCACATCCCTGACCGACGCCTACGCCCTGATCAAGGTCATGCATGTCAACCATGCCGTAAACCGCTTCCGGGTGCTGGTGAACATGGCCCCGAACGCCAAGGCGGCCAAGGTGGTTTATGAAAAACTCTATCAGGCCTGCGACCATTTCCTGAGCGGCATTTCCCTGGACTTCACGGGATACGTGCCCCACGACCCGGCGGTAAAGGCCGCGGTCATACGGCAAAGGCCTTTTTGCGCCGACAGCCCCGAGGCTCCGGCCAGCAAAAAACTTGAAGAGATCGCCCGGACCATCACCACCTGGGACATCCCAGCCACGCTCGATGGAAACATCAAATTCTTCTGGAAAAAGCTCCTCTTCCAGGAACAGCCCGTGGCTTAGGCTGGAATCCGGGGAAACCTCCTGGGAAGACCTCGATCTCCACGCCCGCGAGGAGATCGTCAGGCATTATTCCCCCAAGATCAAAATCCTGGCCTTACGGCTCAAGGCCAAGCTGCCCCAGAGCGTGGAACTCGGGGAACTCATCAGCGCCGGGGCTCTGGGCCTCATCGAGGCCCTGGGGCGCTTTCGCCCGGAACTGAACATCAAATTCGACACCTATTCCGAAAACCGCATCAAAGGGGCCATGCTCGACGAACTGCGGCGCATGGACCGTTTCTCGCGCGGGCAACGCCACCGCATACGAACCCTGGAAGAGATCATCCGCCGCCTGGAGCATGAGCACGGGCAATCGCCGTCCCTCGAAACCCTGGCCGACGCCTCGGGACTCACCGTCCGCGAGGTGTCCCAGAGCCTGGAGGCGTTGCAGAACCAGTTGTGCATAAGCCTCGACGCCATCACGGAGAACCTGTCCTCGTTCAAAAAAAACCAAATCGAGAACGAACCCTACAAATCCACGGAATTCAAGGAACTTGTGGACAAGCTGGCCAGCCTCATCGATGATCTGACACCCCGGGAAAAGCTGGTGCTGTCCCTGTATTACGGCGAGGAGTTGAACATGCGCGAAACCTCCGAGGTCATGGGCATCACCGAAGGCCGGGTTTCGCAGTTGCATTCCCAGGCCTTGGCCAGACTGCGCCAGAAATTCAAATCCGAATTCGGTATTGACGAGTCGTAGCGGCGGGCCATGAGCACGAACGACAAGATCACGCCACCGGGACAGGCCGGTTCCGCTCCCGACGAGCACGACGATCCGCAGACCAAGGCCAGGCTCGACGACAGCGAACTGAGCGACGAGCTGCCCAAGGCCCTGCAAAAGGTCGAACTCGACCTCGACGATGCCCCGTTCCTCGAGGACGAAAAGGAGGAGGAACCGCCCGCAAGCCCGGAGGAGGAATCGCCTCAGCCGCCATCGGAGCAGGCCCCCGAGGTCTGGTGGAAAAAAAAGCTCGTCCTTTTCGGGGGGGCCGGAATTCTCCTTTTCATTCTGGGGATCGTGGCTTATTTTTTGCTTACATCCAAGGAAGAACCACCGCCATCGGTGGAAGAGGTCGTTGAGGAACAGGAAGCGGAACAGGCTCCGCCCGCTCCGGCGGAAAAAGAGATCGCCGTGGTCATGGACCCCTTTCTCGTCGAACAAACGAATGAAAAGGGGGAGATTGTGCTGGTCACCCTCAAGTTTTCCACAGTGGCCAAAAGCGAGCAACTCGAAAAGGAGCTGAAAAGAAACGCGGTCGTGCTCAGGGACGCCGTGTATTATTATCTCAAGAACAAGCAGTTGATTTACCTCGACGACAAGAAACACGCCGACGTCCTGAAGCAGGACCTCATGTCGGTGATGAACCAGTTTTTGGGTGACGAGCAGCTCCAGAACCTGTTCATCGAGGAATACGTGGTGAAGTGACATGTCCATCAACCTGACCACCCTTGTCCAGGTGATGCCCTATGCCCAGAACGTGGCCCACGCCGAGGTGATCCATCCCACGGTACAGCAGGCCGCAGCCACGGAACTGGCCCAGCAGGCCATGCGCGAAGAACAGAAGCAAATCCAGAAGGTCGAGGAACAGGAGGCTGCGGAATCCATCAGGGACGAGCACCCCGGACAACGCCGGGAACGCGAGCATTCCCCCCAACGCCGGGCCAGGGCTCCTCAGGATGAGGAGGAACAGACCTCTCCGGCCCACGTCACGCCCTGGACCGGCAACATCATTGACGCCAAGGTCTAGTATCGGGTCCTCGGATTTCAAGGACACGGATCAGAAAAGTAACAATTCAAAATGATTCTTCTTTCACAAAACAACTCGCGTCTTTTTATGGAACGAAATACGAGCATCATATTCTCGAAAACCATGCATATATTTTATTGAGTCAATTCTATATATAATGGATTTTTTCTGTCTTTCTTTACGCCTCGATACAAGGTTCATCCATGAGCGCCGAAAACTTTCTCATTTTCTTCCTTACCATAAGCGAGCTGGTTCTTGTGGCGCTTGTTGTCGTCTTCTTCTCGAGGCTGCGTCGTTCCGAGGAACTCCTGTACAAGATGCAGCACAACCAGGAGCATCTCCTGGAGAAACTGCGGGTCAACGCCCAACTCGAACAGGAGCTGGTGTCGAGCTTCAAACGCCGTCAGGCCGAACTGCTCGAACTCGACGAAAAGCTCGAGGAACGCCGCAACGAACTGGAAAAACTGCTGCGCCAGGCCCGGGATGTCTCCCGATCGCCCCAGTTCCTGCGCCAAGTCATTGTCAACGGCCACAAAAAGGGGCAATCCGTGGACGCCCTGGCCACCTCCACAGGACTTTCCCAGGACGAGGTACGCCTGATCCTGGAGCAAGCCGGCTCCTGATCCGGCACGCAGCCCCCATATTCCCCCCCCGGAGCCCACGGTGCACCACGACCCTTTTTCCAACGGCGTTCCACCGTCCTAGATCGAGGACATGGCCAGCCGCGATCTGGAACACTTCCGCCGCGCCTTCCGGACCGGCGAACGGGTGGCAGGCAAGGTCCTGTCCCGACCCGACGCGTTTTCCGCCTGGGTGGACATCTCCGGGTACGAGCTTTTGGCCCGGACGGACACCGATCCGCAACCCGGGGCCGTCCTCCTTTTTCTTATCGCCCAACTGCATCCGGTCGTCATTCTGCGTGAACTCCCGCAGGCCGCCTCAGGCGTTCCGGGACCCGATCCACGGCACACCGCCGCCTTGCTGCGGAGTTTTCGCGCCGCACGGGCCGCCCTGGATTCCCGGTTGTCCGCCCTCGGCCCCCTCCCGGCCACATGGGACCTGACCGCACTGAAAACCCGCTTCCTGTCCCTCCTGCGAAAAGACGCCGGGGCCTGGGCCGCCTTTTCGCACGGCAGACGACTGGCCCGGGACATAAGCGCCCTTCCCGCGATCCGCAGGCTTGGCCGATTCCTGTACGCCCCATGGTATCCGCCCGACGCCTCGGACCATGAACTGTTTCTGGGAAATGCCGGGGATGGGGGAATCCGGGAAATCCTTCTGGGATTCAGGCTCACCGGCCCGGGGTTGGTCCGGATCAAGGCCCTGGCGGGCCAGGGCCTCGCACAATGCCTGACCTCCGTGCAATATCCCGGGAAACTTGCAGAAACCGGCTTTTTCCCGGACAACCTGACCATGGGCCGGAAAACGATCCGGCTGGTCGCCCTGGCCGGACCGCGCACCCTGAACCCGGACGAGCCACCCCTTCTGGAAGGACTTCTGGCCCCCCGGCCCGGAAGCTTTACGGGGGTGAACCTTCGGGTATAAAGAGGATCGGGAAAGCAACCCCGCACCAGACGAAAACGAAGGAACGACGCCATGCCGCAGACCGTCGGCGAACTGTTGCTTGCGCCCGAGATCGGCCGCAGGATCTGCGAGATGCTCGACGAATCGGCTTGGGCCAAGGATCTGGCCTGGCCGGACATCCAGGCCCTGTCGGACTACATGACGATTCTGGATTTCCCGAAACACGCGACCATTTTCTCCGAGGGCGACACCAGCGACTACATGTCCGTGGTCCTGGACGGCGTGGTGGAAATCGTCAAAAACGAGGAAGGCGAAGAGTTTTCCACCAAATTCCTGGTCCGACTCGGTCCGGGACGGGCCTTCGGGGAAATGGCCCTGGTCGAGGGACGTCCGCGCTCGGCCTCGGCCGTGGCTGCGGAAGACACCCGCCTTTTGGTCCTCACCAGACAGGCATTCGACCGCTTGACCCGGGAAAACAAGTCCCTGGCGCTCAAGATGGCCATGAACATCGCCCGGCTCATCAGCTTCCGGCTGCGCCACACCAGCTCCCGGCTTCTGCGGTATTTGTAGCCTCCAGACCGGGTAGCCGTCCCTGTTTCCGTGACGCGCCGCCGGCGGGGGATATTTCTTTTTTCCCCAAAAAAACATACCTGTTCCAAGACGCGACGGGGCCAACCCGGCCCCTGCGCGCAACCACCTTCGAGGCGAAACCGCATGGCATACACGGATCTGCAGGCATTTCTCCGGGAACTGGAGAAAAAAGGCGAACTGAAACGCATCGTGACTCAGTTGGACCCGTATCTGGAGGTTGCCGAGGTCACGGACCGAGTCAGCAAGAAACACGGCCCGGCCCTATTGTTCGAAAACGTCGGAAGCGGACGCTTTTCGGTGTTGACCAACGCCTTTGGGTCCTACACGCGCATGCACATGGCACTGGAGTGCGAGAACCTGGAGGCCTTGGCCTCGGAGATCACCGAATTCCTGGAGATCGAAAAGCCCTCTGGAATCATCAAAAAGCTCAAGCTGTTGCCAAAGCTGGCCCGCATGGCGAACATCTTTCCCAAGGAGGTGGGCTCGGGGCCATGCCAGGAGGTGGTGCTCACGGGGGACGACGTGGACCTATCCATCATGCCCGTCCTGACCACTTGGCCCGGGGACGCCGGTCCGTTCATCACCCTGCCAGGGGTGATCACCAAAAATCCCGAGACCGGCAGGCGCAACCTGGGCATGTACCGGATGCAGGTCTTCGACAAAAAGACCACGGGCATGCACTGGCACCGGCACAAGGGCGGGGCCTACCACTACCATCTGGCCGAAAAGCTCGGCAAACGCCTGGAGATGGCCGTGTGCATCGGCCCGGACCCGGCCGTGACCTATGCGGCCACGGCCCCCCTGCCCGACGAACTGGACGAGATGCTTTTCGCCGGATTCCTGCGCCGGTCCCCGGTGGAGCTGGTCAAGTGCAAGACCGTGGACATCGAAGTTCCGGCCAACTCCCAGTTCGTGCTGGAAGGCTACGTGGAGCCCGGGGAACGCCGCCGCGAGGGCCCCTTCGGCGACCACACCGGCTACTACTCCCTGGCCGACGACTACCCCGTGTTCCACGTCACCGCCCTGACCCACCGCCGCGACGCCGTCTATCCGGCCACCCTGGTCGGGCCCCCGCCCATGGAGGACTGCTTCGTGGGCAAAGCCACGGAACGGCTCTTTTTACCCCTGATCAAGAAGCAGCTGCCGGAAATCGTGGACATGAGCCTGCCGCTGGAGGGCGTCTTCCACAACCTGTGCTTCGTGTCCATCGACAAGCGCTATCCCGGGCAGGCCAAGAAGGTCATGTACGCCCTGTGGGGCATGGGCCAGATGATGTTCACCAAGATCATCGTGGTGGTGGACAAGAACGTCAACGTGCAGAACACCTCCGAGGTCTTGTGGCGGCTCGGCAACAACGTGGACCCCAGACGCGACGTGGTCATGGTGGACGGCCCCCTGGACGCGTTGGACCATGCCTCGCCCCTGGCCTTCTACGGCGGCAAGATGGGCATCGACGCCACCAAAAAAGGCCCCGAGGACGGGCACAACCGGCCCTGGCCGGCCTCGCTGCGCATGTCGCCCGGGGTCAAGGCCCGCATCGACGCCCTGTGGGGCGAACTGGGATTGTAAGATGAAAGAGCAATCGCCGATCCGTCGCGTGGTCCTGGCCGTAACCGGCGCCAGCGGCATGCCCTACGCCGTGGCCCTGGCCCGGGAACTGGCCCGCGCCCCGGATGTGGAGCCGCACCTGATCCTTTCCGACGCGGCGAAGCTGGTGCTGTCCCTGGAATCCGAGGTCACGGCCGACGAACTCGCGTCCATGGCCCACTCCGTCTACGGCCAAAAAGACCTGGACGCCCCGCCGGCCAGCGGTTCCTGGCGGCATGCGGGCATGGTGGTCTGTCCCTGCTCCATGGCCTCCCTGGCCGCGATCGCCTCGGGCCTGGGCTCGAACCTGATCCATCGGGCCGCGGATGTGGCCCTCAAGGAGCGCCGTCCCCTGATCCTGGCCCCCAGGGAAACCCCCCTCAACCGGATGCATCTCATGAACATGCTGGCGGCTAACGAGGCCGGGGCCGAAATCATTCCGGCCGCGCCGGGGTTCTATCATCGGCCAAGAACCATCGACGACCTGGTCGATTTCGTCGTGGCCAGGATCCTTGATCGGCTGCACATTGAGCACGCCCTGGTGCCAGGGTGGAAAGAAGAGACGATATGAGCGGAATCATGAGCGAAGACGCCTGGGTGGTGATGGCCAGCTTCGAGGGACCGAACGAACCGCGTCCGGAATTCGAGGACATGGTGCGGATGGAGCGCGAGCGATGGGAGGACGAGGCCAGACGGGCCGGGCTCGATCCGGCCGCTAACGTCCGCCTCCAACGAGAGGGAATCACGGCCCTTGTCGCCATCAGCCCGGAGCTGGAAAAAGCCTTCACCCCGATGCAGACGGTCTGGAAGGCGGAATAAAACCCGGAGAGGTTTCTACTTCTTCAGGAACCGAAGAAACTTGCGCGGCTTCTCATAGCCCTCGCTCATCTGCGAAATCGGCTCCATTCGCCACCTGGGGGCATAATAATCCCTGACGTATTCCAAAAGGTGAAACGACCCGTCGCGCACGTATCGCTCGGAATACAGCCCCTTCAGGACCTCGGGCGAGGTCCCCAGCTCCTTGCGGATCCAATACATCTTTTGTACCGAGACGATCAGTTCCCGCTCGGACAATCTCTCCAGAAACGACAGCATGGGGGCGACCCTGTTCTCCACGACGAATGTCTTTCCTATGAATTCCACGAGCATGGCGATATCGAAGGTTCGTCCCAGCAGGGTGCAGCATGGGTCCGCGATGTCATGGTTCTCAAAACGAGCCGAAGACTGAAAGTGCTTCTTGAGGATTTCACAGCCCCGCAAGACCTCGGTCTCGCGATCGACCCCGACCACCTCCCTGGCCCCGAGTCTGGCGGCGAAAAAGGTGAAAAAACCGAAATTGCATCCCAGGTCGACCACGCTTTTCCCTTTGAAATCTATGCGGGAGAAGGTGTCCAGGATCTCCGCGTCAATGACTTCCTTTCCGGGCACAAGCACGTTGAGCCCCTCGTCATACACGGTCCTGTACACATGCTCCGGTCCGACCCTGGCGGCTATCTCGCGCATCTGTTCGACTATGGACATGGATACTCCGGCAGGCGATTAAAAGTGGCGGATAGTGCCAATAAAACCGATTGAAATCAATGGGCAAGGAGCCAAAGCCGCGTTGCGTCGACACGCCGTCGCCGTGCGAAGAGAGGGTACCGCTCCTTTCGTATCACCCTTCCCCGCCGCGTCATCGCTGGTCGCGTCCGGCCCCGAAGGCAAGCTTCATCGCCACCATGGACCCGGACAAAAGCAGGCCCACGCTGTTGGCGGCCACGACAGGGCCTGATCCCACGGCCAGACCGTGGAGCAGCCACAAAAGAATGCCGCAGGTGAAAATAAGATACATGGCCAAGGAAATATCCCGGACCGAGCGGGTACGGTAGGTCTTGATCACCTGGGGCAGAAACGCCGCCGTCGTCAGGATGCCGGCGGCATACCCGGACAGATCCGAAAAGAAGGGGTCAAGGCTGGACATCGGAGGAGCCCTTCCGGGCGGCGGGTCCGGTGGAAACAGGCGCAGGAGGAACAGGTTGCCTGGGCGACGTGGGCCCGGAAAGGACCGGCTGTTTCCCTTGTCCGCGTTGCGGCTGCCCACCCGGCTCGGCCGCGATCGGCTTGGCGAACTCCGCCGCGAAGGAGCGAAACGCGGAGGCCGTGTCGCGGACATCCCTCTCCATTTCCGCAAGGTGTGGAGCTATCGGCTGCCCCTTGAGATTTTTGGCCGACATGGCGAACCATTGCAGTTCCTTTTCCAGCTTGCCGGCCACCACCGCCAGCCCGCTGCGCATCAGTTCGCCAACCGCCTGAACACTCTTCTCGCAACCCGGATCGATGCGGTCGTAGACATAGATCATATCCCCGGCGTTCAAAAAAAGCTCCCAGCAGGCGGACAGGCAACCGCGAACGGCCAGGGCGTCCTTCATCGGCCCTACCGCTCCGCGTCCGGCCAGATCGTTGTACGCTTCGATGATCGTAAGCATATGCCCGTGCAGCTTGCGACTCTGGGAGGCGTAATAGGCGTTGAAGGCCGAGGTGTCGATCTTTCCGGCGGCGAGGGCGCCACAAGGAACCATCTGCACCGCAAGGAGCATCGCCGCGCAACGCCGCAACCTTCCCCACTCGGGCGCCGTTGGTCCCCACAAGAGCGAAAAAAACCGGATCCCCCAAAAAAAACAGCGCATGATTACGACCTTTTCCAGAAAATCGATCCGGCACGTCGAACACGAAAAAAATCGCGGATTCGCCTCGCAGACACGTTCCCAGCCCTATGGTCCTACCGTGGTCCGGCCACGCGGCCTGCCCACCATTGCCGGGCCATGGCCTGCACCCTGTTCAGATCCGCCAAGGACAACTGCTTCTGCGCGGCATCACGCAATTTTTCGGCCAGATGCATCTCCGAAGGCGGCAGATCGCCTTTCGCGGCAGCCAGGGCAGACCAGAACCAGGACCGGAAAGGATCCGGGGGAGTATTGCCGAAACCCTGGCCGTACAGGAGCCCCAAAACATACTGGGCGTGGGGAAACCCGGCGTTCGCGGACGCGTACAGCCAGGAGAGGCCCTCGCGATAGTCCCGGGGCACGCCCCCACCGTTGACGTAGCACACCCCGACGTTGCACTGGGCCTCCAGGTTCCCCTCCCTGGCCTTCTGCATCCATTCGGCGAAGCTCGGCTCCACGGCGGACGCGGGTTCGATATCCGGACGCACCGTCGGCGACGGTTCGGGCGACAGGGCCAGAGCCTCCGCAAAGCGCATGGTTCGCGGATCAGCCGCAACCACAGCGGCCGCGACCAGGACCGTCACCAGGGCCGCAACACAAAAAGTACGGGCCGGATGCGACATTCCTGCCTCCAGGGCCGCGCCTGTGGACGCGGCCCATGCATCTGTCCAGTGGCTTATTTTTTGAGCCAGCTCATCATGCCCCGCAGCTTGGCGCCCACCTTCTCGATCAGATGTTCCGCGTTGATACGCCGCATAGCCAGAAAATGGGGCTTGCCGGCGGCATTTTCCAGAATGAAATCCCGGGCGAACTCGCCCTGCTGGATTTCCTTGAGTATCTTGCGCATCTCCTGGCGGGTCTGATCCGTGACGATACGCGGGCCGCGCGTGTAGTCGCCGTATTCGGCGGTGTCGCTGATGGAATAGCGCATGCGGGCCAAGCCGCCCTCGTAAATAAGGTCCACGATAAGCTTCATTTCGTGCAGACATTCGAAATAGGCGATTTCCGGCTGGTATCCGGCCTCCACCAGGGTCTCGAAACCGGCCTTCATCAATTCCGACACGCCGCCGCACAGCACCACCTGCTCACCGAAAAGATCCGTCTCGGTCTCTTCCTTGAACGTGGTGGTCAGCACGCCGCCCCGGGTGCCGCCGATGCCCTTGGCATAGGCCAGGGCCATGTCCAGGGCCTTGCCCGTGGCGTCCTGGTGCACGGCCACCAGGGCCGGCACGCCCGCGCCCTCGGTGTACACCCGGCGAACCAGATGCCCCGGGCCCTTGGGGGCGCACATGATCACGTCCACGTCGGCCGGGGGCGCGATCTGCCCGAAATGGATGTTGAAGCCGTGGGCGAACATGAGCGCCTTGCCGCCGGTCAGGTTGGGCTTGATCTCCGCCTCGTACAGGGCCTTCTGATTCTGGTCGGGAACCAGGATCATTATCACGTCGGCCTTGGCGGCCGCATCCCCGGCGCCGACCGGGGAGAACCCGTCCTGCTTGGCCTTTTGCCAGTTGGCGCCGCCGGGCCTCTGGCCGATGACCACATCAACTCCTGAATCGCGCAGGTTCTGGGCATGGGCATGGCCCTGGCTGCCGTAGCCGATGACGGCCACGGTCTTCCCGGCCAACAGCTTCAAATCCGCATCCTGATCATAATAGATTTTCATCGTCTCTCCTTTCGCGATGTATCATGCCGGGCCAGACATCCCTATTCCAGGCATGGGAAATGTCGTGAAACCCAAAACAAAAAAGCCGCCGCTTCGACGCGCGGCTTCACCCTAGCCCTGCATACCCCGCCGCATGGCCACGGCGCCGGTGCGCGCCACTTCCTTTATGCCATAGCGTTGCAGCAGGTTGATCAACGCCGTCAGCTTGCCCTGCTCCCCCGTGACCTCGAGAATCAGTTCGTCGGGGCTGACATCGACCACCTTGCACCGGAAGATGTCCACGATGCGCAGAATCTCGGCGCGTTTGATTCCCTCGGCATCGACCCGCAGAAGCATCATCTCCCGCTCCACGGAACTCGAGTCGGTCAGATCGACCACCTTGAGCGTGGTCACCAGTTTGCGCAACTGCTTGATGATCTGTTCGATGATCTGCTCGTCGCCATGGGTGGTGATGGTCATGATGGACAGGCCCGGCGTAAGCGTGGGGGCCACGTTGAGGGTCTCGATGTTGAACCCCCGGCCGCTGAAAAGCCCTGCCACCCGGGACAGGACGCCCGGCTCGTTTTCCACGAGAATGGATATGATATGTCGCATGACGCGTGCCCCCCTAGACCAGAAGCATTTCGGTGATGGATTTTCCGGCCGGGACCATGGGATAGACGTTTTCCTCGCGGTCCACGATGACGTCCACGATGACCGGCCTGGGCAGGGCGAAGGCCTCCTTGAGGGTCTTCTCCACCTCGGCCGGATCGGTGACCCGGTAGCCCACCGCGCCGTAGGCCTCGGCCAGCCTGACGAAGTCCGGAGCCGCGTCCATGCAGGTGGCGCAGTAATTCTTGGCGTAAAAAAGCTCCTGCCACTGCCGGACCATTCCCAGATAGCCGTTGTTGAGGATCACGATTTTGACCGGCAGTTCATAGCACACGGCCGTGGCCAGTTCCTGGATGCACATCTGGATGGAGCCGTCCCCGGCCACGTCGATGACCAATTTGTCCGGAAAGGCCATCTGGGCTCCGATGGCCGCCGGAAAACCGTAGCCCATGGTTCCCAGGCCACCGGAGCTGATGAACGTGCGCGGCTTGTGGTAGCGGTAAAACTGGGCGGCCCACATCTGGTTCTGGCCGACCTCGGTGGTGATGATGGCCTTGCCCTTGGTGAGCCGGTAGATCGTCTCCACCACGGCCTGGGGTTTTATGACCGCCCCCTCGCGGGAATAGGTCAAGGGATGCTCGGCGGCCCACCCGGCGACCTGGGCAAGCCACTTGTCGTGCGAGGGCGCGGCCGCGCCCTCCTCCAGCCTGGGCGCCAATTCCCGGTTGAGCGCCAAAAGGAAGGCCCGGCAATCGGCGACGACCGGCACGTGCACCAGGACGTTTTTCTGGATGGACGTGGGGTCGATGTCGATATGCACGATGGTGGCCTTCTTGGCGAACTCGCTGACCTTGCCCGTGACCCGGTCGTCGAAGCGCGAGCCGATGGCCAGGATCAGGTCGGCGTTGTTGATGGCGTGGTTGGCCGCGAAGGTGCCGTGCATGCCGAGCATGCCCAGCCACAAGGGATCGTCGCCGGGAAAGCAGCCGAGGGCCATGAGCGTGGCCGTGACCGGTATCTTGAAAGTTCGCGCCAACCAGGTGAGTTCCTCGTGGGCGTTTGCCGAGATGACCCCGCCGCCGGCATAGATAACGGGTTTTTTGGCCTTGGCGATGAGATCGGCCACCTTGCGCACCTGTTTGATGTTCGGCTCGAAGGTGGGGTTGTAGCTGCGCATCTTGATGGTCTTCGGATACCTGTACTCGGTCACGGCCTGCTGCACGTCCTTCGGAATGTCCACCAGGACCGGTCCGGGACGCCCCGAGGAGGCCAGATAGAAGGCCTCCTTGATGGTGTACGCCAGACTGGCCACGTCCTTGACCAGATAGTTGTGCTTGGTACAGGATCTGGTGATGCCGACGATGTCCACTTCCTGGAAGGCGTCGTTGCCGATGAGCGGGGTGGGTACCTGTCCGGTGAAAATGACCACCGGAATGGAGTCCATGTACGCGGTGGCGATGCCGGTCACGGTGTTGGTGGCCCCCGGGCCGGACGTCACCAGACAGACCCCGACCTTGCCCGAGGCCCGGGCATACCCGTCGGCGGCATGAATGGCCCCCTGCTCGTGGCGTACCAGCACGTGCTTGATCGGGTAGTCGGGCAGATGATCATAAATATCGATGACAGCTCCGCCGGGAAACCCGAAAACAACGTCGACCCCTTCCTTGCGTAAGGATTCCAGAAGGATTTGAGCCCCGCTCAATTCCATGTCAGTTCTCCTCGGACTTTCTGTATTTCATGAGAATGGTTTCCAGCTTCGTCTTGCCGGCCAGCTTCTTTTTCTTGATCTCCTTGATCTCAAGCTCCTCGGCCGGGGTGAGAAAGGGCTTGCTCTCCATCTTTTCCAAAATCTTCTCGTACGATACGTGCTCCTCGTACAGGGCCTTGAGTTCCGCGTCCTTTTCGCCGTACGTGGAAATGAGTTCCAGATCGCGCGCTTCCATGGTCCTGTCTCCCTTTTCCGCTTGAAGTTGCGGGGTGCCTCCCGTTCAGGCGAGCGCACTCCAATCGGGTTCCGTCCGGGACGTGACCGCAACCGTCTTGCGCCGGCCGGTCCGTCCCCCAACCACCTCCACCTGCCTGGGCCTTAAGCCCAGACGACGGGCCAGAAAGGCCGCAATGGCCTCATTGGCCTTGTTGTCCACAGCCTTGGCCCGGACCTTGACCGTCAACCGCCCGTCCACGACCCCGTCGGCGGCGTCCACCGAGCCGCCGGGCTTGGCCCAGACCAAAACGGTCCATTTCTCCGGTCCCTGCCGGGCGACGAAGACCGGCGCGTCGCCGCTCACGCCGTATCCTCGCCGAAAACAAAATCCCCTCCGGCATCCTGTCCCGATTCCGTGTCGGCAAGAGCCCGGACGGCGCTTTCGTCGATCTCCCGGGACTCATCCGAAAAATTGAGCAGCCTCGCGTGGGCCAAAAGCAGATCCCGCATCTGCTGTTCGAACCGTTCGCGCTGTCTGGCCAGGGCGTCCAGCCTAGCCCTTTCCCCGGCAAGCCGTTTCCTGGCCTCCTCGAACATGGCCTCGGCCTGCCTTCTGGCGCCGTCCACCACCTCCCTGGCTTCCATCCGGGCCTTTTCCTTCATGTCCCCCACGATGGTCTGGGTGGTCATGAGCGTATCCCGCAGGGTGGCCTCGCGCTGTTTGTATTCCCTGAGGTCCCGTTCCATTTCGCCGAGTCTGCGCTGCAGTTCGGCACGCTCCTCGGAAAGGCGGCCCAGGGTCTCGGCAGCCTCGCGGAGGGTCGCGTCGACCTCCGAGGGTCGATAACCGAAAATCTTTTTCGAAAAGGTATGCGTCAGCAGGTCACTTTTGGAAATGGCCACGTCGCATGTGTCCCCTACATGAACCCGGGCGACCCCACGACCATCAGGGCCGGCACCAGGAAGCTGCGCAAAAACTGGATGGCCAACAGCACCACGATGGGGGTGAGATCGAATCCTCCGATCACGAGAAAGGGAGCGAACCGTCTGATGCGGTAATAGACCGGTTCGGTAACGGCCATAAGGAAGCGTACGATGGGGTTGTAAGGATCGGGCCTGACCCAGGACAGAAGCGCGGAGATGATCACCACCCAGAAATAGAGCATGAGGACGGTGTCCAGTATATGCGCCACCGCCCGAAAAAAAAGACCAACGATCTGCATTGCCTCTCCTTCCGTGACGCGTCTTCTCCCGTCCGCGCCCTCTGTCTAAAAGGTGGCACACCCCCCCAGGCAAATCAAGGGGATTTTTTACCCGCCGTCACTTGCGCGGCCGGCCGTCCGGCCGGGTTCACTCCCCCGGATCGGGCAGGGCCTGACGCAGACACAGACGCAGGCTCTCGTAATCGGGAATATGCATGGCGGCCAGGAGGGCCGGATTCTTATAGGCCCAGAAGGCCACGCCGGCCGTTCGGGCGGAGCGTTCGTCCAGGGCCGAATCCCCGATGTAGGCCACCTGGGAGCGGTCAAGCCCCCAGTTGGCCATGATCCGATGCAGCCCTTCCGGACTGGGCTTGGGGTGGCTCAGGCGCCCGGCGGTGATCACCGGAGAGAAAAAAAGCCCCAGGTCGAAGGTCTCTAAAACCAACTCCATGGTGTCGGTGCGGTTGGTCAGCACTCCCATGCGCACCTTCTTCTGGCGCAAGAGGACCAGAAGCTCCCGCAGGCCGGGTTCAAGATAGACATAGGGCAGGATGTCCCGATAATCGAAGGCGCGGCGCAAGGCGTGGGCCTCGGCCAGACGCTGCGGAGGAACGACCCGGGCCAGGGACTGGGTCACGGAGTGGGTGTGGACGTAGTCCTCCTCCTCCGGGGTCATGGATAAAAGCCCCATACGTTCCCGAATGAGGTTGTAATACATCCGGTTGGCGTCGCGGGAATCCACGAGCACGCCGTCGCAATCGAAAACCACGCCGCGAATGGCCGACAGTTCCGGCGGCACGGCCAGAGGGGAGCAGGCATAGCGCACGATCATTCCTCCGGGGTGACGGGGTGGAGCACGACGCGCGGAGCATCCAGCCAGGGGGAGTCCGGCCTGGGGCGTCCGGCCAGCATGAGCCGCCAGCCCGGCAAGGACACGGCGGCCACAAGGCCGGCGAACTCTCCGGGGACGAAGTCCGATACCGCGGGACGGGGGGCATCGCCTGAAAAAAGTCCGGCCTCGGCCCAGGCGTCGACCACGGAGGCCTCGGTGACAAGCAGGCCGACCCCGGCCGGCACAAAACGCAACATCGCGGAAAGCAGGGGGCGCCAAGAGATCCGGTATTCCCGGACAAGGTCGCGCGGATCGGAGATGGCGGCCGCCTCGAACAGTCCGGAAGGCAATTCCCCTTCGTCATCGGACGAAAGACCCAGACTCTCGGCCAGGGCCGTAAATCCCTGATCAAACCCCCGCCCGAGGTCCGACAGTTCCACCAGCTTTTCCTCCAGACGCCAGGCCAGGCACAATCCGAGCTGGGCCTTGACGGCCAGCGCCTGGGACGCCCTGGGATGTCCCGGGGTCATCCGGTCGCGCAGGGCATCCCGTATGCCATGAGCGCTTTCAGGAAAAACGTCCTCGAAACGGGAGGCGAAAAAGGCGTCGAGTTCGCGGGGGTCCCTGACCTCCCGCTCCAGTTCCTGGTATTGCCGGACAGCGGCCGTAAGCGCGGCCTCATCCAAAGGCAAGTCCGCGGGGCGGAAGACGGGCCGCCCGTCCCGCCACGCACCCAGGCCGGGATCGAAAAACGCCGCCGCGCCTGTCAGATGCGGCGGGAGCAGTTCGGCATGCATGCACGGGAAATAGACGCATCTGATCGGCAAATCCGTATGTTGGCTTGACACGGGGTTATCCCTTGGTCGGAAGTTCACGGCCCAGGACATAGAAAGGACATTGCCCCGGGCACACAGGCATGGCCCTGAGGCAGATGTCCCCCTCGGCATGCACGCACCCGAGAAAGTTGTCATTATCACCCGGCAGGTAATGCCGGCAACAGCTTTGCCGCTGCGCAAGTCCCGGGAACCGCCCGCTCCAGATGCGCGCGGCTGCGGCCTCGTCCAGGCCGAAGGCCTCGGAACGCCGCCAATGTTCATCAAAGGCCGCCGCAAGTTCCGAAAACACCGCGCAACGATTCTTCCGGTCAAACCCGGGGTTGCGATGTTCCTCAAGAAAGCACCGCCCGCGGACGTAATGCCGACAGGATCGGCCTGGAAGCCTGCGTACGACGCCGGACATGAACCCTCCAAAACCACGACCACCCCGGCCCTGCGAAACCGGGCCGCACGAAGGCGGATTTCTTGACCTGCCAGGACGGCGCGTGTATAGCCTGCCTCACGTCATACGCTGGAGGCGCCGCATGTTTGGAATCGGAATTCCCGAATTGCTCATCATCTTGGTTATCATACTGGTTATTTTCGGGGCCAACAAGCTGCCGGAAATCGGCGCGGGCATGGGCAAGGCCATCAAGAATTTCAAGAAGGCCACCAACGAGCCCGAAGAAATCGACGTAACCCCAAAAAAAGACGACGCACCGGAAGAAAAGAAATAGATCTCGGTCCAGAGCGCGACAAAGCCCCCGTGGTCGGCGACCACGGGGGCTTTTTCATGCTCGTTCCAACAAAGCGGCTTTACGGCCTGGGATGGTTGTTATTCCCGTTTCTCCCGTCGTTCGGAAACAGACCGAACCATTCACGGATGTACAATATCCCGGACGCAACGCTCAATACCGCGACGACAAGGGCCAGGGCGTTCGAAACCAGGGGCAGTCCCGGAGTCTCCCCCCGGCCCGCGAAAAAGGCCCTTCCTCCCAGCACGGCCAGAATAAGCAGCATCTGGGCCATGGTATTGACCTTGCTGATCAGGATGGGACGAATGCGCCCTTTGATGTCCACACCGAAAAAAGACAGGACCGCAAGCCCGCCCACGATGATCACATCCCGACTGACCACGATCACGGCCAGCCACCCCGGAATCCACCCCTTGATGGCCAGGCAGACGAACGACGTGACCAGAAGCGTCTTGTCGGCCAGGGGATCGAGCATGGCCCCGAGTCGGGAGCGTTGATGCAGCACCCTGGCGATGGTTCCGTCCAGGGCGTCCGTGAGCCCCGCGACACCAAAGGTCAGAAGGGCCGAATACAGCCGCTCCTGCATGAAAAACACCACAAACACCGGGGTCAGAAGAACCCTGAAGATGGTCAGCATATTGGGAATGGTCCAATTTCGGTCGCTCAACCGCATCCGCACCCCCTCTGGACGGTTCCCCAATATTTAGCCGTATGCCTGGAACGATGCAACACCTTTCACTTTTTTACCCCTGGCATACCGGTACGCTTCTTCTGCGCGCCGTCAGCTCCGGGCCGCCCCGCACAGGGCCACGGCAAGGACCTCGGCCAGTTCCGCGCGACGCGCCTCATCCCCCAGGACGGCTTCATCCTTCTTGTTGGAAACGAATCCAAGGGCGATGCAAACCGATGGCGCGGTGACGGAAGCCAAGACAGACAGGTCCGCCGAGCCGACACCCCCCTCTGCGGAAAAAGGCCCCCGCCCCATCGTTTCATGCAGGATGCGCGCATACCGCCGGCTGTTCTCCCGCTGCGGGGCCGAGACGGCGGTCCGCACCAGCCCCTGTTCGATCCCGGTCCTTCCGGCAAGAGGAAAGCCCTGGATGGCCCCGGACGCCCGGTTTTCGAAAACCTCCGTTTCCCTGGCCGCCTTCGCGACCCGCGAAGCGCCGATGTCGTCTGTTCCGGAAGTGAAAAAATGCACTCCGGAAATCCCCGGGTCCTCCACCCTGGGAGCGTGCAGGGATACGAACAGGTCCGCGCCGTACAGATCGGCGCAGGCCCCGCGAGCGGCCACGGACAGGGGGACGTCCGACAGCCGCGTCAACGAGACGATCACCCCGGTCCCCTGGGCCTGAACCTGTCTGGCCGTTTCCAGGGCCAGTTCCAGGGTGACGTCCTTTTCCCGAAGCCCCGTATCGCCGACACCTCCGACATCCGGCCCCCCGTGGCCGGCATCGAGAACGAGCCGAAACGGCCCGGTCCCGACACGATGCGCCCCATTTCCGGCGATGAAGGCCTCGCGTTCGGCCATGGCGCGCTTTTCCAGCCTGGATTCGGTGCGCCTGCCCCCCTTCCGCCCCAGTCCGGCCTGTCCCCACTGGTTCTCCGGCAACGGCTTCTGGGCCAGGATGTCGGCCAACATGCGGGTGTAGGTGTCACCCGGGTTGATGCGCAGGGCCGTGCGAAAAGCCGCCAGGGCCTCGACCGGCCGTTCGGATCGGGCATAGGCCCGACCGAGAAGAATGAAGGCCCGCTCATTGCGGGGATCGGCGGCGACGATCCGGGACAAGCCGGCCACGGCCTCGTCGATCTTTCCCGCGCTTAAGAGGTTCTGGGCCGAGACCAGCGGGTCCTGGTCGGCGAAAACAACCGACAGCGGCGAAACGGCCCAGGAGGCCCCCATGACCGCCAGACAGGCCAAGGCTCGCCTGCGGGTCAGGCCGGATAGCCGGGACCTCTCTTTCCCCCCAGAAAATTTTGCGTTACCAACCACAGACATCCCTATCTCTCCCGGAGGCGGACATGGAGTTGTACGTTCTGCGCGCCGGAGCCGGCCTGTCCAAGGACATCGATCCGGCCCGGCCCCTCAGCCCCGTGGCCCGTGAACAGGTCCACAAGGCGGCCAACACCCTTTCGCGACTGGGAACGACTTTCGAGGCCATGGCCTGCGCCCCATCCCTGCGCGCCTCCCAGACCGCGAAGATCATAGCCGAAACACTGGGTTTCCCCGAGCGGTCCATCGTCTCCGGGAAAGCCCTCTCCGGCACCGGGCAGGTGGATGAAGCCATGGACTTTCTGGCCGCATTGACGCCGGCCCGCTCCATGCTGTGCTGCGCCCACGCCCCGCTCGTGGAACATCTGGTCTCCACCCTGATCTTCGGGGGACCGGCAGGGCGCATCCGGTTCGAGCCCGGCGCACTGGCCATGCTCGAGATTCCGGAACTTCCCACCCGGGCCGCGATCCTGCGCTGGCTTTTGCCGCCGGCGTATCTGCGGCTCTTCGCCTCGCCTTGACCCCCTGTCAGGGAAAAAGCCTTCCGCGCACATACGCGATCATGCCCGCATGGTCGTCCGGAGCGAACCAGGACACGTCGGGTTCCTTGCGAAACCAAGTCATCTGGCGCTTGGCGTAGGCCAGGGTGTTTTTCAGCCACAAGGCCTTGGCCGTTTCCATATCCGTCTCGCCGGCCAGATACCCCATGATCTCGGCGCACCCGATGCCGCTTAGGCCCGGGGCCCCTTCCGGATGCTTCCCGGCCACCGCGGCCACCTCGGCCACGGCCCCGGCATCGATCATGGCCTCGATACGCCGGGCCAGCCGCAAGGCAAAATCGTGTTCCGGAACGGCCAGCCCGATCTTTATCGGAACATAGTCCGGCCGCCGGGCCTTCCCCATCCGGTGCCAGTCACTGACGCTCCTGCCCGTGGCCGCATGGACCTCCAGGGCCCTGGTCACCCGCTGCCGGTCGGCCGGGGCGATGCGCGCGGCGTATTCGGGATCGACAGCGGCCAGCCTGTCGTGCATGGCCTTCGGACCGAGCCGCTCCCACTCTTCGCCGACCGCCCGACGCACCTCGGCCGGAACATCCGGAATCGGAGCCAACCCCTCCAAAACGGCCCGCAGATAGAGCCCGGTTCCTCCCGCCAGGATGGGCAACAGGCCTTGATTTCGGACCCGCTCCACGCAGGCGTCGACGAGCCGGGCGTAACCGCCGGCCGTCTTCTTCGCGGTCGCGGGCAAAAAGCCGTAGAGCAGATGCGGACAGCGGGCCTGTTCGGCCGGCGTCGGCTGCGCGGTGACGACCGGCAGATCCCGGTATATCTGCCGAGAATCATAGTTGATCACGGTCCCGCCGAAGGTTTCGGCCAGCCGGATGGCCGCTTCGGTTTTGCCCGTGCCGGTCGCGCCCAGCAGGCAGACCATGGAAAAGCCGGACACGCGCCCCCCTATTCGCCTGCCACGGGTCCGTTGGGGACAGGCACGCCGTAGCGTTCGCACAGGCGTTCCAGGACCAGTCTGGGGACCAGACCGCGGATGTCTCCCCCCAGGCGGACCGCTTCCTTGATGATGGTCGAGGAGATGTACAGCCAGCGGTAATCGGTCATGATGAACACGGTCTCGATATGGCGCTTGAGCCGACGGTTCATGAGCGCCAACTGGAACTCGTATTCGAAGTCGGACACGGCCCGCAGGCCGCGCACGATGACATCGGCCCGCCGCTTCTCCACATAATTGACAAGAAGGCCGTCAAATCCCTCAACCATGACTTGAGGTTCATCCGCAAACACGGCCTCGGCGATGGCCACCCGCTCCTCCCGGGAAAAAAGCGGCTTTTTCCCGGAATCAGCGGCCACGGCCACGATGATGGTGCCGAAAATCTTGAGGGCCCGGCGCACCAGGGAGACATGCCCGTTGGTCAGGGGATCGAAGGTCCCGGGGTAGATGGCCACGCATCCGTTTGAGCTTGCCATATCACGATCCTGGTTTGGCCGAAAAGACGGCTCGTTAAGCAGGAAAGGCCGGAAAAACCGAGTTCCCGGTCCATGTCCAGTCCGGCCTCGACCTCGGCGACCGCCAGCCCGTCCCGGACCAGCCATCCGCCCGCCAGAAGCCTTTCCAACGCCGGCCGCAACAAGTTCTGGCCGTAGGGCGGATCGGCGAAGACCACGTCAAAGGGGGCGTGCCCCTTTTTGGACAGGAAGGCGAGCACGTCCGCCGCGAACACACCGCCCCTCTGCGGCGGGACCCCGAGCCTGGCGAGATTCTCGCGCAACAGGGCCGCCAACCGGGGATTTTTCTCCACAAAGACCACCTCGGCCGCCCCCCGGCTCACAGCCTCGAAACCCACGCTGCCTGTCCCGGCGAAAAGATCCAGAACCCGGCACCCTGGCCAGTCCACGCCCATCGAGCCCAAAATGGAGAACAGGGACTCGCGCACCCGGCCGGTGGCCGGGCGGCAGCCTTTGGCCTCGGCGGTTTTGAGTTCCCGGCCCTTGAATTCGCCGCCCGTCAGTCGCAACATGCCCGCCTCCAGCCTCCCGGGGGCCGGCCCACAGAACAACGATCCCGCAACGTACAACGGTTCATCGCGCGGCCGGTCGCCGAAACCCCGTGAGCAAACCATAAACCGGGGGAGCGAAACGCGCCAGCAGGCTTCCCAGGCCCAGCACCACGGCCACGGTGAGCCCCCCGATAAGCACATAATACACGATGCCGGTGACGGTTCCGCCAGGCACAAAGACGTAGACCGAGGAAGAGATGATATAGGACAACGTGGGCTCATGAAGCAGATACAGGAAAAAGGCGTATCCCGACAGCCGCAGCAGGGTGCGGTTGTCCCGCAGGGCCGGAAGATCGGAAAGCCGCCACGCCAGCAGAATTCCCGGGATCAACCCGACGTTTCGGACATACCCCGTGACCACGGGATCGAAGCGGGCCAATTCGGCCCAGGTGGCGATAAAAAGCGCGGCCGCATAGACCACGGCCAACAGAACCGTGTGACCACGATACCCGTCAAGGGGAATCCGGTTCACGGCCAGGACGCATCCCAAGTGAAAAAAGACCGCGCCGCGAAACTCCAAAAGCCCCAGGGCCCCCGGGAGGACGTTCCAGATGACGAACAGGGCGATAAGCCCGACAATGGGCAATTCCCTGGCCAGAATCCAGAACAACGGAGCAACCACGAAATACACGTACAGGTCCCTCAAAAACCACAACGTGTAATTGGCCGGATACCCGTCCCATCCGATCAACAGGTCCAGGACCCCGCGTCTGTGGACCATGTGGAAATCACCGATATAGGGAATCTTGCGAAACGCCAGGATGATGAGGATGCACAGCAGATTGAGGAAAAGAAACGGGAACAGGATGCCCCAGGTCTTCTTCCAGACCATGCGGAAATACGACGCGCGCGAGGGGACAAAGGTCATGAACAGCAAATACCCGGACATGGCGAAAAAAAGGGGCACCGCCAGTTGGAACAGATTGTGCCCGAGAAGGGCGATCACCGCCCGAAGGACCGGCGGAGGATCGGGAAGATAGGCCAGAATGCCCTTTTCGGCATGAATCATGACCACGGCAACGACAAGCAGGAGCTTCAAGACGTCAAGCCGTCTGGAGGTGCCTGGATCGATGAGGGAACGAGTGGACATGAAAGAAAATTATTCCAGAACGTCGAACTTGGAGAATTTCATGACCATGCCGGCCCGGCCCTGGGTGGCGGAACGCAAGTGGGTCGAAAAGCCGAACAGCCGCCTCAACGGGGCCAGGGCCTGCACGATCTTCTGCCCCGACCTGTCGAACATGTTTTCGATCTTGGCCCCGCGTGCGCCCAAAAGGCCGGCCACATCCCCGACAAACTGGTCGGGCACGGTGATTTCCAGAAACATGATCGGTTCGAGCAGCTTCGGCGAGGCATCGGCCAAAGCGTTCTTGAGGGCCTGATGCGCGGCCATGCGGTAGCCCACGGCCGAGGATTTACCCTCCATGGTTTTCAGGCCCACCACCCGCACCCGCACGTCCTGGACCGGATAGCCGCGAAGCGTTCCGGCCTGCAGGCCATCGGCAAGGCCCTCGGCGACGGCGTCGATCCAGGCGGGAGGATACCCGGTCCGGTCGACGGCAAAGCCGATGTCCCGCCCGGCCTCGCGCGCAAGCGGCAAAACCTCCACAGCCACATGGCCGTAGTGTTCCTTCTCGGCCAGTTCGCGCAAAAACTCCGCCTCTCCCCGCCCCTCGGCCGCAACGGTTTCCTGATAGACCACCTGGGGCTTGCCCGCGCGGGGGGACAGGCCGTATTCACGGCGAACGCGCTCCAGGACGACCTCCAGATGCAGTTCGCCCATGCCCGAGAGGATGATCTGATCGGTCTCCTCGTCGTGCTCCAGGGCCAGGGTCGGGTCTTCCTGAAGCAGTTTGCCCAGAATTTCCTTGAGCCGGTCCGACTCCTCCACGTTGCGCGGCTCCAGGGCCAGGGAAATGACCGGCTGGTACCCGGCGATGCTTTCGAGCAGAATCGGATCGGCGGCGTGGCACAGCGTATCGCCGGTCCTGGCATGGCGCATGCCCGCCGCCAGAACGATATCGCCGGCCGAGACGGCCTCGACTTTTTCCCGGTGCGAGGCATGCATGGAAAAGAGCCGGGCCGCGCGTTCGTTCTCGTTGCGGGTGGCGTTGCGCACCTCCTCCCCGGCCTGAAGCCGCCCCGAATAGACCCTAAGGAAGACATGCCGGCGCCCGGTCTCCATACTCACCTTGAACACCAGGGCGGCCAGGGGGGCATCCGGAGAGGGCGGAAAGGTCTTGGGCTCTCCCGTGGCCGGATCGACGCCGACGGCCCCTCCCCGATCCTCGGGGCTCGGCAGAAAATCGCACACCGCGTCCAAAAGGGGCTGGACCCCGATGTTTTTCAAGGCCGAACCGCACAGGACAGGCACCATGGCCCGGTCCAAGGTTGCCCGGCGGATGGCGGCGCGCAGACGGTCCAGGGCGATGTCCCGGCCGCCCAGATAGTCTTCCAGAAGGACCTCGTCGTGCTCGCAGACGGCCTCGACCAGGCTTTCACGCCACGGCCCGGCCGACTCCGCCTCGGTCGCGGACAGAGGCAGCCGATCGTACCGCTCCCCCTGGGTGGCCTGGTCGAAAACCAGCTTCTCCATGGTCAGAAGGTCGATGACCCCGGAAAAGTCCTGCCCCGCGCCCACAGGGATCTGCAGGGCGACGACCGGGGCCTTGAGAATGGTCCGCATGGCCGAAAAGGCGGCCTGGAAGTCGGCGCCCAGCCGGTCCATCTTGTTGACGAAGGCCAGCTTGGGCACACCGTGGATCTCCGACTGCCGCCACACCGTCTCGGACTGGGGCTCCACCCCGGCCACGGCGCAGAACACGCCCACGGCGCCATCCAGAACCCGCAGGGAACGCTCGACCTCGATGGTGAAATCCACGTGCCCCGGGGTGTCGATGATGTTGATCCGGTTCCCGCGCCATGGGCAGGTGGTGCAGGCCGAGGCGATGGTGATGCCGCGCTCCTGCTCCTCGGGCATGAAGTCCATGGTGGCCGTCCCGTCATGCACCTCCCCCATGCGATGAATCTTTCCCGAATAATACAGAATGCGTTCGGTCAGGGTGGTCTTTCCGGCATCGATGTGGGCGATGATCCCGATGTTGCGGATCAGGGACAGGCCGCTTTTCTTCCCCCCCTTCTTGGAACTCATAGATACCCCTTGCGGTCTGGGCCGGCCGCTACGAAGGCCAGGCGCGTCTCCAGAAAATCCGTCACGGAAAGCCCCGGGAAGGTCCAGAAACACTCCATTCGCGGCCCGAGCACCAGGGCCGGTCCGAAAGGCGCGTCAAGCGCCGCCCGCATCTTGCCAGCCGGCACAAAGACCGCGTCGTATCCGCATCCCAGAAAAGCGTCAAAACCGCCTTCCCTGCCGTGCACCCCGGCGGGAAGTCCGGAGATCTTTCCCCACACCTCCACCCTGCTCCCGGGATGGGCAAAAACCAGGGCCGAAAGATCGAAGGTCCGCACGGCGGATCGCCAAACGCCAAGGGTCGCCCGAGGGGCGCACCGTACTTCGCGCACCCCGGCAGGGAGGTGACCGGCGGTTCCAAAATCCACCACGACACCGCCGGGGGCCTTCTGACCGGTTTCCGAAAAAAAACGCTTCGCCTGGACGGGCGTCAGTTCAAATGCCGTTTCCACCCCGGCCAGTTCCAAGGCGGCCAACACGGAAGGGGGCCAAGAGGCCTTCTTTCCCACCCGGACCACGGCCAGGGCCCCCACCCCGGCCCGGATCGCCGGCAGACAGGCGGCCAGAAGCCGGGCGGGCGAGGCAAAATCCGACCCCACGGCCACAACGGCCCAGGGACGGGGACGGCACATAGTTGCACCCTCAAAATCCGGAGAAAGGAGTGCGCTCCGGCGATGCCGCACCGGTCCGCCGGGGTCGTGGACGGCGAACAACCTGGCCAGGGCCTGCTTGATCCAGGCCCGCTGCAAAGAGGAAAGCGCGTCGTGCGCCGTGGCGAAGTCCTCGTCGTCCGTCTGGAACTCCCCGGCCCAGGCCGGCCAGGGAAGGCCCGCCTCTCCGGATTCGACCGACGGGAAGCCAGGATCATGGGGCATGGAGCAGTCCTTCACGCATAAAAAAGGCGGCCCCTTAGGGGCCGCCCATATCCAACAAGGTGATCGCCCGTCTTTGCCGGCTGGGAACCGAGGGCGGCCGGCGCGTTCCGGCGCCTGGCCAAGCACGCGCCGGAAACGGTTTCACGACATCGTCACAACCAGCTTCTGAACCACAGTTTCCAGCTTCCCTCGATCTGCATGCGTTCCTCCTCACTCAGGACCTTTTGATATTCCAGGTAGGAAAGCTGGGCCCGCAGATTCGCATATTCCTGAACTTCCTGAAGCTCCTTGAAGTTGTCAAGGACATACATGTACCTTTTCCAGGCCGCCCCGTATTGATCGGTACGCCAATAAAAATCGGCGACGAACAGTTCGTGCTCGGCCAGCCGTTTGCGGCACTTCAAAATATAATCGGCCCCCTCCTTGCCGTATTCCGTATCCGGGAAATTGGCCACCAGGACATGGAACGTCTCCAGGGCCTCGTGCATGGTATCCTGGGGCTTGTCGATGGATTCGGAACGCTTGTAGTTGGAGACGCCCAACTGATACAGCACGTAGGGTATCTCCTCGTGGCGCGGATGCATGGTCTCGAATTCCTCGTACGCAGCCGCGGCCTCGGCATAATCCTCATTGAGGAAGTGCGCGTCGCCAAGGGCGATGAGCGCGGCGGGAGTATAGGGACTGAAGGGATAGCGGTCCTTGAGCTTGTTGAAATACTCGACGGCGTCATAGTATTTCTTCGCGGCCATGGCCTCGCGTCCGGCCTCATAGAGCTCCTGGGCGGTATCCTCGGGGGGAGGCAAAAAATAATAATCGATGAGGCCGCAACCGACGAGAGTGGACAACATTAGGGGCACGAAAAGCAATCGAATCAGGCGGTTCTTCATTTCATATTCCGGGAAAGCGGTTTGCCGTCTTTGCGGCCAGGAATCGAAAAAAGTTCGAGGGGCCGATGTTCCGCCACACGGGAATTCCCCGTCCGGACAAGACGGATGCCACAGGACATGCGGCACGCCGGGGCGGTTTATAGCAAACCGCCATGCCGGGCACAACGGAAAAAAAGCCACGGAAAAACGGAATTGTCCTCTGAGCCGGCGGATATGCTCCATCAAGCCTGCCGGTGCGTTCCGAGTGAAAAGGGGCAAGGGAGCCGCTCATCATGAGGATGATCATCCCCGCCGCGATCAGCCTCTCGACGGCAGGGGCGCTCCGGCATCAAGCCCTCCAGGGGCCGGCGCCGCTACGAAAAACCTCACGATGCGGCCAACGTCTCCAAATAGGCCTGGACGGCATGGGCGGCGGCGGCGCCGTCACCGACAGCCGTGGCCACCTGCCGGCACTCCTTGGACCGGATGTCGCCGGCTGCGAAGACACCGGGAATGTTCGTCCGCATCCTATCGTCGGTGATGACGAATCCGCCCTGATCGCGGGCCAGTCCCGGCGGGTAGAAATCCCCCTGGGGTTCGAACCCGACGAAGACGAAAACACCGTCCACAGGCAGGGGCTTCGTCTCTCCGGTCTTTTTGTTTTCGACCACGATCCCGGAGACTTTGTCCGTCCCCTGGATCTCCTTAACCACGCTTGATCGCAAAATGGAAATGACCGGATTGATCTCGCATCGATCCTGAAAGCATTTCTGGGCCCGAAACTCGTCGCGCCGGTGGATCAGATACAATTTCTTCACGATGCGGCTCAAATACAGGGATTCCTCCAGGGCCGAATTGCCGCCGCCAATGACCGCCACCACCTGGTCCCGGAAAAAATTCCCGTCGCACAAGGCGCAGTAGGATACTCCCTTGCCCAAAAGTTCCTTTTCGCCGGGAATCCCCACACGCTTATACCGGGCGCCGGTGCACAACACGACCGCCTTGGCTTCGATCCACTCCCCGCCGACCTTGAGGCGATGTCCGCCCTCCACGGGCTCGATGGCCGTCACCTCGTCGGTAATCGTGTCATGGGGATATTTGTCCACATGGGCGGCCATGGCGTCGGCCAGCCGCCACCCCTCCACGCCATCGGGGAATCCGGGATAATTCTCGATCAAATGCGTCATCAGCATCTGGCCGCCGGGGGACATTTTCTCCACCACGGCGACCGTGGCCTGCGACCTTAAAAGATACAGGGCGGCCGTCATGCCGGCCGGGCCGCCCCCGATAACCACCGCGTCAAAACGTCGCATGATTTACAACGCCTTTTGCGAAATCATTTCCTTGATGCTGCTTTTGGACACCGCGCCGGTGATCTGCTCCACGACCTCGCCGCCCTTGAAGAGAATCAGGGTGGGGATGGCCCGGATACCATATTTGCTCGGCGTGCTGGGATTTTCGTCGACATTCATCTTGGCCACCTTGACCTGGCCGGCATATTCGTTGGTGAGTTCGTCGATGACCGGCCCCATGGCCCGGCACGGCCCACACCAAGGAGCCCAAAAGTCCACCAGGACCGGCAAATCGCACTGCAAAACCTCGGCTTCAAAGGCGGCGTCACTGAGTTGGATGGCCATGTGGTCTCTCCTTTTTTCCGGGACCGTCTCATTGGGTGACAATCCAGGATGTCTTATTTATTAAAATAAACTGGAGGTTACGGCTAAAAAACAAAAAACGCAAGGGCTGTTCCGGCCACGCTGCATTGCCCAGTGTGAAAGCCTAGGTGTGACGCACCTGCCTGTCAACCCGGAAGCTTGCTCGGACGTTTTTTTTGCAAAGGCAACAAATTGTAATCCCAAGGTATTTTTTTTCCTCTGGGGACAGCCTCCAGGCCGAGATCATGTTCGTAACCGGCCCTGGCCAGTTTCAGGCCCATGTGCGCGATCATGGTCCCGTTATCCGAACACAAGGCGGGCGGAGGCAAGAGCAGGATAAGTCCCGCGCGGTCGGCCAGCTCCTCGGCCATGGCCCGCACCCGGGAGTTGGCGGCCACTCCGCCGGCCACGAGAAGCGAGGAAAACGGACCGCGGGACTGGATGGCCCGGGTAAGCTTGATCCGCAGGGTGTCGGCCACGGCCCAGTTGAGGGAGGCGCAGGCCAGACGCGTCCCGGGCCCGACGCCATCCGGATCGATCCCCTGGCCCGATCCGGGCATATGCGCCAGACGCAGGCCGGGATTGGCCCGTACATGTTCGGCCACGGCGGTTTTCAGGCCGCTGAAACTGAAATCAAGGCCCGGATCGTCAAGATGGGGTCGCGGAAAGAGCGTACGGTCCGGCTCGACCCCCTGTCCCAAGGCATCGATATGCCGGCCGCCCGGATAAGGCAGATTGAGCATCTTGGCCGTCTTGTCGAAGGCCTCGCCCGCCGCGTCGTCCAGGGTTCGTCCCAAAAGGGCGAACTCGAAATCCGAATCCATGCGCCAGATCTGGGTATGGCCGCCGGAGACCAGAAGCCCCAGGGCCGGATACGGTATCTCCCGGCCGATGCCGGCGGCCAGAAGGTGGGCATGCAGGTGGTTGACCCCGACCAGGGAGGCGCCCGTGGCCAGACACAGGCCCTTGGCCAGACCAAGACCTACCAGAAGGCTTCCCAAGAGCCCGGGGCCGCGGGCCACGGCCACGGCGTCGAGATCCGCCGGAACGCACCCGGCCTGGGAAAACAGGGCCTCGGACAACGGGCCGATCAGACGGAGATGCTCCCTGGAAGCCAATTCCGGAACCACTCCGCCGAAAAGGGAATGCACCTCTTCCTGCAGGGCGGTTTTTTCCAGTATTGGTCCCTCGTCCGAAACCAGGGCCAGACTGGTCTCATCGCAGGACGTTTCAACCCCTAGGACGAGCATCCGCGATGTCTGGCGTAGATCTCGTTCACCACGCGCACATCGTTTTTGCTGCCGATGAAAAGCGGCACGCGCTGGTGCAGTTCCTGGGGCTCGATGTCCAGGATGTCCCTCTCGCCGTCGCTGGAGGCCCCGCCGGCCTGGCGACAGACAAAGGCCAGGGGCGAGGCCTCGCACAAAAGCCGCAGCTTGCCCACGGGCTTTTTGGGATCGCGGCGGTCGGCCGGATACAGGAAGATGCCGCCGTAGAGCAGGTTGCGATGGAAATCGGCCACCAGGGAACCGATGTAGCGTAAGGAATAGGGCTTGCCCCTGGTATTCTTGTCCCCCTTGAAATAGGACACTGCCTCCCGGGTGGCCTCGTCCCAATACGTCCAGTAAGCCTCGTTGACCGAATACACCTTGCCAGTTTCCGGAATCCGGATGTCCGGATGGGACAGCAGGAATTCGCCGACGCTCGGGTCCATGGTGAACCCGTGCACCCCGGACCCTGTGGTGTACACCATCATGGTCGACGTGCCGTAGAGAAAATATCCGGCCGCCACCTGCTCGCAGCCCTTCTGGAGCAGATCGCTCAGACGTTCGCCGTTCCCGGATTCCTTGGCCCGGTAAATGGAAAAAATGGTGCCCACGTTGACGTTGGCGTCGATGTTGGACGAGCCGTCCAGGGGATCGAAGATGAGGAAGTACTCCCCCTTGGGAAATGCATCCGGAATCAGGATGAGGTCGGCGTTCTCCTCCGAGGCGATGGCGCACAGCACCCCGGCCCGCTGCATGCGGTGGATGAGCACCTTGTTGGCGTATTCGTCGAGCTTTTGCACCTGCTCGCCCTGGACGTTGACCTCGCCAGTGAAACCCAGCACGTCCACCAGCCCCGCTTTTCTGACCTCGCGGGAAATGATCTTGGCCGCCAGGATAAGCTCGTTGAGCAGCCGGGTGAACCGCCCCGTGGCCATGGGCGATTCCTTTTGATGCAACAGGAGATGTTCGGTAACGGTGATCTGGGGCACGATGGTCCTCCCTTCGCGGCGGTGCCGCCGCGCGCTTCACGCCGGACGCCCGGACGGGCGGCTGGTGTCGTCGGAAAACCCTACATCGCGGGCGCGACCCCGGTATCCGACGACTGGGGATCGGCGGTCCCTTCGGGGACAGCGCCGGCGTCCTTTTCGGCCTCCCCGGCGTCGGACGAACCGGAAGAAGGCGGTGCCTGTTCTGGCGCCGGCTTTGTCTCCACGGCTGTGGGCATCTCGGTCAGATACAGCAGCTGAAGCTGTCCAAGAAACCGGGATTGCCAGACATAGCGTGTGCCGCCGATTGCCATCTCTCCCTGGACCTCGCTTTTGAGAATGGACGGCCACCCGACGGACACCAGACTTTGGGCCGTTTCAGGATGGCCTCCGTCCCACAGGACCGCCTCGGGTTGAATGATATACAACTCCTCCGGTGCAGGGGAGGCCTCAACGATAGCCCGGGGCTCGAACCAGGAGACGATGATGCCCGCATATTCGTTGTTTTCAAAGAAGGGAGCGGCCACATAGATCAGCCCCCCCATATCGTCCGATGTGGCGTTGGCCACCAGTTTCCGTTTCGAGAGGCGGTCCTCCAATTCCAAAAGCGGAGCGAAATCGAGCGCGCGCAAGGCCACGGCCGGCTGCTGAAGGCGCACCGTACCATCCTTATTCACCACGGCCATACCCGACAACCAGGGAAAATCGGCCATGAACTGGGCGCACCACTCAGGCTCCGGAGGATTGTCCTGGGTATAATACACCCGCGTAAACATTTCCATCCGCTGATCGACCGGGCTGAAAAGTCTGGCCAGCTTCTGCAGCCCCTTATCCGTGATGCCCTCATCGGTGAGGTCAATGCTGGGATCGACATCGACGTAATTCTTGTAGAGTTTTCTCGTGTCTTTCCAGGTGTTGCGGATGGTGGAACACCCGGACAACACGACAAGGGCCATGACCGCCACCACGAGAGAGGGTGTAACACGTTTCAACGTATTGTCCTTTTGCGGAAGTTTGCTATGCGCCGCGCTCCGATTCCCAGACGCGCGGGCAAGGTACAGGATAGCATCCGAAGTGCAGTCTCGTTCACAGATCGCGAGCGGACCCGTCCGGGCCGCGCGTGAAGTGGAAATTAAAGCCTAAAGACGGCATGAGGTCAACGGCCATCGAAGGGACCCACTCCAAACGGAAGACCGGACGCCCGCACGCATCGTGCCAGACGCGGCCGGCCCGGCCCTCCACACCATCCCGCGCAGGCGACGATTTCGGGCGTCAGCTCCCGAGACGAGCCTCCAAACGCCCGGCCAGGACGTCAAGCAGGCCGATGAGCTTGGCTTTGCCTTTTGCGCCGGACGCGGCCCCGGCTTTTTGCGTCGAGGGCATGTGAATGACAGCGGCCCCTCCTCCCGCCGACAGTTCAGCGATCCTGGCCTCGATTTCATCTCGCTCGGGACCGGAAGGCAGCCTGGAAGACAGTTCGGCATAGATGTCAAGGGCACCCTGGATATCGCCCTGGGATGCCAGAAGCGAGGCCATGGTTTTGGTACGGATGCCCGCCTCCGGCTGGCCGGCGGTCCCCACCGGTTCGGCTCTCGCGTCCACAGGCGCTTCGGAAGCGGCGGGCAGCACGGCCCCCCCCTCCAACAGCCCGGCCAGTTCCCTGACCTCGTCGGCCCCGCGCAACGGCATGGTCCCTTCCTCGCCCGGCCGGCACGGTTCCGCCATGGCAACCTCCGGCTCCGGCTGGACCGGAACGCCCGCCTTAAGAACCGACGCTGCAACCGCTTCGGCCGCGGCAGCTTCCGCGGAAGGCAGGCCTGTCCCGGACACAACCTCCAGTCCTTTCTCCAGCACCTCGGCGAAGGTCAGGCCCGGATCGCGGAAATACTGGGCCAAAAAGGCCAGGGCCAGCACAGGATCCCGGGAGGCGAAAGCGGCGTGCCTGGACCACAACCGCCATACGGAGGGGTACCGGATCAGACTCTCCTGCACGCCGGAAAAGATGCCGACGGCCTCCTCCTCCTTCCCCTGGCGGCTTAAAAGCTCGACAAGCAGAAACTTGGCCTCCAGGTGATCCGGATGAAATCCAATGCCGGATTCCAGTATGCGGACCGCTTCGTCCACCCGGCCGGCCTCGGCCAATTCCCTGGCCAGGGGGAAAAAGACCTTGGAATTGGGCTCAATAGCCAGGACCTCACGATAGAGATCAATTTTTTCGATCATCCGGCGACGGTCCCTCCTTGCCTCCCGCGGCATCCCGGGGAAACTGATAGAGGATCTCGTTGTCCTTGAGATAATTCATCTGCGCCCTGGACATCTTTTCCGTATAGGCCCGGTCGGTCTTGAGCCAGCGGATCTCCTGGCTCAAATCCAGGGATTTCTCCTCAAGGGCCTCACGCTGCTTGACAAGAGCGGTGTGACGGGACTTCAAATCCAGATAGGCAAAGATGCCGTTTTCGCTCCACACCAGGTTGTAGAGCAAAAAGAGATTAAAGATGACGAGCGCCGAGAGGAGTATTCTTCGCCAAAGCATCAGTGCACGATGTATTTCCTGATTCGTTCGAGTTCCATAAGCGCCAGCGGTGTCTTAAGCTCTCGCAGGAAATTCTCCGTGGCCGTTTCAATACGAACAACATCTCCCTCGTCGATATCGATTCGATCCATCCGAGCCAGGAAGCTCTTGAGTATCGTAAACTCCTTGATCAGCACATGCCCCAGCCGCAGACGCTCCAAATCGGGTTCAAGCTCCAGAATGGTCTGCAGGCAATTGGAGATGCGGGCAGACAGGTTCTGCGACTGTTGGCCTTCCATGGATGCGCCACATCGTCTTTTCAAGTCGGAGGCGGCTTTCCGCCGCGCCAGACATGATTTTTTTCTTTTTTTCATACCCTGTCGATCAATGGAAGGCAATGTGTTTTTCCCCCGTGCGTCGGCAACATCGGGAAGACACTTCGTTTGGACCACGGGGCCGGGATCAGCGCCCCCCCCTGGCCATCACCCCATAGAAATTCAAAAAATAGTTTATACCCGAACCGACGGTCAAGACAAGCGCCGCGTATAAAAGGACCGTTCCGAAAGGGACCGGGTCCACGCCGTACCAGGGGAAGTGAAGAATAAGCGGACACAGGGCCAAGGCCTGCAGCACGGTCTTGAGCTTGCCGAAGGCGTCCGCCGCGATGACCACGCCCAGGTCCGCGGCCACGGCCCGCAGCCCCGTGACCGCGATCTCCCGGCAGACGATGACCACGGCGACCCACGCGGGCACCACGCCCTGCCCGGCCAGCATGATCAGCACCGTGGCCACCAGGAGCTTGTCGGCCAGGGGGTCGAGAAACTTGCCCATGGTGGTGACCAGGTTGAAACGGCGGGCGATATATCCGTCAAAGATATCCGTGACCGCGGCAAAAACGAAAAGGAGCATGGCCGCAAGGCTCATGATCCGCCCGGGAAAGGACAGCATGACCACCAACAAGGGCACCACGGCCACCCGGGCCAGTGTCAGATTGTTGGCCGCGTTAAAAAGCATTGTCGCATCCAGCCTATGTAAAAGCGTTCATTGCGCGTCCGTGCTCACAAAAAGGACGTATGGCGCGGGAATGCCTTTGAAGCCGTCCCCCCTTCCGTCGGCCCCGTCAGGGGCGCATGCTGACGTAGGCCTCAAGTCCCGACTGGGCGGCCTCGGCAACCGCATCTGCCAGGGCCAGGAGGGCCCGCTTCACCGGGGTGTCCTCGTCGAGCAGGACCACGGGCTTGCCGATGTCTCCGGCCAGCACCGTGACCGGATCGAGGGGCACCGCGCCCAGAAAGGGAAGCCCGTGTTTTTCCGCCAGAAGCCGCCCTCCGCCCTTCTTGAACAACTCGATCTCCTTGCGGCAATGCGGGCAGACGAGTCCGCTCATGTTCTCCACCACCCCAAGGATGTTCGCCTGGGCGTATTGCAAAAAATTCAGCGCCTTTCGGACATCGGCCAGGGAAACCTCCTGAGGCGTGGTCACGACCAGACACAACGCGTCGGGAATGGTCTTGAGCACGGTCATGTGCTCGTCGCCGGTCCCCGGGGGCGAGTCGATGACCAGAAAATCGAGTTCACCCCAGTCCACGTCGGAGATGAACTGGCGGATGGCCGACGTCTTCATGGGACCGCGCCACAAGACGGCCTGATCCGGATCGGTCAAAAGCGACTGCATGGAGACGACAAAGAGGTTTTCGCTGAATTTCTTGGGCTTGATCACCGGCCCCTGCTCCACTTCCAGGTTGCCGGACAACCCCAACATATGCGGCACGCTCGGACCGTGGATGTCCACGTCCAGAAGCCCCACCCGATATCCGCGCAGGGACAGGGCGCAGGCCATGTTCACGGCGATGGAGCTCTTCCCGACGCCGCCCTTCCCGCTCATGACGAAAATCTTGTAGCGGATCTTTTCCAATGTGGAGGAAATAAGCACGTCACGCAGGGATTCCGCGACCCCGACGCCTCCGCAGGAGCCTCCCGCGCCCTCCGCCGCGGAACACGACGCACACGATGATTCATTTTTTTCGGACATGAAACGCTCCGCGATGAATGCACATACCGCCCCGTGAGGCGGGCTACCAGCCGTGCCTGCCGACCAGGTCCACGAACATCACCCCGCCCATGTCCCTGGTGGACACCCGGCCGTTTTGTTTCTCGACAAGCATCAGGTTCTGACCACGTTTGGAGGGGCCCACGGGAATGACCATTTTTCCCGGATCGGCGAGCTGGTCCAGGAGAGGCTCGGGAATGACCGGCCCGGCCGCGGTGACCAGAATACGGTCGAACGGAGCCTCCTCGGGCCAGCCCAGGGTCCCGTCGTCGAGTTTGAACCGGACCTGGGAATAGCGCAACTCTTCCAGACGCCGCCGGGCGAGATCCAGAAGCGGCTTGACCCGCTCCACCGTGTACACCCGAGCCCCCATCTCGGCCAGGACGGCGGCCTGGTATCCGGACCCCGTCCCGATCTCCAGGACCTTCATATCCGGGGCCACGGCCAAAAGCCAGGTCATCCAGGCCACCACATACGGCTGGGAAATAGTCTGCCCATGCCCCAACGGCAGGGGATGGTCCTCATAGGCCTGGGGAATGAGGGCCTCTTCGACGAAAAGGTGCCGGGGCACGGCCCGCATGGCCCGCAACACGGCCATATCGTGAATCCCCCTGGCCTCGATCTGGTCGCGGACCATACGATCCCTGTTTCGCCGCAAATCGATTCGCACCGCCCTTCTCCCCATATCCAAGGCAATCCGTCCCGGAACCCAGGAATCCGATTTTTGCTGGTGCAAACCAGAATTCCCCCGGCAAGTCAACACGGCCCTCCCCGAAAACGCCGGCGGGCCGGCGGGCGCATCAGGCGACCTTGACAGAAACGCGCGCCCGGTGAGATGGGGATATACAGGAAAGCAAAGGAGACCGCCATGTTGACCGTCCGGGACATCATGACCGACAAGCTCATCGCCCTGCGCGACTCCGACAACCTGTACACCGCCCGCCAGATCATGGATATGGCCCGGATCCGGCATATTCCCATCGTGGACGAAAACGGCGTCTTCATCGGATTGGTGACCCACCGGGACATGCTCTCGGCCGCCGTCTCCAAGCTGGCGGAAATCGACGACGAGACCCAGGACGAAATCTATTCCGGCATCCCCATCAAGGAGGTCATGCGTCAGGACGTCAGGCACACCGCTCCCGACGCGCCGCTTCGCGACGCGGCGGAAATGCTTTTGACCCACAAATACGGCTGCCTGCCGGTGGTCGAAAACAGGAAGCTGGCGGGAATACTCACCGAATCGGATTTCATCAGACTCTCGATCATTCTCATGGACGCCATGGACAACGCCGACACCGAGCCCTCCATCGATTGATGCAAACCGACGAAGAGGCCGTCGGCTGGCCCTCGACCTGCTCGACGGCATGCGCGACAACCCGATCGGGCTGAATTTTTTATTGACTTCTTGTTTGTGAAATTTTACGCTTGCTTATTCATTGTGCCGCGTAAAGGGCCGTGCGCCCGAATCGACACGGCTCGTTGACTCTTCGGCTAAAGGTCGCTTTTTTTTCCGTGTGACGGACTTCCCGGAGCCCCGGGGCCCAAGGAGGAGATTGGATGCGCTCGAAGGTAATCTATCTGGCACTGCTCGGCATGGCCCTTTCCCTGGCCCTCGCGCCGATGGCGTTTTCGGAGAACGCCACATTCAGCGATCTCATCGAGGCCAAATCCACCATCTGTTATCCGCTGGAGTTCACCTTCAAGCGGCCTTCAGGCGTCCTGAGCACCACTTTGCCGGCCGTGTCCTTCTCCCACGGCCAACATGCGAGCCTGGCCTGCGCCGACTGTCATCACATGTGGGACGGCAAGGGCCCCGTCGATTCCTGCAACACCGCGGGCTGTCACGAGGTCCTCGATTCCCGCCAGGACGCCATGTCCTACTTCAAGGCCTATCACAACAAAGACGCCGCCTACAGCTGCCTGGGCTGCCACCTGAAGATCAACAAGGATCGCAAGGAACACGGCAAGGATCTCCTGAAGCTTGCTCCTTGCTCCAACAACATCTGCCACGTGGCCCAGAAATAACACTCGCGCGTGTCTTCCGCTCCGCCAAGCCCCCGTCCGAGGACGGGGGCTTTTTCATGCCCGGCTTCTCCGAAACGCCACACGCCTTCCATCTCGAAGCGGTTGCCAAAAAAGGCGCCGCTCCGTACATCTTTCACGACCATTCGCGGCCCAGCCGTAAACCCCATACCCGAGGTGAGCTATGTCCGACGCATACCATACCCATGGCGCGTTCAGCTGGAACGAACTGATGACCACCGATCCCGAAAAGGCCAAAACCTTCTATGGGGAACTGCTCGGCTGGACCCTGGAGGAAGCTCCCATGGGAGTCACGGGGTACACCTTGGTCAAGGTGGACCACAAACCCGTGGGAGGGATCATGGGCATTCCCCCCCAGGCTCCGGCCGGGATGCCCCCCAACTGGGGCGTCTATGTGACGGTGGACAATGTGGACGAATCCGCGAAAAAAGCCGCCGCCCTCGGCGGTCATGTGTGCGTCCCGCCCACGGACATCGCGGGCGTGGGCCGTTTCTGCGTGATTTCCGACCCGCAGGGCGCGGTCCTGTCCCTTATCACCTACACCGCCGGTAAATAGCCCCTCCGGGGTCTATCCCCCCCTAAATACCCCCGGGGCGGCCGGTTGCCTTGGCCGCCCCATTACGCGTTGTGCCGGTGCGGCAGATCACCCAGGCGATGGCTGTGAACGTGGGCATGGAAGGTGTGATCGTCCTCGCGGACCATGCGGCCGTCCTGGATGGTATAGAAGCTCGTCGTGGTCTGGTCCAAAAAATCCCAATCGTGGGAGATGACGATAAGCGTCGTATCCAGGCCGTTTAAAATCTCGATGATCCGGGCGCGGGTCTCGGGGTCCAGGCCGTTTGTGGGTTCGTCCAACAAAAGGGCCTGGGGCCGCATGGCCATGACCCCGGCCAGGGAAACGAGCTTTTTCTCGCCGCCGGACAGGCGGTGGGTGAGCCGGTCCTCAAAGCCGGAGAGCCCCAGGGAGGCCATGGTCTCCATGGCCCGATCCCGGGCCTCGTCCGGGGTCAGGCCGAGATTGAGGGGACCGAAGGCCACATCATCGAGAACGGTGGGATTGAAAAGCTGGTCGTCGGCGTTTTGCAGCAAAAGCCCGATGGCGCGGCGCACGGCCTGGAAATCCTTTTCGCACCGGCACGGCGCGCCGCGAAAGAACACCTCGCCCGAATCGGGACGCAAAAGTCCCATGACCACATGCAACAGGGTGGTCTTTCCGCTGCCGTTGGGGCCGAACAGCCCGGCGCGATCCAGGTCGCCAAGCCGGAAGTCGAGGGCGTCGAGCACGGCCCGCCGCGTGCCGGGATAGGTGAAGCAGACCCGGCGCAGTTCCAGAAGCGGCGGATGGGAATCGTCCATATTGATCTCCAGGGGCGGTCGGCCCGGTTCACACGGCCGGGCAATACGCCTCGAGGACGGCCATTGTCGCCAGGGCCGCAAGCATGGCCGCCAGAAAAAGTCTGTCCCGGGGCGAGGCGGCGAACCGACGCAGGGTGTGGAAGGACCCGTTGAACCCGCGCAGGATCATGGCCTCGTAGACCCGCCGGGAACGGTCGTATCCCCGCACGAGCACCATGCCCAGCAGGTTGGCCACGGTGCGGTAGGTATGCAGGCTGGTCGAGGGCCGGAATCCGCGAAGCTTGGCGGCCACGCGCAGCCTGTCGTACTCGTCGGCCAGGACATGGATGTAGCGGTAGGTGAAAAGGAACAGGAAGGTCAGCTTTCGCGGCGCGCCCAGGCTTCCGGCGGCCTGTCCGAACACGGGCGCGTCCATGGTCGCGGCCAGGGTCAGAAACACGCACAGCACGGCGTTGGACTTGAGGGTCACCAGAAGGGCCAGGGCCACGCCCTCACGGGTGGCCGTCAGGACCCAGACGGAAAACAACGGGGTGCCGGGAAGGGAAAAAGGGAGGATCAGCCACAAAAAAAAGATGAAGAAATTGACGGCTAAAAGCCTGCGCAAGACGGCGCGGGCATTGAGACGGGCCAAGGCCAGAAGCATCAGGCCCACACCGAGGCCGAAAAGCGGGGCGGGCAGACCGCGACACAGGGCCACGACCACGGTAAGGAAAAAGACCGCGGCCAGCCGATACCTGGGATCCAGACGGTGGATGGGCGAATCGCCCCGGGCGAACGGTTCGTCGAGCACCCGGACTATCCCCGGCGGCCCTTGAAATAGGCGGCCACGCCCACCAGCCCGAATATCCAGCCGATGCCGCCGATGATCTCGGTCATGGACGGGGCGGGGTCCTGGGACTCGGCGAGCATGCTTTTCATCGGTGCGAGCTTGGCGTCGAGCATGGCGTCCATGGCCGCGAGCAGGCGGGGGTCGGGGCTCGCGGGGGCCGCGACCACGGCTGCGGGAGCGGCCGGCGCAGGCGCTGGCGGAGAAGCCTGGGATGAGGCCGGTGGTGTCGGATTCCCCGCGTCGGAGCCCGGACCGGCCGGGGCCGGCGTGGGCGTCACCGGCTTGGAAGGGGAAACCGGGACGTTGAGGTATTCCTCGGCCTTGATCGTGGTCTGGTTGGCATGTCCTTCCCCGGCCTGAAGGGTAATCCGCAGATCGGCCTTTTTGGCCCGTGCGGCCGGAGGGATGTCGAAGGCGAAATTGCCCGCGTCGTCGGTGGTTCCGGACAGGTATTTTTCACCCGAGGCCGCGTCGAAGACCTCGATGATCCCGGCCCGGACCTTGCTCGACTTGCTGAACCAGGACTCGGTGACGATCCGGCCGCCGTCAACGTAGGCAAACAGGTTCACCCGATGGGCCATGGCCGGGGACACCGGCACACAGGCCAAAGCCAGGGCAATACATGCGACCCGCCAATACCGTCCGCGTGTCAAAGAATCCATCATCCCTCCCAGGGCCGCCGAATACGCGGCCGCGAATCAGAGATCGGAGCCCGAGCCTTGACCGCCCAGGCCCAACTTTTATCCGACGACCTCGTTGCGCAGGAGTTCCGGCCTGGTCCTGACCAGATACGCGACGACCATGGCCGTGACCACCCCTTCGATGACCATGATGGGCAGGTGGACGGCCACAAGGATCCTGGCCGCCGCGAAAAAACCCTCGTCCGAGAATTCCAGGGCCACGGCGGTCAGAAGGGCTGAAAACAGCACGGAGCAAAAGCCGCACAAAAAGGCCCCCACGGTCCGGCGTGTCCCGTTGGACCGAAGGAGCGGCCGGAACAGATAGTAGCACGCCACGGCCGGATAGGCCATGTCGCAGGTGTTGACCCCGAGAACGGCCAGCCCGCCGTACTGAAAGAGCACCGCCTGAAGCAAAAGCCCGGTCAGGATGGCCGGGAAGGCGGCCCAGCCGAGCACCGCGCCCAAAAGGCCGTTCATGATCAGATGGGCGCTTGACGGTCCGATGGGGACATGGATCAGCGAGGCCACGAAGAAGGCGGCCGAAAGGATGGCCACGGTCATCAGCCGGTCATAGTCCAGGCGGCGCAGCCCGACGAACGTGCCCGCCGCGGCCAGGGCCGCCCCGACTCCGAGCACAGGCGCGGACAAAACTCCTTCGGAGATGTGCATGGGACTCCCCTGATCGAACATCCCCGGCCGTCGCGGGCGACGGCCGGGGAATCTGTCCGTCTATTTCTTGCCCTTGACCGGATCAACGAACAAGGTCCACAGCACCGCGCCAAGCTCCACGTCCTTGTCCTGGCCGTCGTGGGCCATCTTCTCGGAGGCGGTGTTGAGCGCCGCGAATCCCCACCAGCCGGCCCAGGGGGCCACGAAGGTGAACACGCCGGCATCGTCGGTCATGACCACCTGGGTGACCATGTAGTCGTTCGGGGCCTTGTACTTGCCGTCCTTGTTATAGAATTCGACCTCCACCGGGCAGCCGGCGGCGGGCTTGCCGTCAAGCAGGACCTTGCCCTGAAAGACGTTGCCCGCATAGTTGCCGAAGGGCCGGGTCAGAGGCACGATTTCGGTCTTGAGCCCCAAGGGCTTGTCCCACCCTTCCTCCTCGCCGAAGGCCGGGACGACCACCTTGGTGAAATGCTGGATGAAGCAATCCTCGGCCGGTTCCCAGTAAGGCTCGGGCACCACGTAGAAGGAGTACACGCCGGGTTTTTTCAGGGCCTGGGAGGCCTGCCAGGCCTTGTGCCCCATGACCTTGACCTCCTTGAGCCCGGCCTTGAGGTCGGTCTTGGCCTCGCCGTCGGACATGCCGAATTCCTTGGGCATGACCATGTCCATGCCGTTCCCTTCCATCGGATGGGCAAAAGCCACGGTCAGGGTGACAGTGTCCTTGCCCTTGTCCATGACGATGTCGGCCGAGGGGATGACCATGCCGAAATGGGCCCAGGCCGCCTGAGCATACACGAACACCAACGCCACACTGCACAGCAAGGCTTTGCGAATCATCGATCCCTCCTTCGTCATGTCTGTTTCAACCGGCCGACGGCGACGGCCCCTATGGCCGCCGCGTCCCATACGCGCTACGACACGACCACAGCGATTGAACGCATTATTGAATGACAATACATTCTGCTATTCATCACAAAAAGGGAATGTTTCAAATATCATGACAATCAGTGTTACGAAAGTATATTGCGTATTCAATACAATTCCTATCTTCAGGCCAGGATATTGTCAACCACTCGCCCTCTCCGCCTCCCGACAAAGACGCCCGGTCGGGAAAAAATGCGCGGCGAACCGTCCGACAAAAAAGGCTCTCTGGAAGGAGGCCCCTGAGGCTGCTGACTAAGTCAGCGGCCTCGAAAATCACGGGCAGGTCGCGGCATCTCCGCGCCGTAAGCGATTGATTTTCATGCCTTTCCGCCAGGCGGCAGAGCCGCCGTAGGCGACGCAAAGCCCCGGTTTTGAAAAAACAGGGGCTTTGTCATCAGTCTGAAGGCCTCCGGAAGGAGGCCCTTTGGTTGGGGGAAATGCCGATCAGATGCTGATGGCCGCGCCTGGAGCCCGGCGGCGCAGCCAGAAGTCGAAGATGGTCCGAGTGACGAAGATGGCCGTGAACATGGAGGCCACGATACCCAGGATCAGGGTGACGGCGAATCCGCGAACCGGGCCGGTACCGAACTCGTAGAGGACCACGGCGGCGATGACCGTGGTGATGTTGGCATCGAAGATGGTCAGGGTGGCCCGGGAATACCCTTCGTCCAGGGCCAGCCTGGGGGTCAGGCCGCGACGGATCTCTTCGCGAACGCGTTCGAAGATGATCACGTTGGCGTCCACGGCCATGCCCAGCGTCAGAATGATGCCCGCGATACCCGGCAGGGTGAGCGTGGCCCCGAACCCGGCCAGTCCGGCCATGATGAGCATGATGTTGAAGACCAGGGCCACGTCGGCCACCAAGCCGCCGAACCCGTAATAGACGATCATGAACACGATGATCACCGCGCCGCCGATCAGCGCGGCCAGGATCCCCTTTTCGATGGATTCCTGGCCCAGGGACGGACCCACGGCGCGCTGCTCCAGGATGTTCACCGGCGCGGGCAGGGAGCCGGCACGAAGCACGATGGCCAAATCCCGGGCCTCCTCGGTGGTAAACCGTCCGGTGATGCTGGCCCGGCCGCCGCCGATCTTCTCCTGGATGACCGGGGCGGAATAGACCTTGCCGTCGAGCATGATGGCCATGCGCTTTTTCACGTTGTCGGCGGTGATGCGCTCGAAGAGCTTGGCCCCGCGCGGGGTGAAGGTGAGCGACACGTAGGCCTGGTTGTTGGAGTCGAAGTTGGCCCGGGCGTCGGCAATGTATTCGCCGGTCATGACCGCGTCGGATTTGAGCACGATGGGCCGGTCCAAATAGCTCCCGTCGGGATTTCTATGGCGCATGGCGGAGATTTCGCGTCCCGGCGGCACGATGCCCTTGGCGGCCTTTTCCGGATCGGTCTCGTCATCGACCATCTTGAACTCCAGATGCGCGGTGCGACCGATGATCTTGATGGCCCGGTCGGGGTCCTGCAGGCCCGGAAGCTGGACCTGGATACGGCCATCGGCCTGACGGCGGATGTCCGGCTCGGCCACGCCGAATTCGTCGATGCGGTTGCGGATGGTCTTGACCGCCTGATCGATGGTCAGCTTCTTCAGATAGTCCTGATATTCCGGGGTGAAATCCATCTTGTAGAGCAGCTTGTCGTCCTCCACCGTTTCCGTGGAAACGGTGGTCAGAATGGGAAACTGCTTTTTGAGCATCTCGTCCAGGGCCTGACGCTGATCGAGCTTGGCCAGGACGAAATCCAAGCGCCTGCCGTCGGTCAGCCCCGGCCGCAGCACGGCGATGCCGTCCTCGCGGGCCTGTTCCCGGATGTCCCGGCCGGTGAGCGCCAGGGAGTTCTGAATGGCCTTGTCCACATCCACGCCAAGGGTCAGGTGGATACCGCCCTTGAGGTCCAGGCCCAGACTGATCTCGTCATCGGGCAGAAACTTGCCCAGGGCCGACTCCTTGACTCCCGGAATCGACGGCAGCATGTACATGAGGCCGAAAAAGACGACCACCGCGATGAGCGCGACGCGCCAACGCAAGGTTCCGGACATGAGAGCGCCACTCCTTCACGCCGCGCAGGCGGCGGGCCGATGTGCGGACGGCGGAAAAGACGAAGAAACGATCCATGGGGGACCGTCTTTCCTGTCGCGGCCGACCGGAGACACGGCGTTGCTATTCGTTTTCCTTGGCCTTGTCCTTGCCTTTGGACTCGATCTTGGGTCCGCCCTCGGCAAGGCCGGAGACAAAGGCGCGGTTGACCTTGAGTTCCGCGCCGCCTCCCACGTCGATGGTCAGCACGTCGCCGTTGGCGGCCAGGATGCGGCCGTAGATGCCCCCGCTGGTGATGATCGAATCGCCCTTTTTCAGGCCCGCCAGAAGCTCTTTGTGCTGCTTGGCCTTTTTCTGCTGGGGACGGATGAGCAGAAAGTAGAAGATGGCGAACATCAAAATAAGGGGCAGAAATGCGCCGATGGGATTCCCGGCGCCCTGATCGCCGCCCGGGGCCGCGCCCATGGCGAAGGCCACACTGTCAAAAAACATACGTCCTCCGGTCCAGGTTGCATTTCCCGGCGGCCGAAAAACCCTGGCCCACGGGAAATCGGTTGCCAGCGCGGGATGGTCCGAAAAAAAACGGCCCGCGCGTCACGTTCGTGCTCGAAACACGGTCCTTGAACATATTTTCGCCGCAAAGCCAAGTCCGACACGAGACCGCCGGGGCGAAAAAATGCCCTGACGGCCACGAAAAAGCGGCCCGAAGGCCGCCTTGCCTAGCTTTCGTAGTAGGAGCGCAGGTGCTGGCTGCGCACCGGATGGCGCAGCTTGCGCAGGGCCTTGGCCTCGATCTGGCGGATGCGCTCGCGGGTGACGTTGAAGAGCTTGCCCACCTCTTCCAGGGTGTGGTCCGACTTCTCGCCCAGGCCGAAACGCTTGCGCAACACCTGCTCCTCGCGCGGGGTCAGATCCGAGAGCACCTTGCCGATCTGCTCGCCGAGCTTGGTGTTGACCACCTCCTCGGCCGGGGCCAGGGCCTTCTTGTCCTCGATGAAGTCGCCAAGGCTCGAATCCTCCTCGTCGCCGATGGGGGTCTCCAGGGAGATGGGCTCCTTGGCGATTTTCAGGACCTTCTTGACCTTCTCCAGGGGGTAGTCCATGCGCTCGGCGATCTCCTCCGGGGTCGGATCGCGGCCGAGCTCCTGCACCAGGTAGCGCGAGGTGCGGATGAGCTTGTTGATGGTCTCGATCATGTGCACGGGGATGCGGATGGTCCGGGCCTGGTCGGCGATGGCCCGGGTGATGGCCTGCCGGATCCACCAGGTGGCGTAGGTGGAGAACTTGTAGCCGCGCTGATACTCGAACTTGTCCACAGCCTTCATCAGCCCGATGTTGCCCTCCTGGATGAGATCCAGAAATTGCAGCCCGCGGTTGGTATATTTCTTGGCGATGGACACCACCAGGCGCAGGTTGGAGCGGATGAGCTCCTGCTTGGCCCGCTGGGCCGCGGTGTTGCCCCTCTTGATCCGCCACAGGACCTCTTCCAGGTCATGGACATGGTGGCAGCACTTGTCCTGAAGCCGGACCAGAATCTCCATCTTGGCCGAAAGCATCTCCTTGAAGGAGAAAAGCTCCTCCACGGTCAGGCCCAGGCTGTCGGCGGCCAACACGGGATTGATGTCCCGCTGGTCCAGCTTGGCGAAAAGCTCCTGGATCTCGGACTGGGACTTGCCCACGGACAGGATGTAGGCCGAGAGATCGCGCTGGCAGTTGTGCATCTGCCGCACGTAGTCCTCCACGGTCTCGATGACCCGGTCGATAAGCGTCTTTTCGAGCTTGATGTCCCGCAGCCGTCCCACCACCTCGTCCTTGTAGACCATGATCTCCTTCTGGATGCCGTAGACCCGCCGGGACAGGCAGGCGCAGGAATCCAGCTTGAAGTAGATCTTGCGCTTCTTGCGGTAGATGGCCCGGATCTCCTCCAAAAGGAAGATGACCCGCTGGCGCTGGTTCATCTCGTCCTCGGAGGGGTCGTCCTCCTCGATGGTCTTGACCACGTCCTTGAGCTTGATGCGCCCGATGCGCAGGTCGTCGCCCACCTGGACGAGCTCCTCGATAGCCACGGGCACCTCGACCAGGGCGTAGAGCACGTCCATCTCGCCGTTCTCGATCTTCTTGGCGATGGTCACCTCGCCGTCGCGGTCCAAAAGGGGCACCGCGCCCATCTCCCGCAGGTACATGCGCACGGGGTCGGTGCTGCGCGAGGAATAGTCCAGGGAGTCCTCGCTCTCGGTCAGTTCCAGGTCCGCGTCCGGGGTGTCGTCGGGCTCGGCGGCCATGGCGTCGAGCTTGCGGGCGTCCTTGTCCGAGTCCACGATGTTGATGTCGAGTTGATCGAAGATGGAAATGACCTCCTCGATCTGCTCGGGGTTGTTGACCTCGGAGGGCAGGGCCTTGTTGACCTCGTCGAAGGTCAAAAAACCTTTTTGCTTGCCCTTGACGATGAGGCTTTTGATCTGCTGGATTTCCTTGAGATTACTCATCTCCCCTCCCAAGTAAGGCATTGAACTCGGCAAAGAGCCGTCTTTCTTCTTCCACGTTTCCCACGGCCCTGGCCCGACGCATGGCCTCCGTGAGTTCCCTTTGGGCCGTCTCGCGGCGCGTGGCCCGCAAAAAGGCCGCAATCTCCTCGAAAAGATCGCGCCGCTCCTCGTCCGTCAATTCCTCAAGTTCCCGGGCCTCGGCCACAAAGGCCAGCTCGTCGGATTCAAAAACAAGCCGGGGGTCGTCGTTCCCCAGCAACTTGAGCTTGCCCCACAGCCCATGGGCGCTCGGCCCGGACAAAAAATCACCCGCGCCGGCCGCGTCCAGGGCCGGCGCATATTCGGGGCAACGGGCCGCAAAGGACAGGATCCACCCTTCGCGCTGGCCAAGGGTGAAGGCCGGCCGGGCCGCCTCCCTGGACGCCGGAACGGCCGCCCGTCTGCGGGTCGCCGCATCGGCCAGGGCGCCTCGCAACTCCTGTTCGGACAGCCCCAGGGCCGCCGCCACCCGGGGCGCGAACCCCGCGCGCAGATTGGCATCGGCCACCTTGCCCAAAAAACCCTCGGCCCAGGCCACCTGTTCCTTGCGGGCCATGGCCGAAACCGCCTTGAAGCAGTACCGCAAACCCTCCTCGGCTCGGCCCAGGCAGGCCTCCAGGGCCTCCCGTCCCCGGGTCTGGAGCAGGCTGTCCACGTCCTCTCCCTCGGGCAAAAGGGTCACCCGGCATCCGGCCCCGGCCGCCAGAAGCATCTCCGCCGAACGCAGGGCGGCCTTGCGCCCCGCGCCGTCGCCGTCGAAAATCAGGTCCACCGTCGAACAAAACCCCAAAAGCCGTTTGACCTGTTCAGGGGTGAGCGCCGTTCCCAGAACGCCCACGGCCTCGCCGTAGCCGAACTGATGCAGGGTGATCACGTCCACATAGCCCTCGGTGAGCATGGCCCGGCGGCTTTTGGCCATGGCCGGACGGGCGTCGCACAGGGCGTAGAGGTGGTCCCCCTTGCGATAGATGGGCGAGTCGGCGCTGTTCAAATATTTGGGGTCCCCCTCGCCCATGATCCGACCGCCGAAGGCCACCACGGTCCCGGCCACGTCCCGAATGGGAAAGATCAGCCGGTCGCGGAACCTGTCCCAGGTCCGGCCGTCGTCACGCCGGGACAAAAGTCCGGCCTGGGCGGCCTGGGCTGGTGAAAAACCCTTGTTTTTCAAATGGGTTTCAAGCCCCTGCCAGTCCGGAGGGCTGTATCCCAGGCCGAACCTCGCGGCCACCTCCGGGGCGATGCCGCGTCCGGCCAGATAATCCCTGGCGGCCTTGCCCTGTGGCGAACGCAAGGTGCGGCGAAAAAACTCATCGGCCAGGGCGTGCATCTCCAGGCAGGCCTGACGCAGGCGTTTCTTCTCGCCGGCCCGGGGGTCGGCCCGTCCCGGGGCCAGTTCCACCCCCACCTCGGCGGCCAGCCGCTCCAAACCCTCGCGAAACTCCAGCCCGTTTATCCGGCAATAAAAATCAATGACGTCCCCCGAGGCCTGGCAACCAAAACAATGGTAGTAGCCCCGGTCCGGATGGACGTTGAACGAACCCTTGGTCTCCTGGTGGAAGGGACAGACGCCGACCAGACGACCTCCCACCTGCCGCAGATCCACATACCGCCGGACGATCTCGACGATGTCCGCCCGGGCCTTGACCGCCGCCACCCCCGAGGAGTCGAACTTCATCCGCAACGCCCCCACCGGTCGCGCCACGGCGGCGCGGCCTGTCCTTCCCGACCCTCAGCCGATCTCCACCATGGTCATGCCGTCGCCGCCCCGGTCGGCCGGGGCCAGGCAAAAAGACGCCACCTGCGGCGCCGTGCGTAAAAATTCGTGAACTTCCCGACGCAAGGCTCCGGTGCCTTTGCCGTGGATGATCTCAAGCTGGGTGCGGCCCCGCAACACGCTCTCATCCAGAAACGCGGCGAGTTCGGCCACGGCCTCGTCGGCCCGGCGACCGCGTAGATCCAGGACGAAAGCGGGCGCGCCCGAAGACGCCCCCTCCCGGGACGCGCCTTCCCTGACCGACCAGCCGCCGCCCTTCCCCGGCCCGCCCTCCGAGGTCTCGGCCACCTCCCGGGCGTCGACCCACAGGCACACCCCTCCCAGATCGACCTTGAGCGTCCGCCGTTTGCCGTCCTTGTCCACGACCCGGCCGGATTTGTTCCAGCCCGGCAGATGAACGTGATCGCCCGGCGTGAGGTCGTCGAAATCCGGGACCTGTTTTTTGGCGGGGGTACCGGGAGAGGGTTGGGATAAAACCGCATTTTCTTCAATAAGTCTTTTTCCGGCCTCGGCAAGTGCCTTCTGGGCCTGTTTGCGGCCCAGGCGTCCTTCCCGGTAGCTGCGGGCGATTTCCCGTGAATTCTCCCGAACCTCATCCAACAGTTCATTCAATCTCTTCTGGAATCGTTCCCGGATCGCGGCGGTTTTTTCACGTTCCCCAGCCTTGAGTCTGGCCAGCTCGTCGAGTTCCTCCTGCCGGCGCAGGGCCAGGGCGTTGAGGCGATCCAGCACCGATCCGGAATCGCCGCCCTCCATCAGCAGGTAGCGGTTGGCCTTTTCCAGAAGCTCTTCCGGCAGGCCGTGATCCCGGGCCACGTCCAAGGCCACCGAGGCCCCGACCTGGTCATAGGCCAAACGATACAGGGGCTTTTTCCCGGCAGGATCGAAAAGCATGCAGGCCGCCCGCACTCCGGGCTTGCTGAGACCATAGGCCTTGAGCGCCGGAAAATGCGTGACCGCGGCCAGCCAGGCGTTTTTCTCCAGAAGCCCGTCCACAACGGCCTGGGCCAGGGCCGCGCCCTGGGCCGGGTCGGTGCCGGCCCCGAACTCGTCGAGAAGCACCAGGGTGTCCTGGTCCACCTCGGGCCAGGCCCGGCTCAAATGCCGGATCTGGGCCGTAAACGTGCTCAAATTATCCTCGAGGCTCTGTTCGTCGCCCAGAAACACGAAAATCTTGCGCCAATGCGGCAGCCCGCACCCCGGCGCGGCGGGCACGGCCAGCCCGGTAAAGGCCATGATCGCCAAAAGCCCCAGGGTCTTCAGGCATACGGTCTTGCCGCCGGCGTTGGCCCCGCTGATGATCAGGGCCCGGTGACGCGGTTCGAGGACAATGTCCTGGGGGACCACCCGGGACGGGTCCGGAGCCGCCAGAAGCAACAGGGGGTGGCGGGCGCCTGGCAGGCGCACGGCCTGGTCCGATCCGACATCGGGAATATTGCCGCCCAGGGCCTCGGCCAGGGCCGCGCAGGCCAAAAGCACATCCATGTCCACCAGCAGGCGGTAGGCGGCCTCGAGCCCCTCCCGTTCCTGACGGCACAATCCGGCGAGAAAGGCCAGCACCCTGGCCTCGGCCTCGCGCTCCTCCCTTTTGAGTTCCTGAAGGCGGTTGTTGACCTCGACCAGGAAAAACGGCTCGAAATAGCAGGTCTCGCCGGTCTGGGAATAGTCGTGGATAATGCCCTGGATGCGGCCCTTGAAATTGGATTTGAGCGGCAGCACGTAGCGGTCGGAGGAAATGGTGATGAAATCGTCCTGGAGATAGGGAGCCAGTCCCTGCCCCTGGACGAAGTCCTTGACCTGCCGGGTGCAGGTACGGTGGATGGCCCGGATCTCGGCCCGGGCGGAAAACAGCTCGGGCGAGCTCTCGTCGCGCAGGCCGCCGTCCTGGGACAGGCAGCGGGCCAGTGCGGACACGGTTTTGCCGGGCCAGGACGAACATGCGGCCATGTCGCGCAAAAGGGGGCGCTCTCCTCCAGCGGCACCCGGCCCCGGCTCGGCCGGAGCCAGAACGTCGCGCACCTCCCTGGCTTGGCTTAACACCGTCTGCAGAGCGAACAGGGCGTCCAGGTCCAGAATGGAGGCCTCGTTGCCCAGGACGGAAAAAAGCCCCTCCAGGTCGGGAAATTCCGTCAACCTGAAGCCCGTGTCGCGAAATAGTTCCAGACATTCGGCCAAAAGTCGCTGCCGAAGCAAAAGCGCCGCCGGATCGTCCAGGGGCGCGAGGGCGGAGCAGGCGACGCGTCCCGGAGCGGACACGGCCCTGTCCGCCAGGTGGCCGAGGACCTTGTGGAACTCCAAAAGCTGGAGAGAGCGTGTATCCATGCGGCGTGGGAAAGACAGCGGACTAGCCGGCCAGGCGGGAACGCGCCAGATCGCTGACCCTTTTCCCGTCGGCCCGGCCCTTGTGCTTTGCCAGGATGGCCGAAACGACCCGCCCCATGTCCTTGAGGCCCTGGGCCCCAAGCTCGAGTATGGCCTGATCCACCAGGCGGGCGAGTTCCTCCTCGGTCAGGGGAGCGGGGAGATATTCGAGGAGAACCTCGAGTTCCCGCTCCTCCTTGTTCCGAAGATCGTCACGGCCTGCCCGGCCGAACTGTTCGATGGATTCGCGACGCTGTTTGGCCTGCCTGGACAGCAGTTCGACCAGATCGTCGTCGCCGAGCGGACGCAGAAGCTCCACCTGCCGATTCTTGGCCGCTGTCTTGAGCATGCGCAAGACGGACAGGCGCACCTCATCCCTGGCCTTGTAGGCGGCGAGGTAGTCTTTTTCGATGCGTTCCGTAAGGTTCATTACATCATGTTGATTTTGCGCATTTTCTTCAGAAGGCGCTTTCTGGCGGCGGCTTTTTTCTTCTTGCGCATGACGCTCGGCTTTTCGAAATGCTGGCGCTTTTTCAATTCGGACAAAACGCCGGCCTTTTCGACCTGTTTCTTGAAACGCCTGAGCGCGATATCGAAATTATCGGAGTCGTCAAGGTAGACACCCGGCACGGGCCTCACCCCCTCTTGCCTGGATTATCGTATCCATCGCTGGATAAACGAAAAAAATTTTCTTATTCTTTCTATGAAAAAAAAGCAAGGGGGGACACCCCTTGAAAAAACGAAACAACACGAGGACCCGCCCGGCCCTGTGGCCGGACGGGTCCGAAAAATGGCCAAACCACAACAAAGGAATCAATGATGGGTTCCGCCCGACTGGCAGAAGGATTCCTTAAGGGCCGTCATGACGCAATATCCCACGCCGGAACCGATGATGAAGAGGACCAGGTACAGCACGCTGAAAAAGATGAAATGGTCCGGCATCCACCACGGCAGGTCCTGCGGCAGGGGACTTTGCACCGTTTCTCCATGAATCATCCACATGGCTTGGCTCCCCGATTATTTTATGACTTCCTTGAGCAGCTTGCCGGGCCGGAACTTGACCACCTTGCTGGCCGGGATCTTGATCACGGCGCCGGTGCGCGGATTGCGTCCGGTGCGGGCCTTGCGTTCGTCCACGACGAAGGTGCCGAACCCGGTCAGGGTCAGTTTTCCGTCGGCGACGAGGGTGGCTTCCACGGACTCCAAAAACGCATTCAACGCACGTTCGGCGTCGGCCTTGGTCATCTTGGTCTTTTCCGCAATTTTCACCACCAAATCAGCCTTGGTCATCGGTCCTCTCCTCCTCTTTTGGTATCGCCGGGATCACCGCCGACGCGTGCGAAATGCGACCTCGCTCCCTCTCCTGAAAGCCATCCTTGAGCACTGGAACCGGAAAATGTCCTGTCTCTCCGCGCCGTGAAATAGCTTGGCGCAACCAACGCGAAACGATGCGAAAATCATCACATGACCAGTATACGGTCGCGAATGGGATGAGATGAACTCCATTTTCACCCCAAAGTCAAGAGGCTCCGGGCTTTTTCAGGGTGTTGGCGAGAATCCGGAAAAAAGCGGGGGTCAGATCCTCGGCTCGAGATTCAGGAGAATATCCATGTATTTCAAAAAGATGCTCCACATCTTCCGACCATTGTCCGCGAAGCGTCCGGCGCATCTGTTTCCGCCTGTGGCTGAAACAATGTTTGATGAGCCGTCCGAGTTCTCCAGGGTCCTGGAGGGCCGGAACCCCGTCCAGGGGGGTCAGCCGGACCACGGCCGAATCCACCCGGGGCCGGGGCCGGAAAACCATCGGTCCGACCTTGAAAAGATAGTCCACCTGGACAGAATTGCCCAAAAACGCCGTGAGCGCCCCATATTCCGCGCTCCCGGGCCGGGCGGCCATGCGCTGGGCCACCTCGTGCTGGACCATGAACACCGCGCGGACAAAGTCCTTAAGGCCGGCGCACAACTCCCACACCAACGGCGAGGCCACGTTGTAGGGCAGATTCCCGACGATTTTCAGCCGGTGCAGGGCCGACAGGCGACGAAAATCCAGGCGCAGGGCATCGGCCGCGACCACGGACATACCGGGATGGTTTCGCGGCAGGGTCATGGCCAGGGCCACATCCTTTTCCACCGCCAGATAGCGGGCCGGGCAGGCCTTGAGAATCCACTCCGAAAGCGCCCCCCTCCCGGGACCGATCTCGAGGACGCTGTCCTGCGGGCCGATCCCGAGGGCGGCCACGATCTTGCGGGAGATATTCGGATCAATGAGAAAATTCTGGCCCAGGCTGCGCTTGGCCAAAGCCGGACTGCCGGACGGATTTCCGGATGAGAGGATGCCTGGCGGGCTCATGTCAGCGATCATCCGTTTCCGGTCCGGACTTCTCGACGCGTTCCAGATAGTCCTGCTTGAGCGCCCACAGGATGCTGAACATGGCCCCTTCCCGATCCATGTCGGGATTGAGGCGGAGCAACCCCCGGGCCAGTTCCCCGGCGGACAGGGGACTTCGGGCCAAAAACAAAAGCCGCTTGGCCGTTTCGAGGTCAAGCAGCGGACCTAGCCCCTCGTAGCTGACAAAGGCGTCCAATCCGCGATAAACGGCCCGCCCCGCGCGGCTGGCCGTCACCATGAGGTCCATGTCCACGAGGCCGGAGGGATGACCGCCAAAAACCCGGCCATACGGAATATGCAAGGGATGCGCCAGGCTTCGCAGCCTCTCCCGGTCCGGAACCGGTTCGCGCCGAAGCCTCTCCCACAAGGCCACATACCGCTCGATCACCCCGGGCCAGGAAAAATGCCTCTCCACCCGCCGGCGTCCGGCCCTCCCCATCTCCCCGCGCAGCCCCGGATCACGGGCCAGGCCGCCCAGAAACCCGGCCAGAGCCGGCACATCGACCACGCACTGCTGGGCCCGGGCCAGATGGGAATGGTTGTCGAAGCACAGCGGGGCCAGAGCGTCCAGGACCGGCGTGGCCCCCGGACCCGTGGTGGGGACGAGATACCCGGTCTGGCCATGGACGACCAAGTCCCGGTAGCCGTCGAAGTCCGAGGCCACGACCGGCAGGCCGCAGGCCATGGCCTCCAGGATGGACAGGCCGAAGGTCTCCTGGAGGTTGTCCACGGGCGACACGAACACATCGCCGGCCGTGAAGATGCGCCGCTTTTCGGCCTCGTCCGGGCGCAGAAAACACCTGAAGACCAAACCGATCCCGGAGGCGAGGTCGCTTAAGGCCCGTATCAGCCCCTGGGACCCCTCCTCGGTCCATCCGGCCATGACCAGGCAGGACAGCGCGGCCGGATGATCCCGGTCCGCCGCGAGACGCTGGAAGGCCCGCAAAACCGGCACGGGATCGAGTTTGGAGCTGTGGGAGATACGTCCGAAGATCAAAAACACCGTGGAATCCTGGGGGATGTCCAGTTCGGCGCGGGCCTCGCGGCGTTGCTCCTCCGAGGCCGGCGCAAACGCCGAGACGTCGATGCCCAAGGGCACGCGCTCCACCCGGGGGCATCCCGGCGGCGGCGACAGGGGCGATCCCGGCGGCAGGTACCCCTCGGCCAGATAGGCGTAGAACTCGCGCACAGCGGCCACGGCGGCCGTGGAGGTGGCCACCACCGCGTCCCTGGGCGTGGTCCCGGACCACAGATGCATCAAAAACCCCTGGCTGAACCGGGAATAGCTTAAGGAATGAGTCACCGAGGTGATGGGAAAGATGTCCTGGGCCAGAAGGTTGCGCAACCGGGCCAGATGGGCCGGAAAGGTGATGCAGTCCGAGAGGTGGAAGGCCGCGTACTCATGCCGGCGCAGACCATCCAGCAGATCCAGCCGCGTCAAAAATTTGAGCCTTCCCGTGTCCCTCAGATCCGGCCGCAGACCTCCGAGGGTCCTGGCCAGGGCGTCGCGGTCGTGGGGCGAGGCCAGGTAGAAATGATAGGCCTCGAAGGGGTCGGCGGCCAGCAGAGCCGTGAGGAAACCGGCGTTGGCCTCCATGCGGCCAAGCATGTCCCCGCGTTCCAGGAACGGATCAAGGGTTCCCCACGGGCGAGGTGTGGTCATGGGCGAGACAAGCCACGAATCAGGACCGCTGTCAACCGCGTCGCTCTTCTGGACGAGTCGCTCCTCCTGCCGAACTCCCACAAATCCAGGGGATTGCGACCATTGGCCTTGAAATTGCAATTCCCGCCCTGAAATCTCAGCCGCTCCGTTACGGAGGACAGTCATGAAGCGGGGAATCAGGCCGGAATTGGTCTGGGGAATCAGCCTTTCGGAAGAAATGCAGGGGGAAATCCTTTCCGCCCTGGGATCGGGATATCATCTGCGCAACTGGCCCGAGGACGCCCTGCCCAAGGAACGCGACATCGCCCGGTGCAATCCGCTGGTGATCTGGATCACACGCGAAGCCTGGCTCTCCATTCCGGACGATGTGCGGCGCAGGCTCCGGGAATGGGACATCCCGCAGCGGGTGCTCATCCTCGAGGACGGCAAGTCCGTGTCGGACTTCGAGGACGTGGTCGAGAACGGTTTTCTGTCCGCGGTCTCCCTGCCGCTGACCAGCAAAAAGATTCGCGACGTGATCTTCCGGGCCAAGGAGGTCAAGAGCCTCTACGACGACATCTTCCGCATGACCCGGGAAATCATGCTCGAACGGGAGCTTCTGGCCCGCAAGACCGACCTGATCCTGTTTCTGAACCAGGTCCTGACCCGGGCCTCGGAATCCCTGGACCCCGGGGTGATCCTGACCCAGGCCAGGGAGGACCTGGGACTTCTTTTGCCCATCAAGGCGCTCATGGCCGCCTTCTGGCAGACCGACGACCAGGGGGTGCTCGAGGCCGAGTTCTTCCTGGAACCGGACATGGAGCCGGGCTTTGAGGAAACCTGGACCGGGTACCTCCTGGACAACGTGCAACGGCTGACCCAGCGACCGGTTTCGGGATACCAGATCGCCTACCTCGGTCCGGCCGAGGCCCGGGACGACCCGCCCGATTATTCCCTGGACCCTTCGGGCGTGCTGCTTCTGCCCCTCAAGACCGCCGGGCATGTCTTCGGCTGCCTGGCCATCTCCCGGGGGCCCGGACACTCCATGGGCAAGGACGAGGTGCAGGCCCTCTACGCCGCCGTCAACCACCTCTCCCTGGCCCTGCGCAACGCCGCGCTCTTCAGCGAGATCAAGACCAAGGCCGACCATGACGGCCTGACCCGCATCCACAACCGCCGGGCCTTCGACGAGCGCCTGCTCGATGAACTCAGGCGGCACCAGCGCTACCCCGGAAACTTAAGCCTGCTCATGCTCGACCTGGACCATTTCAAGCAGGTCAACGACACGCACGGCCATCTGGCCGGCGACCTGGTCCTGCGCGAAATCGGGCGTATCCTGCAGGAATCCCTGCGCAGCACGGATTTCGGGGCCAGATACGGCGGCGAGGAATTCGTGGTCATCCTGCCCCAGACCTCGGAGGAACAGGCCTGGGTCCTGGCCGAGCGCCTGCGTCGGGCCATCGCCGGACTGCAGTTCGAATTCGAGAACCGGGAGTTCCAGGTGACCACGTCCATCGGCGTGGCCACCCTCAAGCCGGGGGCGCTCAAGAAGCGTGTGGACCTGTTGCGTCAGGCGGACGAGGCCCTGTATCAGGCCAAGGCCGGCGGGCGGAACATGGTGTGCGTGTCAGGCGGGGTTGTCCGCCGCAAGGCTGCGGCGGCCCAGGCGTCCTGACCCGGCCAGTACCGGAACCGATCCCGGGCTTCCGTACGGCCGATCCTGTGACGTCGCAAAATGTCTTGACAGCTTGCTGCCCATGAAGTAAAAATTTTTGTTTCGGGCAGTTAGCTCAGTTGGATAGAGCGTTGGCCTCCGGAGCCAAAGGCCACAGGTTCGAATCCTGTACTGCCCACCACGAATAATCAGGGGCCTGGCAACGATTCCAGGCCCTTTGTTTTGGTCCGGATATTCCTGTCCTCTTCTCCCCCCATATCCCGAACCGCACGCGGGCTGATTCTGTGCCCAAAAAGGGCCGGCGGACACCCGGCCCAGCCCCGCGCCGGGATGGCAATTCCCCCACAGGTGGGCTACGAAGGAAATGCGGCGAAACCGCGACCCCGCGTTCCCGCAAACGCGGAATGCACCGCACACCCAAGGAAGACCGCCGCGTGGACTCCCGCCTCCTTTCGCTGTGCCGCATCCTGCGCATCGATCCGAATGCGCTCGAAGCCGTCTTCAGGCAGGACGACTGGGCGTTTTGCATCCTCATCGGCACGTTTCTGGAGGCCGTGGGCTTCTGGCGTCTCGAACGGCTGGCGCGCGGCGCGGGAGCGACCGACAAGGCGAAAACCCTGTACAACAAGGCCTTGCGAAAAAACAAACTGCCCATCGCCGCGGACATGTATCGCGCGCTCCAGGAAAGCGGGCACATCTCCCCGGCCGCGGGCGATTTTCTGCTCGCGCTCTGCAGGCTCCGCAACACCCTGGCGCACAAGGTCCGGTGGATGGATTTCTCTTTCGCGGCCGGCGATCAGCCGGCCGAACTCGAACCGCTGCGACGATCCCTCGCCGCCTTTCTTCCTTCCGCGGAGACGGAGGGCCAGCCGCTGCGCCGCACCGTGGAAAAAGCCGTGGTTGACGCCGTGTCCGAAGAGATCATGTACGGCGAGGAGGAACCGGTCACGGGTTCACATGGCGCGGGCGCGGATACCCCGGCGTGAAAAACCTCCGGCGGTCGCCGTGTCCATGCGCGGCCTTCGGAAATACCGCCGGTTCCGGATCATGCCAGCGCCCATCTCAGGGCAGGATGGCGAACACCCGGGCCGGGAACCCGGAACCGTCCTTGGGCTTGGGAAAGGCGGCCACGACCAGGGCCCCGGACTCCGGCACCTTGTCCAGGTGCGCCAAAAGCTCGATCTGATACCGATCCCGCCCCAGGATGTACGCCTCCAGGGAATAGTCGTCCCTGGACGTGGCCAGCCCCGGGTCCGTATCGGTCGTCTCGTGGCCCGACGCGGTGATCCCGCGCTCCTCATAGAGATACCGCAGCACCTCCAGGCTCCAGCCGGGATAGTGCGCGGTGCCGCTGGCGTCCCTGTTCCGCATGGCCTCCATGTCCGGCCAGCGCCCGGACCAGTCGGTGCGCATGGCCACGAAGGCCCCCTCGGGGATCGGGCCGTGCCGCTTTTCCCAGGCCCGGACATCGTCCATGGTGATGGTGTAGTCGGGATTTTTCGCAGCCGCCTCGTGAACGTCGATGACCACCAGGGGAAGGATCATCTCCTTGACGTCGATGCGGTCCACGGTGCGCAGGCCCTTCACGAAATGCGCCGGCGGATCGACATGGGTTCCCCATTGCCCCACATGGGTGAAGGTCTGGGCGTAAAACCCGCCGCCCAGGGTTCCCACACCCGGTTCGTACCAGTAGACCGTCTCCCGTTTCTCGTCAGGAAATCCCTTCCAGTGCGGAATCCCGGGGGCGAAGGCATGGGTGAGGTCGACGAACGTCTTTTGCCTTATGACCTCCCACGCGTCCTTGAGCGAAAGCCCTTCCCCGGCCGGACACCAGGTTGCCTGGGCCAAAACCAGCCAGGCAACGAGGGAAATCACCCCTGCGAATGCGGATCGCGTTTTCATGGTCCTCCGCATGGCGAGCCCGGCCATGCCCACGATTGGTTTTCCCCGGCAAATACCCAGCACTGACCGAAAGTCCAACGTGACCCGCCCAGACATCCCCAGAGGCCGAAAAACGATTTCCGGCCCCTTTCCGGATGCGCCGAAAACCGCGTCACGGCAGAAGGCACAACTCCCGCACCCGGTCCGCCACCCTGGGCAGGGCGGCCGTAATCTCTGGGGTCAGCCGGTCGTCGATCTCGTCCGGGATGCACCCCGTCTGGACCACCAGGATGCGCACGTCGGTCCCGGTGGTCTCCTTGATATCCTTAAGGAGGTTCACCGACGGAAACTGGTGCAGGGAGAAATCCTTGACCTTTTTGGGGCTGACCATGTCCACGTCGATCTCCCAGAACTCCCCCGGGTTGCGACTGGGCTCGGTGACCGCGTCCACCACGATGATGCGCCTGGGCTTGGGGTCCATGAGCAGCATATCGAGAAGCACCTCCCGGATGGAGGTGCCGATGTCCAACAGTCCCACATCGTCGGGCAATCCGCCCTGCTCCTCCAAAAGACGCACCACGGCCGGTCCCAGGCCGTCGTCGCCTTTGAGGATGTTGCCGCACCCGAACACCATGACCCGTTTCTGAAACATGAGCGACCAGTCCACGTCGGTTCCTTCCTGATTGGTGAGTGAAAAAGGCCGTCATCCGGGCCGACGGCCGAGGCTGCCGACAAAGTCGGCAGCCTCGAAAATCACGAGCAGGTCGCGGCCTCGCCGCGCCGTAAGCGAATGATTTTCGTGCCTTTCCGCCCGGCGGCAGAGCCGCCGCAGGCGGCGCAAAGCCCCGGTTTTGAAAAAACCGGGGCTTTGCCATCAGACTGGCCGTCGCCCGGGGCGACGGCCTTTTGTACGGCACAACACGCCGTGTGGGAAGCGACTAGCAGTTGCGCAGGGTGTCCAGAAGCTTGCCCTGGCTGTCGTAGATGCGGCCCTCGAGAGCGATACCGCCGTCCAGGCGGTGGGTGGCGCAGCTCATTCACGGGTCATAGGCGCGTATGGTCATCTCAATGGTATTGAGCACCCCCTGATCGTATTTGCCGTTTTTGATCAGGGCCTTGGCGGCCTGCTTGACGCCCAGGTTCATGCCCGCGTTGTTGTGTCCGGTGGCCACGATGAGGTTGGCCATGGTCACCAGGCCGTTGTCGTCGGTCTTGTAGTGGTGGATGAGCGTGCCGCGCGGGGCCTCCACGCAGCCCACGCCCTCGCCGGCCCGGGGTTCGATGTGCTGGTGGCGCACCTCGCGGCTGGTGATCTCCGGATCGTTCAGAAGCTCCTCGGCCCGTTCGCAGCACTGGATGAGCTCGATCAGGCGGGCATAGTTGTACAGAAGCGTCTGATGCGCCGGCCGGCCGAAGGCGGAACGGAAGATCTCCAGCTCCTTCTGGGCCAGGGGCGTGGCCATGGTATCGCACACGTTGATGCGGGCCAGGCAGTTGACCCGGTAGACGCCCACGGGATCGGTCTCGTCCAGGACCATCTTCCCGACCTTCTTCATGTACGGGAACTTGAGGTAGGTCCAGGGCTCCACGTGCTCGGCGATATAGTCCTGATAGTCTTCGTACTTGAACTGCTCGTGGTTGCCGTCCTTGTCCATCATGCGCAGCACGCCGTCATGGAACTCCAGGGCTCCGTCGCTCGGGCGCACGGTGCCCAGATAGCCGGACGGAAACACGCCCACGGTGTTGATCACGTCCAGATATTTGGGGAACACGTTCTCCTTGGCGAACTGGAGCGAAAAGACGCTGAAGTCCAGGGCCTCCTTGACCACGGCCAGAAGCTCCTTGCGCTCCTCCTCGAGCATGGGCCGGGAATAGCCGCCGGGCACCGCCGCGATGGGGTGGATGACCTTTCCGGCGAACTTCTCCAGGGCCATCTGCACCTTGTAGCGCATGTGCACGACCTGCTTGGCCAGGTCCGGGGCGGCCCCGACCACGCCGACCACGTTGCGGACCGAATAGTCGGCGTCCGGGCCGAGCACGAAGTCCGGCGCGGCCAGGAAGTAGAAGTGCAGGATCTTGTCCGGGATAAAGGCCAGCATGTGGCACAGTTCCCGCAATTTACGTCCGGCCGGTGGCGGGGTCACGCCCAGGCAGCCGTCGGCGGCCTTGCACGAGGCCAAGTGGTGGTTCCAGGGACAGATGCCGCAGATGCGGTTGACGATGTCCCTGACCTCCTCCACGGGCCTGCCCACGACGAATTTCTCGAAACCGCGCAGGGTCATGATGGCCATGCGCGCGTCGGCCACGTTGCCGTTGTCGTCGAGCATGATCTCGAACCCGGCGTGGCCCTCGATGCGCGTCACAGGGGCGACGCGGATCGTTTTGGCGATGTTTGGCGAAGCCATGCGGTTCTCCTGAATCTGGTTCATCCGAAAAAAAACGCCGAGGCGTTATTTCGGAACGCGTTCACTGGGTAAAATCTCTCCCGGAAGCGGCCCAAAACTGCCGAGCCGGCCTGTCTTCCGGGTCGTCGCCTCTTCAGCCGGTCTTTTTGAGCACGCTGTGCGCGCCGCTGAACCGGCACAGATACCCCCGGCGGTCGATCATCCTGCGCGGATCATAGCCGACCGTGGACAACGCGCCCACATAGTCGATGATCGGCAAAGCGCCGTCCTTGACCGGGCCGTAGCAGCCCCGACACGGAACGCGGGTGGCGATGCACCGGGGCGCGCCGCCGGTCATGCCCGCGCAGCCGGCCCGGGTGACCGGCCCGAGACACATGAATCCCTGCTCCAAAAGGCAGCGCATCTCGTCCACGGGCTTTTCCGGATCGAATTCCGGGGCCTCCAGGATGCGCTTGAGGTCGCCGGCGCTTTTCTTGCTTTTGCGGATGGTGGGACAGGTGTCGCACACCGACCGTTCCGGCAGCTTCAGTTCGGTCTTACCTTCGAGAAGGGCCAGGACGGCGGCCGCGATCCAGTCCGGATGCGGCGGGCAGCCCGGCAGCTTGATGTCCACCTTGACGTGCTCGTCCAGGGCCGTGACCGTCTCGAAGGCCTCGGGGATGTGGTAGGTCTTGAAGTCGGGATCGGGACCGGGGTTGGTGGTCGGCGACTCCCGGTACATGAAGTCCTTGATTTCTTTCAGCGAATACATGTTGCCCAGGGCCGGGATGCCGCCGTCCGTGGCGCAGGTCCCCAGGGCGATCAGGATCTGGCAGCGCTCGCGCATCTTTTTGAGCACCTCCAGGTGCTCGGAGTTGCGCACGCCGCCGGACACGATGCCCACCACGGCCTCGGGGATGTCCAGTTTCGAGTTTTCGCCGGTCTGGCCGTAGTATTTCTTGTCGATCAGAACCGGGATGTGCACGAACTCAAGCTGCGGCAGCAGGTCCACCAGGACGTCGCCGATGTTTAAGATCGCGATCTCGCATCCCGAGCACGAATTGAGCCATTCTTCAGCAATCTTGACCATGGTTTCCTCCCGGACTCAGGCGCACGCGGCGACTGTTTTTTTCTTGAGGGGATTTGGTCCGAGAGACCTGATCTTCGCGGTGAAGGCGGTCACCACCTCGGCGAACCGGGGCGCTTCGGCCGACGAGACCCACTCGATGGCGAAACGCTCGGGGTCGATGCCCAGGTCCTCTAAAACGAGCTTGGCGCCTTCAGCCCTAGCCAACGCTTTGTTATTACCGTCCAGGTAATGGCATTCACCGAGGTGTCAGCCCATGACCATGACGCCGTCCGCGCCTTTGCGCAGGGCGTCCACGATCAGGTTGGGATGCACCATCCCGGAACACATGACCCGGATGGCGCGCATGTTGGGGGGATACTGCAGGCGGGAGACCCCGGCCAGGTCGCCCCCCGCATAGGCGCACCAGTTGCAGAGGAAGCCGATGATCACCGGCTCGAAGGTATCAGCCATGGTTGCCTCTCCTTTTTCCTCATGCGGCGTTTCTCCACAGGGCTGGCCCAGGCGCCCGCATGAGGCTGGTATTTTCCCTTGGCGGCGACCCCGCACAGGCCGAGGCCGCCGCTGTCTCGCATCACTCGTCGGGAACGGGATGGTCCTAGACGCAAGCCAGGATGCTCTCCACCTGGGCCTTGAGCTGGTCCATGGTGAAGCCGCCCACATTGACTCCCTGCTTGGGGCAGGTGGCCATGCAGATGCCGCATCCCTTGCACAGGGCCTTGTCCGTCTGGATACGCTTGTGCTCGCGTCCGTCCTCCGTATAGACCGTCAGCGAGATGGCGTTGTACGGACAGGTATCCACGCACAGGGCGCAGCCGTCGCACTTGTCGGTGACCATGCTCTTGATGGAATCAAGCGGCATGACCGATTTGGCCAGGATCACCCCGGCCCGGCTGACGGCCGCCTGGGCCTGGGCCACGGCCTCGTCCACGGGCTTGGGATAGTGGCACAGCCCGGCCAGGAAAAGGCCGTCCACGGACATGTCCACGGGCCGAAGCTTGGGATGGGCCTCGGTCAAAAAGCCGTCCGCGCCCACCGAACACTTGTAGAGGTCGACCAGCTCCCTGGTCTGGTTGGGCACGATGGCCGTGGCCAGAACCAGGTAATCAGCCTTGATCCTCAGGGGCGTGTGCAGGATGTGGTCGTCGCCCGTGACGTACAGGGCGCCGCCTTCCTTGACCACCTGGGGTTTTTTGTCCGCCTCGTAGCGCACGAAGATCACGCCAAGGCGCCTGGCCTCGGTGTACAGGTCCTCGCGCAGCCCGTAGGTGCGGATGTCGCGGTTGAAGATGAACACGTTCATATCCGGATTGAGCTTTTTGAGCTCGATGGCCGACTCGATGGAATGGGTGCAGCACACCCGGCTGCAATAGGGCCGCCCGGGTTCGCGCGATCCCACGCACTGGATGAACACCACGCTTTCGGCCGCCTTGGCCGCCTGGGGATCGCCATCCAGCAGGGCGTCGAACTCCAGGTGGGTCTTGACCCGCTCGTCCTGGCCGTAGAGGTATTCCGTGGGCCTGTACTCGGTGCCGCCCGTGGCCACCACGGCCACGCCGTAGTTCACGGCCAGGGACTGGCCCGCGACGTCGACCTCGCTGACGAAGTTGCCGACCGATCCCACAGCGCTTTTGAGTGTGGCGTTTTTCAGGACCTTGATCCGGGGATGGCCTTCCACCTTGGCCGCCATGGCCGCCACCTTCGGCCGGATCTCCTCGCCCTTCCAGGTCTTGTTCAGGCGCAGGGCGTTGCCGCCCAGGACGTCGCTTTTTTCCAGAAGGACGGTCTCATAGCCCATGTCCGCGATGCCCAGGGCCGCGGTCATGCCCGCCAGGCCGCCGCCGATGACCAGGGCCTTCTGGACCACGTTGACCGAGAGGTATTCCAAGGGGGAAAGCAACCCGGCCTTGGCCACGGCGATGCGCACCTGGTCCTTGGCCTTTTCCGTGGCCTTGTCCGGCTCCTTGCCGTGCACCCAGCTGTTCTGGTTGCGGATGTTGGCCATCTCCACCAGGTATTCGTTGATGCCGGCCTCGCGCAGGGTGTCCTTGAACAGGGGTTCATGGGTCCTGGGGGTGCAGGCCGCGATGACGATGCGGTTTAGGTTGTACTCCTTGATCTTTCCGGCGATGAGCACTTGGGTGTCCGAGGAACAGGTGAAGAGGTTGTTTTCCACGAAGACCACGTTCGGCAGGGTCTTGGCGTATTCCACCACCTCGTCGACCTTGATCACGCCGGCGATGTTGATGCCGCAGGAGCACACGAAGACGCCCACGCGCGGGGCCTCGGCGGACAGGTCCTTCTCGGGCGGATAGGTCTTTTCCTTGGTCAGGGTGCCCCGGCTCTCGGCCAGGGTGATGGCCGCGCAGGCCGCGGCCGAGGAGGCCTCGGTCACGGACTGGGGAATATCCTTGGGCGACTGGAAGCAGCCTGCCACATAGATGCCCTCGCGGCTGGCCGAAACCGGCGAGAAGCTGTCGCACTTGGCGAAGCGGTACTTGTCCAGCCGGATGTCCGCCGTCTCGGCCAGAGCCGTGGCGTCGGCCGGGGCTTCGAGGCCGATGGACAGAACCACCATGTCGTAGATCTCGTCGTGCATGCCGCCCTGCTCGTCGACCCAGCGCATGCTCACCCCTTTGTCATCGGGACCAGGGGAGAAGGAATGGGGCCGGGCGCGCACGAAGTTGATGCCCTTGTCTCCGGCGTCGACATAATATTTCTCGAACTCCTTGCCGTGAGAGCGGATGTCCATGTAAAAAACGGTCTGCTCCACGTCCCCGGTGGTGTGTTCCTTGGTCACCAGGGCCTGCTTGATGGCGTACATGCAGCACACGCTGGAGCAGAAGGCGTTGTCGCACTTGTTGATGCCGCGCGAACCGACGCACTGCAGCCAGGCGATTCTTTTGGGCTCGGTATGATCCGAGGGCCGCACCAGATGGCCCATGCACGGACCCGATGCGGACAGGAGCCGCTCGTATTCGAGGCTGGTGACCACGTCCTTGATCTGGGCATAGTTGTAGGTATCGAAGGCGGTGGGATCGAAGGGCCTAAATCCCGGGGCCAGGATGACCGAACCGACCTTGACCTCGATGACCTTCTCGGTATCCGCGAAATTGATCGCCCCGGTGGGACAGTACTTTTCGCAGGCCCGGCATTTGCCCTTGGTCAGGTACAGACAGTTGTCGGCGTCAATGGCGTACTTGAGGGGCACGGCCTGGCCGTACAGGATGTAGGCGGCCTTGCGTTTGTCCAGACCCTCGTTGAAGCCGTTGTCGACCTTTTTGGGACACTTCTCGGCGCACAGGCCGCAGGCGATGCATTTGTCCATGTCGACGTAGCGCGGATGCCGTTTCACCTTGACGGTGAAATCGCCCTGCGCTCCTTCGACGGAAACCACCTCGGACAGGGTCATCAATTCGATGTTCAAGTGCCGACCGCACTCGACCAACTTGGGAGAGATAATTCACATGGCGCAGTCATTGGTGGGAAACGTCTTGTCGAGCTGGGCCATAACCCCGCCGATGCCCGACTTCTTCTCGATCAGATACACATAGTAGCCGGAATCGGCCAGATCGAGCGCGGTCTGCATTCCGGCAATGCCGCCGCCCACGACCATGACCGAACCGAGTTTTCGTGCCGACATCGAATCCCCCTTTCACGTTTGCTTGATCCGCCGCACCCGTGTGCGAAGGATCGGTTGACCGTACTCGTCGCCAACATTTTCGGCGGCCGGGATCAGCCGCCGTATTGCGGAACGAACGTCGCGTTCCAGGTCCTCTGTGCACGCACCCGACGGCGTCCCTCCGGGCACTCTTCTTTGGCCGTGTTCACGGCCGCCTCTTCCAGTTCACGACGGACCTTCCAGGTCCGATCCACCATGAGGCCAGGGCTCCGATCCGCGTACGACAGCAGGAAGCCATCCCATCGTCTTTTTCAATTAGCCCCATCGATTAAATTTATACTTTATTTTTTACGAAGATAGAAGAAAATGACAAGCAGGTCAACGGGGATTTTCCAGAATGGATGATGGGCGAAACGCGCCGCGCTCTACTACAGTGGACAAAAAAGGTGTAATCCGGAAAAATAAATACGTAGCAACAATGAATACATCCATAATCGGAACACGACGTTTCCGACCGGCCATCCCGCCGCCACATTGCAATTCCGCCGCGTTTCCACGCGAAAGGCCGCCTCCGTACAAGACGGGGACGGCCTGTGATCACCTCGCTTACGCGTAAAAAGCGGTTGGTTACAGCGAAGCCCGGGGCGGAATGCCGCCAAGGCCTCCAGCCCGGGTCATTTTACGCGGGCGATGGCCGCACGGACATTTCCCATGTCCATGAGCCCCGTGATTCCCCGGGCGACCTCCTTGGGATCGAAATCCTCGCGGGTGTGCTCGGTCACGCACAGGGCCCAGGCCCCGCCCGGTTCCCGCCCCAGGTACAGGGAGCGCCTGATGGCCGCGGTTTCCTCGGTCAAAAGCCCGGACTTAAAAAACATCGCCGCGAATCCGGCATCCTCGGCCCGCCACAGATAACGGACGGCCCCCGGATCGTCGGGCAGATCCCCGAAGGTCTTGCCCCTCCACGGACAGGCATCGAAAAGCTCTTTGAGCGCCTTGTCGCAATCCATAGTCCCCTCCATCCGGCACATGGTTGTCCCCTTCCGCGAACCTCGACGGGGAGAGAGGTCCGATGAAACCTATCCCCTTGGCGCGGATTCGGCAAGACGCGCGCGGTATTGCCAAACGCGGCCGGAGAAGGATAACAAAACCGGAAAGGACGGACGCCGACTCAAATCCGCGTCGAAAAGGGGACTTCCGTGTTCATCGTCAATGAAAGCGTGTTTCCGCGAAAAGAACCCAAGGCCGCCATCCGCAAGGATGTCTGCGACGGATGCGCCATCTGCGTGGACGTCTGCCCCCGCTGCTGCCTGCGGGTGGTGGTCAATCCCAAACGCCCCAACGCCAGGATCGTCCAGTTGCAGGCCAGTCTGTGCAGCGGTTGCGGGGCCTGCCAGGGGACCTGCCCCAAGGAGGCCATCTTCATTCCGGGGCTGTCCACCGCCGATCTGCGCGGTTTCGTCCACCAGGCCCTGGAACTCGCCGGGGTATGCCTGTGACGCTCGACGCGCTTGTCCGGGAATTGCAGAAAACCTGCGACGCCGAGGCCGTCCGGCACCTCGGAGAGGGCGTGGTGGCCCGCTGGAAAGATCCGCGCCATATGGGCGTCATGCCCGAGCCGTCGGTCACGATCAAGTCGGGAGGGGCCTGCGGGGACACCCTGACCATCTTCTTGCGCATCGAGGGGGACTTGATCGCCGAGGCATCGTTTCTGGCCGATGGATGCGGATCGAGCGTGGTCTGCGCGGACGCGGCCATGGAACTGGTGCGCGGCATGACCCTGGACCAGGCGGCATCCCTCGACGCCGCGGCGATCCTTACGCGACTGGGCGGCCTGCCCAAGGACAAGGAGAAAAGCGCGCGAAGCGCGGCCCGGGCCGTGCGCCAGGCCGTCTTGGAGCACCGGCGACGCTCCGACGGCTGACGGGAGCCCCGGCCTACCCTTTCGGCGGGCGGTAGGGTTCCACGGGAAGCCAGACCGTTACCGAGGTTCCCCGTCCCGGCTCGCTTTCCACCTGGACGTCCCCGCCGAGATTGGTCATGATCCCCCGGCAGATGGGCAATCCCAGCCCGGACCCCTTGCCCACCTCCTTGGTGGAAAAAAAGGGATCGAAGATCCGGGGCAGGCTGGCCGGAGAGATGCCCAACCCCGTGTCGGAGACCACAAAGACGACCTTCCCGTCCTCGCATCGCCCGGTGATCCGCAGTTCCCCGCCCCGATCCTCCATGGCGTCCAGGGCGTTGTCCACGAGGTGGGAAAACACCTGTTCCAGATGGGCCGGAGGCAGGAACAATTCCGGCATGTCCCGGGCGAAATCCGAGCCCAGCTTCACGGACATCGATCTGGCCCTGGCCTTGACGGCCTTAAGCGCCGCGGCGGCCAGTCTGTCCGGACGAATGCGCTGGGGCCGGGGATCGATGCGTCCGCCCAGGCTCAACAGCTTGGCGGTGATGCTCCGGCAGCGGCGTCCCTGGGTCAGGATGCGGGAAACCGCCCCCCGCAACTCGCGCAACAGATCCTTGTCCGCAATATCCGCATCGCTGAGCAGGTCGTCCATCCACCCGGCCTCATGAAACATGATGTTCACGGGGTTGTTGATCTCGTGGGCCACGCCCTCGGCCAGAGACCCCACGACGGCCAGCTTGCCCGTCTCGATCATGCGCAGCCCCGCCAGCTTTTCCGCCCGCCGGGCCTTGGCCTGGCGGATGGCCATGACCAGGACATCCACGTCGACGGGCTTGAGCAGATAATCCACGGCGCCGAGCTTCATGCCGGTCACGGCCGTGCCCACCTCGGCCGCGCCGGTGAGCATGATGGCCTCGATGTGAGGCCGCTCGGCCTTGAGTTCGCGCAACACGTCCAGACCGCTTTTGCCGGGCAGGTTGACGTCCAGGACCGCCACCTCCACTTCGTCCGGAGCCGGCCGGGCGTCATCCGGTTTTGGACACAAAACCCGCAGGGCCTCCTCGCCGTCATGGGCGACCGCCACGGACAGCCCCCTGGCGGTCAGCCGTTCGGCAAGCAGAGCGGCGAAATCGACCTCGTCGTCAACAAGAAGAACCCGGTCCGGCATGCAGAAACCTCCCCACGCCCCAGGCCGGGGCATACGCCCCGACACGCCTGGCCCACCGTCCGCCGGAAAGGCCCCTGCCCCGGGCCGTGTTCCCGAAATGGCCGGCCATTTCGGGAACACGGCCGGAAACTATTTTCCTTCCTCGTCCAAAATCTTCTGGGCCTCGTCGAATTCCCCGGCCTGGGCGAAGGTGGCCGCCACCATGGCGTCCTCGATCTTTTCCCGATAGGCCTTTTTCACGGTAGTCAAAAGCTCGTCGATGTCGATGGGCTTTTTGTGGTAATGGAAGGCGCCGAGCTTCTTGGCCTCCTCCTCGTCGAGATCGGTGCCATGACCGGTGAGGATGATCACCTGGACATTGGGGTGGGTCTTGCGAACCTTACGCAACACGTCCATGCCGTCGATCCCGGGCATGCGCAGATCCAGGACCATGACATCCGGCGTATCCGTCTGTACGGCCTCCAAGGCCTGTTCGCCGTTGAACACCACCTTGGAGGGCACGTCGCGCATCTTCATGCGTTCGGCCAGGGTGTTGACGAAGTTTTCCTCGTCGTCCACCAGAAGCAGCTTGATCTTTTTCATCGAAATCTCCTTGTCGTGTTTCGGCCCCTCCCGAGAGGGAAAAAGCGGGTCCGGCGCCGCACGGTCACCGGACCGTTTCGTTCATCTCGTCACGCCGCCATCCGGCAACAACCAGTCTATCGAGACACCGGCGCGGTCTTCACCGTTCCGGACGGCTCCCCGTCTCATCCCGCCCGCCCGTCGGACGGACAGGAAGGAAAAACCATCGCGATCCGATCATCCCGGGAATCGAGGCGGATGGTTCCCGCCCGCTCCCCCAAAACCATCTCCGTGGGAAGTCCAACCGGCGTCCCCCCTTCCCCGCCCTCGGGGAGCAGGAAGACCACGACGGGTTCGGCCTCGCGCACCTCGACACGCACGCGCACCTCGCAGTTGGACAAGGCGTTGATCAGCGCCCGGGCCACGGCGTACATGCCCATAAGGACGGCCATGGGGGGACAGTCCACCGGAACCGGCCCGCCCGTTTCCAGGGCGAATACGACCCGACGCTTGCGGGCGATGCGCCCGATAAGGGAAAAGAGCAGCTTGGCCATACCCGCCGCGTCCGTCGGTCCCGGCCGGTCATCCACGGCATGGGCCAGACGATTGAGCCCCTCGCTCAGGCCCGTGCCCCGCTCCACCTGCTCGTTGATGGCCCCGATCAGGGTCTTGAACTTGTCATGATAGGGGAAGCCCTTGCGAAACCCCAAGGACTTCAGGGACTCCTTGCGGCTCAGATCCAGGAGGTCGGACATGAGGCCGGCGGACTGCTGGATGATGGCCAGGACGTTTTGCACATCATGGGTGATGGAAGCGGTCACCTCACCCATGAAGACGGCCTCGCGCATGGCCGTTTCCGCGGGTTCTCCGGAAGAAGGGCTCATCGTCCGCTCCCCATGGCGTCGTTCATCTTCTCGATCAGCACATCGATGTCCAATGGCTTGATCATGTAATCGAAGGCCCCGAGCTTCATGCCCTCGATCCCGTTTTTCGTGGTGCCGTGTCCGGTCAGAAGGATCACCCGGGTGTCGGGGTACCCGGCCTTGATGCCCCGCAGGACATCAAGCCCCTTCATCCCCGGCAGCATCACATCCAGGATGACCAGATGCGGCGGGGAGTCGGCCACCTCCCGAAGAGCGCTTTCGCCGTCGAAGGCCACCCGGGAGGCGATGCCCCGCAGGGCCAGACGTTCCGAAAGAGTGGTCACGAACTCGTGTTCGTCGTCCACCAAAAGCACGTTCCAGTCTTTTCTCTCCATCAGCTTGCCGCTTCCTTCCTGGCCGATTTGGGCAGGTAGACGGTAAAAAGGGTTCCCTCGCCGATCTTGCTTTTCACCGAGATGTCCCCACCGAGCTTTTTGACGATGCCGTAGGTGATGGACAGGCCAAGCCCGGTGCCGGTTCCCTTCTTGGTCGTGAAAAAGGGTTCGAAGATGTGCTCCAGGGTTTCCTGGGACATGCCGCATCCGTTGTCCTGAAAGCTGATGAACTGCGATTCCCAGTCGATCTTGCCGGTTTTGACCTGGATTTTCCCACCATCCGGAACCGCGGCCAGGGCGTTGTTCAAGATGTTCAGAAAAACCTGCTGGAGCTGCCCCCGGTCGGAGAGAATGCGCGGCAGGTGCTCGTCGAGTTCGCAATCGATGGCCACGCCCCGATGCTTGGCCTCCTGTTCAAGGAAGCTCAAGGTGTCGTTGAGCACCTCGTTGATGTCCAATTCCTCGAAGCTCACATCCATCCGCCTGGCGAACCCGAGCATGCGATGAGTGATGTCCCTGCAGCGGCGGATGCTTTTCAGGATGGCGTCGGCCAGGGTGATGAACTTTTCGCGGTCCGGGAAGTCCGGACGAAGCCCCAGGAGGTCCTTCATCAGTCCGGCCTTCTCGTTGATGGCCGCCAGGGGATTGTTGATCTCGTGGGCCACCCCCGCGGCCAGCCTGCCGATGGAGGACAGCTTCTGGGCGTGCTCCACCTGCCTGAAGGCCAGCTCCCTGCGTTCCTCGCTCTCCCGCATCCGCTTGATGAGCAACCCCGTCATTTTATAGGCCACGAAGAAAATGGCCGAAACGCCGAGCACGAAGATGAACAGCAAATCGCCCTTGACCATGTACCAGGCCTTGAGCACCGAACTGCGGGGCTTGACGGCCATGAGCACGAAATCCGTATCCGGAAAATAGGAATAGGCCAGATAGACATCCCGTCCCTGGGGGTCCTGGGTCTCCAACAGCCTGGCCTCGTAGGCCTGTGGAGGCATGGGCAGCGGAATGCGCTCCAGGATCTTGCCGTAATAGTTGGAATTGGTCTGGAGGATGCCCTCCTTGTTGAGTAAAAAGGCGTCGCTATCGGGTTCGAGGCTCATGGCCGCGATGAGCCGGTCGAACGGGGTGGTGTCGATGGTGGCCCGGACCACCCAGCTTCTCCCGGTCTCATCCATGTGCCGCACGGCGATGACCATATGCGGGAAATGGCGAAAGCCCAAAAACACGTCGCTGATGTATTTCCCCCTGACCTTGACATGGTTGAACCAGCTTTGGTCGGCGTAGTTCTTTCCGGCCAGGGCGTAGGGTCCGGCGTAGCTGACCTGGATGCCGTTCTCGTCGACCAGGCTCAAGTCCACGAACCCGTCGAAAACCTGGCTCATGACCGTAAAAATATGTCTCAAGGTCTTTTCCCGGGCCAGTTCCTCAAAGGGGTAGGCCGAGGCGATGAAGCTGACGGTGGACGTGCGCTCGGCCAGAAAGAGCTCGAAGGAATTCTTGGTCTTGGACAACAGGATCCGCAACGGGTTCTGGATCTCCCGGCTCACGGCCGTCCGGTATTCGTAATAATTGATGACCGCCATCAGCAGAAGCGGGGCCACCGAAACCACGGCCATAAGCCCAACGATCTTTCGCCGCAGGCTCTGGTAGCGCTCCGGGGAAAGGATATCCTCACCACCGTGAAGATCCTTGAAGGAATGGCGGAAGATGGTCTTAAACATGGGCGGACCGGTCGCCGAAGAGCATGTCTCCGGATTTGAGACGTCCGGCGAAAAAACTGTCCAGGGCGGCCTCGACGCTCCCGGCCACGGCGTCCAGGACATCCACGCGCTTCCAGCGCAGATAGTGGTAGTATTCCTCCTCGATCCCGCCGCAAATGACCGTGTCGACCTCCCGCGAGAGCACCAGATCGCACAACTCGTCGGCCGAGGCGTGGGGCAGGATCAGGTTCTGCCGGCCCGCGGGAGTCCCGTCCTCGGATACGGACACGATCAGGGCCTCCGTCGCCAGATCGAACCTGGGGGCCACTTCGTCCCGGTACAGGGGAATCAGGATCTTTTTCATGCGCATGGTCTTCGTTTCGCCGCCTGCCGTTCCGACGACGGTCAAGAACGCCTTCTTGGCCGTCCGTCCGCCTGGGCCGCGGCCCGATGCTCCGGCACGGGGCCGGCCGCCCCGGTGGCGGACAGAAGGTGCACCGGCAGATGCGCCGGAAGGATCATGTCCTTTTGGCAGATCATGGCCGCATATTCCACGATATTCCTCAGTTCCCGCACATTACCAGGATAGGCATGGGCGCACAACAACCGCAACGCCCGGGGGGAGAATCCCTTGATGCGCTTCTTGAACCGGGAGGCGAACCGGTTCAGGAAATGGGTTAGAAGGAACTCCACGTCCTGGCCCCTGTCCCGAAGCGGAGGCAGGTGCAGCCGGACGGCGCCGAGACGGTGAAACAAATCCTCGCGCAACACCCCGGCGCGCACCAGTTCCTCTGGATCCTTGTGCGTAGCCGCGACAAGCCGGACATCGACGTGCAGGCTCTTGTCCGATCCCGCCGGCATCACGACCCGCTCATCCAGGACGCGCACCAATCCGGCCTGGTGTTCGGCCGGCAGGTCCGCGATTTCGGACAGGTACAGGGTGCCCCCGCTTGCCCGTTGGAAGCAGCCGGGGAGGGACTCGCCGCCCGCCGTCTCGCGGCCGTAGAGTTCGGCCGCCAGGAGGGGTTCCGGCATTGGTCCCAGATTGACCCGCACGAAGGGACCCCGGGAA
>Ga0067045_1027519_pt1 | contig 103091 bp, 89 predicted proteins | sample TerdegcTABiofilm_FD_59184 | JGI IMG/M metagenome (GOLD analysis project Ga0067045, IMG submission 59184) | Combined Assembly of (Gp0054472, Gp0054536) Wastewater bioreactor microbial communities from Singapore -Terephthalate degrading...
CTGGCCACCCTGGTGGTCAACAAGCTGCGCGGCACCCTGAACGTGGTGGCCGTGAAGGCCCCGGGCTTCGGCGACCGCCGCAAGGCCATGCTCCAGGACATCGCCATCCTTACCGGCGGCAAGATGGTTTCCGAGGACCTGGGCATCAAGCTCGAGAACATCACCCTCTCCGACCTGGGCTCGGCCAAGCGCGTGGTGGTGGACAAGGAAAACACCACCATCGTTGACGGCGCAGGCAAGGCCGCGGACATCAAGGCCCGCGTGGCCCAGATCCAGGCCGAGATCAAGGAGACCAGCTCCGACTACGACCGCGAGAAGCTCCAGGAGCGCCTGGCCAAGCTCGTGGGCGGCGTTGCCGTGATCAACGTCGGCGCGGCCACCGAGACCGAAATGAAGGAAAAGAAGGCCCGCGTCGAGGACGCCCTGAACGCCACCCGGGCCGCCGTGGAAGAGGGCATCGTGCCCGGCGGCGGCGTGGCCCTGGTGCGCTGCGCCAAGACCCTGGACAAGGTCAAGCCCTCGGACGACGACGAGGCCGCGGGCGTGGCCATCATCCGCCGCGCCATCGAGGAGCCCCTGCGCCAGATCGCCGGCAACGCCGGCGCCGAAGGCTCCATCGTGGTGGAGAAGGTCCGCGAGGGCAAGGACGGCTTCGGCTACAACGCCGCCACCGCCGAGTTCGAGGACCTGATCAAGGCCGGCGTCATCGACCCCAAGAAGGTGACCCGCATCGCCCTGCAGAACGCCGCCTCCGTGGCCGGTCTGCTGCTGACCACCGAGTGCGCCATCGCCGAGAAGCCCGAGCCCAAGGCCCCGGCTCCGGCCATGCCCGGCGGCATGGGCGGCATGGGTGGCATGGGCGGCATGTACTAGCATCCGGCCATTCCCCAAGCTCAATGAAAAAGCCCCGGCGCAAGCCGGGGCTTTTTTCGGTCCGCGCGTTCTTCAGCCCCGCCGGGCCATGACCCGCGCCAGCACCAGCCGGAGCTCGTCCATCTCCACAGGCTTGGCGAGGTAGTCATCCATGCCCGCGGCCAGGAAGCGCTCCCGGTCGCTGGGCATGGCGTGGGCCGTCACCGCGACGATGGGCAGGCCGGGGTCCTGGACCCGGGGCTCGCCCGCCCGGATCTTGCGGGAGGCCGTGACCCCGTCCATGACCGGCATCTGCACGTCCATGAACACGCAGTCGTAGCGCTTCCGGGCCAGAGTCTCCAGGGCCTCGGCGCCATTGCCTGCGCCGTCCACCGTGTGCCCCATCTTGCGCAGGAAGCTGCCGATGGTCAGGAGGTTGACCCGGTCGTCCTCCACCACGAGAATCCTGTAGCTGCGCGTCTCGGCCAGAGGCGGTCCGGCCGGGTCCGGAGCCGGTTCGGCCGGGGTCTCGGCCAGAGGCAGGACCAGGGTGACGTGCACCTCGGTGCCCACGCCCGGCTCGCTGCTCACGGAAAGACTGCCGTTCATGAACCGCACCAGGTGCTTGACGATGCTCAGGCCCAGGCCCGAGCCCCCGAAGCGCCGGGTGTAGGAGCCGTCGGCCTGGGTGAAGGTCTCGAACATGGCCCCCAGCTTGTCGTCCGGGATGCCGATGCCCGTGTCGGTGACCGCGATGTGCAAAAAGACCTTGCCCGGTCCTGGCGAGGCCCGCAGCGGATAGACCTCCAGCCGCACCGCGCCGCGCTCCGTGTATTTCACGGAATTGCCTACCAGGTTGTAGAGCACCTGGCGTATCCTGCCCGCGTCCCCGCGCAGCCGGGCCGGGATTTCCGGGTCCAGGCTCCACTGGAAGTCCAGGCCCTTCTGCCCGGCCCCGTGCTGGAAGGCGCTGACCACAGGCCGGACCACCTCCTCCACTGAAAAGACCTCCGAGCCGAGCGGCATGCGGCCGGACTCGATGCGCGAGATGTCCAGGATGTCCGAAAGGATGCGCAGCAGGCTGCGGGCCGAGGAGGTGGCCGTGTCCACATACCCGGCCTGTTCCTGGTTCAGGTCCGTGGCCCCCACCAACTGGAGCATGCCGAGCACGCCGTTGAGCGGGGTGCGTATCTCGTGGCTCATGGTGGCCAGGAACTGGGACTTGGCCTGGCTGGCGGCCTCGGCGGCCTCCTTGGCGCGCAGCAATTCGGACCGGACCTTGTCCAGTTCGGTCAGGTCCACGTCCAGGCGGAAGAGTTCCTGGCGTCCGGAGCGGCCGCGCTGGAGGGCGTGGCTTGAGAATACCGGCACCAGCCTGCCGTCCTTGCGGCGCATGGACTGTTCCTGTCCGGGCAGGGGTTCGCCCGTGTCCAGAAGGCGGCGCAGATCGCCCAGCACCTGGGCCGCGCGCTCCGGCGGCAGGATGAGGTCCTCCAGGCGGCGGCCAAGGGCCTCGCCCGCGCTGTAGCCGTAGAGCCGCTGGCTGGCCGCGGTCCAGGACCCAGGCGTAGGTCCCGTCCCGGCGGCGCAGGCGATGCTCGCTGGTGTACAGGGAGGTGAGGCCGTCCAGGTGCCGCTTGAGATCCTTGTCCACCCGCTCCCGGTCCTCGGAGTGCAGCCTGCTGCGCCGGTCCTCCGGGGAATTTCCGATCTCGTCCTCGGCATAGCCGAGCATGCGCTTCCAGCGCGCGGAATAGAACACCGCCCCCTGTTCCAGATCCCAGTCCCAGATGCCGTCCCCCGCCCCCTCCAAGGCGAAATGCCAGCGTTCCTCGCTCTCGCGCAGGGCCTGCTCCGAGCGCTTCTGGGCCCGGCCGGCCAGGATCACGCCGCAGAAGACCCCCGCCAGAAGCAGGCCGGAGACCGCCAGTGTGGCCTGAAACTGGCGCGTGAAGTCGGACTGGAAGCGGTACAGGCTGCGCCGGATCTCCACGTCCACATGGTCGGCGCGCTGCTCCAGGGCGTGGAACAGGACCCGCAGCCGCGTCTCCACGTCCCTCTGCTGGCCCCGGCTGTTGAGCCACATCTCGAGAAGGCTGCGGAACCGCCGGGCCTCGGTATTGAAGGCCTCCGCCAGGGTGGGGTCATCCCAGTCCAGGGTGGCCAGGGAGCGCTCCATGGAGGTGAGACCCTGATCCAGGAGGGCCAGGCCCTGGCTCCGGCTGAACGGGGAATTCTGGTCCGTGCCCAGGGTGCTGTAAAGAAAACCCTTGGCCAGATCCACCCGGGCCAGGCGCAGGCTGTCCAGCGTGCTGCTGATGCGTTCCAGGCTGTTCACCTGGGCCGCCTGAAGCACGGCGATGCCCCCGCAAATGAGCAGGGAGAGGGCCAGGGCGGCCAGGCCCCAGGCCTGGACTCCGAAAAAACGGTGGGAAGTGCTGCGGGCGGCGCCCATGGACCGCTCACTGCGCCAGGATCTGGCCGGTGCGCATGCCGCCCGGCAGCTCCGAGGCCGTAAATCCGAAAGGCGCCACCAGTTCGCGATGCTCCGCGCTGCCGATGAAGCGGCTCAATTCGCCGCTGCAGGCCGCGCACAGCGCCGGACAGTTCTTGCGAAAGACGAAGGCCCCGAAGCCGAGCCGGTCCGAGACTCCGGGCTCCTGCTCGAAGGGATCGGCCACCTCGGCGCGGCCCAGGCGATCCTGGCTCGCCATCCAGCGCACCGTGGGCGAGGACAGGGCCAGGCCGTCCGCCTGGCCGGATTCCACGGCCACCAGGCCGGTGACCGCGTCCGGCGCCACCACCAGCAGGTCCCCCCGGGACCGGTACAGCCCGCGCAGCAGGCGCTCCTCCACAGAACCGCCAAGCACGGCCACCCGCGCGCCCCTGGCCGCGGCCTGGCCGTAGGAGTGCAGGCCCAGGGGGTTGCCGGCAAGCACGAGCAGGGCCTGGCGCACGCGGAAGGTGGGCTCGGAAAAAAGGACCCGTTCCGCCCGCTCCCGGGTGATGAACATGCCCGCGGCCACCATGTCCACGCGGCCCTCCTCCAGCTCCTCGATGAGCCGGGAAAATTCCGTCTGCCGCCATTCGATGCGGCCGATGCCCAGGCGTTCCACGACGACTCGCGCCACTTCCGGAGCCTCGCCCGTGACCCGGCCCTGGGGCGAGAGAAAGGCGAAGGGCGCTTCCGCGGCGTAGCCGATGCGGATGACCCCCTCCCGCCTCAGGCGCTCCAGGGAGCCGTCCTCCGCCGCGCACCCCGCCGCCATTGCCAGCAGCGCCACTGCCCATGCGATCCGTGCGAAAACCATGGCCGCGTCCTCCTTTGTCCGGCCGAAGGTCCGGGCCCGGAGTGGTGGAGATAAAACCAATGATAGCAGATCGCCGATATTCCGGCCAATGATAAATGAACGCCCGTGACTGGCCGGGCAGCGGGATCAGAGGTCGAGCTTGATGGGCGCGCCGGAGGCCCGGTCCGGGGTTCCGGCAGCCTGGCCCGGAGCCGGCTTGGGAGCCTTGTCCGGAAGGTTTTTGGCGGGGTCGAAGCCCGCGCCGAAGATGCGCGGCCCCACCTGCTTGAGCAGCCTGAGGGCCTCCTGGTTGGTGGGATTGAGCTGGAGCACCTGGGTCAGGGAGTCGTAGGCCTCGGACCAGCTCCGCTTCTGGGTGGCCAGCCTGCCCATGCGCAGGAACAGGCTCTCGTTGCCCCCGAACCGGCGCAGGGCGTCCTTGAGCACATCCTCGGCCTTGTCCAGCTCGCCCGTGGCCTCGTAGCAGAGCACGGAAAACTGGTAGGGCCGGGGGTCCGCGGGGTCCACCTCCTGGCCGCGCTTGAAGTATTCCAGGGCCTCCGCGAACAGCCCGGCCATCATCAGGCGGTTGCCGATGTCCACGGGCAGGTTCTTCTCGTCCGGGAACATCTCGCTGGCCTTGCGGAACAGTTTGCGGGCCTCCAGGGGCTCCTTTTTCACCAGGAACTCCTGGGCCTTGATGAGCATCTCGTCCAGTTCCATCTTCTGGGCCCGTATCTTCTCCATGCGGACCTTCTCAATGGCCGCCTCAAGCTTGTCGTGCATGCGCCTGAGCGTGCGCCAGAGGGTCTTTTCCTGGCCCTTCTGGTACTGGATGCCCTGGGGGAAGACGCGCTTGATCTGCTTCATGCCCGAAAGGTCGCGCAGGGCCTCGTCCAGCAGCACGTTCACCTCGAAGCGCTCGCGGCCGAAGATCTGGCTGCCGTGGAGCAGCTCCAGGGCCTGGCACAGGGCCTTGAGCGTGCGGAGATAGTCGTTGCGCTGGATATAGGACTTGGCCCTGGCGATGAATTCCTTGACCGTCTTGGCGCTGGCCGACATACGTTCTCCAGGGACCCGGGGCTGTTGCGGGCTGTGAAACTGCGGAAAATATTAAGCGATTCTTAATACAGCCGGCCCGCCATTTCAAGCTTTGCCCGAGGAATCGGCGTCCGGCAGAAGGACCCCGGCCTGGCGCAATGCCTGGAGCATGTGCTCGTGGTGCGAGCCCTGCCAGAAGATCCGGCCGCAGCCCGGGCAGATCCGGAAGTCGTGGTAATAGAGGCGGGTCTTGGGCTCCAGCCGGTGCAGCACGGCCGCCTTGTCCACGGCCCGCAGGGCCAGATTGCAGCGCAGGCAGCGGCCGAAGGGCGCGGGCGCACGCCGCACGCCGAAGAGGTCCAGGACCTCCAGGAGCTGGTCCATGGGCCGGGCGGCCCGCACCAGGCGGCCCCAGACGATCTCCCCGCGCTTGAGCAAGGCCCGGTCCCGCGAGAGCACCACCCGCCCCTCCTCTGCGGCCAGGCGGGCGAGGCGGCCGTCGCCGTAGCTGCGGTCATAGGCCGCGTCGAAGCCCAGGGTGCGCAGCAGGGCGGCCAGCTTGGCCACGTTCTCGTCCACGGCGAAGCGCAGCTCCGGCAGGGCGTGGGGCCGCAACAGGGTGGGCGCGGTCACGTCCACGGGCGGGCAAGCGGGTCCCACGCGCACCTCCTGGCCGGGCTCCAGGATGTGGCCGAAATCCACGGCCCGGCCATCCACGGTCAGGGTATAGACCTCGGTGTGGGGCACGCCCAGGGACTCGACCACGTCCTTGATGGAGGCCCGGCGCGAGGCGTCGAAGACCAGCGGGCCGGGGTCGGCAAGCCGCACCAGGGCCTGGAGTTCTCCCTCGAAATCCAGGCGCGCCGGGCGATGCGTATCAGTCGCCATGAAACCACCCTACCCGCAGAGCCGTCCCGGCTCAAGCCGGACGGAGGGTCGAGCGCCTTGTCCCCCGGCCCCGGTCTCTGCTATCCTGGCCCCAACGGAGGGTCCCATGCCCCTGCATCCCCTGGCCGGCAAGCCCGCGCCCCGCGAACTTTTGGCCAACATTCCCCGCCTGGTGGCGGCCTACTATGCCCTCTCGCCGGACCCCGACGAGCCGTCCCAGGCGGTGAGCTTCGGCACCTCGGGCCACCGGGGCCGCTCCCTGGAGCAGTCCTTCAACGAGGGCCACATCCTGGCCATTGTCCAGGCCGTGTGCGAACAGCGCGCCGCCCGCGGAGTGGACGGCCCGCTCTTCCTGGGCATGGACACCCACGCCCTGTCCGAGCCCGCGCTCATGACCGCCCTGGAGGTCCTGGCGGCCAACGGCGTGGCCACCCGCATCCAGGCCGGCCGCGGCCACACGCCCACGCCGGTGATCTCCCACGCCATCCTCACCCACAACCGGAGCCGGAAGAGCGCACTGGCCGACGGCATCGTCATCACGCCCTCGCACAACCCGCCCGAGGACGGCGGCATCAAGTACAACCCGCCCGAGGGCGGCCCGGCCGACACGGCCACCACCACGGCCATCCAGGATCGGGCCAACGCGCTCCTGCGCGGCGGGCTCAAGGAGGTCCGGCGCATGCCCTTTGCCCGGGCCATCGCGGCGGACTGCGTGGCGGAATACGACTACGTGACCCCCTACGTGGCCGATCTCGGCAACATCCTGGACCTGGACCTGGCCGCCGCGGCCGGCATGAACATCGGCGTGGACCCCCTGGGCGGTTCGGGCCTGGCCTACTGGGACCCCATCGCCGACCGCTACGGCCTCAAGCTCACGGTGGTGAACCGGGCCGTGGACCCCACCTTCTCTTTCATGACCGTGGACAAGGACGGCAAGATCCGCATGGACTGCTCCTCGCCCTACGCCATGGCCTCGCTCATCGGGCACCGGGAGCGCTTCGACCTGGCCTTCGGCAACGACCCGGACTTCGACCGCCACGGCATCGTCACCCGCGGGACCGGGCTGCTCAACCCCAACCACTACCTGGCCGTGGCCGTGAGCGAACTGTTCCACACCCGGCCCGGCTGGAGCCCGGCGGCGGCCGTGGGCAAGACGCTCGTCTCCAGTTCGCTCATCGACCGCGTGGCCGCGGACCTGGGCCGCACGCTGCGCGAGGTGCCCGTGGGCTTCAAGTGGTTCGTGGACGGGCTTCTGGACGGGAGCCTGGGCTTCGGCGGCGAGGAGTCGGCCGGAGCCAGCTTCCTGCGCAGGGACGGCACGGTCTGGACCACGGACAAGGACGGCATCATCATGGACCTCCTGGCCGTGGAGATCACCGCCCGCACCGGCCGCGACCCCGGGGAGCTCTACCGGCAGCTCACGGCGCGGCTGGGCGAGCCGCTCTACCAGCGCCTGGACGTGGCCTGCGCCCCGGCCCAGAAGCAGGCCTTCGCCAGTCTCACGCCGGACATGGTGACGGCCTCGGAACTGGCCGGAGAGCCCATCCGGGCCCGGCTCACCAAGGCCCCGGGCAACGGCCGGTCCTTCGGCGGGCTCAAGGTGGTCACGGACAACGGCTGGTTCGCGGCCCGGCCCTCGGGCACCGAGGACATCTACAAGATCTACGCCGAGAGCTTCCTGGGCGAGGACCACCTCAAGCGCCTGCAGGAGGAGGCCCAGGACATGGTGCGCAAAGCCTTCCAGGCGGCCGGGGCCTGAACGCAAAAAAGCCGCCTCCATTGCGGCGGCGGCCATACAAGCCATTCTTTTTCCTGACTATCGATTCATTTATCGATATTCTCGAAGGCCTCGATGCCGCTCTGGATGCGGGCCAGAAGCGCGGTCAAGGTGACCCACTCCTCGCAGGTCAGGCAGGCGGCGAAGCGCGTGGTCCGGCGGGAATGCTCCGGCAGCACCCGCTGGATCAATTCCTGCCCCTGGGGAGTCAGGCGCACGAGCTTCTTGCGCCGGTCCTCGGCGTCGTCCGCGCGGGTCACCAGCCCGTCCCGCTCCAGCCCGTCCAGGAGCCCGGTCATGGTGGCCCGGGTCACGCCCACCCCGTGGGCCAGGGACGAGGGCGACACGGCTTCGTCCGGGGTGCGGAACATGACCGCCAGGACGAGGAAGCGGCCATTCGACAGCCCGTACTGGCTCAGGAAACGCTCGAACGACTCGCGCATGTCGCGTGTGGTGAGGCCCAGGGCCAGACAGGCCCGCACGGCCCGAGGGTCCATGGAGTTGAACCGCCGGGAAATGTCCAACAGCATGGCTTCATCAGGGAAGTCGCGGACAAACAGCATGGCGGCACCTCGTTAGGGGCCATATAGTATGGCCCCTAACGAATGTCAAGTCCGCCCTGGGATCACCTCCAGCGCGCCATGAACCCGGCCGCGTCCCCGCCCGCGTCCAGGTGCTTGATGAGGCTGGAGCCGAACACGGCCGCGTCCACCTGGCCGCGCAGTTCGGCCAACTGCTCCGGGGACTTGATCCCGAAGCCCAGGGCCAGGGGGATGGTGAAGGTCTCCTTGGCCAGGGCCAGGCCCTGGCGCACCTCGGACGGCAGGCTGGCGCGCTCGCCCGTGGTGCCCAGGACCGAGACGAAGTAGGCGAAGCCCCGGGCCTTCCTGGCATAGAGGCCCATGCGTTCCCGGCTCGTGTTCAGGCCCACCAGGGGGATGAGGTCCAGGCCCTGGGCCTCCAGGGCCTCGCGCACGGGCCCGGCCTCCTCGAAGGGCAGGTCGGCCAGGATCAGCCCGTTGACGCCCGCGGCCGCGGCGTCCTTGGCGAAGCGATCCAGGCCATACTGGAGCACCGGGTTCAGGTAGCCCATGAGCACGATGCCCGCCCGGATGCCCGCGCGCCGCAGGGCCAGCTCGTTGAGAATCCAGGACAGGTTCACGCCCAGGTCCAGGGCCTTGAGCGAGGCGGCCTCCACCACGGGGCCGTCGGCCACGGGATCGGAAAAGGGCATGCCGATCTCGATGATGTCGGCCCCGCCCGCGTCCAGGCCCGCGATTTCGACCCAGAAGCGGGACTTGTCCGGGTAGCCCGCGGGCAGGAAGGGAATGAGGCCCAGACGCCCGGCGGCGTGGGCCGCCGTGATCTTCTCGGTGAGCAGCGAATTCATGATGATCTCTCCGTTGGCTATCCGGTTTCAGCCCTGGCTCTCGGCCACGATGCCCAGGTCCTTGTCCCCGCGGCCCGAGAGGCAGACGATGACGCTCTGGCCCTTGAGCTCGGCGGCGTTCTCCAGGACCCAGGCCAGGGCATGGCAGGATTCCAGGGCCGGGATCACGCCCTCGCCCCGGGTCAGGGCCTGGAACGCGGCCAGGGCCTGGCGGTCGTTGGCCAGGCGGTATTCGGCCCGGCCGGCGGCCTGGAGCGCCGCGTGCTCCGGCCCCACGCCCGGGTAGTCCAGGCCCGGGGCGATGGAGTGCGAGGGCAGGATCTGGCCCTCGTCGGTCTGCAGGAGCTGGGTGCGCATGCCATGGAGCACGCCGGGACGGCCCAGGTTCAGGGGCGCGGAGTTGTAGCAGCCCGGCTCGCCCGAGCCCGCGGCCTCCACGCCGATGAGCCGCACCTCGCGGTCCGGGATGAACTCGTGGAACATGCCGATGGCGTTGGAGCCGCCGCCCACGCAGGCCACCACGGCGTGCGGCAGGCGGCCGTTCTTCTCCAGGAACTGGGCCCGGGCCTCGCGGCTGATGACGGTCTGGAACTCGTGCACCAGCTCCGGGAAGGGATGCGGACCGGCGGCCGTGCCGAAGCAGTAGTGGGCGGTCCGCTGTTCCGCGATCCAGTAGCGCAGGGCCGCGTTGATGGCGTCCTTGAGGGTCTGGGTGCCGGAGTCCACGGCCACCACGCGCGCGCCCAAAAGCTCCATGCGCTGGACGTTGTGGGACTGCCGCTGCACGTCCACCGCGCCCATGAAGACCACGCACTCCAGGCCGAAGCGCGCCGCGGCCGTGGCCGTGGCCACGCCGTGCTGGCCCGCTCCGGTCTCGGCCATGAGCACGCGCTTGCCGATCATCCGGGTGAGCAGGCCCTGGCCGATGGTGTTGTTGATCTTGTGCGAGCCGGTGTGGTTCAGGTCCTCGCGCTTGAGCCAGATGTCCACGCCCGTGGCCGCCGAGAGCGTGGGGCAGAAGGTCAGGGGCGAGGGACGGCCCACGTAGTCCTTGAGTTCCGCGGCGTAACGCGCCCTGAACTCGTCGGTGCGCACCACCTCGGCCAAAACCTTCTCCAGCTCCAGAAGCGGCGGCATGAGCAACTCGGGCACGAACTGTCCGCCGAAGTCGCCGAAATAGCCTTTCTTCATGACCTCTCTCCCCGCTGTTGGATGTTGCGCCCGGCGAGCCGCAGAACCTGCGCGATCTTGTCCGGGTTCTTGATGCCCGGGGCGTCCTCCACCCCGGAGTTGCAGTCCAGGCCGAAGGGCGCGCAGGCCGCCAGGGCGGCCGCCACGGTGTCCGGGCCGAGCCCGCCCGCCAGGAACCAATCCTTCGGCATCACAGCCTGTTGTAAATATGTCGCATCAATGCTCCGGCCGTGGCCGCCGCCCGCGCTTCCGGCGTCCAGGAGCAGGTAGCGGCAGCAGTCCGCAAAGGCCGCAGCCTCGGCCTCCAAGGCCTGGCGCGAGCCCAGGGCCTCGGGCCAGAGCACCTTGACGACCCGCTCCGGTCCCACGGCCCGGCAGAACCCCCGGTCTTGGCCCCCGTGGAGCTGGGCCAGGTCCAGACCGGCCAGATCCATGATCCGGTTCACCTCGTCCGCGGTCTGGCGCACGAAGAGCCCCACCTTGAGCCCGCGGCCCCGCTGGAAACGGGCGGCAAAGGACGGATCCACGCAACGTGGGCTGCCGGAATGGAAGATGAAGCCGAGGAAGTCCACGCCCAGGTCCTGGCAGGCCAGCACGTCCTGACTGCGGGTCAGGCCGCAGACCTTGATCCGCACCGGGTTCACGGCCGCCCTCCCCGCGCCAGGGCGGCCAGGGCCGCGCCGGGGTCGGCGCTGGACATGAGCGAGGTGCCCACCAGCACGGCCCCGAAGCCCAGGTCGCGCATCTCGGCCACCTGCTCCGGCCGGTCGATGCCGCTGGCGCTGATCCAGAACTCGCCCGCCCCGCGCTGCGGGGCCAGCCGCCGCGACACGTCCAGGCCCACCCGCAGGGTGTCCAGATCGCGGTTGTTCACCTGGAGGAGCGTGGCCCCGGAATCCCGCGCCAGGCCCAGGTCGGCCTCGTCGAAGACCTCCACCACGGCCTCCAGGCCCAGGCCCTCGGCCTGCTCGCGCAGGTTGCGCAGCTCCGTGGCCGCGCCGAACATGCGCGCGATGAGCAGGAGCGCCGAGGCCGGGGTGGCCGCGGTCTGGGCCACCTGGAGCGGATGAAAAAGGAAGTCCTTGCGCAACAGCGGCAGGCCCGGCCCGGTCATGGCCGCGAGAAATTCAAGCCGGCCCTGGAAATAGGCCTCCTCGGTGAGCACGGAGAGGGCCGCGGCCCCGGCCCGGGCATACATGGCGGCCACATCGCCGGGCTCCAGCCCCAGGTTGATGACGCCCTTGGACGGCGAGGCCCGCTTGTACTCGGCAATGACCGCGCAGGGGCCCTTGGCCTCCAGTCCGGCCCGGAAGCCCGGCCGCGCCCCGGGCAGCGGGGGCGGCGGGCCCTGGGCCAGCAGCCGCTCGATCTCGGCCTGTTTGGCCTGGCGGAAACGCTCAAGCATGGGGGGCCTCCGGGCTCAGGCCCCGGGCCACCTTGGCCCTGGCCTCCTCCAGACAGTCGGCCAGGGGCCGCTCCGTGAGGAGCGAAAGACAGGCAGCCAGGTTCAGGGCGGTCATGTCCTGCATGGCCGCGTTGCCTTGGCCCGCCAGCACGGCCTTGAGCGCGGCCACGGCCTGGTCCTTGCCCTCGGCGCGCACTCCCTCGGGCTTGTGCAGGGGCAGGCCCAGGGCCTGGGGGTCGATCTCCAGGGACTCCACCGCGCCGCCCCGCACGAGCCGGGCCTGGGCCGGGCCGAAGGGGGTCAGTTCGTCGTAGCCGCCGAAGCCGTGCACCACCAGGGCGTGCTCCACGCCGGTGAGGGCCAGGGTCCGGGCCATGAGGTCCAGGGCCTGGGGCACGCCCACGCCCAGGAGCTGATGCGTGGGCCGGGCCGGGTTCAGGAGCGGCCCCATGAGGTTGAACAGGGTGCGGATGCCCAGTTCCCGGCGCACCGGCACCACGTGGGCGAAGGCCGGATGAAAGGCCGGGGCGAAGAGGAACACGAAGTTGCGGCGCGCAAGCTCCCGCGCGGCCTCCTCGGGCTCCTTGGGCAGGGGCAGGCCCAGGGCCTCCACCGCATCGGCGCTGCCGCAGGACGAGGACACGGCGCGGTTGCCGTGCTTGACCACCTTGTGCCCCATGTCCGCCAGGAACAGGGCCACGGCCGTGGAGCAGTTGAAGCTGCACGAGCCGTCGCCGCCCGTGCCGCAGGTGTCGATGCGCGCGCCGGAAAGCCCCTCCACCCGGCGGGCGTGGCCCAGGGCCGCGTTCACGGCCGCGGCCAGTTCCTCCGGGGTCTCGCCCTTGGCCCGCAGGCCCATGAGCAGGGCCCCGGCCTGGGCCTGGGTCAACTCCCCGGACATGAGCGCGCCGAAGGCCGCGCCCACCTGTTCCGCGCCCAGGTCCTGGCCCCGGGCCAGGGTCTCCAGAATGTCGCGAAGACCGTCCATGTTCCCCTCCTCAGGCCGCCTGCGCGGGCTGCGTGTTCAGGAAGTTGGCCAGGAGCGCCGGCCCCTGGGGCGTGAGAATGGATTCGGGATGAAACTGCACCCCGGCCCAGGGCCGGTCCAGGTAGGCGAGCCCCATGACCTCGCCCTCGGCCGTGCGGGCCGTGGTCCGCAGCGCCTGCGGGGCCTCGTGGGCCAGCACCAGGAGCGAATGGTAGCGGCAGACCTCGAAGGGATTGGGCAGCCCCGCGAAGAGGCCCGCGCCCTCGTGCTCCACCAGGGAGGTCTTGCCGTGCATGATGCGCTCGGCGCGCACCACCGAGGCCCCGGCGTGATGGCCCAGGATCTGGTGGCCCAGGCACACGCCCAGCACGGGCACGCTTTTGGGCAGCCGCTTCAGGAATTCCAGGCAGAGCCCGGCGTTCTCCGGACGGCTGGGGCCGGGCGAGATGCAGACCCGCGACAGCCTGCCGCCGGCGGCCAGCTCCAGGACCTCGGGCCGGTCGTTGCGATAGACCACGGGGTCGGCCCCCAGCTGCTGGAATGCCTGCACCAGGTTGAAGGTGAAGGAGTCGAAATTATCGATGAGCAAAAACATCGCCGTCCTCCTTGCCCCGGATCACCTCGCGCAGCACCCGGGCCTTGTTGTTGGCCTCCTGCCATTCCTTTTCCGGCACCGAATCATAGACCAGCCCGGCCCCGGCCTGCCAGGAGACCCTGCCGTCTCGGATCCACATGCTGCGGATGGTGATGCCCGTGTCCAGGCTCACCGCCCCCTTGTCCAGGCCGAGCCAGCCGATGCACCCGGCGTAGGGTCCCCGGTTGCGGCGCTCCATCTCCGCGATGGTCCGCATGGCCCAGATCTTGGGCGCGCCGGACACGGTGCCCGCCGGGAAGGTGGAGGCCAGCACGTCCAGGGCGTCCAGGCCGTCCCGCAGCTGGGCCTCCACGTAGGAGGTCAGGTGCATGACGTGGGAGAACCGCTCCACCTGCATGAACTTTTCCACCCGCACCGTGCCCGGGGCCGCGATGCGGCCCAGGTCGTTGCGTCCCAGGTCCACGAGCATGACGTGCTCGGCCCGCTCCTTGGGATCGGCCAGCATGTCCTCGGCCAGGGCCTGGTCCTGCTCCGGCGACTTGCCCCGGGGCCGGGTCCCGGCGATGGGCCGCACCTCCAGCCTGCCCCGCTCGCAGCGCACCATCATCTCCGGCGAGGAGCCCACCAGGACCACCTCGGGGAAGCGCATGAAGAACATGAACGGCGAGGGATTGGCCTGGCGCAGGCGGCGGTAGATGGAGAAGCCGTCCTCGCAGGCAGGCACCGAGAAGCGCGTGGAGAGCACCAGCTGGATGCCCTCGCCCGCGGTGATGAGCTCCTTGGCCTTGCGCACGCCCTCACAATACTCTTCGCGGCCGGGCGAAACCTCGGGCTCGTCCGGGCAGCCGCCGCTGCCCGGCTCCAGGGACACGGCCATGGGTTCGGGCCGGGCGTCCCGGTCCAGGGCCAGGAAGCAGCAGCGGTGGCGCAGGTGATCGAAGAGCACCACGCGGCCCGCCAGCACCAGGCAGGACTCGGCCTCGGCCGGGGGCACGGCCTGGGCCAGGGCCGGTTCGAACATGCCCGCCGTGTTGTAGCCGAAGTAGCCGTAAAGCCCGCGGGTGAGCGCGGGCAGCTCGCCCACGCCTTCGTCCGGCGTCAGGACCAGGCGCTGCATGACCCGGCGCACGCCGTCCAGGAAAGGCAGGCCCTCCAGGTCCCTGAGCCCCGCCAGGCGCTCGTCCGCCATGTCCAGGGCCAGCCTCCCGTCCCGGGGCGTCAGCCGCAGGCGGAAGTCCCAGGCCATGAGGCTGAAGCGGCCCAGGCGGCCGTCCACCTCGGCGCTCTCCAGGAGAATGCCGGGCTTCTCTCCCACCAGGCTCAGGTAGAGGCTGATGGGCGTCTGCACGTCGGCCGGAAGCCACTGTCCGTATTGTTGCAAGCGAATGTCCATGTTTCCTCCCGTGTGAAAAACGAAGGCCGCGCCCCTGTGCGGGGCGCGGCCTGTATTCCTCTGCCGTCTGAGCTCTCGCTCACTACCGCCCCGCCCCGTTTCCGTCTCGCCACCACCAGCCGGCCTGGTCGGCCAGCAGGTCCAGGTCGCCCCCGGCGGCCAGGGCCAGGAGGCTGCGGAAGCGGCGCACCGCCTCCTGGCTGAAGGGGTTGGAATCCGCGATGACGCCGAACATCTCGCGGTCCTGGGTGAGCATCTTGCGGGCCGAGTCCAGCCGCCGCTGGAGCGAGGGAGTCAGGAAGCGGCCCTGGGGGTCCACCTCGCGCAAGCTCGCCAGGTAGGCCACCGTGGTGGTGAAGTTGAGGCCCTGGACCACGGCCAGGGCGCGATCGTGCTCCTCGGCCGTGCAGAAGAACGGGCTGTAGCCCAGCTTCTGCAGGAAAGCGGACACGGCCCGGGCAGCGGCCTCGTCCCGGCCCGGGCAGACCGCCACCCGGGGCTCGAAGCCCTCGGGGATCACCGGCCCGAACAGGGGATGCGCGCCCACCACGGCCCCGGAAAAGGCCTCGAGCATCTGCTTGAGCGGCAGCACCTTCACGGAGCAGAGGTCGGCCAGGATGCAGCCGGGGTCCAGCTCCGGGGCCACGGCGTCCAGGACCGCGCCCATCTTGTTGATGGGCACGGATAAGAGCACCAGGTCCACGCCGCGCACGGCCGCGTCCACGCGCTCCGGCGTGAGCGGACGGCTCAGGGGGCGGACCTCCAGACCGGCGCGGCGGGCGGCCTCCACGAACAGGGCCCCCATCTGCCCCCCGGCCCCCGCCACGGCCAGGCTCCGCACGAGCCGCTCAGCCACGTCCGGCCTCCCGGGCGGCCGCGGCCACCGTGTCCCACTGCGTAAAGAAGCCGGGGAAGGACTTGGCCACGCACCCGGCGTTGTCCAGGGCCACGTCCACCCCGGCCAGGGAGTACAGGGACAGGCTCATGGCCATGCGGTGGTCGTTGTGGGACGAAAGCGGGACCGCGCGGTCCTTGACCGGGGTCCCGGGAATGACGCGGATGCCGTCGGACAGAAGCTCGGCGCCGCAGCCCGCGCGCGCGATCTCCGAGGCCAGGGCCCCCAGGCGGTCGGATTCCTTGATGCGCAGGTGCGCCACGTTGCGGATGACGGTCTCGCCCCGGGCCAGGGACGCGGCCACGGCCACGGTGGGCACCAGGTCCGGACAGTGGCCCATGTCCAGGTCCGCGCCCTGGAGCCCGTCCGGGGCGGGCTCCACCAGGACGCTGCCGCCCTGCCAGGACACGGCGGCGCCCATGCGCTGCAGGATGTCGAGGATGGCCCGGTCGCCCTGGAGCGAATCCGGCCGCAGACCGGCCACGCTCACGGGGTTGGGACCCAGGGCCCCGGCGGCCAGGAAATAGGAGGCGTTGCTCCAGTCGCCCTCCACCTTGTAGTCCCGGGCCTGATAGACCCCGGGCTCCATGACGAAGCGGATGGCCCCGGGCCGGGCCTCGAAGGCGCGGCCGCGGGAAACCGCCGTCCAGCGGTCCGCGTCCAGGAGCTCCACGCGGGCGGCCACGCCGAAGTCCTCCAGCACCTGCAAGGTCAGGGCCACGTAAGGCCAGGACACCACCTTGGAGCCGCCCACGCCGATGGTCAGCGGACCGCGGGCCAGGGGCGCGGCCAGGAGCAGGCCCGAAAGGTACTGGCTGCTCTCCTCCATGGAGATGGTCAGGGAACCGCCGGACAGGCCCCGGGTGGCGAGGACCACGGGCGGGTATCCGGGCGCGGCCTCGTAGCCCGCCACGACGCCCTGGGACTCCAGGGCGCGGAAGATCTCGCCGATGGGCCGTTCGTGCATCCGGCCCTCGCCGTGGATGCGGAAAGCGCCGCTCCCCGCGGCCAGGACCCCGGCCAGCAGGCGGCAGGTGGTGCCGGACTCGCCCACGTTCATGTCCGCGGGCCGCTCCGGGCTGCCGCCCTGGGGCCCCTGGCGCATGCCCGTGACCGTGGCGGCCTCGAAGCCGCCGTCAAAGACCGCGCCGCAGGTCTCCAGGCAGGCCCGGGTGCGCCGGAGATCCTGGCTGTCCAGGAGCCCGCTCACGCGGGACCGGCCCGGGGCCAGGGACGCAGCGATGAGCGCCCGGTGGGACATGGACTTGGAGGCCGGGGCCTGGACGGAAACCGTGTGCACCGCGCCTCCCCTAGCCCATGGTCTCGATGTGCGGCCCGGCCGGGTAGGAGCCCAGGACCTTGAGGGTGTGGCAGCGCTGGCGCAGCTCGGCCAGGAAGCTCTCATACTCGGCCTTGCTCAGGTCGCACTCGAGGTCGGTGAAGAACACGTACTTCCACTTCTCGCCGCGCAGGGGCCTGGACTCCAGCTTGGTGATGTTGATGGCCCGGCCCGCGAAGGAGTCGAGCACCTCGGCCAGGGCGCCGGGCTTGTCCGGCACGGTGAAGAGGATGGAGGTCTTGTCCCGCGAGGGCTCGGTGTTGGGCCGTGGCCCGATGACCAGGAAGCGCGTCCAGTTGTCCGGGGCGTCCTCGATGTGCTCGGCCAGGACGTTCAGGCCGTAGCGGTCGGCCAGGCGCACGTGGCCCACGGTGGCCACCTCGGGTCCGCGGCGGAAGGCGATCTCGGCCGCGGCCGCGGTGCTGGCCTCGGGCACCAGAGTCCGGCCGGGCATGTTGTTCCGCAGCCAATGGGCGCACTGGTCCAGGGGCTGGGGATGGGAGTGGATCTCGCGCACCTCGGCCGTGTTCGCGGCCTTGCCCATGAGGCAGTGGGTGATGCGGCTGAACAGCTCGGCCTGGATGAACACCGGGAAGAGCATGAAGAGGTCCACCACCTGGCCCACGGTGCCCTGGAGCGAGTTCTCCAACGGGATGACGCCCAGCTCGGCCTCGCCGTCGGACACGGCCCGGAAGATGTCCTCGAAGTTGGCCCGCGGCGACAGCTCGGCCGAGCGGCCCATGTACTCCAGGCCCGCGAAATAGGAGAAGGTGCCCTCGGGCCCCAGATAGACCACGCGTTCGGGGCGCTGGAGGCGGCGCGAGGAGGACATGATCTCGCGGTAGATGGCCCGCAGGTGGCTCTCGGGCAGGGGCCCGGCGTTGCGGGCGTTGAGCCGGTCCAGGACCTCCTTCTCGCGGAAGGGCTTGAAGACCGTCTCGATGGAGTCGGCTTTGGCGCGGCCCACGGCCACGCTGATGGCGGCCCGCTGGTTGAGCAGGTCCAGGATCTGGTCGTCCAGCCCGTCGATGGTTTTGCGCAGCTGGAGCAGGTCCAGTTCGAGGCTGTGGTTGCCGTCCATGCTCAGCCTTCCTTGATGTCTTCGCGGATGCGCATGCCGAAATGGCGGCCGGGTTCGTCCACGCGCACGAGCACCTCGTCCCCGGGTTTGAGCGCGACCACGCTCACGGGTTCGCCGCCGGGCCGGGTCAGCCGGATGGTCTCGGCGTTCTGCAGGAAGACCTGCCCGCTCTTGCCCCCCGCCTCGGCCGTGACCAGGAGCATGGGCCGCACCTCCACCTTGACCCGGCCCACGGTGGCCAGGCTGGAGGACCCGGCGGCGTCCACCACGAGCACGTCGCGGCCCGCGGCCAGCTCCTCCAGGTAGCTCGTCTTGTCGCCGGGCATGACGCAGTATGCGTGCACGGCCCCGGCATTGACCCGGAAGGGACGCGCCGCCACGTAGGGATTGGACTCGGTCTCGGCGTGCACCAGGAAGGTGAAGGCGCTGGAATTGCCCACCAGCATGCCCTGGCCCTTTTTGAGCATGGAGATGGTGTCCACGCAGACCCGGTGGCCCAGCCCGGCGTGGCGGATCTCCGTGACCCGGGCCGGAACCAGGGGCTGCACGCCCTGGGCCAGCTTGACCTCGGCCACGATGGCCTTGAGCTCCCCGGCCGCCTCGGGCAGGACCACGATGGTCTCGGCCCCGCGCTCCAGGACGCCCGCGGCCAGCCTGGCCCGGTCCAGGGACTCCACTTCCAGGCCCACGTCCGGGGCCTGGGCCAGGATGTTCTCCACCGGGATGATCTCCCAGCCCTTGGCCAGGACCACGCGCTCCCCGGCCTTGAGGCGGCGCACGGCCTCCTCCTCGTCGGACTTGGCGGCCAGCGCCACCACCGGCAGGTCCTCGGGGGTCAGGACCTGGACCCGGCCCAGGGCGCGCACGGCCTCGACCTTGTCCGCGCTGGTGAGCACGGCGTCCACGCCGGACTCCAGGGCCAGGGTCACGAGCTTTTTGTCAAACGGCAGGGCCTTGAACACGATGGTCTTCATGCTAGTCCTCGCCCGCGATGGCCAGGGCCTCTTCCACGGAAGCGCCCTTGTGCACCACGGCGTTGAGCGCCCGGGTCAGGGCCGCGGGGTCCTTGTGCTGGAAGATGTTGCGGCCCACGGACAGGCCCGCGCCGCCCGCGGCCAGGGAGTCCCGGACCATTTCCAGGAAGGCCTTGGTGCTGTTCAGCTTGGGGCCGCCCGCGATGACCACGGGGATGCAGCAGGCCGCCACCACCTGGGAAAAGCTCTCGGGGTCGCCGGTGTAGGGCACCTTGACCACGTCCGCGCCGAGCTCCATGCCCACGCGGGCGCAGTGAGCCACCACGTCCGGGTCGAATTCGTCGGTGATCTTGGGGCCGCGGGCATAGACCATGGCCAGAAGCGGCATACCCCACTCCGTGGCCCGGGAGGCGATGGTCCCCAGGTCGCGGAGCATGGCGGGCTCGGTCTCGTCGCCCAGGTTCACGTGCACGGACACGCCGTCCGCGCCCAGGCGCAGGGCGTCCTCCACGCTGGCGCAGAGGGCCTTGGCGTTGGGAAAGGGCGAGAGCGTGGTGCTGGCCGAGATGTGCACGATGAGACCCACGTCGCGGCCGTGCGTGCGGTGGCCGCAGCGCACCAGCCCCTTGTGCATGAGCACGGCGTTGGCCCCGCCTGTGGCCACGGCGCCCACGGCCGCGCGCATGTCCACCAAGCCAGCGATGGGACCCACGGTGACGCCGTGGTCCATGGGCACCACCACGGTGCGGTGCGTGTCGCGGTCAAAAATCCGTTCCAGTCTGATGCTTTTCCCCAGATGCATGGCCGTCCTCCTCCAGTTTGGCGCCCTTCGCTGGTCCCGGCTCCGGCGGCTGAAACAAGAAGGGCCGCCGGCTTTGCGCCTGCGGCCCTTCGAAGAGGCTTGGTTTTCTGCAGCTACCCTTGGCTACAGTGCACCTCTCCCGAAACCGCAAGCGCGGGTGCGCCAATAATACCAATAGCCATAAAAAAAGGAGTTGCGGGGTTCGGAGAGGTTCATGGGCAATGCCCTATCCCAGTTGGCCGGAGGCTGTCAACAGTTTTCTCTTCCAACCAGTGGGATTGCGGCGCCTTTTCCCCGGCCGTTTCATTTCCCTAGATAAGGGCGCAGCCCTTGCGCCATTTTTATACGGTTTTTTCTTTTTTGTGAATTCTTTCTCACCAGTCATGACACGATTGTTATACAATAAACATTTTTGAAGAGTATTTCCCCCGGCCATCGCAAATACAATCAATAATTTCTTGATGTTGTAAAAGTGGCCCGGGGTTTGCTTTGCGCCTCGCATCCCATCCCGCACACTTTTAAGGAGGAAGCGTATGTTGTTCAGCAAGTCGCCGACCGGATTCCGGCTGAGCAGGACCCTCGGGGGGGCGGTCCTGTTCGGCCTCGCCCTGGCCCCTGCCCTGGCCCTGGCCCAGGATGCTCCCGCCGAGGCCGCCTCTGCCGCCGAAAACGTGGTGGAGTATCTCACCCAGTCCAACGCCAACATCATGTGGACGCTCATCGCGTCCGTGCTGGTCATGTTCATGCAGGCCGGCTTCGCCATGGTCGAGGCCGGTCTGACCCGGGCCAAGAACACCGGCAACATTCTCATGAAAAACATGTTCGACTTCGCCGCCGGTTCCGTGACCTTCTACATCCTCGGCTTCGGCCTGATGATGGGTCTGGACCACGGCGGGTTCATCGGCCTGTCCAATTTCAACCTCTCGGACTGGACCCCGGCCACGGATGAAGGCCTCTGGGGCTTCACCTTCTGGTTCTTCCAGTGCGTGTTCGCCGCCACCGCCACCACCATCGTGTCCGGCGCCATCGCCGAGCGCACCAAGTTCGTGGCCTACCTCATCGCCTCCGTGGCCATCACCGGCCTCATCTACCCCGTGTCCGGCCACTGGATCTGGGGCGGCGGCTGGCTCTCCAAGCTGGAGGCCCCGATGATCGACTTCGCCGGCTCCACCGTGGTCCACTCCGTGGGCGGCTGGATCTCCCTGGCCGGCGCCCTGCTCATGGGACCGCGCATCGGCAAGTACTCGCCGGACGGCAAGTCCCGCGCCATTCCGGGCCACAGCATGGCCCTGGTGGCCCTGGGCGTGTTCATCCTCTGGTTCGGCTGGTTCGGGTTCAACCCCGGCAGCACCGTGGCCGCGCAGGCGAACATCGCCCTCATCGCCGTGACCACCAACCTGGCGGCCTGCACCGGCGGCCTGGCGGCCATGATCACCGCCTGGGTGCGCTACGGCAAGCCCGACGTCTCCATGAGCTTCAACGGCGTCCTGGCCGGTCTGGTGGCCATCACCGCCGGTTGCGCCAACGTGAGCCCGGACGGCGCCATGATCATCGGCCTGTTGGCCGGTGTGGCCGTTGTCCTCTCCGTGGACTTCATCGACAAGGTCCTCAAGATCGACGACCCGGTCGGCGCCATCTCCGTGCACGGCGTGTGCGGCGCCCTGGGCACCATCTGCGTGGGCCTCTTCGCCAGCCCGGACTACGGCGGGGTGGCCGGCCTGTTCTACGGCGGCGGCATGACCCAGCTCACCACCCAGCTCATCGGCGTGGGCACCGTGTTCCTCTGGGCCTTCGGCACCGGTCTGGTCCTCTTCTTCATCCTCAAGGCCACCGTGGGCATCCGCGTGCCGGCCGAGGAAGAAATCAAGGGCCTGGACATCACCGAGCACGGCCAGGAGGCCTACAGCGGCTTCCAGATCTTCACCAACGAATAGCCGGAAGCCCGAGAGAAGGAGAAATACACAATGAAGCTGATCGTAGCCTACATCCGGCCCGACCGCCTGAACGCGGTCAAGCAGGAACTGTACGCCAAGGAAATCTACTCCCTGTCCGTGACCAACGTCCTGGGCGCCGGCCGCCAGAAGGGCTTCACCGAAACCTATCGCGGCGTGGTCATGGAAGTGAACCTGCTCAAGAAGGTCCGTCTGGAGATCGGCGTGAACGACGACTTCCTGGACAAGGCCATTGAGTCCATCAAGAAGGGCGCGCACACCGGCAAGGAAGGCGACGGCGTGATCTTCGTCACCGAGTTGGCCAAGGCCCTGCGCATCCGCACCGGCGAGGACGGCATCCTGTAGAACCTGCGCATCCTCACAGGCATACGGGGGCGGCCTTCGGGCCGCCCCTTTTCCGTTCTGCAACGGGCGCAAAAAAAGGCGGGGTTTCGGCCCCGCCCTTTTTTGTCAAACCGCTTTCACGCTTACAGCTTGCAGGCCGTGCGCAGGTCGGCCACGGCGTCGGTCTGCTCCCAGCGGAACTCGGGGAGCGCGCGGCCGAAATGGCCGTAGTTGGTGGTTTCGCGGTAGATGGGCCGCTTCAGGTCCAGACGCTTGATGATGAAGTAGGGGCGCATGTCGAAGACCTCGCGCACGGCCTTGGTCAGCGCCGCGTCGGACACCGGGCCGGTGCCGTGGGAGGTGCAGAGCACGGACACGGGCTCGGCCACGCCGATGGCGTAGGCGATCTGGACCTCGGCCACCTCGGCCAGCCCGGCGGCCACGATGTTCTTGGCCACGTAGCGGGCCATGTACGCACCGGAGCGGTCCACCTTGGAGGGGTCCTTGCCGGAGAACGCGCCGCCGCCGTGGGCGCCTGCGCCGCCATAGGTGTCCTGGATGATCTTGCGGCCGGTGAGGCCGCAGTCGCCCACCGGTCCGCCGATGACGAAACGGCCCGTGGGGTTCACGTAGATCTTGAGCTTGTCGTCCAGCAGCTCCTGGGGCAGCGAGTGGAAGATGACTTCCTTCTTGATGGCCTCCACCAGGTCGGCGTAGTCCACGCTCGGGTGGTGCTGGGCCGAGACCACCACGTTGTCGATGCGCACCGGCTTGCCGTCCTCGTACTCCACGGCCACCTGGGTCTTGCCGTCAGGCCGCAGGAAGTCGAGAATACCCTCCTTGCGCACGAAGGTCAGCCGCCGGGAGAGCTTGTGGGCCAGATAGATGGGCATGGGCATGAGGGCGTCGGTCTCGGTGGTGGCGAAACCGAACATCATGCCCTGGTCGCCGGCGCCCTGCTCTTCGGGTTTCTGGCGTCCCACGCCCTGGGCGATGTCCGCGGACTGCTTGTCGATGGAGGAAATGACCGCGCAGGTCTCCCAGTCGAAGCCCATCTCCGAACTGTTGTAGCCGATGCCCTTGACCGTCTCGCGCACGATGTTGGGCAGGTCGGCGTAGGCCTTGGTGGTGATCTCGCCGGCGATGAAGGCCATGCCCGTCGTCACCAGGGTCTCGCAGGCCACGCGGGATTCGGGATCCTGGCCGATGAGGGTGTCGAGCACGGCGTCGGAAATCTTGTCGGCCACCTTGTCCGGGTGGCCCTCGGTCACGGACTCCGAGGTGAACAGGTACTTGCCCTTGGGTCTGATCATGAGGCTTCCTCCTTGAACATTCACGATCCTCACGGGCCCTCGATCCGGCCCTCCAGGACTTCCACGGCCCGGTTCTCCCGGTCCACCAGGACGGTCCTGGGACGGAACGCGGCCCACTCCTCGGCGGCCAGCCAGACGTAGGCCGCCACGATGACCCGCTGTCCGGGGCGGCCCTTGTGGGCGGCGGCCCCGTTCAGACAAATCTCACCCGGCCCTCCGGGGATGGCGTAGGTGGTGAACCGCTCCCCGTTGTCCAGGTTGTACACGTCGATCCGCTCGAAGGGCAGGATGCCCGCGGCCCGCAAAAGTTCCGGGTCCACGGCCAGGCTGCCCCGATACTCCACGTTGCCGCCGGTGATCACGGCCCCGTGGATCTTTGCGCTCAAAAAACAGCGAGAAGGCATGATCCTTAACCTGCCAGCAACGTGTTGTCTATGAGCCGGGCCTTGCTCATGAACAGGGCCACGGCCAGCAGCGCCGCCCCCCGGACCTCTTCCACGGGCTCCAGGGACTCGGGGTCCACCAGCCGGGCGTAGTCCAGACGAGCCATGGGCACCCGCTCGGCATAGAAGGCCTCCAGGTCCGCCAGGATTTTGGCGCTCCGGCGCTGTCCCTGGCCCACCTGCTCCGCGGCCCGCAGCAGGCCCTGGTGGATGCCCGGCGCGGCGCGCCGTTCCTCGTCGGTCAGGAACACGTTGCGCGAACTCAAGGCCAGGCCGTCGGCTTCCCGCACGATGGGCCGCCCCACCACCTCGAGCGGGAAGTGCAAATCCCGGACCATGCGGCGGATGATGGCCAGCTGCTGCCAGTCCTTTTCCCCGAACACGGCGAAGGTGGGCTGGGCCAGGTGGAAGAGCTTGGCGACCACGGTGGTCACGCCCTTGAAGTGCGTGGGCCGGGTGGCCCCGCAGAGCCCGCGGGCCAGGTCCGGCACCTCCACCCAGGTGGCGTGGTCCGGGGCGTACATGGCCCCGGGTTCGGGCGCGAAGAGCAGGTCCACTCCGTGCTCCCGGGCCAGGGCCGCGTCGCGCTCGAAGTCGCGGGGATAGCGGCCCAGGTCCTCGTTGGGACCGAACTGGGTGGGGTTCACGAACAGGCTGACCACCACGCGGTCCGCCCGCTGGCGGGCGAAGTCCATGAGCGAGAGGTGGCCGGCGTGAAAATAGCCCATGGTCGGGACCAGGCCGGTGGCCAGTCCCTGGGCCCGCCAATGCAGGCTGGCTTTCTGGAGCGCCTGGGGCTCGCGGATGATGTCCATATTCTTGGAGCGGGTGCTACCCTCTTTTCCCGGGCTTGTCCACCGAGGCCCCGGGACCCTGGAAAGCCCCTTGAGCAAACAGGATTGTCAAGATAAGGACATGGGTTATGCGCGCCTATAAAGACCCCTTCGCGGCGGGCCCCGGGGCCCTGGACCGGCAGGATCTGGTGGAGTACGAGCACGCCCTCAAGGACGCCGTCCACCAGTTCCTGCCCTTCGCCTCCTACAGCCTGTTCTTCCCGCGCTCCGGCCAGGAGGACCAGGCCGAGGCCCGGCCCGAGTACCGCGCGGCCGACGCCGAGGTCTTCCTGCCTCTGGTGCTGCGCGGCCGGCTCCTGGGCTGGTTCGTGGCCCGCGGGGTCAGGCTGCCCGCGCCCAAGACCTCCCTGGCCTATCTCCAGGCCCTGGCCTCGGCCACCCTGGAGCGCCTGGTCCTCTACAAGCAGGGCGTCACGGACCCGGTGACCGGGCTGGCCAACCGCGCACACTTCCTGCACTGCCTGACCCAGGAGATCGGCCTCATCAAGGGCTGCCTCCTGCCCGCCGCGGGCCAGCGCCTGGACGCCGACCTGCCGAGCTTTTCCGGCTGCCTGGGCCTGGTGCTCATGGACCTGGACTGCTTCCAGCGCATCAACGAAAACTACGGCTACGCCACGGGCGACCGCATGGTGGCCGAGGTGGGCGCGGTGCTGGCCCGGGTCTGCCCCAAGCACGTCATCGCCGCCCGGCTCCAGGACGACGCCTTCGCCCTGCTCCTGCCCGACGCCACGCCGCGAGCCAGCTTCCAGCTGGCCGAGGTGATCCGCGAGGAGGTGGCCAAGCTGGCCGTCACCGACGAACTCACCGGCGACCGGCTCCAGGTTTCGGCCAGCCTGGGCGTCATCAACTATCCCCAGGGCCTGTCCGGGGTCCAGCTCAAGCGCGGCGACCGCGAGCAGGCCCGCATCCTGCTGCGCAAGGCCCGCAAGGCCGTGGGCACGGCCAAGGACCACGGCCGCAACCGGGTCTTCTCCTACGCCGAGATCCTCAAGTCCGGCGGCCGGGTCCTGGAGGTCCTGCCCCTGAACCGGCTGGCCGTGAGCCTGGGCCGTTCGGTGGACGCCCAGGAGGGCCGCCGCTTCCTGGTCTGGTCGCCCAAGTACCAGAAGACCGCCGAGGCCCGGCTCACCGAGGAGGACCGCCTGCTGGGCAGCTACCCCACGCTGTACAAGGGCGAGGTCGTGCTCACCCTGGTCCAGGACGAGATGAGCTTCGCCGAGGTGCTGCACGCCGCGGACCCCTCCTGGGCCATGGAGGCCGGCGACCGCCTGACCCTGGTGCAGGAGGGCGAGAGCCCCTTCGAAAGCGAGGCCTCGGCCGAGGCCGCCGCCGCGCCCCAGAAGGACATCCTCACCGGGCTCTACTCCTACCGCGACTTCCTGGCCTGGTTCGGCCGCGCGCGCCAGAAGCCCGCGGACTTCTGCCTGGCCCTGCTGCGCCTGCAGGACCAGGGCGGGGAGCACAGCGCCCATTTCCAACAGTATATGGACGGCCAGGTGCGCAAGCTGGCCGAGCTGGCCGCCGAGACCCTGGGGGCCGAGCCCACGGGCGGCCGCTTCGGCCTGGGCGGGCTGGCCTATTTCCTGCCCGAGCGCGAGCCCGCCGAGGTCCTGGCCCAGTTCCAGGCCCTCTGCGCCGCGGCCTCGGAGCGGCTGTCCCAGAACCTGGCCGTGGGCATCGCCCGCCACCCCTACCTGCGCTTCGACCGGGCCGCGGCCCTGGAGAACGCCCGCAAGGCCCTGGACCACGCCCTGCTCCTGCCGCCGCCCCGGGCCGCCCTGTTCGATTCGGTGTCCCTGAACATCGCCGCGGACAAGCTCTACATGGACGGCGACATCTTCGGCGCCCTGGAGGAATTCAAGCTGGCCCTGCTGGCCGACGAGAACAACCTCACGGCCCGCAACTCCCTGGGCATCTGCCTGGCCCAGCTGGGCCGCCTGGAGCAGGCCCGCCAGCACTTCGAGCTGGTCATCGCCGCCAACCCCAAGGACATCATGGCCCACTTCAACCTGGGCCGGGCCTGCCAGCGCCTGGGCGACCTGAAGCGCGCCCGCGAGGCCTACCGCCGCTGCCTCAAGCTGGACCCGCGCCACGTTTACAGCCTGCTGCGCCTGGGCACCCTGGCCGAGCGCGAGAACAAGCCGGCCCAGGCCGAGAAGTTCTACCTCCAGGCCGCTGAGCTGCCCGAGGGCGGCAAGCTGACCCTGCGGCCCCTGGCCCGGGTCTGCCTGGCCCGCGGCCGCACCGAGCAGGCCCGCGAATACCTGCACCTGGCCCTCAAGGCCAACCACAACGACGCCCAGGCCATGCACCTCCTGGCCCGGCTCTACCTGGACTCGGGCGAGGACCCGCAGATCGCCGAGGTCCTGGCCCGCCAGAGCGCGGCCCTTGCGCCGGACAAGGAGGAGTATTGGCAGACCCTGGCCCGGGCCTTGGAGGCCCAGGGCAAGGACGAGGAGGCGCGGCAGGTGGAGCTGCGGCGGAGCTAGTCTTTCCCGAACCAGCGCACCCGGCTGAATCGGCGGCGCACCCCGCGCTGGTGCCGCACGGCAGGATGCCCGGCCGCCAGGAACACCCCCAGGTGGTGCTTCCGGGGCACCCCGTATTTTTCCCCCAATGCGCGGTCGCGCTGGAAGGCGTGGCCCGGGAACCCGAGCATGCACGTGCCCAGGCCCAGGGATTCCGCCGCCAGCATGGCGTAGGTGGCGGCGATCATGGGGTCGGCGGCGTCGGCAAAGGCCGCGGCGTGGAAATAGAGGCCCAGGGGCGCGCCGTAGAAGAGCGTATCCCGCCCCTCGACCCATTCCCGCACATAGAGGTCCACCACCGGGACCAGGAAGCCGCGGAAGGCCTCGGCCGTGGCCCTGTCCAGGAACGGCCGCAGGAACCAGAAGAGCGGCGGCCGCATGATCCGGCACATGCGGTCCAGGGCCGGGATCATCTCCCCGGCCAGGGTCCGCACACAGTCCCGGCCGTGGAACACGGCCACCTCCACGTCCGTGGGCGGCAGGCCCATGGGCGCGGTGGCGGCCGCCTCCAGGATGCGCTCCACGTCCTCCCGGGACACTTCCTCCGGACGGTAATGCCGCACGCTGCGCCGGGCCTGAAGCAGGGCCAGAAGCTGGGCGTGCGTGGCCCGCTCCCGGGCCGGGGCCAGGCCGAAGATGTCGCCGGGCTCCAGGTCGCGGCCCGAGACCAGGATGGCCCCGCTCGGGCAGACCGTGGCGCAGTGCCCGCAGCCGATGCAGCCGAACAGGCGCTCCTGGTGCACGGCGATCCTCCCGCCTTCCAGCTCCAGGACCCCGCCCGGGCAGATCCGGGCGCAGAGTCCGCAGAGCGTGCACTTTTCCGGGTCGATCAAGGGGGCGGCCGGGTCGTAGGCCCGGCCCGTGCGCAGGGCCATGGGGTCCTCCTCGGAAGGAATGCGCGGGGCGGTCAGCCGTTCCAGAGCAGCAGGATCATGGCCCCCAGGCCCAGGAACGGGCCGAAGGGCACGGCGGTCTTGAGCCCGTCGGCGTCGGGCCGCCGCAGGTAGGCCACGCTGGCGGCCAGGGCCGTGACCCCGGCCAGGACAAAGACCATGGGCAGGGCCAGGGGGCCGCAGAGCGCGCCGATGGAGAGCATGAGCTTCACGTCGCCCAGGCCCAGGCCCTCCATCTTGCGCAGCCGCATGTGCACGAAGCGCAGAATCCAGAGAAAGCACGAGCCGAGGAGCGCGCCGATGAGCGGCTCCTGCCAGCCCCGGCCCAGGAGAAAGGCCGCCGCCGGATAGGCCAGGGCCGCGGCGGGCAGGGTCAGGATGTCCGGCAGGATGAAGATTTCCAGGTCGATGGCCCCGGCCGTGAGGCACATCCAGCCGAAGGCCCCATAGACCGGCAGGGCCCAGGACAGGCCGAAGCGCCAAGCCAGGAGCCCGAACCACAGGCCGCAGCCCAGCTCCAGCAGGATGTAGCGCAGGCCGATGGCCGCGCCGCAGCCCCGGCAGCGGCCGCGCTGGAGCACGTAGCTCAGCACCGGGATGTTCTCGCTCCAGGTCAGGGTCCTGCCGCAGGAAGGGCAGAAGGAGCGGACCGGGGTCAGAATGGACTTTTCCGTCAGGAAACGATGGACCACGCAGGTGGAAAAGCTGCCCAGGACCAGGCCGAGAAGCGCGGCCAGGGCGATCACCGAGGGATCGGCGGCGGGCACGCTCATGGGGTCGGCCTCCCGCCTCGCTTGAACTGCGCCGGTTTTTCCTGCATGAAGAGGCGGGTATCCCAATTCCCCGGGCCCGGCAAGGCCCCGCGTCAAGGAGCGTCCATGTCCAAGCGCCACCGTTTCCTGCCCGACCTGCATCCCGAGGAGATCGCCGCCCGCCAGCTGGCGGGCCTCAAATGGACCGTGGCCCACGCGGCCAAGGGCAGCCCGTTCTATCGCAAGCGGCTCAAGGAGGCCGGAGTGGACCCCGCGGGCGTCTCCAGCCTGGACGACCTGCAGAGCCTGCCCTTCACCACGGCCTACGACCTCCAGGACGGCTACCCCCTGCCCCTGCTCTCCGTGCCCGAGAAGGACGTGGTGCGCATCCACGCCTCCAGCGGCACCACGGGCAAGCGCAAGGTCCTGGCCTACACCCAGAACGACATCGACACCTGGAAGCAGATGTTCGCCCGCTGCTACGAACTGGCCGGGCTCACCCCCCTGGACCGGGTCCAGGTCTGCGTGGGCTACGGCCTGTGGACCGCCGGGGCCGGGTTCCAGCTGGGCAGCGAATACTTCGGCGCGCTCACCGTGCCCGTGGGGCCGGGCATGATGGAGATCCAGCTCCAGATGCTCGTGGACTTGAAGACCACCTGCCTCTGCTCCACGGCCTCCATGGCCCTGCTCCTGGGCGAGGAGGTGGAGCGCCAGGGGCTCAAGGACAAGATCGCGCTCAAGCGCTGCATCTTCGGGGCCGAGTCGCACACGCCCAAGATGCGCCGCCAGTTCGAGCAGGCCCTGGGCCTGGAGGCCAGCTTCGACATCTCGGGCATGACCGAGCTCTACGGCCCGGGCGCGGGCCTGGAGTGCGAGGCGCGCACCGGCATCCACTACTGGGCCGACCTGTACATCGCGGAGATCCTCGACCCGGTCACGCTCACGCCCGTGGAACCGGGCCAGATGGGCGAGCTGGTGGTGACCAGCCTCCGCAAGGAGGCCTCCCCGCTCATCCGCTACCGCACCCGCGACCTCACCCGTCTGCTGCCCGGAGCCTGCACCTGCGGCTACTGCATGCCGCGCCACGACCGCATCCAGGGCCGCTCCGACGACATGTTCATCTTCCGGGGCGTGAACATCTACCCCGGCCAGATCGCCGCGGTGCTGGAGAAGTTCAAGCAGCTCTCCTCGGAATACCAGATCTGCCTGCAGCGCCGGGAAGGCCTGGACCACATGCAGGTGCGCCTGGAGCGCCGACCCGACACGGCCGAGGAAAGCGCCGCCCTGGCCAAGGCCGTGTCCGACGAGATCCGCCGCCAGATCCTGGTGCGCAGCGAGGTGGAGGTCCTGGCCCCGGGCGCGCTGCCGCGCAGCTTCGCCAAGACCAAGCGGGTCCTGGACGAACGGGACAACGACTAGGACCGCCCGGCCGGGCGGCCAGGAGGAGGCCATGCCCACACTGGCCCACGCCCCTGAACGGCACGTGGTCATCGACCGCAGGCCCGGGCACTACCTCTGTTTCCCGGACGTCTGCCGCACGGCCGACGGCCGCCTCCTGACGGCGTACAACGAATACGACCAGCACGTGGGCGCGCGCCGCCGCCTCCTGCTCCGGGAGAGCGCGGACCAGGGCCGCACATGGTCTGCGCCGCGCATGCTGCGCGCGGACGCGAGCCACTGCCCCCGCTTCTCGCAGCTCTCCTCGGACCAGCTCGTGCTCTCCGACGACTCCGGCCCCGTGCTCCACTGGAGCGCGGACCAGGGCCGCCACTGGGCCGAGGCCCCCATTGCGGGCGTGACCCACGGCCTGCTGGACCGCATCCTGGAGCTGGACACCGACAGCCTGGCCATGGCCGGGCACATGCACCGGGGGGCCTTTCCCCATCCCAAGACCCGCCAGCCGACCACTGAGCAAATGCTCTACCGCTCCGCGGACCGCGGCCGCACCTGGCGGCAGCACGCGGTCATCGCCCACGACCCCTGCCTGGTGCTCTGCGAGGCCAGCCTCGTGCGTCTGCCCGAGGGCCGGCTCCTGGCCCTCATGCGCGAGAACAGCTTCGTTTACGAGCCCATGTACGCCTGCGTCTCGGAGGACGGCGGCGACACCTGGTCCGAGCCGCAGCCCACGCGGCTCATCGGCCACCGCCCCACCCTGGGCCTGACCTCCGGCGGCAGGCTGTTGTGCACCTATCGCAACGTGGGTCCGGACAGCGGCACCTGCGCCTGGCTCGGCAGCCTGGAGGATCTCTGCGGGGAGTTCGCCGTGCACGGCCTGGCCCCGGACCCGGGCAACCCCACGCTCGGCGAGGACGGCCTCCTCATCAGGAACGACGCGGGCCCCCAGGCTCCGGCGCGCTACGCCCTGCGGCCGCTCACCGACCCGGAGCGGGCCGTGGCCGAGCTGGAGGCCCAGGTGCTCTGCCGCGCGGCCCAGGACAAGGGCTGCGGCCTGCGCCTGGGCGTATGGTGGAAGATCTTCCCGGAGCGCATCGTGGCCGACGTGCCGGACGCCGAGCCCGTGGCCTTGGAGCCGGACCGCTTCCACACCCTGCGCCTGGTCTATGCCGGCGGCAAGGTGGCCCTGTCCGTGGACGGCGAGGTGCGCCAGGAGATTCCGGTGAACCCGCGGGCGGCCGACGCCCGGGCCATCGTCTTCGGCACCCGCAGCGCCACGGAGGACAACGGCGGCGAGCACCTCTGGCGGCGCCTGAAGCTGCGCACCGTGGAGCCGCGCTACGGCCGGGACTACACCTGGACCTGGCACGCGGCCTGGGGCCTGCCCGACGCCTGGGTCCGGAGCCATGTCCTGGAACTGGCCAACGACCGCCGCGCCCAGTACCCGGACTTCGGCTACTCGGGCTGGTGCGAGCTGGAGAGCGGCCGCTTCTTCGGCGTGTTCCACCACGGCGGCGGCGAGGAGCAGGACTACGTTCCGGGCCGCAGTTCGCACGTTCGCGGCTGCTGGTTCGAGACGGGAGATTTCGGTAAATAGCACTTGGCTGGAACCGGAGCGCGGGCTATGATGCCGCCGCCCACAGGGTGAAGGACAAGGAGAAAACCACATGCAGTTCGAGAGCGCCAAGCAGGGCAAATACATTCTGATCAAGGTGAGCGGACGCATGGACGCGGCCTCGGCCCCGGAATTCGAGCGCGAATGCGGCAGCTGGATCAGCCAGGGCGAGTTCTTCCTGGCCGCGGATCTCTCCGGGGTGGATTACCTGAGCAGCGCGGGCCTGCGGAGCATCCTGGCCACGGCCAAGCAGCTCAAGCTCCGCCAGGGCGAAATCCGCTTTTGCGGCCTCACCGGCATGGTCCAGGAGGTCTTCGCCGTGTCCGGCTTCGCCTCCATGTTCCAGGTGAGCAAGACCGCGGACGACATCCCGGCCGCATAGCCCCCGGGCGCAAAAAAGGCCGGTCCCCGCAAGGACCGGCCTTTTGACGTTTCCGCCCTCAGGGCCGTTCCGTGGATTTCTTGGCCTTTTTCGCGCATTCCTTGCAGATGGTTCCGTCCTTCTGGCTGGCCAGGGCCGCGGCCATGACCCCCTCCATCTCCTCCATGGGCACGGCCCCTTCCACCATGACCCCGTTGATGAGGAAGGTCGGGGTGCCGTCCACGTTGAAGGAAGCCGCCTCCTGCACGTCGCGGGCGATGCGCGCGGTCACCCGCGAATCCTTGCGGTCCCTGGCCACGCGGGCCGGGTCCGCGCCGATCTCCTTGAGCATGGCCGTGATGGCCTCCTCGCCGCCCGCTTCCAGGCGGTCGCGGCTGGCAAAGGCCAGGTCGTGGAACTTCCAGGCCAGGGCGTCGCTGCGCAGGGACAGGGCCTCGAAGGTCTCGGCCAGCTCCATGGAGCCGGGATGCAGGGGCAGGTGCTTGAAAAAGAAGCGCACCTCCCCGGCGTGGCGGTCCAGGAGACGGTGGATGTTGAGCGCGGCGCGGCCGCAGTAGGGGCAGAGGAAGTCGGAGTAGCCCACGATGGTCACGGGCGCGTCGGGCGCGCCGAGCATGGGCCGGTCCGCCTCGATGGCGGGCTTGAGGGGATTGGCCAGGGCCTGCTTGAGCCGTTCGGCCTGTTCCTGGACCCGGCGCTCCCGGGCGCCCTCCTCCACAGTCTGGAGCACGGCCACCTTGTTCTCCTGGAGCACCTCCAGGACCAGGTCCGGGTTCTCGCGCAGGGCCTCGCGCAACTCCTCGCGCAGGGCCTCGCGGGACTGCGGCGACTTGGCCGCGCAGCCCCACAGAAGCACAGCGGCCAGCACCAGGCAACAGACAGACCGGACCATCACACCCCTCCGTTCGTTCCGGGCCGGCGTCTCCGGCCGGTGATCATCCTATCCTTTCCCGGACCTGGGGCCAAGTGCGAAAAAGGGTTCCTTGCGCCGGGCGGCTCCCTCTATTAAGAATGGAGCCAGAAACTCCTCCCCGGAAGTGCCTATGGAAAGACTGCTGACCCTGCGCTACGCGGCCACCTTGAGTTTCGTGGCCCTGCTGGCCGGACTGGCCTTCTGGAACATCCACAGCCTTTCGGCCCTGCACCAGGAGTCCGCCTACTTCATGGACCTGGCCGCCAGCCAGATGGGCCTGGTGCAGCGCCTGGCCGCGGATAGCGTGCGCCTGGACCTGGCCGCAGACCCGCAGGAACGCGCCCGCATCGCCGACTCCGCCCGGCAGATCGCCGAGCGCATCGGCAACAGCCACCTCCTGCTCACCGGCGAGGCCGCGCCCCTGCCCGACTACTACCGCTATTCCGGGAGCCTGCGCGCCCTGTACTACAACCAGCCCCTGCTCCTGGACCAGCAGGTGCGCAACTACGTCCAACTGGCCCTGAACCTCCTGGCCGAGGCCGACCCGACCCGCCGGGCCAGCCTGCGGGACTCCCTGCTCTATGCGGCCGGGGAGCGGCTGCCCGAGGCCCTGCGCCTGGCCGCCCGGCTCTACCGCGACGAGGCCAGGACCAAGGCCGCGAATCTGCGTCTGATGGGCCTGGGCATCCTGACCCTGACCCTCGGCCTGCTCCTGGTGGACCTGACCCTGGTCTTCCGGCCCATGCTGCGGCACGTGACCGCGGCCCGCCAGAGCCTGGGGGAGATGGCCCGCAGGGTCGAGACCGCCGCAGCCACGGACAGCCTGACCTCCCTGCTCAACCGGGCCAAATTCAACGAGGTCCTGGAACGCGAGGTCTCCGCGGCCCGGCGCTACGGCAATCCCCTTTCGCTCCTGCTCCTGGACGTGGATCACTTCAACCGGATCAACAACGACTACGGCCTGGAAACCGGCGACCGGCTCCTGGCCGAACTGGCCCTGCTCGTGAAGAACAACCTGCGGATCACGGACCACGCCTTCCGCCTCGACGGCGAGGTTTTTGCCGTGCTGGCCACCCAGACCCCCCTGGAGGGCGCGGCGGCCCTAGGCGAGAAGCTGCGCCGCCTGGCCAAGGGCTTTCTGTTCGGGACGGAACCCCTGACGCTCAGCCTGGGCCTGGCCGCCTTCCGCCGGGGCGACGAACGGGAGTCGCTCCTTTCCCGCGCGACCGAGGCCCTGAAAGAGGCCAAGGCCAAGGGCCGCGACCGCCTGGAAATCGAGGCGGCCACGGCATGACCGTCCTGCACTGGCTGTTCTTCGCCCTGGCCACGGCCGCGGACATCTGGGCCGCGGGCCACGCCCTGCTCACCCAGCGCGACCCGCGCACGGCCTGGGGCTGGATCGCGGTCACCCTGCTCCTGCCCGGCCTGGGGCCGGTGCTCTACTTCCTCCTGGGCATCAACCGCATCGCGGCCCGTGGCCGCAAGCTCCGGCGGCGCTCGCCCTTCGACATCCAGGACCAGCAGGGGCGGCTCACCGCGGCCGCTCCGGCCACGCTCCCGGAAAACCACCTGGGCGACCTGGCGGCCCTGACCTTCGCCCTCACCGGCCGCTCTCTGGTTGCCGGCAACAAGTTGGATTTCCTGGAGAACGGCGAAGAGACCTATCCCCGGATGCTGGCCGCCATCAACGAAGCCCGGGAGCGGGTCTATCTTTCCACTTACATCTTTGAGGCCAACACCGTGGGCCGCCGCTTCGTGGAGGCCCTGGCCGCGGCCCGCGAGCGCGGGCTGGACGTGCGCGTGCTTCTGGACGGCGTGGGCGAGTGGACCCAGCTGCCCCTGGCCGGGACCCTGCTCAAACGCCGGGGCGTGCCCCTGGCCCGCTTCCTGCCGCCGCGGCTCATCCCGCCCAGCGTGCACCTGAACCTGCGCTGCCACCGCAAGATCCTGGTGGCCGACGGCCGGGTGGGCTTCACCGGCGGCATGAACATCGGAGACCGCTACCTGGCGGGACGCAAATGGCGCAAGACCAGGGTCACGGACACCCATTTCCGCCTGCGCGGGCCCATCGTCGCCCAAATGGAGGAGGTCTTCCTCTGGGACTGGGGCTTCGCCACGGGCCAGGACACCGCTCCGCCCGCCGGGCCGCCCCCGGCCCCGGCCGGGGACTCCGTGTGCCGCGCCGTGGTGGACGGCCCCAGCGAGGACCTGGACCGGCTGGTGGACGTCTATTGCGCGGCCATCGGCGCGGCCCGCGAGCGGATCCGGATCATGACCCCCTATTTCCTGCCCCCGAGGGAGCTGGTGGCCGCCTTCCACTTGGCCGTGAAGCGCGGCGTGGAGATATCCATCATCCTGCCCGCCACCAACGACCAGGCCGTGGTGCACTGGGCCGCCCAGCACATGCTCCCGGACATCCTGGACCTGGGGGCGCGGGTCTATTTCCAGCCCCCGCCCTTTGCCCACACCAAGCACCTCATGGTGGACCAGGGCTACGCCGTCCTGGGCTCGGCCAATCTGGACCCGCGCAGCCTGCGGCTCAATTTCGAGCTGGGCCTGGAGGTCTTCGACCCGGGACTGACGAAGATTCTCATTGCCCATTTCGAGAAAATCCGCCATGGCTCCCGCGAACTGACCGCGGAGGCGCTGGCCGGGCGCTCCCTGCCCCTCCGCCTGCGGGACGCGGCCTGCTGGCTCTTCTCGCCCTACCTCTAGGCAGGGGCATTGACACCGGGCAGGGAAGGTTTAGTTTGAAGACCGCGGGCCGAGCCCGCCCATACGATGCTGAAGTTCCTGACGGCCGCATGCGGCCTTGCCATATTGCTCCTGGCCCTGCCCGGGGAAGCCCTGGCCTGGGGGCCCGGCGTGCACCTGGCCGCCGGCGGAGCCATCCTGGCCAACCTGGACCAGGTTTCGCCGTTCATCGCCGACATCCTGGCCCGCTACCGCGACCTCTTCCTCTACGGCTGCATCAGCGCGGACATCTTCATCGGCAAGGGCTCGCGCATCCACGACAGCCACAGCCACAACTGGACCACCGGCTTCAGCCTGCTGGAGTCGGCCCGCGACCCGGGGCTGCGGGCCTACGCCTACGGCTACCTCTCGCACCTGGCCGCCGACACCGTGGCCCACAACTACTACATCCCGAACATGCTGGCCGCCGCGCCCCACCGCGGCAAGCTGGGCCACGTCTTCCTGGAGATGCAGGCCGACCGCGCCGTGGACTGGAATCCGCGCAACGCCCGCCGCCTGTTCTCCGGCTCCGTGGGCGAGGCCGACCACATCCTGCTGGCCACCCTGAACAAGAACCGCCTGCCCTTCCTGCTCAAGAAGCAGGTCTTCATGGGCAGCCTGCGGGTCTGCGGCCGCAAGACCCTGACCTCCTCCCTGGACCTCATCGGCCGCAACCTGCACTGGACCGGCTCCTCGGCCTACCTGGCCGAGATGCTCGACCTCTCCCTGCGCGTGGTGGCGGACTTCTTCACCTTTCCCAAGGCCTCGCCGGCCCTGGCCCTGGACCCCATCGGCAGCCGCAACCTGGAGGCCGCGCGCCGCCTGGCCCGGCGCAGGAAGCCGCCGCAAGGCGCGCTGCCGCACATGTTCCAGGTGGACGGCTGCCTGGCCTGCCTTCCGCCGCTGGTTCAGCCGGAACCCGGCCAGGACCGCGCCCCGGCCGTGAACCAGTAGCCCCAGGCGGGAACCATCCCGCGCCCAGATGCCCGAACCCGTCATGCCGCTCCCGGAAACCCCCGGCCGCCTCGCGGCCCTGGGCCGCTCCTTCCGCCACCGCAACTACCGGCTGTTCTTCTCCGGCCAGGCCATCTCCCTCATCGGCACCTGGATGCAGAGCGTGGCCCTGTCCTGGCTCCTCTACCGGCTCACCGGCTCCAGCCTGGAATTGGGCCTGCTGGGCTTCGCCTCCCAGATCCCGGTCTTCCTCCTCTCCCTGGGAGGCGGGGTCCTGGCCGACCGCCTGGACCGCCACCGGCTCCTGGTGGGCACCCAGGTGGCCTCCATGATCCAGGCCTCCACCCTGGCCGGGCTCACCCTGGCCGGGCACATCGCCACCTGGCACCTCTACGTCCTGGCCATCCTGCTGGGCTGCATCAACGCCGTGGACATCCCGGTGCGCCAGTCCTTCATCGTGGAGCTGGTGGGCAAGGAGGACCTGCACAACGCCATCGCGCTCAATTCCTCCATGTTCAACGCCGCCCGCGTGGTGGGTCCCACGGTGGCGGGCATCCTGGTGGCGGCCATCGGCGAGGGCTGGTGCTTCCTGATCAACGCCGTGAGCTTCCTGGCGGTCATCGCCGGGCTGCTGGCCATCCGCCTCACCCCGCGCGCCGCGGCCCAGGGGCCGGCCTCGGTCCTGGCCCACCTGGCCGAGGGCTTCCGCTTCGCCTGGACCACGCCCTTTGTGCGGGCCGCCCTGCTCCTGCTGGGAGCGGGCGGGCTGCTGGGCTCCTCCTACATGACCCTCATGCCGGTCTTTGCGGGCGAGATCCTGAACACCGGCGCCCGCGGCCTGGGCATCCTCCTCTCCGCGGCCGGGGCAGGCTCCCTGGCCGGGGCCCTGAGCTTGGCCGCCCGGCGCCAGAGCGCGGGCCTGTCCCGCCTGGTCCTGGGCGCGGCCCTGGGCTTCGGGGCCTGCCTGGCGGTCTTTCCCCTGTCCCGCGACTTGCGCATTTCGGCCCTGATCCTGGTGCCCGCGGGCTACTGCATGATCGTGTTCATGGCCGGCGCCAACACCCTGCTCCAGCTCCGGGTGCCGGACGCGCTGCGCGGCCGGATCATGGCCTTCTTCTCCATGATGATCATCGGCATGACGCCCTTCGGCGCGCTCCTTTCCGGAAGCCTGGCCCACTGGCTCGGCGCGCCGGTCACGGTGAGCCTCTCCGGCCTGGCCATCCTCGTGGTGACCGTCCTGTTCGGGAAAAAAATCAGGCAGGCCGATACGGCCTAGGCCGCGGGGCCGGAATCCGGGCGGGTCTCGCCCCGGAAGGACACGGTCATGGTCGTGCCGCTCTGCTCGTCGGTCTTGCAGACGATATGCGCGCCGTGGGTCTGGGCCACCAGGGCGGCGAAATAGGCGCCCAGGCCCGTGCCCCCCTCCTTGCCGAAGGTCACGTACTTCTCGAATATGCGCCGCCGGATCTCCGCGGGCACGGCCCGGGCGTTGTGGATGGAGACGCGCGGGGCGGCGCCGCGCTCCAGGCTGACGCGCACCACGCCCTCCCGCTCCGAGGCCTCGATGGCGTTCTGCATGAGGTTGCGCAGCATGGCCCGCAGCAGGGCCGTCTCGCCAGAAACCAGGAAGGTCTCACGGCCCTCCACCTCCCGGTCCTCCAGGAGGATGTTCAGGCGCACGCCCTGGCCCCGCAGGAGCGGGGTGAACTCCTCCTCCAGGCTGCAGAGAAGCTCCACCAGGTCCACCGGCTCCTTGCGTAGGGAGTAGATGCCCTTCTCCATCTTGAACATGTCCAGGTGGTTGCGGATCATGTCCAACATCCGGTAGCCCGCGGCGCGGATGCGCCGCACGTGGTCCTCCTGCTCCGCGCTGAGGCCGCCCTCGCGCAAGAGCAGCTCGGGGTAGCCGATGACCAGGTTGAGCGTGGACTTCAGGTCGTGGCGGTTGATGCGCTCCACCTCGCTGCGGATCATCTCCGCGCGCTCGCGCTCCCGCATCTCCACCTGGAGCTGCCGGTTCTTGCGCTCCAGCTCCTCCTGGTTGCTGCGCAGCTCCCGGGTGCGCTCCTCCACCAGCCGTTCCAGGAGCTCGTGCTGACGGCTCAGCCACTGGTCATGCTGCTCGATCTTGGCCAGCATGGCGTTGAACTCGGCCACCAGCGCGCCGATCTCGTCTTTGCTGGCGTAGGCCACGCGCTGGGAATAGTCCTTGTTCCGGCCGATGTCCGCCACCACCTCCTGGAGCCGGTGGATGGGGTCCGTAAGCCTGCGGCGGTAGTAGCGCGCCACGCTGACGCAGACCGCGAACACGATGCCCAGGATGAGCACGGACCCGCCCAGGTATTCGGCCAGGACCATCCACTGTTCCTCCAGGGAGACGCGCAGGAGCAGGACCCCGGGCCGCGCGCCCGTGGTCATGGGCTGGACCACGGTGAGGGCGTTGAACTCCTTGAGCACCTCCGGCTCCGCGGCGGGCTGGAACGCGGGGGGCTCGCGGAACGTGGCGAAGGCCCGGCCCTCGTCCGTATATACGGCGGCCCCGGCGATGCTCGGCACCCGGCCCAGCATGGCCAGGTTCTCGGCGGCGGCCTGGGGGTCCTCGAAATCCAGGGCCGCGGCGGTGGAGGCGGCCATGAGCCCGGCCAATGCCTGGGCCTTGTCCTGGGCGTCGCGCCGGTAGTTGTGAAGCATGGGGAACACGCCAAGGGCCAGGCTCAGGGTGAGGGCCAGCAGGGTCACGCCCAGGATGGCCCCGGTGAAACGGCGGCCCAGGGGGATGAAGCGCTTCTGCTCAGTCACCGGCTCTCCCCTGGACCTGGGCCAGTTGCAGGAGCCGGGAGCTGATGGCCAGCCCGGCCTTGCGCGCCGCCTGCATGTCGATCTGGAGCCTGAGCCGCCCGCCGTCTTCCACGATGTTCACGATGAGCCCCGGCGGCGGGCTCTCCAGCTGGTAGCCCACGGTGAGCACCGGCCGATCCGCCAGGCGGTTCACCAGGGCCGCGGCGTCGCGCGGGGCCGTGCCGTTGAGCAGGAGGATGTGGCAGGGGGTGGCCGGCCACTGGGTCAGGAGCATGCCGGGGGAGGCCGCGGGGTCGGGGAAATAGGCGCGGAGCTGGCGGGCGTCCGTGGCCGCCAGCAGAAACGGCGAGCCCTGGGCCGGGGCCGCCAGCTCGGGCCAGGTGACATAGCGGGCCAGCCGCTGCACGATGAGCGCGCAGAGCTGGTCGCCGGAGGCGCTCACCTCGCCCTGCGCCGAGGCCTGCGCGCTGAGCAGAAGCGGCAGCAGGACCACCGGCAGGAGGAGGGCGCGCAGCCGGCTCAAAAGTCCCATGTGACTCTCAGGGCCAGACTGGTGTCCACCTCGAGAACCGAAAATTCCTGGCGCGCGCCGAGCAGGTTCTGGCCGATGAGCTCCAGCAGGAGACCCTCCCTGGCCTTCCAGGAGAGGTGGGCGTCCATGGTCCAGTAGCTGTCCAGGCGCTCCTCGGTGGGACTGTCCAGGTAGGCCGTGTCCACGTCCAGGCCGACGCCATGGCCCAGGTCGCTCATGACCATGAGCTTGGTCTCCACCACGTCCGTGGGCTTGGGCAGGGAATCACCGTGGTCGTCCCAGCTGAACTGCTGGAAATCCTGGCGGATGAAGCTCACCGACGGCCGCAGGGTCAGCCACTGCCGGGCCTGCCATTCGAGCAGGCTCTCCACGCCGTAGGACATGCCGCTCAGGCTGTTGACCAGCTTGCCGGTGCGGGTGGCGCCGTTCAGCTCAAGCTTGGTGAGCCGGTCATAGTCGTTGGCGAACAGGGAGACTTCCATGGCCAAGAGCTTGGAGATGTGGCGGCGGTAGCCCGCCTCGTAGGCGATGAGCTCCTCGCTGGTCAGGGAGTCGGTGGGGCGGACGTCGTAGTCCACGCCCTGGTACCGGACCCGGTAGAAGCCGTTGTCCTGCCAGCGGTTGGCCGGGCGCACGGCCCGCGACACGGCCAGCCAGTATTCCTGGTCCTCCAGGGTCTGGAGCAGGCGGACGGTGGGCTGGGTCTCCAGGTTGCCGCTGCCCAGGTAGTCGAACTTGAGCCCCAGAATGAGGAAGAGGCTGTCCTGCACCAGGGTCAGCTTGTCCTGAAGGAAGGCGCTGGTCTCCAGGCGGTAGGAGTTCGGGGTCTCCATGCGGGAGTCGGCCTTGTCCTTGAAACTGTCCCAGTAGTAGCGGGTGCCCAGCCCGTAGCTCAGAAGGTTGCGGTCGCCCAGCTCCAGGACGTGCTGGAGTTCGGCGTCCCAGACGTTGCTGGTGCCCTCCAGACCGCCGTCGGTGTCCAGCTCGCGGGTATAGGAAGTGCGGAAGTGCAGGCCCGAGCCCAGGCCCGTGGCCCGGTCCCAGGCGAGCTGCCAATAGCCGCCGTAGTTCTCCTTCTCCTGGGGCGGGGCCATGTGCGGCATGGCGCCCGCGCCCTCGTTGAACTGCGACTGGACCAGCTCGCCCTGCAGGGAGAGCTCGTCGGTGGCGGCGTTGTTCCAGTCGATGCGGGCCCCGGTGCGTCCCTGGGTCCAGTCCCGGGTGCTGGTGGCCTGGTGGGCCTGGTCCTGGAGCTGGGAGCCGTCCTGATAGCTGCCCTTGGCGTAGATCCGGTAGTACAGGTCCTCGCCTGCGGAGCCGCCGTTGCGCAGGGTCTGTTCCAGGCCGTCGGTGCCCGCTAGGCTGACGCTCTGCCAGCCCTGGGTCTCGGCGGCCCGTTTGGTGATGATGTTGATGACCCCGGTGAAGGAGTCCGAGCCCCAGAGGCTGGTCCAGGCACCGCGCACCACCTCGATGCGCTTGACCGTCTCCAGGGGAATGCTCTCGTTGCTCCAGGCCACGTTGGTCCGGGCCGAGGAGGTGATGGGCCGGCCGTCCAGGAGCACGAGGTGCTTGTTGTCGAACATGCCGTTGAAGCCGCGGATGCCCACGGCCCACTTTTCGGTGTCGATCTGGGCCACGTGCACGCCGGGGATCAGCTTGAGAGCCTCGGGGATGTTGGTGGCGCCGGACCTGCGGATGTCCTCCTCGTCGAGGACCGTCACGGCCCCGGCCACCTGGGACAGGGATTCAGCGCGGCGGGAGGGGGTCACCACCTGGACCTGCATGAGGTCCTCCATCTCCAGGCCGGAGAGGTCCGCGGCCTCCTCCTGGGCCAGGCCGGGCGGGCAGAAAAAGAGGGCAAGAAGGGCGCTGAGAAGGAAGGCGGCAAGGAAACGCGAAGGCGGCATCAGGCTTCCTGGTTCTGGGTCACGGCCATGAGGTAGCCGCGTCCACGGATGGTCTTGATGCTCACCCGTCCGGCAAGCTTCTTGCGCAGATTGCTCATATGCACGTTGAGCACGTAGTCGTCGAAGTCCACGCCCTTGCCCAGGGCCTTCTCCATGAGCACCTCGCGCTCCACGATGTTGCCCGGGCTGGCGCTCAGGAGGTCCAGGATGCTGAACTCCGTGGCGGTCAGGGGCAGGGGCGTCCCCGCCAGGGTGGCCTGGCGGGCCCCGGGGTCCAGGCTCAGTTCGCCGATGCGCACCGCGGCCCGCTGGCGCGCGGGGGTTTCGGCCGCCGCAGCCCCGGCGTGGGAGAAGCGGCGCAGCACGGCGCGCATGCGGGCCAGCAGCTCCCGCAGGGGAAAGGGCTTGGGGATATAGTCGTCCGCGCCCTTCTCCAGCCCCACCACCCGGTCGATCTCCTCGCCGCGGCCGGTGAGCATGATGATCGGGATGTTGGACTCGGCCCGCAGCCTGCCCAGGACCTCGAAGCCGCTGGTGTCCGGGAGCATGATGTCCAGGATGACCAGGTCGTAGCCGCCGGACCGGAAGCGCTGGAGGCCTTCCGCCGCCGAGGGGGCGGCGTGGAGCTGGATGCCTTCTGCGCCGAGGTATTTGGTCAGGAGTTCGCCGAGTTCTGGGTCGTCGTCGATGAGCAGGGCTGTGGTCATACACATTTCCTTTTGAATCGTGAAATAAAGCTTCACGAAAACAAAAGGTACAGTTTTAATCTCAAGTTTTCTTAAGATTTCACAACAAAAGTAAACAACCGCTTCCGCGCCAGCGCATCAACATTCCTTTGGAACATTAATAAATCTACAGGCCCTGAACGAACGGCCCACGCTCCTCCGTATAGGTTTGCATGAGACCTGTCCGTTCACGGAATGAACGGACAAAGCATGGATGCGAAAAAACTTCAAGGAGGAACCCCACCATGTCGCTCGTCGTCAACAACAACCTCATGGCCAACTCGGCCGCCCGCTACCTGAACGAGGCCTACAGCAAGCTGTCCGCCTCCACGGAAAAGCTCTCCTCGGGCCTGCGCATCAACTCGTCCTCGGACGACGCCGCCGGTCTGGCCGTGCGCGAGCTCATGCGCGCCGACATCGCCACGCTGAACCAGGGCACCCGCAACGCCAACGACGGCATCTCCATGATCCAGACCGCGGACGGCGCGCTCTCGGTCATCGACGAGAAGCTCATCCGCATGAAGGAGCTGGCCGAGCAGGCCGCCACGGGCACCTACACCTCGGACCAGCGGCTGCTCATCGACTCCGAGTACCAGGCCATGGCCTCGGAAATCACGCGTATCGCCAACGCCACGGACTTCAACGGCATCTACCTGCTCAACGGCAACCTCTCCAGCTCCGGCCTGACCATCCACTTCGGCACGGGCAACGACTCGGCCGAGGACAAGTACGACGTGGTCATCGGTTCCTGCACGGCCTCGGCCCTGGGCCTGGGCCACGGCGCCAGCGTCAAGAGCTCGGGCTACTGCGTATCCACCCAGGCCCTGGCCCAGGCCGCCCTGGAAGCCCTGGACCTGGCCGTGAAGAGCAAGGACACCATCCGCGCCAACCTGGGCGCCATGGAGAACCGCCTGGACGCCACCATCTCCAACCTGGAAATCCAGGCCGAGAACCTCCAGTCCGCGGAATCGCGCATCTCGGACGTGGACGTGGCCACGGAGATGACCGAGTACTCCAAGGAGCAGATCATCACCCAGTCGGCCGTGGCCATGCTCTCCCAGGCCAACTCCCTGCCCCAGATGGCGCTCTCGCTCATCACGGGCTGATCCGCTTCCCGCCTGCATCCGCGAGGCCCGGGCAATGCCCGGGCCGTTTTCGTTTCATGAGGCGGGCCGTTTTTTCCGCCCCGGGAATTTTTTTCCCTGCCCCCTGCCGCCGCCCACCCCGGACCGGGTCCTGCCGCGGCCGCGTCCATCAAGTTCCCTGTGCTTTCATCATGCCTGTTAATGTTTCTTGATGCAATCCTTTACAATCAAAACAAACCGCAAAATGATTCACTAGTAAATTATATCATGCATAATGTAATATTAATATTCTGCGGAATCCATATTGCTGAATCATGGCATGAACACGCTGACGAAACATGATGCAAAATTGTCCTACACTGATTTATTCAAGCGGTATTCTCCGAATATCCATATGTGTATCATGAGTTTCATACGCTACAACAATATTTTGATAAGCAGGGATGAAATCGACGACATATTCCAGGAAGTGGCATTGAAGATCGTGAAGTACAGATATCTCGACAAGTTCGACAGCAACAGAAGCTCGCTCTCCACATGGATGAAGACCATCACAAGAACAGTGACTATCGACTACTACAGAAAGAACAACCCGGCCATGCAGCACGAAAACATCGAGGAGTACGAGGAGCCCGCGGGCGAGAACGAACCCGCGCAGGAATTCCCGCTGCCCCCCGGCGTGCTCACCGGGAGACAGGAAGAGGTGCTGACCCTGGCCCTGCGCGACGGCTGGGAGACCAGGGACATCGCCCGCAAGCTGAGCGTGACCGAGGAGACCGTGCGCAGCACCAAGTTCCAGGCGCTCGAACGGCTGCGCAAGCACTACGGCATCGCCCAGGAAACGGCCGAACACAAGGAGAGAGCCTCATGAGCACCAGCGAAGTGACCAGCTACTACACCTCCCTGCTGGCGTCCTCGGACACGAGCACTGTGACCACCACCGACTCCAGCTCGGCCACCGACCTCACGGCCGAGGATTTCCTGACCCTGCTCCTGACCGAGATCCAGTACCAGGATCCCACCGAGCCCCTGGATAACGCCGAGATGATCAGCCAGCTCACCGGCTATTCCCAGCTGGATGAGCTGACCAGCATCAACGAGCAGATGGAGAGCATCGCCGACGCCGTGACCTCCTCCAGCGCCACCAACGGCCTGGACTACATCGGCAAGAGCGTGGAGGCCGAGGGCGACAGCATCGTCAAGAACGAGGACGACATCTCCTCTCTCTCCTTCACCCTGGGCGACGACGCCGCCAGCGTGACCATCAACATCTACGACGCCAACGGCAAGATCGTGAACACGGTGAGCATGAGCGACCTGGACGAGGGCTCCTACACCTTCGACTGGGACGGCACGGACGCCGACGGCGAGAGCGCGGACGACGGCACCTACTCCGTGGCCGTCACGGCCCAGGACAGCGACGGCGACAGCGTGGACGTGACCACCACCACCTCCGGCGTCGTCACCGGCCTGCAGATCACCTCCGACGGCGTGATCCTGGTCCTGGAGGACGGACGCACGGTGAACATGGCGGACGTGACCTCGGTCACCTCCTGAACCCGTTGAAGACACTTCTTCCACACAAGGAGCACGAACATGAGCGTCACGGGATCGATGTACACCGGCATTTCCGGGCTGCAGGCCCAGAGCGAGGCCATTTCCGTGGTGAGCAACAACCTGGCCAACTCCACCACCACGGCCTACAAGAGTTCCTCCATCACCTTCGAAGACGTGTTCTACAGCACGGTCTCCACCGGCGGCTCCCTGTCCCAGGTGGGCAACGGCGTCACCGTCTCCTCGATCTACACGGACTATTCCCAGGGCTCCTACCAGTCCACCAACTCCGCCACGGACGTGGCCCTCACCGGCAACGGCTTCTTCGTGGTGGAGGACGCCATCACCGGCGACACCTACTACACCCGCGACGGCAGCTTCACCTTCGACAGCAACGGCTACCTGGTGGACTCCAGCGGCAACCGCGTCCAGGGCTGGGGCATGGAGGACGGCTCCATCAGCGGCGGGCTCGTGGACATCCATCTGGAGGACTCCCAGTCCCCGCCCTCGGCCACCAGCGAGGTGCACATCGTCATGAACCTGGACTCGGAGGCCACGGACAACGCCTCGGCCAGCGGCTACACGTCCCTGTACAACGTGTACGACGGGACCCAGACTCCGCCCCTGGACGACTCGGCCTATTCCTACTCCACCACGCTGACCATCTACGACGAGAACGGCGAGGCCCACGACCTGACCGTGTACCTGGACTACGTCACCACCAACGATGACGGCTCCATCGTCTATGAGTACGTCATGTGCTGCGACGCCGGCGACGACGAGCGCACGGTCAACGGCACGGACGTGGGCGGCACCAGCGCCGCGGGCCTGCTCATGGTCGGAACCATGACCTTCAGCACCTCGGGCAAGCTCGAGGGCATGACCGCCTTCACCCTGGACGAGACCGCCATCACCTCCTCCAGCTCCGGGCTCATGGACGCCTCCAACTGGACCCTCGCGGACTTCGACGGCAACGGCTACGTGGCCCTGTCGGCCAACTTCACGGGCGCGGACGAGGACCAGGTCATCGGCATCGACTTCGGCCTCTACAACACCGACGCGGACAGCGGCACGGGCTGGGACGACAAGGGCGTCACCTCCCTGGCCGACCTCGACTCCACACTGCTGCCCGACGACCTGCCGGAGTTCAACACCAACCGCCTGGAGAGCAGCTACACCACCAGCTACAGCTCCAGCTCCGCCACCTACACCCTGACCCAGGACGGCTACGCTTCGGGCACCCTGAGCGAGGTTTACTTCGACGACGAGGGCGTGCTCTGGGCCTCCTACACCAACGGCCAGAGCATCTCTCTCTACACCCTGGCCCTGGCCGACTTCGCCAACGAGCAGGGCCTGGAGGCCATCGGCAGCAACCTCTACAGGGCCACGGCCGAATCCGGTCAGGCCATCATCGGCACGGCGGGCACCGGCACCTTCGGCGACATCGCCTCCAGCTGCCTGGAGGAATCCAACGTGGACACGGCCACCGAACTGACCAACCTGATCATCCTCCAGGCCGCGTACCAGGCCAACAGCAAGGTCATCACCACGGCCAACACCCTGCTCCAGACCGCCATCAGCATGAAGAGCTAGCGGCAGCGGGGATGGAGGAGGACGGCCATGATCAACACGATCTACAGTATCGCCCGCAGCGCCCTGCAGAACGCGCAGGTCTCCCTGGCCAACGTGTCCAGCAACATCGCCAACGCGGACACCGAGGGCTACCAGCGGACCACCACCAACTACTCCACCAACTCCTCCATCACCATCTACGGCCTGAGCGTAGGCACGGGCGCCAGCGTCACGTCCATCACCGCGGAGTGGGACTCCTACGTGGAGGCCCAGTATCTGGACTCCTCCGCGGAGCTGAACCGCCAGAACGCCGCGCTCAAGTATGCGGACCAGCTGGACTCGCTCTGGGACCAGGACGAGGACTCGGGACTTGCCGTCACGCTCAACGCCTTCTGGAACGCCTGGAACGACCTGATCACGGACCCCACCTCCTCCTCGGCGCGGGAGGCGCTGCTGGGGGCCGCGGAAACCCTGGCCTACTCCCTGAGCGAGGCGGCCGAGGAGCTGGAAACCATGACCCAGACCATCGACACGGAAATCGCCGCCAACGTGGACGACGCCAACGATCTCATCGACTCCATCGCCAAGGCCAACGCCTCCATCGCGGCCAATCCGGACGACACCACGGCCATCTCCGAGCGCGACCAGATGATCCGGGACCTGAACGAGATCATCGGCGTGGACGTGCTGGAGCAGGAGGACGGCACGGTGACCATCCTCACCGAGGAGGGCTACACCCTGGTGGACGGCTCCTCCACGCACCACCTGGCCTACGCCGAGGCCCGCTCCACCGAGTCCCTGCTGCGGGACTCCAGCTACGAGGGCAGCCTCCGGTTCTCGGGCAGCTCCAGCGAGGAGATCCTCATCGAATTCGTGTCCGCTGGCGCGGACGGCGCGGCCCAGTACAAGGTCTCCCTGGACGGCGGCGCGACCTGGCTCACGGACGGGAACGGCGACACCATGCTCTACACCGCGGACGGCGAGGACAACGCCGTGACCATAGAGGGCGTGACCATCTGGTTCGACGGTTCCGCGGGCGAGCACGCCGTGGGCGACCGCTACACCGTGGTGGCCAAGTCCGGCCTGTACTGGGAGGGCGGCGACGGCTCCCTGGTGAACATCACGCCCATGACCGGCGCCGGCGGGGACGAGGTCTCGGGCCGGACCACGGGCGGGACCCTGGCCGGGCTGTTCCTGGTGCGCGACGACGTGGTGGTCCCGACCCTGGATTCCCTGAACGACCTGACCGAAACCCTGATCTGGGAGGTGAACTCCCTGCACTCCCAGGGGGCCGGACTCGAAGCCGACACCTCCATGGTGGGGACCTATTCCGTGGACGATTCCGGCGCGGCGCTCTCCAACTGCGGTCTGGCCTACGGCGACAGGATCGTGTCCGGCAGCCTGGAGCTGGTGCTCTACGACGCCGACGGCGCAGTCACCACCACCGCGCTCATCGACATCGAACCCTCGGACTCCCTGCAGGACGTGGTGGACGCCATCAACTCCAACGCGGCCCTGGGCGGCGGGCTCACCGCCTCCATCAACGCCGACGGCCGGCTCGTGCTCGACGCGGCGGACGGCACGACCTTCGAGATCGTCTCCGACTCCTCCAACATCCTGGCCGCCCTGGGCCTGAACACCTTCTTCGACGGCTCGGACGCCGACACCATCGCGGTCCGCGACTCCATCGCCGCGGACACCTCGGGCATCAACGCGGGAGCCCTGGGGGACGATTACCTCCTAGCCTCGGGCAACAACGAGGTCGCCGCCGGGATCGTGGCCCTGGCCGACAGCGAGGTGCGCATCGGCAGCGGCTCCTCGGCCGCTGCCTCCAGCCTGGGCGACTACCTGGCGGCCATGGTCTCCACCATCGGCTCCGCGGCCAGCGCTTACGAGACCGAGGCCGAGACCGCCTCGGTCTGCGCCGAGTACTACTACAACCAGCAGGCCTCCACCGCCGAGGTGAACGTGGACGAGGAGCTGGTGGACCTGACCAGGTACCAGCAGGCCTACCAGGCCGCGGCCAAGATGATCGAAGTGAGCAAGGAAATGATGCAGACCGTGCTGGACATGATCTAGCCGCGGGAGGACCCCATGCGCGTCAGCACTTCCCAGATATTCTCGGCCTCCTTGAGCCAAATCAACTCGGCGCTCTACGACGTGACCCGGCTGAACCTGATGAACTCCAGCCAGAAGAAGATCAACACGCCCTCGGACGACCCCGCGGGCATGGCCTCGGTGATCTCCCTGCGCGACTACTCCTCGTCCCTGGACCGCTACACGGACAACTGCACCGTGGCCGGCAACTACCTCTCCGAGGCCGACTCGGTCCTGAGCCAGATCAGCGAGACCGTCACCTCCATCCTGGAGCTGGCCGAGCAGGGCTCCACCGGCACCTACACATCAGACCAGCTCCAGATGATGGCCGAGGAGATGGAGGGCTACCTGGAGACCCTCATGAGCCTGGCCAACTCCACCTTCGGCGACGACTATCTCTTCGGCGGCGACGAACTGGACTCCAGCGCCTTCAGCATGGGCCTGGGCGTCAGCGTGACCGGCGACGGGCTGACCAGCTCGGCCTCCTTCCTCTCGGTGAGCGGGTCCATCGACTCCGCGGTCATGGTGCGATTCACCGAGGACGGCACAGTGGGGACGGACGCGCTGGACTACGAGTACTCCCTGGACGGCGGCGAAACCTGGACCGGGGCCACCCTGGCCTCCGGGACCTCCACCCTGGACCTGGGCTCCTGCCAGGTGGAGCTGGCCGCCGGGATCGCGGTGAACGCGGCCGGCGACGACGAGGAGGGCACCGAATTCCTGGTGCGCGACGCCGTGTACTACGAGGGCAGCGGCAAGGCCATGTCCGTGACCATCTCCGACGGGGTCAGCGTGGACATGACCAGCGTGGGCAGCGCGATCTTCGGCGGCCTGGACTCCACGGGAACGGCCTATTCCGGAGCCAACCTCTTCGAGGCCGTGGCAAAATGTCTGGCCTGCATGGAGGTGGGCGACGCCGATGGCGTGGCCGCCTGCCTGGACGGCATCAGCGCCGGGCAGGAGCGGATGCTGGCCGGGGCCTCCAGCGTGGGCGCCCGGGAGGTCAAGGTGACCAGCTTCGAGTCCAGCCTGAGCGTCATCTCGGAGGTGGCCACCAACAGCATCAGCTCGCTGGAGGACGCCGACGCCACGCAGATCCTGGTGGAGCTGGAGCAGGCCAACTACATCTACGAGGCCGTGCTCTCCTCCGCCTCGGACATCATGCAAATGAGCCTTTTGGATTACCTCTAGAGGAGGAACGCCATGGCCTATGTCAGTTCCCTGTCCAGCGGCACGTCCGTTTACACCTCCATCTCCACCTCCGGGGCCATCACCTTCTCGGGCCTGGGCAACGGCACGGACTTCAGCGAGATCATCGACGCCACGGTGGAGGCCGAGAGCTACAAGCTGGACGCCTACGAAGAGGATCAGGAGGAGAAGGAGGCCATCGTCGAGCTTCTGGAAACCCTGAGCGACCTGATGGACGACCTCAACGAGACCCTGGAGGGATTGGACGAGATCGACGAGTTCCTGCCCATGACCACCACCGTGGAGGACGCCTTCACCGCCACGGCGGACGGCGACGCCACCCCGGGCACCCACACCATCGTGGTGAACCAGCTGGCCCAGGCCGACGTCTGGGTGGACACGGCCTACGGCTTCTCCTCCGAAAACGAGGTGCTGGCCTCCTCGGCCACGACCTTCACCTTGTCCTACGCCGGAAAAGACATCACCCTGGACATCGCCGCGGGCACCACCATCGAGGGCCTGGTCTCGGCCATCAACACCTCCTCGTCCACCACTGGCAAGGTCACGGCCAGCCTGGTTTATGACGGCGAGTCCTACTACTTCACCCTGAGCGGGGACGACACCGGCGCGGACAACGCCATCGTCATCAAGGACACGGGCACCCTCTCCGGCATGTCGGCCTCCGGCTTCACCAACACCCTGACGGCCCAGGACTGCCGCTTCAAGGTGGACGGCTTCCCCGTGGGCGACGACGCCTGGATATCCCGCGACACCAACGTCGTGGACGACGTGCTCACCGGCGTGACCCTGACCTTCACGGACACCACGGACAGCGCGGGCGAGACGCTCACCGTGAACTACGACACCGGGGCCCTGGAGGAGAACATCGAGACCTTCCTCGCCGAGGTGAACCAGATCATCCTCGAGATCCAGACCCTCACCGGCAGACTTGACCAGGATTACGAGAACGGGGACGCGGTGAGCACGGACACCGACGAGGACGACGAGGACGACGAGGACGACGACATCGTCATCAAAAGCTCCACTCTGGACGCCATGTACAGCCAGATCAAGAGCATCCTCTCCTCCTCGGGGCTGGGGTTCAAGGCCTACGACGCGGACACCGACTCCGGCGACCTGTTCAGCACGCTGTCCCAGCTCGGCATCTCCACCGACACCGAGGAGGGCTCCGACACCTTCGGCCAGCTCCAGCTGGACACCGACACCCTGGAGGAGGCCCTGGACGCGGACCCGGCCGCCGTGGCCGCGCTCTTCTCGGTGAACGACGTGGCCGAGTCGGACAGCGACGCCCTGCAGGTCATCTCCCTGATCAAGACCGTCACCGCGCCCGGGAACTACCAGGTGGAGTACACGGTGGAGAACGGCGCGCTCGTCTCGGCCACCATCAACGGAGAGCAGGCCCAGGTCAGCGGCTGGACCATCCTGGGCATCGACGACGACTCCACCGGTCTCTACCTCCAGGTGGTGGACCAGACCGACGGCGACCATTCCGGCAGCGTGCGCGTGAAACAGGGCAAGATCGGCCAGCTCGCCGAGGCCATCTCGGACATGACCGCCGACGAGACCGGCACCCTGGCCATCCTCATCAGAAGCTACGAACAGGGCATCGACGACCTGGACGACCGCATCTACTACGAGAGCGCGCGGCTGGACGCCCTGGAGACCAAGCTCACCTCCCAGTACGCCACCCTGGACGAGACCCTGTCCTACTACACCAACCTGGAGAGCAGCCTGAGCAGCCTGGTGGAATCGCTCTCCAGCGATTGATCCGCCGCCGGAAACGAAAAGGCCCCGGACAGGCGGAGCCTGTCCGGGGCGGAGGCGAGAGGGAATCGGCGTTCTTCTAAGCCTTGGCCATGGCGGCGGCCTCGGCGCGGCGGGCCTTCCACATGGCGCCCAGGATGATGACCGCGCCGGTGAGCAGGGCCAGGCACATGAAACCGAAGCTCACGTTGCTCATGAGCTGGAGCGAGCCGTCGGAGACTTCCATAACGCCCAGCTGCACCAGATACTTGGGAATGGCGATGGCGCGGCTCACGGCCACCACGAGCATGATGGTGGCCATGACGGCCTTGATCATGTGTTCGCGCACGTAGGTGGTGCCGATGGCGCCCAGCTGCACGCCCAGGAGCGAGCCTGCCAGGATGATGAGCACCAGGCGGATGTCCACCATGCCGTGCATGGCCCAGTTGATGGAGCCGCCCAGGCCCATGATGAAGGCGATGACCAGCTCCGTGGCCGAGGAGACCAGGCTGGACGCGCCGATGACGTAGATCATGCCGGGCACGCCGATGAACCCGCCCACGGCGATGGTGGCGGCCAGCAGGCCGGTGGCGAAGCCGACGGGCACGGTGAACCACAGGGAGATGCGCAGGCCCGAGGTCTTGAAGGTGATCATGGGCCAGATCTCAAGCTTCTGGAGCCGCTTGGCCAGGGAGCTCGGCTTCTCCTCGCCGCCGCAGCGGCTGCACTTCACGGCGTCCATCATGACGTAGCCGCCCACGATGACCAGCACGGCCACGAAGGACAGGCTCACGTAGAGGTCCGAGCCGGCCTGGCCCCAGCGGTTCAGAATGAACTGCTGGATCATGATGCCGATCTGCACGCCCACGCCCGCCGAGGCGGCCATGATCAGGCCCATCTTGATGTCCACCTGGCCGTAGCGGAAACGCTTGATGGCGCCCACCAGGGCCTTGGGGAACTTGTGGCACATGTTGCTGGCCACGGCCACGGTGCCGGGCACGCCCAGGCTCATCATGCCGGGGGTGAGCACGAAAGCGCCGCCCGAGCCGATGAAGCCGCTGACCAGGCCTCCGATGAAGCCCACGATGAAAAGGAAGCCCACCGCCTGAAAGTTCAGCTCGATGAACTTGGTGCTGTCGAGAAGCAAGGTTTCCATATTACTTTCTCCTCTCTCTTCCGGCGACTAGGCGTTGAGGGTGGCGCGGGGCTGCGGCCGGGTCTCGGCGCGCTTCTGGGCGCGGGCGCGGCTGGCTTCGATGCCCAGGCAGGTCCAGAGATTCGAGGCAAAGGCCCCGTGGGCGTAGGAGAACACGAAGACCGTCAGGATCGGGCCGGCGGCCCAGAAGGAACCCTGGGAGAACAGGGCCGTGAGCGCATCGCCGTGCGAGAAGGCCGCGGCATACAGGGCCGCGGAGAACAGTCCATAGAGTACGGTCTTGAGAACGGGCTTCTTGCCCCCGGTGGTCTGAGCCATGGTCATCCTCCAGTTTGTTGTGTCTTCCGCCCCAGGGGGCGGATCGGTTTCCTTCAATCCACAGTGAACAGGGCCGAGGTGGCGCGGCCTTCCAGCCGGGCGCCCTCCCCTGGTTCGCTCAAGATGAGCTCCACGCGATGCAGATCGCGGCACAGGCCCTCGACCTCGGCCGGGGTGTCGCCGAAGCGCACCACGTGCCCCGCCTCCAGGCCCCGGTCCGTGGCCAGCAGGAGCCAGGGCCGGGCCTCTTCCCCGGCGCGGCGGGCAAAGCTTTCGCGCAGGTAGCTGTCCATCTGGCCGTCCGCAGCCTGGGACCCGGGGCTGCCCACGTTCAGGAAGACCAGGCCGTAGCCCAGGCGCTGGGCCAACCCCAAGGCGTATTCCGCCAGGCGCGGCGAAAAGGACGGGCCGTGCCCCAGCACGAGGATGCGCTTGCGGCCGGAACCGGCCCGGCGGATCACCCCGCCGGCCAGGGCCTGCTCGCCCGCCTCAGCCAGGGCCAGGGCCTCGGCATAGTCGTCCAGCCGTTCGCGGCGCATGCCGCCCGGCCGGACCTCAATGCCCCTGGGCCGGGATATCCCGGCCCAGATGCGCCTGGCGAAATTGCGGGGCATGAACTACTCCGCCCTCAGGGTGGCGCGGGTGCGCTTGTCCTTGCGGGTGTCCTTGCGGGCCTGGGGACGCTCGGCCTCCTCGCCCTTGGCCAGCTGAACGGCCTCTTCCTTGTTGCCGCGCTCGGCGAACGCCACGGCCGCGAACACGTCCTCAACCTGCTTTCTGATGGTCGCCATACCGATTCTCCCGGTTTGATTGTTGCAACCGGCATGACCATAACAAAGGCCGTGCCAAACCAGTTTTTCACGGCAATATTCTGAAATTGTTGATGATAAAAATTAAGGCGCCCCGGCAGCGTCGGGCCGGCTTGTTGCAGAAACGAACAAAAGGGAGTATGATTTGATTTATCTTATTGAAATACAAAGGACTCGCCCAAAAAAGGCTGCGTTCGGTATTGCAACGTGTGTTCGGTTGCGCAACGCGCGGCCAGGGAGGGGGGCATGATCTTCTTCCGAAAAAACGACGAGCCCGGACCTGCGGAGCAGGAGGGCCTGGAAGGCCTCAAGGCCAAGGCCCACGCCGCGGACCTGCCCGAGGCCACTCGCAAGGCCGTGGACGCCGAGTTGGAACGCCTGGCCAAGACCGACCCTTCCGTAGCCGAGTACGGCATCGGCGCCAACTATATCGAATGCCTCCTGGACCTGCCCTGGAACCGCCTGACCCAGGACAACCTGGACCTCAAGCGGGCCGAGGCCGTGCTCGACGCCAGCCACGCGGGCCTGGGCCAGGTCAAGGACCGGGTCCTGGAGTACCTGGCCCAGCGGACCATGGCCGCGCGCCGCGCCCCCTCGGTGCTCGTGGTGGACGACGAGTCCATCGCCCGCAACAACCTCCGTCACATCCTCTCCCGCGAGGGCTACCAGGTGGAGGCCGCGGCCAACGGCGAGGAGGCCATGGAAAAGGTCCGGCGCTGGGAGTTCGACCTCATCGTCACGGACCTCAAGATGGACCACATGGACGGCATGACGCTCCTGGAGGAGGCCAAGAAGGTCTCGCCCGGCACCAGCATCATGATCGTCACCGGCTACGCCACCGTGGACACGGCCGTGCAGGCCATGAAGACCGGGGCCGTGCACTACCTCTCCAAACCCATCGAGATCGACGAGCTGCGCAACTCGGTGCGCGAGATCCTCAAGGGCAGCGCCCGGCAGTACGGCTCGCGCTCGCCCATCCTCTGTTTCGCGGGCCCCCCGGGCGTGGGCAAGACCTCGGTGGGCATGGCCGTGGCCGAGGCCCTGGGCCGCAAGTTCTGCCGCCTGTCCCTGGCCGACCTGCGCGACGAGGCCGAGCTGCGGGGCCATCGCCGGACCTACGTGGGCGCCCTGCCCGGCCGCATCATCCAGGCCATCCGCAGCGTGGGCGTGAAGAACCCCGTGTTCATGCTCGACGAGATGGACAAGATCGCCCAGGACGCCAAGGGCGACCCGGCCTCGGCGCTCCTGGAGATCCTGGACCCCGAGCAGAACAGCCGCTTCCTGGACCGCTACCTGGACGTGCCCTTCGACCTCTCGGCCGTGCTCTTCATCGCCACGGCCAACGGCACGGCGCGGCTGGCCGGGCCGGTGCTCGACCGCATGGAGGTGGTCACCTTCTCGGGCTATTCCGAGGCCGAGAAGCTGGAAATCTCCCGCCGTTTCCTGGTGCCCCGCCAGCTGCGGGAGCACGGCCTGACCCAGCCCTTCCCGCCCTTCACGGACGAGGCCCTCTCGCGCATCATCCGCGAACACACCAACGAGGCCGGAGTGCGCGGCCTGGACCGTGAGATCGGCCGGGTCTGCCGCAAGCTGGCCCGATCCTGCCTGGAAAAGGGCCAGATCGGCTACCTGGGCGACATCACCCCGGAACTGGTGGCCTCGCTCCTGGGCCCGGCGCGCTTCAGCCACGAGGCCGCGGCGGGCGCCCCGCGGGTGGGTGCGGCCACGGGCCTGGTCTGGTCCGAGGCCGGGGGCGAGCTGGTCTCGGTGGAGGCCTCGCGCATGCCCGGCACGGGCCAGCTCCTGCTCACCGGCTCCCTGGGCGAGGTGCTCAAGGAATCGGCCCAGATCGCGCTCAGCCACATCCGCGGCAACGCCGGACGCCTGGGCGTGGACCCCGGGTTCTTCGCGGGCCAGGACATCCACATCCACATCCCGGCGGGCGGGGTGAGCAAGGACGGCCCCTCGGCCGGACTGACCATCGCCGTGGCCCTGGTCTCCCTGCTCACCGGCAGGCCGGTGCGCGCCGACGTGGCCCTGTCCGGCGAAATCTCCCTCTCCGGCCGCGTGCTCCGCGTGGCGGGCGTGCGCGAGAAGCTCCTGGCCGCGGTGCGCGGCGGAGTGCGCCAGGTTGTGCTGCCCGAGGAGAACGGAGCCGACGTGGAGACCCTGCGCCGCTCCTCCCCGGGCCTGCCCGAGGCCGTCCTGGCCCGGGACATCGACGCGGCCCTGGCCGCGGCCCTGGAAGGAGGCCACCCGTGATCGCCCTGAGCCTGCCCATCCGCCACAAGGTGGCCCTGGGCATCGTGTCCGCCATGCTGGCCCTGGGGCTCCTGGGGGCCGTGTCCTACCACCACCTGGCCCAGATCGAGGACGCCCTGCGCCTGGCCGAGGTGGTGGACGACCTGGCCAACGATATCCTGGAAGTGCGCCGCTACGAGAAGAACTACCTCCTCTATTCCCTGGAGGAGGATCTGATTGAGAGCCTGCGCTACGCCGACCTGGGCCTGGCGAGCATCGACCGCATCGCCCGGGACGAGACCGCGGTGCACACCTCCCGGACCGGAGCCGACGGCTTCGCCCGCCTGCGAATCCTGCTCCTGCGCTACAAGCAGGGCGTGCTCGAGCTGGCCGGCAGCAACGGCGCCAAGGCCGAACTGGAGACCGCGCGCAACGAGCTGCGCGAACACGGCAAGGCCCTGGTGGAGACCTCCCAGGGTTTCGTGGCCGAACAGCGCGAGGGCATCCTGCGCATCGTGAACAGCCTGAAGCAGCAGCTTCTGCTCTCCATCTGCGCGGCCCTGGGCCTGGGCCTGGCCTTCGCCTGGTTCGTGGGCCGCAACATCATCCAGGCCCTGCGCCTCATCAACCGCTCCACCACCCAGATCGCCCAGGGCGACTTCACGCCCCTGCCCGTGCCCCGCAGCCGCGACGAGACCCGCAACATGGCCGAGGCCTTCAACCGCATGATCGTGGAGCTGGAGAAGCGCCAGAACCAGCTGGTGCAGGAGAAGAAGCTGGCCTCCCTGGGCGTGCTCACCTCGGGCATAGCCCACCAGCTGAACAACCCCCTCAACAACATCTCCACCTCCTGCCAGATCCTGCGCGAGGAGGGGGTGGTCCGGGAGGACGAGTTCACCCGCGAACTCCTGGACAACATCTACCACGAGGTCCTGCGCTCGCGGGACATCGTGAAGGGGCTCCTGGAGTTCTCGCGGGTCACGGACTTCTCGCTCAAGCCCGTGTCCCTGGACGCCGTGGTGGAGCGCTCCATGCGCCTGGTGGCCAGTCAGCTCCCGGCGGGCGTCGAAACCGAGCGGAACATCCCGGCCGACCTCCTGGTGCCCATGGACGCCCAGCGCATGCAGGAGGTCTTCCTGAACCTGTTCATCAACGCCATGCAGGCCATGACCCCGCCGGGCCGCATCACGGTGCGGGCCGAGGCCGACGCGGCCCGGGGCCAGGCCGTGATCCGGGTGGAGGACACGGGCACGGGCATCAAGCCCGAGCACCTGGGCCGCATCTTCGATCCCTTCTACACCCTGAAGGAGGTGGGCAAGGGCACGGGCCTGGGCCTGTCCATCGTCTTCGGCATCATCAAGAAGCACGGCGGCACCATCGTGGCCGAGAACCGCCAGGACCGCCAGGGCGCGGTGTTCACCATCCGCCTGCCCCTGGAGCGGCCGGAGCCCAAGGAGGTCTGCCAGTGACCGATCTGCCCGCCCTGGTCCTGGTGGTGGACGACGAGCCCATCGCGCGCAAGAACCTTTCCCACGTGCTCTCCCGCCAGGGCTGCCAGGTGACCCAGGCCGCCGACGGCCGCCAGGCCCTGGCCGAGCTGGCCAAGAGCGAGTTCGACCTGGTGGTCACGGACCTCATGATGGAGGGCGTGGACGGCCTGGAGGTGCTCAAGCGCGCCCGCGAACTCTGGCCCGACACCGAGGTTCTCATGGTCACCGGCTACCCCACGGTGGAGACCGCGGTGGAGGCCATGCGCCGGGGGGCCTACGACTACCTGGCCAAGCCCTACCAGATCGAGGAGGCCCGGCTCCTGGTGCAGAAGGCCCTGGAGAAGCGCCGCCTGCGCCTGGAGGTGCGCGAACTGCGCGAACGCATGCGCGAGCGCTCCGAGCCCCTGCCCATCATCGGCGACTCCCCGCCCGTGCGCCGCCTCAAGCAGGACATCGCCCAGGTGGCGCCCACGGACTCCACGGTGCTCGTGCTGGGCGAAACCGGCACGGGCAAGGAGCTGGTGGCCCGCACCCTGCACCTGTTGAGCCGCCGGGCCGAGGCGCGCTTTCTGGCCATCAACTGCGGAGCCTTCAACGAGGACCTCCTGGAGAACGAACTCTTCGGCCACGAGGCCGGGGCCTTTTCCGGGGCCTCGCGCCTGAAGAAAGGTCTGTTCGAGTCCGCCCCGGGCGGCACCCTCTTCCTGGACGAGATGGGCGAGATGTCGCAGCCCATGCAGGTGAAGCTCCTGCGCGCCATCCAGGAGCGGGTCATCCGCCGGGTGGGCGGCACCGAGGACGTGCCCGTGGACGTGCGCATCATCGCGGCCACCAACCGCGACCTCAAGCGCGAGGTGGAGGAGGGACGTTTCCGCCAGGACCTCTACTACCGGCTCAACGTCATCACCCTGCGCGTGCCGCCCCTGTCCGAACGGCCCGGGGACATCCCCCTGCTCTGCCAGTTCTTCCTGGACAAGGCCGCGCGCATGCTGGGCAAAACCCAGCTCGCCCTCTCGCCCGAGGTGCCCGAGGCCCTGGCCCGCTACCCCTTCCCGGGCAACGTCCGGGAGCTGGAGAACATCATGGAGCGGGCCGCGGTTCTGGCCGAAGGCGGGGTGGTGGAGCCCCGGCACCTGCCCCTGGACCTGCACGAAAACGCCGTGCACGTGGCCCGGCCCGGATTCAGCGAGCCCGTGACCCTGGAGGAGAACGAGCGCCGCTACATCGCCTGGGTCCTGGAGCAGACCGCGGGCAACCGGACCCAGGCGGCCAAGATCCTGGGCATCGACCGGGCCTCGCTCTGGCGCAAGGTCAAGAAGTTCGGGCTGGAGTAAACCCGTCCCGCGCCTGCGCCCGTCCCCCTTGACTCCCCCTTGACCGGGGTATAATGGACAGGCGTTTTTTCCCTACGGGAGGGGTCCATGGTTCTCTTCTGTTCCGGGATTGCGGTGCTCCTGGCCGGAGCCCTGTGCGCCTTCATCCTGGCGCGCCGCGACCAGGCGGCCAACGCCCTGGGGCCCTTGGCTGCGGCCCTGGGCTCGGGCCTCTGCCTGGCGGCCGGCGCCCTGGCCCTGGCAGGCGACACCTGGAGCCTGACCCTGGCCTGGGCCATGCCCGGGGCCTCCTTCCGCCTGGCCCTGGATCCCCTCTCCGGCTTGTTCCTGCTTCCGGGCGGCATTCTGGGCCTGGCCTCGGCCTGGTCCGGCCACGCCGCGCTCAAGCACCACGACGGCGGCCTGGGTCCGCACTGGGGCTTCTTCAACCTGACGCTGGCCGCCTCGGCCGTGGTCTTCGCGGCCCGCGACTCTCTGCTCTTCCTCCTGGCCTGGGAGGTCATGTCCGTGGCCTCCTTTTTCTGCATCACCCTGGAGGACCGCGAGGAACGGGTGCGCTCCGCGGGCTGGCTCTACTTCGTGGCCGCCCACCTGGGGGCCGCGGCCCTGCTGGCCCTGTTCCTGGTGCTGGGCTCGGCCGCGGGCGCGCAGGACTTCGCCGCCTTCTCCGGCCTGGGACTCACCGGCGGCACGGCCGCGGCCGTGTTCCTCCTGGCCCTGGCCGGGTTCGGCTCCAAGGCCGGATTCTTCCCCATGCACGTCTGGCTGCCCGAGGCCCATCCAGCCGCGCCGAGCCACATCTCGGCCTATCTTTCGGGCGCGCTCATCAAGGCCGGGCTCTACGGATTCCTGCGCGTGCTCACCTTCCTGGGGCCGCCGCCCACCTGGTGGGGCGGGCTCTGCCTGATCCTCGGCCTGGCCGGGGCCCTGCTCGGCATCCTCCTGGCCCTGGGCCAGGCCAACCTGAAGCGCCTGCTGGCCTACTCCAGCGTGGAGAACATGGGCATCATGCTCCTGGGCGTGGGCGTGGGGCTCCTTGGTCTGGCCAACGGCGCGCCGCTGGCCGCAGGACTGGGATTCGCCGGGACGCTTCTGCACATGCTCAACCACTGCCTCATGAAGGGCCTGCTCTTCCTGGCCGCGGGCTCGGTGCTCCACGGCGCGGGCACGGTGCGCATGCCGCTTTTGGGCGGTCTGCTCAAGCGCATGCCGGCCACAGGCACGCTCTTCTGCCTGGGGGCACTGGCCATCTGCGGCCTGCCGCCGGGCAACGGATTCTTGAGCGAACTCCTGCTCTACGTGGCCGCCGCGGGCTGGGCCAAGGGCCTGGGTCCGGCCCAGGCCGCCCTGCTCTGGGCCGCGGTGGTGGGTCTGGCCCTCACCGGCGGGCTGGCGGCCTTCGCCATGGTCCGGGCCTTCGGCCTGACCTTCCTGGGCGAGCCGCGCTCCGGCGTGGTGGACCACGCCCACGAGCCCGGCCCGGGCGAAGTCGGCCCCGTGGCCGCCCTGGCCCTGCTCTGCGGCCTGGCCGCGGCCGCCGCGCCCCTGATCCTGGCCGGCATCTGGCCCGCCGCGGCCCAGCTGGCCCCGGTGGGCGACGCGCCCCTGGCCCTGGGCCGCAGCCTGCTCGGCGCCACGGTGGCGGCCCTGGCCGCGCTCCTGCTTCTGGTCCTGGCCGCGGCCCTGGCCCGCCGCCTGCTCCTGCGCGGCCGCAGCGTGGCCCAGGCCCCCACCTGGGGCTGCGGCTACACCGCCCCCACGCCCCGCATGCAGTACAGCCCGGCCTCGTTCTCGGCCGAGGCCGAGTCCATGGCCCGGCAGGCCACGGGCTACGTGGAGACGCGCCAGGACCCCACGGGCTATTTCCCGAGCCGCTCCGGCTTCGCCTCCGCCTGCCGGGACCGCGTGCTGCACGGCTTGTTCGGCGCGCCCTTCGCCCGGCTGGCCCAGCTCTGCGACCAGTTCAAGGTCATCCAGCACGGCAGGACCCAGTTCTACATCCTCTACATCTTCGCGGCCCTGCTCGGGGTCCTGGCCTGGAGGGTCTGGCTGCCGTGAACGCCCTGACCCTCTTCCATTTCGGCCTGGGCCTGGTCCTGGCCCCGCTGCTCCCGGGCGTCATCAACCGGGTCAAGGCGTTGTTCGGCGGCCGCAAGGGCAAACCCCTGCTCCAGCTTTACTTCGACCTGGCCAAGCTGGTGCGCAAGGGCGCGGTGTACAGCACCACCAGCACCTGGATCTTCAAGGCCGGTCCGCTCGTCGGCCTGGCCGCCCTGGTCCTGGCCCTGGCCTTCCTTCCCTTTGCCGGGGTGGACGCCCTCTGCTCCTTCCCGGGCGACGTCTTCCTCTTCGCCTACCTGCTCGGCCTGGCCCGCTTCTGCACCATGCTGGCAGCCCTGGACACAGGCTCCAGCTTCGAGGGCATGGGCGCGGCCCGCGAGGCCCTGTTCTCGGCCCTGGCCGAACCGGCCCTGGTCCTGGCCTTCCTCGTCTTCATCAGCCGCTCGGGCTCCCTGACCCTGTCGGCCATGCTCAAGTCCCCGGCCAACATGGACTGGACCCTGCACGGGCCGTCGCTTCTGCTCATCGCCGCGGCCCTGTTCCTGGTGCTCCTTTCGGAGAACTGCCGCATCCCCTTCGACGACCCCAACACGCACCTGGAACTGACCATGATCCACGAGGTCATGGTCCTGGACCACAGCGGCCCGGACCTGGCCTTCATCCTCTACGGCGCAAGCCTCAAGCTCTGGATCTTCGCGGCCCTGCTCGTGAACGCCGTGGCCCCCTGGGGTGTGGCCAGCGACTGGCTGGACGGCCTGGCGGGCCTGGCCTGCGTGTTCCTGGTGGCCGTGGCCGTGGGCGTCATGGAATCGATCATGGCCCGCTACCGGCTGCCCCAGGTGCCCAAGGCCCTCACCGTGGCCGGGGCCCTGGCCCTCCTGGCCTTGGTGCTCACCTGGAGATAGCGATGCGGGAACTGCTCGACCCCCTGGCCACCTCGGTCATCCTGGCCAACCTGCTCCTGCTGGCCTGCAGCCGCCTGCGGGTGGGCGTGACCCTGGCCGCGGTCCAGGGCATCCTCTTGAGCCTCGCGCCCATGGCCCTGCCCCAGGCCGAGCCCAACCTGCAGCTGGCCGCGTTCTGCGTCACGGCGCTCTGCGTCAAGGGCCTCATCTTCCCCTGGATGCTCATCCGCACCCTGCAGCGGGTCAAGGCCCGCCGCGAGATGGAGCCGGTGCTCGGCTACAACCTCTCGGTGCTGGCGGGCATCGCCGGGCTGGTGCTGGCCATCTGGCTGCGCGGCCAGCTGGGCCTGACCGAGGCCCTGGCCCTGCCCGCCACCGCGGCCTTCATGACCGGCATCACCGGCTTCCTCCTCCTCATCATCCGGCGCAAGGCCATCACCCAGGTCATCGGCTACCTGGTGGCCGAGAACGGCATCTTCCTCTTCGGCACCCTGGTTTCGGCCCACGCCGAGATCTGGGTGGAGCTGTCCATGCTCCTGGACCTCTTCGTGGCGGTCTTCGTCATGGGCATCGCCATCCACAACATCGGCCGCGAGTTCTCCTCCATCAACACCGACCGCATCGCGTCGCTCAAGGACTGACCGTGCTGCTGGCCGCCCTCGTGCTCATCCCCCTGGCCGCCGCAGCGCTGGCCTTCCTGCTCCGGGCCAACGGGCCGCGGCGCGGCCTGCTCCTGGCCGCGTCCCTGGCCCACGCCGCGCTCACGGCGAGCGCCTGGGCCGTGGCGCCGGCCCCGACCTTCCAGGGCAACCTGGCCCTGGACCCCCTGGGCCGGCTCTTCCTGAGCCTCATCAGCCTGGTCTTCCTGGCCGCGTCCCTTTACGGCGTGTCCTACCTGGGCGGCGAGGAATCCGGACCGCGGCAGGACTTCCAGGGCCAGGGCCTGTTCCTGAACGCGCCCGAGGCCCGCTTCACGGCCTGCCTGCTCCTGTTCCTCTCCTCCATGACCCTCACGGTGCTGGCCCAGAACCTGGCCCTGGTCTGGGTCGGGGTGGAGGCCACCACCCTGGCCAGCGCGCCGCTCATCTACTTCCACCGCCACGGCCGTTCCCTGGAGGCGGCCTGGAAGTACCTCATGGTCTGCTCCGTGGGCATCGCCCTGGCGCTCATCGGCAACATCCTGCTCTCCGCGGCCCAGCCCGGCGGTGCGGAAAGCATGCTCCTTCCCGACCTGATCCGGAGCGCCCCGGCCATGCGCCAGCCCTGGCTCAAGGCGGCCTTCGTCTTCACCCTGGTGGGCTACGGCACCAAGATGGGCCTGGCCCCCATGCACACATGGCTACCCGACGCCCACTCCGAGGCCCCGTCCATGGGCTCGGCGCTCTTCTCCGGCATCCTGCTCAACTGCGCCTTCCTGGGCATCCTGCGGGTCTATCAGGTGGCCCTGGCCGCGGACCTGGCCCCCTTCTGCCAGGAGCTGTTCCTGGCCTTCGGGCTTTTCTCCATGGGCCTGGCCGCGGTGTTCATCGTGGGCCAGGGCGACTACAAGCGCATGCTGGCCTACTCCAGCGTGGAGCACATGGGCCTGCTCGTGCTGGGCCTGGGTCTGGGCGGCGGCGCGGTCTTCGGCTCCATGCTCCACGCCGTGAACCATTCCCTGGCCAAGTCCATGCTCTTCCTGCTCTCGGGCAACATCCTGACCGTGTACCACTCCAAGTCCACCTACGACGTGCGCGGCCTGACCCGCGCCCTGCCCGCCACGGGCTGGCTCTGGCTCATGGGCTTTTTGGCCATCACCGGCACCCCGCCCTTCGGCGCGTTCGTCAGCGAATTCACCATTCTGCGCCAGGCCTTCGCCGCCGGCCGCTACGGCGTGGCCGCCGCGGCCCTGGTCTTCCTGGCCATGATCTTCATCGGCATGTCGGTGTCCGTGCTGCGCATGGCCCAGGGCAACGTGCCCCCGGACGCCCAGCGCCGCCTGAAGCCCGAGCCCGCGCTCTCCCTGGTCCCGCCCCTGGTCCTGGGCCTGGCGGCCCTGGGCCTGGGCCTGTTCGTCCCGGAAGCCCTGCGCCATCTGCTGGAGCAGGCCGCCGTGGTGCTGGGAGGCTAGGCATGCGACACCTGCACACGGAACTGACCCCGGGCAAGGCCGCGCCCCTGGCCGCGGTGCCGCTCCTGGCACCCGAGACCTTCGCCCTCTGGCTGGCCCACGAGACCCAGGCGGGCTGCCGCCTGGCCTCGCTCTTCGGGCACGCGGCCGGAGACGCCCTGCGCCTTTTCGCCGTGGTGGCCGAAGACGGCCGGGGCCTGCTCAAGGCCTCCAGCGCGGAGGTCCGGGACGGGGTCTTCCCCTCGGTGACGCCCGCCTGCCCCCAGGCCCACCTCTTCGAGCGCGAGATCGCCGAGCAGTTCGGGGTCACGCCCCAGGGCCATCCCTGGCTCAAGCCCGTGCGCTTCGTGCGCCCGCTGCGCGACTTCGGCAAGGGCCCGGAGTTCACCCGCCAGACCCCGCGCGTGGGCGAGATGGAGTTCTTCCGCGTGGAGGGCGAGGCCGTGCACGAGGTGGCCGTGGGGCCGGTGCACGCCGGAGTCATCGAGCCCGGACATTTCCGCTTCCAGTGCCGGGGCGAGACCGTGCTTCACCTGGAAATATCCCTGGGCTACCAGCACCGGGGCGTGGAGGCCGCGCTCCAGGCCGGGCCCCTGGCCCAGGGCCTGCACCTGGCCGAGACCCTGGCCGGGGACACCACCATCGGCCACGGCTGGGCCTATTGCGCGGTCCTGGAGGGCCTGGCCGGCATCACGCCGCCGCCGCGGGCCCTGATCCTGCGCGCCGTGCTCCTGGAGCTGGAGCGGCTGGCCAACCACACCGGCGACCTGGGCGCCCTGGCCGGGGACGTGGGCTTCCTGCCCACCATGTCCTTCTGCGGCCGCCTGCGCGGCGACTGGCTCAACCTCTCGGCCCTGTTCTGCGGCAGCCGCTTCGGCCGGGGCCTGCTCCTGCCGGGCGGGGTGCGCTTCGAGGCCGACGCCGCGCTCCTGGCCGAGGCCCGGCAGCGCCTGGAGGCCATCTTCACCGACACCCGGGGGGCCGTGGAGCTGCTCTTCGCCGCGCCCTCCGTACTGGCCCGCTTCGAAGGCACGGGCACGGTGAGCGCCCAGGCCGCCCGCGACCTGGGACTGGTGGGGCCGGCGGCCCGGGCCTGCGGCCTGGCCCTGGACGACCGCGCGCATTTCGCCCAGGCCCCCTACGACCGCCTGGCCGTGCCCATGGCCCTGCACGAGACCGGCGACGTGTACGCCCGCGCCCGGGTGCGCTGGCTGGAGATCCAGAATTCCGTGGCCTTCATCCGTCAGACCCTGGATCTGCTGGAGGCCGAACAGGGCCCCCTCCGCGCCGGCCCCCTGCCCGCCCTGGCCCCGGACTCCCTGTGCGTTTCCCTGGCGGAGGCCTGGCGCGGCGAGGTCTGCCACGCGGCCCTCACCGGCCCGGACGGCCGCCTGGTGCGCTACAAGGTCACGGACCCCTCGTTCCACAACTGGTCCGGCCTGGCCCTGGCCTTGCGCAACCAGCAGATTTCGGACTTCCCGCTCTGCAACAAGAGCTTCAACCTATCCTACTGCGGGTTCGACCTCTAGGAGCCGCCCATGTTCGCCGCCATCCGCCAGCGCATCCTCCAGAAGCAACGGACCGTGGGCTTTCCGGCCAAGCCGCCGGTGCTGCCCGCGCGCTTCCGGGGGCGGCCCGAACTCCATGCGGAACGTTGCGTCCAGGGCTGCGCAGCCTGTCTGGAGGTCTGCCCCACCGGGGCCCTGAGCCTGACCCCCCTGCGCCTGGACCTGGGCCGCTGCACCTTCTGCGGCCGTTGCGCCGAGGCCTGCCCGGCCGGGGCCCTGGCCTTCACCCGGGACTACGCCCTGGCCGCGCGCAGGCGCGAGGACCTGCTCCTGGAAAACGGGGCCATGCGCCTGGCCGAGGCCCTGGACGCCCGCAGCCGGAAGCTGTTCGGCCGCTCCCTCAAGCTCCGCCAGGTGAGCGCGGGCGGCTGCAACGCCTGCGAGGCCGACGTGAACGTGCTGACCACCGTGGTCTTCGACCTGGGCCGCTTCGGCATCGACTTCGTGGCCTCGCCGCGCCACGCCGACGGCCTCTACGTCACCGGCCCCGTGCCCGAGAACATGCGCCAGGGCCTGCTCGAGACCTGGCGCGCCCTGCCCGAGCCCCGGCTGTGCATCGCGGCCGGGGCCTGCGCCATCTCCGGCGGCCTGTTCCGGGAGCTCCAGCCCGGCCAGACCGGCACGGGCGGCCATCTGCCCGTGGACCTTTTCATCCCGGGCTGCCCGCCCCACCCCATCACCGCCCTGCACGGCATGCTCCGGCTCCTGGGCCGGATCTGAGCCCTTCCCCGCTTTTCGCCTGCGGAAACAAGCCCCTGGCGGTTCTTTGCGCCAGGGGGAACGCCCGCCCGCAAACCCCGGCCCGGCCCGCCCCTGCCCGGATCCTGCCCCGGAGTCCCGGGATGAAGAGATGACAAGCTCCCGCGACAACCTGTTTTTGCCGTTTACTCCTGCGCAAATGCTATGTACTGTATGATCAATATCACGCGGCAGGCATCCGTCGGCCGCGCAGGCGCAGCCGCGCCCAGCTTCCCTGGCGGGAGACCCCATGGAGATAAAGGAACTCGGACGGACTCCCATTCCCGGGACCGCCCCTGCAGGGCAGGACCCGCGCTACGAGCCCGAGTTCGAGCAACTCCAGGCCGAAATCGAAAAACTTTCCTCGGTGAGCGCTGGGGGGGTGGCCGACTGGCCCCGCATCGTGGATCTGGCCTCGCAGGTGCTCTCGACCAAGGCCAAGGACCTCACCGCCGCGGCCTACCTGGCCGTGGGCCTGACCCAGACCCGGGGCCTGGAAGGCCTAGCCCTGGGCACGCACCTCCTGGACGACCTCTGCGCCGTCTTCTGGGAAGACTGCTTCCCGGCCAAGAAACGCATGCGCGGCCGTCAGGCCGCCTTCACCTGGTGGCAGGAGCGCAGCCTGGCCTGGCTCAGGGCTCTGCCCGGCGACACGGCGGTTACGCCTGAGCTCTCCCGCGACCTCATCGCCGGGGCCGAGGCCCTGGACAAGCGGCTGGGCGAACTCATGCCGGATTTCCCGCCCCTGCGGAACTTCCTGGAGGCCCTGGAGCGGCTGGCCCCGGCCGAGCCCCAGGCCCAGGCCGCCCCCCAGGACGCCCCGGCCCCTCAGACCACCTCCGCTGCCGCGCCCCAGGCCCAGCCCGCCCAGGCCCAGCCCCAGGACGTGGGCGCGGCCCGCGAGCTCCTGCGCAGCGCGGCCCTCAATTTCGCGGCCCTGGCCGTGGCCGAGACCCCGACCGACCCCTGGATCTGGCGCGCCAACCGCCTGGCCTCCTGGATCAAGATCAAGGCCCTGCCCCCGGCCGAGGGCGGCAGGACCATGATCCCCGCGCCCGAACCCTCGGTGAAGCAGACCCTCCAGGTCCTGCTTTCCGAGGGCAAGTTCAGCGAGGCGGCCCGCGCCGCCGAGGAGCAGGTCACGGCCTCGCTGTTCTGGCTCGACCCGCACCGGGTGGCGGCCAAGGCCCTGGAGGGCCTGGGACCGGAGTACGCCCCGGCCCTGGCCGCGGTGCAGGCCGAGGTGCGCCTGTTCCTGGCCCGGCTGCCGGGCGTGGAACAACTGGCCTTTGCCGACGGCGCGCCCTTTGCCGACGCCGAGACCCAGGCCTGGCTGGCCACGCTCTCCAGCGGCCAGGACGCGGGCCGGGGCAAGGCCGCGGCGGCCCAGGACGACGCCACGAGCCAAGCCGTGCAGGACGCGGAGCAACGTTTCGCCAGGAAGGACGAACTCGGGGCCCTGGACGTGCTGGGCCAGGCCGCGCGCCAGGCCCAGGACGGGCCTTCGCGGTTGCGCCTGACCATGGCCCAGATGTCGCTGCTGGGCCGGGCCGGACGCTGGCCCGTGGCCGCGTCCCTGGCCGAGGCCGTGGTGGCCGAGGTGGACCGCCGGGGACTGGAGGACTGGGACCCCGACCTGGCCGTGGACGCCTTGCTGGCGGCCCGCGGGGCTTTTGCCGGCATGGGCGGCGAGGACGGACAGAGCCGGGCCAGGACCCTGGCCGCGCGCGTGGCGCGCATCCGGCCCGCGGCGGCCCTGCACCTGGCCGGATAGAGAGGCAGGACGACCGGGGCCTCCGGCCCCGGACCGGGAATAATCATCTGGATCCAAGGAGGACCACGATGCCGCAGGAAGGTTCGGTTGCCCCCAAGGAACGGGTCAACATCGTTTACAGGCCGGCCACGGGCGACGCCAAGGAAGAGGTGGAGCTGCCCCTCAAGCTCATGGTGCTCGGCGACTTCACCCAGCGGGCCGACGACCGCATGGTCGAGGACCGCGACCCCGTGTCCATCGACAAGGACAACTTCAACGACGTGCTCAAGGGCCAGGGCCTGGAGCTCAAGCTCAACGTGCCCAACAAGCTCTCGGGCAAGGCCGACGAACAGATGGCCGTGAGCCTGAAGTTCGAGTCGCTTGCGGACTTCGACCCCGACGCCATCGTACGCAGCGTGCCCGAGCTGGCCAAGCTCATGGAGCTGCGCGAGGCCCTCAAGGCCCTCAAGGGGCCGCTGGCCAACGTGCCGGAGTTCCGCAAGAAGGTGCAGGAGCTCATCAAGGATCCGGGGGCGCGCGAGAAGCTGCTCAAGGAACTGGGAATCGAAGGCTAGGAGGAACAAGATGGCTGACGAACAAGTTCAGGATTCCGCGCAGCAGGCCGCGCAGACCGGAGAGTCCTCGAGCCTCCTCGACCAGATCGTGGAGGCATCCAAGCTGAAACCCACGGACGAGGGCTTCTCCGCCACCAAGGCCGGGCTCCAGGCCTTCCTCAAGCAGCTGGTCCAGACCGGCGCCGAGGCCAAGGTCTCCGGGGCCATGGTGGACGACATGCTGGCCGAGATCGATCAGAAGCTCTCGGCCCAGGTCAACGCCATCATGCACGCCGAGCCCTTCCAGAAGCTGGAGTCCAGCTGGCGCTCGCTCAAGTTCCTGGTGGACCGCACGGACTTCCGCCAGAACATCAAGGTCGAGTTCATGAACGTGTCCAAGGAGGACCTGCTGGCCGACTTCGAGGACGCCCCCGAGGTGGTCAAGTCCGGCCTCTACAAGCAAGTCTATACCGCGGAGTACGGCCAGTTCGGCGGCCAGCCCATCGGGGCCATGATCGCCAACTACGACTTCGGCCCCGGCCCGCAGGACATCTCCCTGCTCCAGTACGTGGCCTCGGTGGCGGCCATGGGCCACGCCCCGTTCGTGGCCGCGGCGGGCAAGGAGTTCTTCGGCATCGATTCCTGGGAGCAGCTGCCCAATCTGAAGGATCTGCACTCCATCTTCGAGATGCCGCAGTACACCAAGTGGCGCTCGTTCCGCGAATCCGAGGACGCCCGCTACGTGGGCCTGACCCTGCCCAAGTTCCTGCTCCGCCTGCCCTACGGCTCCGGCACCGTGCCGGCCAAGAGCTTCAGCTTCCAGGAAGAGGCCCAGGACAACGACGACTTCTGCTGGGGCAACACGGCCTTCGCCTTCGCCTCCCGGCTCACGGACAGTTTCGCCAAGTACCGCTGGTGCGCCAACATCATCGGCCCCCAGGGCGGCGGCGCGGTGGAGAACCTGCCCCTCTACCAGTTCGAGGCCATGGGCCAGACCCAGACCAAGATCCCGACCCAGGTGCTCATCTCGGAACGCCGCGAATACGAGCTGGCCGAGGAGGGCTTCATCGCGCTCACCATGCGCAAGGGCTCGGACAACGCGGCCTTCTTCTCGGCCAACTCGGCCCAGAAGGGCAAGGTCTTCCCCAACACCCCGGAGGGCAAGGAGGCCGAGCTGAACTTCCGGCTCTCCACGCAGCTCCCGTACATGATGATCATGAACAGGCTGGCCCACTACATCAAGGTCATCCAGCGCGAGAACATCGGCACCTGGAAGGAACGCGCCGACCTGGAGACCGAGCTGAACAAGTGGATCAGCCAGTACGTCACCGAGATGGACAACCCCGACCCCATCACCCGCAGCAAGCGGCCCTTGCGGCTGGCCAAGATCGCGGTGAACGACGTGGCCGGGGACCCGGGCTGGTATTCGGTGACGCTCATGGCGCGCCCGCACTTCAAGTACATGGGCGCGAGCTTCACCCTTTCCCTGGTCGGCAAGCTGGACAAGGAATAAAACCCCCTACCCTTCAGGTCAGCAACAAGGAGAACGAGCATGGCACTCATCGCGTACATGTCCGTGAACGGCAAGAAACAGGGCGACATCAAGGGCGGCAGCACCCAGGGCGGGGACAAGAAGGACAAGATCGAGGTGTACGGCTCCGACCACACCGTGGAGATCCCCAAGGACACCCACACCGGCCTGCCCACGGGTCAGCGCATCCACCACCCCTTCAAGGTGATCAAACGCAAGGACAAAGCCAGCCCCAAGCTGTTCAAGGCCTGCTGCACCGGCGAGCAGTGCACCGTGGAGCTGGACTACTTCGAGATCAAGCCCGACGGGGCCGAGTCCAAGTACTACTCCGTGAAGCTGGAGAACGCCATCGTGGTCAGCATGCGGGAACACACCCCGCTGACCTTCCTGCCGGACAACAAGCCGTACCACGACATGGAGGACGTCTCCTTCACCTATTCCAAGATCACCTGGACCTACAGCGACGGCAACATCGAGTTCACCGACGACTGGCAGGGCGTGCCGAAGTAGCAACCTGGAGCGCGGCGCGCCCTTTTCCGGCGCGCCGCGCTTTTTTCCCGGCAATCGGAACGAGAATCATGCGCGAACGGAGGCTCCTGGAGCGGTTGCGGGCCATCGAGCAGGACCCCAACTGGCGCGGCGAATCCGACCCCAAGGGCGCGGTGCGCTCGGTGCTCGACCACCTGGGCAAGATCCTGAACACCCGCCAGGACAGCGCGCCCATCGCGCCGGACCTGGGCGTGCCGGACTTCACGGCCCTGGCCAGTTCCTTCGGCACGGACTCCGTGCCCGAAATCGAGGAGGCCATCACCCGCGTCATCCGCAAATACGAGCCCCGGCTGGCCAACATCCAGGTTTCCTTCGACGCCCGGCCGGACAGGGCCTTCAGCATCGCCTTCAAGCTCACGGCCAGCATCGCCGTGGAGGGGCGCCAGGCCCCGGTGGTCTTCGAGACCGTGCTCAACCCCGACGGCCGCATCAGCGTCCTGGAATAGCCGGAGGGCCGCCGCGTGATCGAGAAGTACTACCAACGGGAGCTGTCGCACCTGCGGGACCTGGCCGCGGATTTCGCCAAGGCCCACCCGGCGCTGGCCCCGTTGCTCTCGGGCCAGTCCGCGGACCCGGACGTGGAGCGCATCCTGGAGGGCACGGCCTTCCTCTCCGGGCTCATCTACGAAAAGCTCGACGACGACTTTCCCGAGATCGTCCACGGCCTCATCCAGCTCATCTTTCCGCACTATTTGCGACCCATCCCCTCGGCGACATTGATCCGCTTCAAGCCCAAGCGCAGCCTCATGGAGACGGTCACGGTCCCGGCGGGCACGGCCATCGGCTCGGTGGAGACCGAGGGCACGCGCTGCACCTTCACCACCAGCTACCCGGTGGAGCTGCACCCCCTGGCCGTGAGCGGGGCGTCCTACGAGCAGCAGGGCAGCGACCGCGGCCGCCTGACGCTCTCGCTCCAGCTCTCCAACATGGACATCTCGGCCTTCAAGGCCAAGAGCCTGCGCTTCCACCTGGCCGGCGACTACGCCGAATCCTCCCGGCGCTACTGGCTCCTGCGCAGCCGCCTCCGGGAGGTCCGCCTGGTTCCGGGCAGCGGCGGCGCCCCCTTGAGCCTCAAGCCTTCGGCCGTGCGGCCCGTGGGCTTTGACGAGGACGAGGCCCTGATCCCCTTCCCGGTCCGCTCCTTCCCCGGCTACCGGGTGCTCCAGGAATATTTCATCCTGCCGGAGAAATTCCTCTTCTTCGATCTCGCCGGCCTTGACCAGTGGCGCACTCGCGGCCAGGGCGGGGCCTTCTCCGTGGAATTCCTGTTCGAGAAACTGCCCCAGGAGATGCCGCCCCTGCGCGAGGAGCACTTCCAGCTCTTCGTCTCCCCGGCGCTCAACCTCTTCCCGCACCACGCCGACCCCATCCTCCTGGACCACAAGAAGCCGGAATACGCGGTGCGGCCCTCGGGCCAGAATCCGCGCCACTACCAGGTCTTCACCGTGAAGAAGGTCACGGGCTTCGCCCAGGGCACGGTGGAGGAGCGCCAGTACCTGCCCTTCGAGATGTTCAACCCCCAGGTGGAGGCCACGCCGGTCTATTCCCTGAGCCACCGTCTCTCCACTCTGGACGGCCGGGCCGAGCTCTACCTGGCCGTGGCCTACCCCGGGGCCACGGGCCAGGCCCGGCAGGAAACCCTTTCCATCGACCTCCTGTGCACCAACGGCTCCCTGCCCGAGACCCTGCGCGCGGGCGACGTGCGCATGCCCACGGAAACCTCGCCGGAGCTGGCCGAGTTCACAAGCATCCGGCCGCCCACCGCGCCGGTGCAGCCGCCGCTCGGCAACAACCTGCTCTGGCGCCTGCTCTCGCACATGTTCCTGAACTACCTCTCCGTGGCCACGGCCGAGAACCTGCGCTCCATGCTCAAGCTCTACATCTTCACCGAAACCCGCGACCGGGCCGCGGTCCTGGCCAACACCCGCCGGGTGGAGGCCATCGCCGGCCTCCAGGTGCGGGCCGCGGAGCGCTTCGTGCGCGGCCGCATCGCCCGCGGCCAGGAGATCAAGCTGGATCTGGACCGCCAGGGATTCGCGGGCGAGGGCGACATGTTCCTGTTCGGCTCGGTGCTGGACGTGTTTCTGGGCAACTACGCGGCCATCAACTCGTACACCCGGCTCACCGCCGAGGACACCACGCGCAAGGAGCGCTTCGCATGGCCCGAACGGCTGGGCGACAGGCCCCTGCTGTGACGCCGCTGGACAAACCGGCCGCGCCCGCGCTCATGGAGCAGCTGCGCGCCAATCCGCGCGCCTTCTCCTTTGTGCAGGCGGTGCGTCTGCTGCGCCAGGCCGGCGCGGGCAAGGGCGCGGACGAGTCCGAGCGTTTCCTGCGCGAGCGCCTGCGGGTGCGCGCCCTGCTCTCCCTGGGCTTCCCGCCCACGGACCTCACCGAGGTGGCGGACCTGCCTCCGCGCAAGGAGGGCGACCCGGACCGCTTCCAGCTCACGGCCACCTTCCTGGGCCTCTACGGCCCCTCCTCGCCCCTGCCCACCTTCTACACCGAGGAGCTCCTGGACGAGCAGGCCGAGGACCGCTCGGCCAGCCGCGACTTCCTGGACGTGGTGGGCGACGGCTTCTTCTCCCTCTTCTTCCTGGCCTGGGCCCGCCACCGCCTCTGGCTCAAGACCTGCGAGGAAGAGGACGCGGCCACCCTGGAGCGGCTTTACAGCCTGGTGGGCCTGGGCGATCCCGCGGTGCGCGGCGTTTTTTCCCAGCCCGGCCTGCTCCTGCGCGTCTCCGGCCTGCTCACCCAGTTCCCGCGCACGGCCGCGGGCCTGCGCTGCCTGCTCTCGGACCGCGCGGGCGCGCCGGTCAAGGTCATCCAGTGCGTGTCGCGCACCGTGCCCATCCCGCCGGACCAGCGCTGCCACCTGGGCGAGGACTCGGCCCAGCTCGGGGAATCGGCCTGGATCGGGCTCCAGGCCCAGGACGACACGGGCAAGTTCCGCATTGAGGTGGGACCGCTCACGGCCGCCACCTTCGCCCAGGTCATCCCGGGCGGCGGCTGGCACGCGGCCATCGTGCGCCTGGTGCGCTTCTACTGCACGGAGCCCCTGGAATTCGACGTGCTCTTCCGCCTGGACCAGGCCGAGGCCGAAGTCAGCCGCCTGGGAACAGGGGCCTGGTCCAGGCTCGGCTGCGACACCTGGCTCGGCGTGGGCGGTCTGGACGATCCCTGCGCCCTGTTTACCGACCTGCGGCAGCAGAGCGATCGCAAGCTGCAAAGGAGTATGGCCCAATGATCGGCGTGGACATGAAGGCCCTTCTCGAAAAATGCAACGGCTTCTGCACCCAGGCCCTGCACGCGGCGGCCGGGCTCACCGTGAACCGCACCCACTACGAGGTCACGGTGGAGCACTTCCTGCTCTCCTGTCTGGAAGACCAAGCCTGCGACGTGGCCCTGGCCCTGGCCCGCTTCGGCGTGGACCCGGCCCAGGTCAAAAAGGCGCTCAACGACGCCATGGAGGACTTCCGGGCCGGAAACTCGGCGCGGCCGGTGTTCTCGCCCCTGCTCATGGAACTTCTGGAGGCGGCCTGGCTGGTGGCCTCCGTGGACCTGGGGCTGTCGCGTATCCGCTCCGGCGCGGCGCTGCTGGCCTTTTTGCGCAAGCCGAGCTTCTACGCCCAGGGCGGCTATTCCGACCTCCTGGGCCAGGTGAACCGCGAGGACCTGCTCAAGACCTTCTGGGACCTGACCAAGGCCTCCTCCGAGGCCGGAGGCGAGGCCGGGGCCGCCGGCGGCGCGGGGGCCCCGGCGCGGGTGACGGGCGAGGGCGGCGAAAGCTTCATCGCCAAGTTCTGCGAGGACTTCACGGCCAAGGCCAAGAGCGGCAAGATCGACGCGGTCTTCGGCCGCGACCAGGAGATCCGCCAGATCGTGGACATCCTGGCCCGCCGCCGCAAGAACAACCCCATCCTGGTGGGCGAGCCCGGGGTGGGCAAGACCGCGGTCATCGAGGGCCTGGCCCTGCGCATCACCGAGGGCGACGTGCCCGAGATCCTCCAGGACGTGACCCTGCTGGGCCTGGACATGGGCCTTCTGGAGGCGGGCGCGGGCATGAAGGGCGAGTTCGAACGCCGCCTCAAGGGCGTGCTCGACGAGATCAAGGCCTCGGAAAAGCCCATCGTGCTCTTCATCGACGAGGCCCACACCCTGGTGGGCGCGGGCGGCTCGGCGGGCGGCTCGGACGCCGCCAACCTGCTCAAGCCCGCCCTGGCCCGCGGCGAGATCAAGACCTGCGCCGCCACCACCTGGAAGGAGTACAAGAAGTATTTCGAGAAGGACCCGGCCCTGGCCCGGCGCTTCCAGCTGGTCAAGCTGGACGAGCCCAGCGCCGCCACCGCGGCCCTCATCCTGCGCGGCATCCGCGACTCCTACGAGAAGTCGCACCGGGTGGTCATCCGCGACGACGCCATCGCGGCCGCGGCCGAATACGCCCACCGCTACATCACCGGCCGCTTCCTGCCGGACAAGGCCATCGACCTCCTGGACACGGCCTGCGCCCGGGTCAAGGTGAGCCTCTCCTCCAAGCCCGGCGAACTGGAGGACAAGGAGCGCGCCGGGCAGGCCGCGGAGCGGGAAAAGAAGGCGCTTTTGCGCGACAAGGCCAACGGCGCGCCCGTGGACGAGGCCCGCATCGCGGAGCTCGGCGAGCGCATCGCGGCCCTGGCCCAGGAGGCCGAGGAAATCCGCGCGGGCTGGAAGAGGGAGCTGGACATGGCCCACGCTCTGGTGGACGCGCGCACGGCCCTGGCCGATGCCCTGACCGGCGGCGAGCCCCCGGCGGACCTCAAGAAGGCCGCGGACGACGCCCGCGCCGCCTACGAATCCTCGCGCTTCGGCGACGGCCTGGTGTCCATCGAGGTCACGCCGGACGTGGTGGCCAAGGTGGTCAGCGACTGGACCGGCATCCCCCTGGGCAAGGTGGCCCGGGAGCAGGCCGGCATGGTGGCCGAGCTGGAAAAGCGCCTGGCCGAGCGGATCAAGGGCCAGGACGCCGCCGTGGCCGCGGTCTGCGAGGCGATCAAGGCCTCCAAGGCGGGCCTGCGCGCGCCGGAGCAGCCCGTGGGCGTGTTCTTCCTGGTGGGACCCTCGGGCGTGGGCAAGACCGAGACCGGCCTGACCCTGGCCGACATGCTTTTCGGCGACGAGAAGAGCGTGGTGACCATCAACATGAGCGAATTCCAGGAAAAACACACAGTCTCCCGGCTCATCGGCTCGCCCCCGGGCTACGTGGGCTACGGCGAGGGCGGCATGCTCACCGAGGCCGTGCGCCAGCGGCCCTACTGCGTGGTGCTTCTGGACGAGGTGGAGAAGGCCCACCTGGACGTCATGAACCTGTTCTACCAGGTCTTCGACAAGGGCACGCTCACCGACGGCGAGGGCAAGGAGATCAGCTTCCGCAACACGATCATCATGCTCACCTCCAATCTGGCCTCGGACGTGATCCAGGAGATGACCAAGAACGGGGCCAAGCTGGAGCTGGACGCCCTGCTCGCCGCGGTGCGGCCCATCCTCTCCGAGCACTTCAAGCCCGCGCTCCTGGCGCGCATGACCGTGGTGCCCTACGGCAGCCTTTCGCCCGAAGCCCTGGGCCGCATCGCCGTGCTCAAGCTGGAGGCCCTCAAGCGCAGGCTTCTGGCCAACAACAAGATGGCCCTGACCTGGAGCGGCAAGGTGGCCGAGACCATCGCGGCCCGCTGCACCGAGGTGGAGACCGGCGCCCGCAACATCGACTACATCCTCTCCGGCACCATCCTGCCGCGCATGTCCCAGGAGATCCTGGCCCACATGTCCGGCCAGGGGCTGCCCTCCTCCGTGGCCCTGGACGTGGGCGAGGACGGCGGCTTCACCATGACCTTCGCCTGAGGAGCAGCGCCATGAAGAAAAGCGTCTGGATCACCATGCTGGACAAGGACGAGGGCTTGGCCAAGCTCATCTTCCAGGAGGCCGCGCGCTACGGCCTGGAGCCCGGCGGCCACTTCTGGGTGGACGATCTGCCGAACATGGCCTGGAGCGGCCCCATCCCGGATCTGGCCAAGGGCGGGTGCGGCTGCTGGATCATCGTGGGCCAGGCCGCCCGCTTCGGGGACAAGGCCACGCGCCAGGGGCTTTCGCTCCTGGCCCTGGCGGCCCAGGCCGCCCACGGCCACGGCTTCCCCATCCTGCTCTCGGCTTCTGGCGGCAAGCTGGACGTGGCCACCCTGCCCACGCCCCTGCGCGCGGCCGAGGCCGTGCCCGCGGGCCTGGGGGTCAAGGCCGCGGCCAAGGCCAACGCCTTCAAGCCCGGCGGGCCGGGCGAGTACCGCCTGAACGTCCACCCCTTGCCCGGCCTGGGCTGCTGGCTGGAGGTGGGACCGGGCCGCGACCCCTGGCAGGGGGCCATGCTCGGGGCCAGCGGCGCGTCCCCGGACGCCCACGGCGTGGGCCAGGCCGGGACCATCCCCCAGACCTCCACCCTGCACTACCCGGTGCGGGGCATGAAGATCACCCTGGGGGGCAGGGAGTTCGAGGCCTGGGGCGTGAAGAACGCCCTGACCGTGGCGGAATCCTACTACGTGCGCCTGAACGGAGCGCCCGAGGCCCTGGTTTTCGGCTCCTTCCCGGACGCGGATGAGGCGGACGTCTTTACTGTCTCTATGGCGTAGGATATTTTGATGAAAAGCGTGAGGAGGGGGAGCATGCCCATGGCCAGGGGGAGGAAGACCCGCCCAGCGGGGAGAGCGTTGCTTTCCCTTCCCTGCGCCCTGTTCTGCTGCCTGCTCCTGGCGGCCTGCGGGGGCAAGAGCGCCCCGCCGCCCAAACCCTACGAGGTGCCCCAGAACGCCGACAGCCCGCAGAGCGTGAAGTGGACCTACATGCCCGGCGGCCTGACCCTGAACTACGACGCCAGCGCGGACCTGAACACCTACGAGGGCTTCTCGCACAGCGTGCTCTTGTGCATCTACCAGCTCAACGATCCGGCGGCCTTCAACGAGCTGGCGGCCAACGAGGGCGGCATCCACCGCCTGCTGGCCTGCGATCGCTTCGACAAGTCCGTGGTCCATTTCGAGCGCCGCTTCGTGAGCCCGGGAACCAAGGCCACGCTGCCCATGGACCGCGCCGAGGGCGCGCAGTTCGTAGGTCTGGCCGCGGGCTACTACGATCTCCAGCCCGGCCTGGTCACGCGCACCTGGCAGATACCGCTCAAGGTGGACCAGACCGGTTGGCTGTTCTGGAAATCCGACGTCTATAACCCCGGCACCCTGAGCATGGATCTGCTCCTCGGGCCCAACACGATCCAGCGCATGGGAGGCGACTAGTGGCCGACGGACCCATCTACTGGCACCAGGGGCTGTTCCTCCAGCCCCAGCACTTCCAGATCACGGACCGCCACCTGGCCTCGTCCCTGGGCGCGCTCCAGGCCGCCATGCGGCCCTGGTTCTGGGGCGCCGCGGACATGGAGGTGGACCAGGGCGCGCTGGCCGCCGGACGCATGGAGTTCTCGCGCCTCACCGTGCTCTTTCCCGACGGCTACGGCCTGCTGACCAAGTTCCCGGGCAACGCGGTCTGCGCCGCGCGCCAGATTCCCGTGGACCGTATCCCGCCCGGTGAGGGCCTCAAGGTCTATGTGGCCCTGCGTGGAGTCAAACCCGGCGAGCCCAACGTCACCGTGGCCGAGACCGCCGAGGCCATGGCCGCGGCCCACACCCGCTGGGCCGTGCCCGCGGAGCCGGAGAACACCCCGGACATTTACGGCGACGGCCCCACGGCCCAGGTGCGTTGCCTGAAGGAGGTCCTGCGCCTGGTCTTCGAGCACGAGGTCCCGGACATGGGCGACTACGCCCTGGTGGTCCTGGCCCGCGTCGTGCGCGAAGGCGACAGCGTGCGCCTGGACCAGGACTTCGCGCCCTCCTGCCTGACGCTCATCGCCGCGCCCGCCCTGGCCGCCACCATGGGCGAGCTGCGCGACCGCGTGCTCGGCAAGGTCCGCCAGCTCGAAGGCTACAAGAACCTCTCGGGCCGGGGAGGCGACGCGGCCGAACTCACCGTGCTGCTCATGGCCCTGCGCTCGCTCTCGCGCTGCGCCGCGCGCCTGGACCACGCCCTGCGCGGGCTCTGCCTCTCGCCCTGGGAGGCTTACGGAATGCTGCGCGAACTGGTGGCCGAGCTCTCGGTCTTTTCCCTGGAGGTAGGGGCCCTGGGCGAGGGCTGGGACGGCGGCCAGGTGCTGCCGGACTACGACCACACGAACCTGGGCTTCTGCTTCCGCACCGCCCGCAACGTGGCCGTGCGGCTCATCGAGGCCATCTCGGCCGGGCCGCGCTGGGCCGCCCGCTTCGTGTTCAAGGACCCGTACTGGACCGTGGAGATCCCCCAGCACGTCATGCAGGAAGGCGGCGAATACTGGCTCGTGCTCACCTCGGCCAAGGGCGACCCCACGGCCATGCGCGCCTCGGCCCAGAAGCTCCTCAAGCTCTCGGCCACGGGCGGCATGTCCTCGCTCCTGGTGCGGGCCGTGCCGGGCATCCCCCTGGGCTACAGCGAGGCGCCCCCGGCGGGCCTGCCGCGTATGCCCGGGGCTCTCTATTTCCGCATCGGCACGGACAGCCCCCAGTGGAACGAGGTGGTTTCCAGCCAGAGCCTGTCCATCTACTGGGACGAAGCCCCCCAAGACCTGGACGCCCGGCTGGCCGTCATCGGGAGATAGCCCATGGCCCTGGTGGACAGATTCCTCCCCGCCGTGGCCTTTGCCGCGCTGCTGGCCCGCGAGCCGCAGATGCGCGACATCCCCTACGCCACGGCCCGGGCCGACATGGAGCGCCTCCTGGACGAGGCCGAGGCCGCGTCCGGCCAAACCCGGCCCGAGGAGGTCCAGGACGCCCTGTTCGCGGTCTGCGCCTTTGTGGACGAGGCCGTGCTGGCCTCGGGCTGGCCGGGCCGCGCGGAATGGCTCCGGCAGCCCCTTCAGCGCCAGCGCTTCGGCACGGCCAACGCGGGTGAGGAGTTCTACGTCCGGCTGGCCTCCCTCTGCGAACGGGCCGGGACCTCCCTGCCCCTGCCCGAGGAACTGTCCGGCGAGCCGGCCGGAGACTCCGGCGGCTCCCGCCTGCGCGAGGTCCTGGAGGTCTATGCGGCTTGCCTGACCATGGGCTTCACCGGCCGCTACTACGACGAAAAGGGCCGGGAGACCCTGGCCGCCATCACCCGCGACAGCCTCAAGCGCCTTCTGGCGGGCCCGGGCCACGGGCAGCGCCGGGGGCCCGTGTTCCCCGAGACCTATGCGGAACAGCCCAAGGCCTTCCGGCCGCCGCGCTGGCGCGCGGCCCTGGGCCTGCTGGTCCTGTTCGGGCTGCCGCTGCTGGCGGCGGCGCTCATCCACACGGCCTACGCATCGCTCTTGACGGACTCCGTGCGGGAGTGGCTCAAGACGCTGACCTGACAAGCAAACGCGGGGCCCGAGGCCCCGCTGGAGGACGACAACGCAGATGGCCCGGTTCCTCGTCACGGCGCTCAAGATATTCCTGCTCCTGGCCCTGGCCGCCGCCGCGGCGGTGGGGGCCATGGTGCTGGCGCGCTATGAGGGCTGGCCCCTGTGGTCCGCCGCCGTGGCCGTGGCCACGCTCTTCGCCCTGATCTTCCTGGGCCTGTTCCTGCGCCGTCTCTACTACCGCCGTCGCGAGGCCGAATTCGTCAAGCGCGTGGTGAGCCAGGACCAGAAGTCCGTGGAGGCGGCCCCGGCCCACGAGCGCCGCAGGCTCCAGGATCTCCAGGACCGCTGGACCGCGGCCGTGCGCCTGCTCAAGTCCTCCAAACTGCGGCGCCGGGGCGATCCGCTCTACACCCTGCCCTGGTTCATGATCTTCGGCGAAACGGCCTCGGGCAAGTCCACGGCCGTGTCCCACGCCCGGCTCACCTCCATCCTCACGGACGCCGGACCGGCCAAGGGCATCGCGGGCACGCGCAATTGCGACTGGTGGTTCTTCGAGGAAGCGGTGATCCTGGACACCGCGGGCCGCTATGCCATCCCCATCGACGAGGAGGCCGACCGCGAGGAATGGGAGCGCTTCCTCTCGCTCCTGGGCCGCTACCGCCGCCGCGAACCGCTCTCGGGCCTCATCGTGACCCTGCCCGCTGACCGGCTCCTGGCCGGGGACACGGACAGTCTGGCCGAGTACGGCCGCTCCATCCGCCGCCGCGTGGACCAGCTCATGCGCATCCTGGGGGCCAAGTTCCCGGTCTATGTCCTGCTCACCAAGCTGGACCTGGTCCTGGGCATGACCGCGCTCTGCGACCTGCTGCCCGAGGCCGAGCGCGGCCAGGCCATGGGCCTGCTCAACGGCAACGAGCTGCGCGCGCCCGAGGAGTTCACGGGCGAGGCCCTGGCCCACATCTCGCGCCGCCTCAAGGACATGCGCCTGCTCCTGGGCGCCAGCACGGGCCGAACCGACGGCAAGGCCGCCCTGTTCCCGGACGAGTTCGAGCGGCTCTTCCCGCTCATCCTTTCCTTCGTGGAGGGCGCGTTCCACGAGAACCCCTACCAGGAAACCCCCTTCCTGCGCGGGCTCTTCGTGTCCAGCGGGCGGCAGTCCGGCATGGCCCGCTCTGGCGTGCTCGGCGGCCTGGAATCCTTCAAGGACAAGGAATGGCGACTGCCGGACACGGGCCGCGGCCTGTTCCTGCACGACATCTTCTCCACCATTCTGCCGCGGGAACGCGGCCTGTTCAAGCGCATCGACGAGTACCTCTCCTGGCGCACGGCCACCCGCAACCTGGGCCTGGCGGCCTGGCTCCTGGTGCTTCTGGCGGGCGTGGGCCTCTCCTCCCTGGCCTACGTCCAGATCAGGGATGCGGTGGACCAGGTCCACGCGGCCTTCCCCAAGGCCCCGCGCCTGGGCCTGGAGCTGACCAACGACCTCATCCAGGTGGAGCTTCTGCGCGACAAGATCGCGGACATGGAAAAGACCCTGCACAAGGGCTTCTGGCCCAAGATGGGCCTGAACCAGGGCGACGAGCTCCTGGCCGCCTTCAAGCGCCAGTACTGCGCCTGGTTCCGCGAATACGTGCTCCAGCCCACGGACAAGACCATGAACGGCCGCTTCGCCAACATGGACCACGCCACCCGCGCCACGGTCATGGCCCAGTCCCTGGAATACCTGGTCTGGCGCATCGACACCATCCGGGGCCGCGAAAAGGGCAGGGCGCCGGAGACCGGCGGCGGCCCCGTGGACGCCCTGGCCCTGGCCTTCGGCGGCAAGCTGCCGGACGTGGCCGCCTTCTTCCCGGAGATGTACCACTCCTACGTGGCCTGGGAGGAGAACACCGCGCTCCTCCAGCGCGAGGCCCGCGAACTGGAGACCTGGACAGCCTGGCTCATCGACGTGGAGGGCGCCAACCTGCACTGGCTCACGGACTGGGCCGCGGCCAAGCCGGACCTGCCCGACTTGACCCTGGACGACTTCTGGCCCGGCCTGGGCCACGCCCGGCCCGAGGTCCAGGTGGACGGCGCCTACACGGCCGCGGGCAAGGCCAAGATCGCGGCCCTCTTGACCCAGGTCAGCGAGGCCATGACCCAGGCCGACAACCGCGAGGCCTTCGCCCGGCGCGAGGAGTCCTTCTGGATCTGGTACCAGGAGCGCTTCTACGGGGAGTGGGAGCTCTTCGCCATGGACTTCGACCTGGGCCTGGAGAAGCTCATCACCCGCGAGGGCTGGCAGAACGCCGGGGCCTCCATGTCCACCCTGGACAACCCCTACTTCCGCCTCCTGGAGCGCATGAAGACGGAATTCGATTCCGTGGAGAAGATCGCCCCGCCGCCGCCCTGGGCGGTCATCCCCGAGCGCTTTTCGGCCATGCTCGGGTATTACCGCGCCGGACAGAAACAGGCCACCCTGGGCTCCAAGGTGGAGAGCGAGGTCAAGGAGCGCGTGGCCAAGGCCGTGGGCGCCTTTGACGAGCACGTCATGAGCCGGCTCTCCCAGGTGGTGGACTCGGTGACCTCGTTCCAGGACTACATGAAGCAGCTGGCGGCCTTCCAGCCGGTGACGGCCTCGGAGGACGCGGCCTTCCGCTTCACCTCCAAGCACTTCGGCACCGGCGGCGCGCCCGTGCCCGAGCAGCCAGGCCAGGTTGGTGCCGTGTCCGGCGGAGGCCAGCCTTCGCCTGTGGACGAGGCCCTGTCCAAGCTCCAGCACATGCGCCTGCTGTTGAGCGACGGCAAGTCCTCCGAGGAGGCGGTCTGGCACCTGGTGGAAGGCCCGCTCACCTTCCTGGTGACCCTGGCCACCTACGAGACCGCCTGCGGCCTGAACCAGCTCTGGGAGGCCCAGGTCCTGGCCGAGGTGCGCGCCGTGCCCGCCGCCAACCTCTGGGAGACCCTCTTCGGCCAGCAGGGCGTGGTCAACTCCTTCGTGGCCGGCCCGGCCAAGCCCTTCCTGCGCCGCGACACCAAGGGCTGGTTCGGCGGCGCCTGGCTCGGCGTGCCCTTCCCCTTCGAGGAGTCCTTCCTCAAGCTCATCGACCAGGGCGCCACGCGCCGCCAGCAGGTCCAGCCCAAGTACACCGTGCGGGTCACGGCCCTGCCCACCAACGTGAATCCCGAGGCCCACTCCCGGCCCTTCCTGGTGAGCCTCACGCTCCAGTGCGTGGACAAGCCGCAGCAGCTCGACAACTACAACTACCAGGACTCCCTGGACTTCACCTGGGCTCCGGCCACCTGCGGCGACGTCACCCTGAAGATCGACCTGCGCGAGGTTTCGGTGACCAGGACCTGGCCCGGCCCCTGGGGCTTCCGGGCCTTCCTGCGCGACTTCCGCGACGGCCGCGAGGTCTTTACGCCCAAGGACTTCCCGGACAAGCAGGCGATCCTGGAAGGCCTCGGCGTGGAGCGCATCCAGGTGAACTACAAGATCAACGGCGCGGACCCCGTGCTCGGGATCAGCGAGTACCCGGCCCTGCGCCTGCCGCAGCGGGTGGCCAACTGCAACGCGGGCCTGGGCGCGGTGGTGAGCCGCGACCTGGACGGCGACGAGGACACCCCTGCCGAGGAACCCGGCGTGGAGGCCAGCGCGCCGCCGTCCATGCCCTCGCCCGGAGGCGCGCCATGAGCCTGCTGCACTCGCGCCGCATCCCCTGGCTCCTGCTCCTGCTCTTCCTGGCCGCGGCCCTGGGCTTCTTCATGCTGGCCGCCGGCCCCCAGATCCCCAGCCTGCCCGGGGTCTTCGACCTGTCCGCGGCCCTGCCCCGGCGCAGCGAGCCCAGCGAGATCCGCCGCATCGCCGTCCGCCTGGAGGAATCGGTCCAGAGCTATCACGTGAGCAAGACCGGCAACGGCCGGACCCAGCACGACCTCCGGCCCAAGGCCACCGCCATCCGGCTGGAGCCCGCCCCGCAGCCCAAGCCCGTGGCCGGGACCACGGCCCTGCTCTCCCACCGGTTCAGCGAGACCCAGGAAGGCTTCCAGGCCGTCTTCGGCACGGATCGCACTCCCGGGACCCAGCGGGTCTTCTTCATGCGCAACCCGGCGCGCTGGGTTGTGGACGTGGAGGGCGTCTGGCGCAACGCCTCGCCCAAAATCACTGTGCCGCCCGGCCTGTTCATCAACCGGGTGGTCATCGGCGTGCACGAGACCTATCTGCGCGTCGTATTCCACTATGCCGACGCGGCCGCCGCCCCCCTGAGCGCGCCGCGCCTGACCAAGGAGACCAGCGAGTTCAGCGTCGTCATACCCCGGCTCCAATGACCCGCGGCGGGTCGGCCGCAAGGAGAAGACCATGCCCGTACTCTCCGAATATTCCTTCCTGTTCCAGAGCCAGGCCGTGGCCAAGGACACCTTCGTGGTGGTCCGCTTCCACGGCGAGGAGGGATTGTCCCAGCTCTACAGCTTCGAGATCCTCCTCGTCTCGGACAAGGCCGATCTGGACCTGGAGTCCATCCTCCAGAACCCGGCCACGCTGACCATCAAGAGCAAAAACGGCAACCTGCCCTACCACGGCATTCTGGCCTCCTTCGAGCAGATGCATCAGGTGGACTCCTGGGTCTTCTACCGCGCGGTGCTCCGCCCCAAGCTCTGGTGGCTCACCCTGACCCACCACAACCAGGTCTTCCTGAACAAGAAGCTGGACCAGTTCCTGGGCGACGTGCTCCAGGACGGCGGCCTGTCCCAGGGCCTGGACTTCGAGTTCAAGCTCAAGGACCAGTACCCGGTCTGGGACTATCTCTGCCAGTATTCCGAGTCGCACTTCGACTTCGTCTCGCGCTGGCTGGAGCGCGACGGCGTGTACTACTGGTTCGAGCAGAACGACCAGGGCGCCAAGATGATCGCCTCGGACACGCTCATCTCGCACACCCCGGTGCCCGGGCACGAAACCTTCCGCTACGCCCCGCCCACAGGCCTGGACGCGGCCGTGGCCGACGAGGTGGTCAAGTCCTTCTCCCTGCGGCGCACGCCCATGCCCGGCAAGCTCCTGCTCAAGGACTACAACTACGAGAAGCCGAGTCTGGACCTCACGGGCCGGGCCCAGGTGGCCGCCAAGGGCCGCGGCGAAATCTACATCTACGGCGAACACTTCCTGGACGTGGGCGAAGGCAACCGCCTGGCCCAGGTGCGGGCCGAGGAGTGGAAGTGCCGGGAGCAGACCTTCCACGGCCTGTCCACCGTGCCCGCGGTGCGGCCGGGCTACGTCTTCAACCTGGACCGCCACTACCGCGGCGACTTCAACCAGCGCTACCTGACCACCCGCGTGACCCACGAGGGCAGCCAGGAGCGCTACCTGCTGAGCGGCCTGGGCGTGAAGGGCCTGGCCGAGGACGACAACCTCTTCTACCGCAACACCTTCGAGTGCATCCCCTCCTCGGTACAGTTCCGGCCCCCGCGGCTCACGGACAAGCCGCGCATCCACGGCTCGCTCCCGGCCAAGATCGACGCGGCCGGGTCCGGGCAATACGCCGAACTGGACAGCCAGGGCCGCTACAAGGTCATCCTGCCCTTCGACCTCTCGGGCCGTTCCGGCGGCAAGGCCTCGGCCTGGGTGCGCATGATGCAGCCCTATGCGGGCCCGGGCATGGGCTTCCACGCGCCCCTGCACAAGGACACCGAGGTCCTGCTCTCGTTCCTGGACGGCGACCCGGACCGGCCGGTCATCGCCGGGGCCGTGCCCAACGCCGAGACCCCCAGCCCGGTGAACGACGCCAGCCAGAGCATGGTCAAGATGACCACGGGCGGCGGCAACAAGTTCCACATAGAGGACCAGGAGGGCAACCAGCGCATCCTCCTGCACACGCCCACGGCCGGGACCTACGTGCGCCTCGGCTCGCACAACGACCCCTCGGACTCCGGGGATGACGACAAGATCGACGAGGACGGCGAGTACGGCATGAAGTGGTACTCCACCAGCGGTCTCCAGATCCAGGCCTCGGCCGAGAACAAGATCATCGCCCCGGGCGAGATGAGCGAGGTCGTGGTGGGGCTGGTCATCGAGAACTACCTGGGCGGCTGGATGGAGTGGGTCGAGATCTTCTCCAACGAGACGGTCATCGGGCTGGCCACCTCGCTGCTCATCGGCAACGAGAAGAAGTGGCACCCCGTGGGCGAGAAGAGCGGCGGCGAGATGCTGGAGGAATACCTGGACGAGCACAAGACCGCCGTGGACAGCATCAAGACCATCGTGAGCAAGCAGCAGGACATCGTGGAGTGCCTGGACAACTACGTGACGCAGACCGAGATCAACGAGGCCAAGACCCAGGTGAGCGAGGAGCTGACCCGGGTCATCAACACGAAGACGAGCGTCGAGGACGTCAATACCCGGATCCAGCAGGAAGCCACGCGCATCGTGGACACGAAGCTGCAGGTGCTCAACGAGTACACCAAGATCGCGGACGTGGAGAGCAAGATCGCCCAGGTGGAGTCGCACCTCGGCGAGGCCAAGAGCGAGCTGCGCGAGGAGATGTCCCACATCGTCACCGAGGTCAACTTCATCACCGAAACCAGCGTCACCATGTCCACGCTCATCGTCCTGATGTAGGTCGCGGGAGCACCATGAAAGTCCTGAAGGATGTGGAGCACGGGCTTCTCTTCTCGGTCTTCGGACTGGGCGGGAAGTGGTATCTGCAGGCCGCAGTGAGCCTCTTCTTCCCTCTGCGCGATCCGAACGCGCTCCTGCCCGAGAAGGAGATGTGGCAGTGCGCACGGCAGAGGCTGCCCAAGGGGACGGTGCTCGACGCGGGCTATCCCAAGCCGTGCGGCGAGTTCCTGGCCGCGGGCTCGTGTTTTCCGCAGGGCGGCGCGGCCCCGGCGGGCCGTGTGGCCGTGCGCGTGGGGCCGCTCTCCCGCGAGCTCCTGGTCTTCGGCGACCGCCAGTGGGTGCGCGGACCCGCGGGCCTTGCGCCGAGCCCGGCCAAACCCTTTTCCGAGATGCCCCTGGACTGGGCCCATGCCTTCGGCGGCCCGGGCTTTGCCGAGAACCCCGCAGGCAAGGGCGCGGGCCCGGTGGACGCGCCCTGGGGCGAGGCCCTGCGCCCCCTGCCCAACGTGGAGGACCCCGCCGCCCTGGTGGGCCTGCCCAGCGACGCGCCCGCCCCGGCCTCCCTGCTGCCCACGCCCCTCTCCGCGCCGAGCCGCCTGTCACGGGCGGGCACCTACGGCGACGCCTGGCGCAACGAGCGCTGGCCCGGACTGCCCGACGACGTGGACATGAGCGTCTTCAACCTGGCCGCGCCGCCGCAGATGCTGCAGAACGCCTTTTTCCAGGGCGGCGAGAGCGTGAGCGTGGAGGGCATGCACCCCACGTTGCCGGTGCTGGAAGGCCGTCTGCCGAAAAAGCGCGTGCGCGTCTTCGCCACCCGCGTGCCCGATCCCAGGAAGCCGGAGGAGGGACGTTTCGAGGAGCTGCCCACGCGGCTGGAGACGGTCTGGCTCTTCCCGGCCGAAGAGCGTTGCGCGGTCTTCTACCGTTGCGCCACGGAGACGGCGGACGACGAGCACGCGGACATCGCGCGCCTGTTCATCGCCGTGGAGGACCAGGACGAGGAGGCCAAGTCCCTGGAATTCTACCGCGACGAGCAGCAGCGCCGCTTGTCGCGCGGCGCGAACATCGACCAGGAGGCCCTGGACGCTGTCGGAGCCAAGGTGAACGCGGCCGTGCGGCAGGTCCGGACCATTGCCCAGGACGTCTCCCAGACCCTGGACACCGCCTTCGGCATGGCCCCGCCTTCGGCCCCTCCGGGCGCGGGCGGCGCAACGGCCCTGAGCGCCCGCCAGGTCCAGGTGCAGGGCTCCCTGGCCCGGGTGGAGGAGGCCCAGGCCCGGCTCCGCGTGCTCAAGGAGAAATACGGCCACCTCGCCAAGATCGACGTGCGCATGCTCGACCCGCTGAAGACGCAGCTCTCGGCCCTGCTGGTGCGCATGGACGAGGCCAAGGCCAAGCTGACCGCGTCCGCCGCCAAACTGGCCGAGGGCAGGAAGGGCCTGCTCGCGGCCATGGACAAGGGCCTCACTCCGGCGCAGATCGAGAAGCGCAACGCGCAGATCCGGAGCAAGGGCTTCGACCCCGCCACCCTGGCCCCCCTGCCCAGGCCCGAGAACCTGTGGCCCGAGGCGGCCCTCAGACTGCTCTTCGAGGCGCGCGAACGGCTTTTCAGCGAACCGGTGCGTCTGGCCGCGCTCACCGGCGCGGGGCTCCGGCGCAAGGACGTGCGGCGGGCCTGGATCGGCTGGCTGCCCGAGGCCCGGGACTGCGACCCGGCCGAATGGGGGCTCGCCCCGGCAGACCTGCCCCCGGAGATGAACGGCCGCCTGGTGGTCGGCCCCGGACTGCTCGTGCCGCATTTCGCGGGCGCGCGCTGCGCGCGGCTGGCCGCGCGGCCATGGCCCGAGGCAGGGGCCGCGGGAGCGTTTCCGGCCCTGCCCTGCGCCGAACGCGTGGTCCCCGGCTCGGCCGAGGGCGTGCAGGCGCTCGGCGCGGGCGCGGGACGCCCGGTGGTGCTCGCCCCCGATCCCTTGGCCGCGCGACTGCTCTATGCCGAGGCCGGCGACATCTACTGCATCGTCATCCCCACCTCGGCCGGGGCCAAGGCGCCGGACGAGCTGGCCGCGATCCTGAAGGACGCGCCCCTGGCCCTCCTGCCCCTTTCCCCGGACGACGCGCCGGACGCGGACGCGGCCAAGGCCCTGGCCAAGCCCTTCGCGGCCCTGGCCCCGGGTCTCCGGCCCCATGTCTGGCCCCGGGAGAACGCCGGGCCGAACCTCTTCGCAGCCGCGCGCAAGGGTCTCGACATCCGGGCCTGGCTGCTGGCCCCCCTGCGGGACCTCGGCCTGCCCCTGCCCCAGGAGGCGGGCGTGACCATGCCCACCACGGACGGCAAGACGCCGCCCAAGGGGCTTTCCATCGCCGTGCCCAAGATCGACGTGAAGGGCATCGTGGCCTCGGCCCGGCAGCGGGCCAAGGACCAGATCACGGCGAAGAACAAGGCCAAAGGCCTGCGCGAGGAGATGATGGCCAAGGCGCGCGAGGCGCTGGCGGCCAAGGGCAAGGACCCGGCGATGGTGGACGCCGCGCCGCAGCCTCCGACGCGCATCGGCCCCGATCCCGAGGTCCTGGCCGCCTTTGACAAGAACAAGCAGGGGCTGGCCAAGACCGGGGCCCTGACGCCCGAGCGCGAGGCCAAGATCGACGCGGCCAAGGCCGAGTACGAGAGCGTGACCGCGCGGCTGGGGGAGGTCCGGGCGCGCGGCCTGGCCAACCTGGAGGCGGCCCGGGCCAAGGCCGCCGATCCCATCCCGGAATGGGCCGCGAAAAAGATGTCCGCCCAGTGCCTGGAAGGCGGCAAACGCGCCGCGACCCCGGCCAAGGTGCTGGCCATCAAGGCCTCGGGCGGCAGCCTCGCAGGCGTGGATCTCTCGAAACTCGACTTCACGGGGCAGGACCTGGCGGGGATCGACTTCACCCGGGCCATCATCCGGGGCACGAACTTCACCAGGGCCAGGCTCGACGGCGCAACGTTCGAACAGACCATAGGCGGCACGACCATATTCACGGGCGCCAGCCTGCGCGGCGTGCGCCTGCGCAAGGCCGTGCTCAGGGGCAGCGACTTCACGGACGCGGACCTCTCGGAGGCCGACGCCGAGCTGGCGGAACTCTCCAAGTGCCGCTTCGTCAGAACGATCCTCCACAAGGCCTCCTTCGACAAGGCGCAGTTTTCTGGCGCGGAATTCAAGGAGACCGCGTGCAGCGGGGCCTCCTTCCGGCTCTGCATGCTGCGCGGCGGCACGGTGGAGAAAACCCGCTTCGAGGAGACCGCGTTCGAACGATGCGCCTTTGACCGCACGACCTTCACGCAGGTCTCCTTCGCAGGCGGCAGGCTCGTCTCCACGCTCTTCTCGGGCTGCACGGGCGAGGGGCTGCGCGTCTCGAACGCGGACTGCGCCAACCTGCGCCTGCTGCGCGGCAGCGCCTTCCCCAAGGCCTCCTTCGCGGGCTGCGACCTCTCGCGGGCCAGCCTGCGCGAATCCGCGCTGCCGGGCGCGAGCTTCGACGGCTGCACCCTGAAAAACGCTGCGGTCAGCGCCTGCGACCTCGCGGGCTGCAATCTCTCGGGTTGCAAGGCCACGGGCGCGCGCCTCTGCAAGTCCGACCTCTCGGGCGCGAATCTGACGCGCCTCAATCTGCACGGCGGGTCGCTCCGCAAGTCGCGGCTCCTGGAAGCCGACCTGTCCGGGGCCAACCTCTACGGCGTGGACTTCTACCAGGCCGTGTTCAACCAGACGCGCCTGGAGTTCGCCAACCTGAAACACAGCCTGATCGAGGCGCACGTGGAGACCATGCGGCGGGAGGGCATGCTGCGATGAAACGCGACGACGTGCTGGCCGCCATCCGGGCCGACGAGTTCATCGAGGACGCGGACCTTTCCGGCATCGACCTGTCCCACGCCGATCTCACGGGCGGCTGGTTCGAACGCTGCTCGTTCGCGGGCGCGAACCTCGCGGGCGCGATCATCGGCCGCACGGGCTTCAAGGACTGCGATTTCGCAAACGCCGATCTCTCGGACGTGGAGCTGGACCGGACGGTCTGGCGGGCCATGCGCCTCACCGGAGCGCGCCTGGCCGGGGCGCGGCTCTCGCGCGTGATCCTGAACGGCTCGGACCTCTCGGGCGCGGACCTCTCCGGAGCCCGCCTCGACCGCTGCCTGCTGGAACACTGCGCCATGACCGGGGCCGTGCTTGCCCGGGCGGCGCTGCCGCGCACCCTCCTTTCGGGCTCGAACCTCTCGGGCGCGGACTTCACGGGCGCGAACCTCGAACGAACCATCCTCAAGGGCGCGGACCTGACCGGCGCGGTCTTCACAGGCGCACACCTGGAGCGCACCTTCCTGCGCGACGCCGACCTCTCGGGCCAGGACTTCTCGAACATGACCTTCCGCATGGTCCAGGCCGGGGGAGCCAAGCTGCCCGGCGCCTCGTTCAAGGGCGCGGACCTGACCTGGTCCAACTTCATGAGCGCCGACCTCTCGGGCGCCGACCTCTCGGGCGCGCGGGCCGTGCAGTGCCTTTTCGCCAAGGCCCGGCTCACCGGCGCGAACCTCGCGGACGCCAATTTCGGCAAGGCCATGCTCATGGAGGCCGAGGCTTCGGGCGCGGACCTTTCCGGCGCGAACTTCGCGCAAGCGCGCATGGCCGGGGCCAGGCTGAGCGGGGCCAAGGCGGCGGACGTGAACTTCTGCGGCGCGGACCTTTCCCACGCCGACCTCACGGGCGGCTATTTCGGCAAAAGCGATTTCACCGGGGCCCTGATGCACAGGGTCGCGGACAAGGATGCCATCTGGGACAACGCCAGCCGAGGCGCGGCCAGGGGCGACGACCCGGAACGGGCCAAGTCGGAAGACTGGGCCTGACCCAGAGCAGTTGGAGGAGATCATGGGACATCCGGCACACAAGCTCGTTCAGGAGGAGGCCTTCCTCGAACCCGGCCGCGTGCTGCACGCGGACGAAAACGGACTGCTCGTGGACGCGGGGCGCGGCCCCGAACGAGCCCTGCCCGCCGCCTCCTGCCTGCTGGCCCCGGAGGCCGGGGACAAGGTGCTCCTCACCGGCCTGCCGGACGGCAGGGTCTTCGTCCTCTCCGTGCTGGAGCGCGCGGGCGCGAGCCGGGCCGTGCTCCACTTCCCGGACGGGCTGCGGCTCGAAAGCGGAGGCGACGCGAGCATCGCCGCGGCCGGGGAGCTGGTCCTGAGCGGAGTCGAGGCCGGGATCGAAGCCGGGCGCATCGCGGTGCGCGCGGCCGAGGTGGCCTGCGATGCGGGCCTCCTCTCCCTCCTGGCGAAAAGCGTGCGCGCGGCCGGGGCCAAGGTGGAGACGGCCTTCGAGCGGCTGGTCTCGCGCCTGGGCAGCAGCGTGCGCCTGATCAAGGAGCACGACGAGACCCAGGCCGGGTCCATACGTTCCCTGGCAACGGAGTCGCACGTGGTGCAGGCCGAGACCATTGTGCAGACGGCCGAAAAAAGCGTGAAGATCGATGCGGACCAAGTCCACTTGGCCTGACGGACGAAAGGAGGACGCCACATGTTCATGCTGACCATGGGCGACGGGATGACCATGGGCTTTCCGGACGTCTGCCTGACGCCCGCCGGTCCCGTGCCTGTCCCCGTGCCCTATCCCAACATCTCGGAATCCATCATGGCCCCGGACGCGGCCATGAACGTGCTGGGCGACTGCATGCCCACGCTCCACCAACTCTCCGACATCTCCCTCTCCGAAGGAGACGAGGCAGGCGTGCTGCTGGGCGTGGTTTCGCACCTCATGTCGGGCGAGACCATGTGGATTCTGGGCAGCGAGACCATCATGGCGGAGGGACTGCCCGTGCAGCGCCTGACCAGCATCGGCGGCTGCAACTCCCTGGAGGTGCTGCCCAACGGCCCGGCCACGTGCATCGTGCCCAGCCAGTTCACGGTCCTGGCCCTGGGGTGAAGGCCAAAAGGCGGCGGAATCACTTGTCCAGGAGGACCTTGACCCGCACGCCCTCGCTGACAAAGCGGTCCAGGCCGCGGATCAGGAATTCGACCTCGTAGGCCGCGGCCGCATCGAGCCCCTTGTCCTCGGCGGTCAAGGGCAGGGTCAGGAGCACGGCCTCGAAGACCTCGCCCGGCAGGCCCTGGATCGTGACCCTGCCCGTGTCGCCGGCCTTGAGCTTCGCATAGTCGTCGGCGCCGACCTTGCAGGCGACGTGAAAGACCAGGCTCGCCACGCGAAAGCAGAGCCTGTTCCTGGCCATCTCCAGCCGGGGCGCGAGCTTCTGCTCCGCAACCACGCCGTCCATGGGCGCGCGCAGGTTCGCCTCCCACGGCACGTGTTCGCCGGAGAGCGGCAGGCCCAGTTCCTCGCCGTACCTGGCGCGGTCCTCGCGCAGGCGGGCGGCGATCTCCTGGATGTCGGCGCGCGCGCCGCTGATCTGCTGATCGAGCAGGGCCACGTCGTCATCGGCCGCGTCCAACCGGGCCCGGCTCTCCACCCCGGCCGCCACGGCCTCCTGCAACTGGTCCCGTTTGGCCGCGATCTCCCGCCGCTGGGCCTCCAGCAACCGCAGTTCGCTCTGGCGCAGGCGCAGGTCCCTTTCGCTCACGGCCTGCTCGATCCCATCGTGGGCCTTCTGGTCCAGGCGGTACACGGCCAGGATGTCGCCCGCCGCCACCGCGTCGCCCACGTGGGCTCGCACCTCCACGCAGCTCCCGGCATAGGGGTTGTGCACCTCCATGGATCGCGGGTGCTCAATCCTGCCCCCCAACTCCATGGCCCGGCCGCTGCCAGGCAGCGCCAGGCAAAACGCCAGTGCGGCCACCAAGGGCCGGAACCAGAGGCGGATGCAGAGTTTCATGCCTGTCGGAATCCTTTGCCGGAGCTATCCGGCTTTCCAGGAAAACTCTATGGCGTAAATCACGGGTCAAGGCAAGACGAACGCAGTCCCGGACAGGGCCGGAATCCGTTGAAAAAACTTGACATGGACCAGGGCATTGTTCATGATCGAATGTAACGGGAAAGAGGCGGGAGGCAAGGCTCCGCATTGTCCCGAGGAGCATGACAGCATCGACATCGGCACCCGGACCGGACATGCGGGGCGCGTATTCCCCCTGGCTCCTGCCGCGCGCCACGTCCCGTTGCCGCCACTGACTGGAAACATGCCGTGATTTCTCCCCGCGACGTCTTCATCCTCAGCGTGCGCCAGGTCTTCCGGCAGAAACGGCGCAATTTCGGCGTGGTCCTGGCCATCGCCCTGGGTATCGCCGGGCTCATCGCCATCCTGTCCATGGGCGACGAGGTCAAGAAAAACCTGAACCGCGACCTGGATCTCCTGGGCGGCGTGACCCTCATCAAGGTCAGCCTGGAGGAGGAACAGCAGCCCGGGGCCAGGCCTGAGGCCTTCAGCGACGCCACCATGCAGGAGATCGCGGCCCTGCCCGGAGTGGCCGTGCTGAGCGCCACGGCCAAGGAAATCCAGTGGCTGACCATCCTCCACGACCAGAACAACATCCAGCTTCCCGTGCACGCCGTGGATGCGAACTACTGGAGCGCCAACAACCTGGACTCCGTGGCGGGGACCCTGTTCTCGGAGCAGGAGGTGCAGGACCGCGAGCGGGTCTGCGTCCTGGGCTCGACCCTGGCTGAATCCCTGGGCGGCGAGAATTCCGTGGTCGGCACCTACCTGCCCATCGGCTCGGACCCCTACCTGGTCACGGGTGTGGTGGACGGACTCCAGATCGGAGACCGCAAGCGCTATTCCTTCGTGCCCCTGACCACGGCCATGGACCGCAACCCGGACAACAAGATCCGGATCAACCGCCTGTTTGTGCGCTGCAAGACCTGGGACGATGTGCCCGTGGTGGCCAAGGCCATCCCGGGGTGCGTGGCCCAGCACCAGTCCGCCCGCTTCCTCAAGGTGGAGGTGGCCTGGGACCAGCTCAAGCGCATCATCACCATCGTCTGGTGGGTGGAGCTGTTCATCTACCTCTCCATAGGCGCGACCCTGGTGCTCGGCGGCTTCGGCATCTGGAACGGCATGATGAGCTCGGTCACGGCCCGCACCCGCGAGATCGGCCTGAAAAAGGCCATGGGCGCGGAAGAGGCCGACATCATGTTGCAGATCCTCTGCGAATCCGTGGTCTTGAGTTTCTGGGCCGCGATCCTGGGCGTGAGCTTGGGCCTCCTGGCCGTGGCCGCCACCAGCCACTACCTGGGCAGCGTTCCGCCGCACCCGGTCATCCTGCGCTACTCCCTGATCAGCCTGGTCTTCTCCTGCCTGCTGGGCATGGTGGCCGGTCTGTATCCCTCCCTGCGCGCGGCCCGCATGGACGCAGTAACCGCCATACGCTACGAGTGAGCCATGGAACCGATCATCGTCCTCAAGGATCTGCGCAAGATATACAACGCCCCCTCCGGGCAGATCCCGGTGCTCAACGGCATCAACCTGAGCATCCAGCCCGGCGAGATGGTGGCCATCATGGGGCCCTCTGGCTGCGGCAAATCCACCATGCTCTACATCCTGGGGCTGCTCCAGCAGGCCACCTCGGGCCGCTTCCTGCTGGCCGGAACCGACATCCTCAAGCTCTCGCCCAAGGCCCACGCGGCCCTGCGCCGGGACTCCATCGGCTTCGTGCTCCAGTCCTGCAACCTGTTCGAAAACACCACGGTCTATGAGAACCTCGAATTTCCCCTGATCTACTCCCGCGTCCCCCGCTCCAGGCGCCGGGCCCGCATCGAGGAGGCCCTGGACATGGTCAACCTAGCCCAGCGCGTGCATCAGCCTTCGAACATGCTCTCGGGCGGCGAGCAGCAGCGCGTGGCCATTGCCCGGGCCCTCATCAACCGGCCCAAGATCCTCCTGGCCGACGAGCCCACCGGCCAGTTGGACGGGCAGACCAGCAAGCATGTCATGGCCTCGTTCAAGTCCCTGATCCGCGACCACAACACGGCCATGGTGCTCGTGACCCACGATCCCGAGGTGGCGGGCCAGTGCGACCGCTTCTTCGTTCTCGTGAACGGAGTCTTGAAAACGAGGCCTGCGCCCGCCGAGCAACACCTTGACACAAAAGGGGAGAATAGGCTGTAGTCCCTGAAATCATTTCAACCGTTGGGACAGGATCGACACGGAACATGCCAGCACCAGCCTGGGGCCTCACGACCGGAGGGAGAGAATCGCTCAGGGCGCTCCTTTTCTCTGTCGGCTCGGTTCTTTGCGTCCTTCTCCTAGGCGCTTCCTGCGCCTCGAAGGACCCGGTCCCGCCGGAGCATGCCGCCGTCACCGCCCGGTATGAGAACCGCCCAGCCCCCGCGGCCGAGGCAAAAACGCAGCCGGCGCCCATCTCGCTGGCCGTCCCTGCAGCGCCCAAGACCACCACAACCCAAGACGACGCCCCGGCGCAGCCCCCGGCGAACCTGAGCCTTCAAGCTCCGGCCCAGGCCGACGGCGCGCTCTCCGCCTCCAATCTGCGCCTGCGCGACATCCCTCCCGCCAAAACGCCGGGTTCGCTCCCCCTGGGCACGCTGTTCCGGCCGGTTCCCTCCGGCGAGGTGCCTAACGCCCCGGCCGGGGACCCGAGCGCCGCGCGGAGGGCCCAGGCCCCGGGGGCCATGCCCCCCGCCGCTTCCGGCGACACTCCCGTGCCGCCGCCTGACCCGGCCAGCGGCGCGCCCCTGACGCTTTCGGACTGCGTACGCCTGGCCGTGGAGCACTCCCCCTATCTCAAGGGGCCGGCGCTGGAGGTGGAAATCCGCAAGCTGGACGAGAAGGACGCCTGGTACAAGCTGTTTCCCAGTCTGAACTTCATCGTGGCCAATGACCGCTTCATCGCCGGCGAGGAAACCCGCATCCGGAAAATCGGCGACACCTACAACAATCTGGGGTTGTCCAGCGGCACCTACAATCCCATTGCGGCCTGGGTGCAGCATGATGCGCAAAAGAACGTAACCAAGCTGGCCAAGATGGGACAGATCCTGGCCCTCCAGGAACTCATCCTGCAAATGGCCAACGCCTTCGTGGCCCTGGACAACCTGGACCGCCAGATCGCCGCGCGCAAGGAGCTCATCGACCTGGCCGACAAAGGGCTGATGTACGCCACCCGGCTCGAAAACGTGCAGACCACCGGGATCGACGTGCGCATCGCCCAGCAGCGTCTCGCGTTGACCCACGCCGAGTACGAGTTTCTCCTGGCTTCCCGGCTCCAGGTGGTCATGGGGCTCAAGGACATCATCGGTCTGCCTGCCTACAACCAGGTCAACCTGGACGTCGAACAGTTCAAGAACGTGGTGCTGCCGCTCTACAAGGTGGAGAACTACGATCTGAACTACGCCCAGGCCAACAACATCAAGATGCAGATGCAAAAGCTGCGCACCGAACTGGCCAAGCTCGACGTGAAGGCCCAATGGGTCCGGTTCATGCCCACCCTGTCCTTCATCCTGCGCAAGCCGGATCAAGTGAACGCGAACACCAGCGCCAACTTGGACAACTACTACCTGACGACCACCCTCAACTTCCCGCTCTGGCAATGGGGCGAGTCCGTACGCGCCGTGGACAAGGCCGAACTGCGCCAGGAGGAAACAGACGCTGGCAACGAGATCGAACGGTTGAAATTCCATTCCAGTTGGACCATGCAGAAATTGCAGGTGCAGCAGCAGGCCCGGCTCCTTGAATTGGCCGAGGCCGAGGTGATCCTGGCCGACCTCAACCGTCAGAAGGGGGAGAGCGAATACGGCAGCGGCAGGATCACGGGCCGCCAGTTCCTGGACCTGAAGACCAACGTGATCCTGGCGCGGATCAAGGCCAACGACCAGCTCAAGAACTACCAGACCGCCCTGCTCCAGATGGTCAGCGATACCGGGGATCTCATGAAACGTTTTGTAAACATCGAGGACGTGGGACATGAATAGGCCACTTGCGGCCCTGCTCGTTTGCATGGCCCTGGCCCTGGCCTGGCCAGCGTCCGCCCAGAGCCCCGAGGTTTCCGGGGTGGTCCGGCCCCCGAATCCGCGGCGCCAGTTCGTGTTCTCGGGCAAAATCTACAACGCCACGGCCGTGCCCGTGGCCACTCCCTATGCCGGTACTGTGGCCAAGCGCCTGCACGGAGTGGGCGACGTGGTGGCCAAGGACGAACCCCTGGCCGAAATCAAGCTGGAAACCCAGCAAATCCTGGACCTTAAGCGACGACTGGACATCAGCGCCGCTGTGCGCAAAAGCGAACTGGAAATCGCCAAGCTCCGGTTCGACCTGAAGGACCTGCGTCTGCGGCGCGACACACTGGAAGGTCTCGTGCGCGACGGCATGGCCACGGAACGGGACCTCCAGATCACCAGGGACCAGATCGAGCTTGCGGAGAAATCGCTGGCCGCCGCGCAGAACTCGCTGACCCAGATCCGCATGGACCAGGCCGAACAGACAAAGGCGCTAAGCGAGGAATTCGGCAAGCCGGTGAGCGCGGCCAACGTGCCAGCCACCATCCTGGTGCGTTCGCCCATGGCGGGCACGGTGCTCAAGGCCGCCCCCAACTTGGAGGAAGGGCTCTTCGTGCAGCCGGGCGAACTCTTCACGGTGGGCAGCATGAACCCCATGCTCATCCGGGCCCAGGCCTTTGAAAGCGACGTGGCCCGGCTCAAAGTCGGGGACGAGGCCGAGGTGACGGTGGAATCCCTGGGCGACAAGCGCATGACGGCCCGCCTGGACAGCATCTCGCTGACGCCCACCAGCTCGCAGTTCGAGGCCCCCTCGTATTACCTCCTGGAATTCAACGTGGACAACAGCGACAATTCCCTGCGCGAGGGCTACAAGGTGCGCATCACGTTCCATTGGGCACCACACCAAAGAATGGATCAATAACCATGTCGAAAAAAAATACCATAACATAGCTTATTCCTGTGTTGTTGATGACACCTCACTCTTTCGGTGGCAGTGTTACATCTTCATTAATTCTCTGCTGCATATTTCTGAAGTTCAACCACAGGACATTTTTGTTCATGTCATTGGTGAGAATGCTGAAATTAAAGAAGGCTCTGGACTAGCTGAGAGGGTTCTCTCGGATGATTTTGAGGATGATAGCATAGAGCTTGTCTCCCCGGTAGTTGAACCTGAACTCGCACTCCTTGAGGTGAAGGTAGAAGGTTTCTCCAGGGACGCCATGGAACTTCATCAGCCGTCTTTTCGCAAAGGACCAGAAGGACTCGATGTCGTTGATGTGGCAGCGGCCACGGGCGAATTCGTTTTGCCCGTGCTGGACCCGGTAGTGCTTCTTGTAGCCGAGATCGACAAGGCCGTTGTAGCCCCGCCACCCATCGGAATGAATGATGCTGTCCTGGTCGACTCTGCCCCTGATAATAGACTGCAGCGTGGCTTTCGCGCAATCCGGCACGATCTCGGTGTAAACCTTCCCCTTTCGTTTGAAGATTCCGAACACTGGCGTTTTGCCGAAAGCCCCGCGTCCACGTTTGCCCTTGATTCGTTTGCCGCCGAAGTAGGATTCGTCGACTTCGATTTCGCCGGAGAAGGGCGACTCCCGCTCACAAAGCTCGGCAATTCGCTGTCTGATGAGAAGGTAATAGCGGTTGACCGTATTGCGGTTGAGGCCAGTGAGCGCGGAGGCCTGACGGGCGTCTAGGTCCAGGGCGAAACATCGTACGAGATGCCTGAATTTGGCCTCTGAAATTCTTGAACGGAGAACGTACTTGTTTTTCATTGTCTGGCCTTGCCTTCGAACACATCACAGTGTCGTCAGCTAGTCCAGAGCCTTAAAGAATATATCCAGATGAGGCGGACCCGGCTTTCTTGGACACGGAATTGTAAGAAACTCTGTGGCCAAGGAGAACGGGAGCATGGCGAAGGACAGGCGGAGGGACGCGGAGTTGGGGGCTACGGGAACGGAGGGAGGCCGTAGGCCAACTGTAGTTCCCGCAGCCGACGCGGCGGCTGGCGGGCCTCTTGCGCCGGGACAGCGTTGGACCGTGGCCAGGAAACGGGAAGCGGCGCTTCGGGTGCTCCGGGGGAGCCCCTTGCCCTGCTCTCGCGGGAGCTGGGCATGGAAATCTACCGACTTGAGGAGTGGCGGGATGCGGCCCTGGCCGACATTGATGAGGCCCTCAAGTGCCGTAATGGCGATCCCCTCAAGGCGGAATACGATGTAGTCATGAAGCGGGTAGGCGAGCTGACCTTGGAAAACGAGCTGCTCTGGGAGCAGGTGAGGCGACCAGGCCCTTTAGCCGGGAGGGGGTCGAAGAAATGAGCTGCGCGACCTCCGCAAGTGCCAGCAGGCCCTACGGCGTCCAGCGGGTCTGCCGGGCGTGGGAGCAGCCCCGTTCGTCGTTTTACGCAGCTCGCCAGCCCGTCCGGCCAGGGGTGGCCTGCGCCCCGCCCGGGAAGCGAGGTCCCAAGACTGTCCTGTCCGACCTGGCGCGGCTTGGGCTGATCAAGGCCGATCTCGACTCCTCCCCCTTCCAGGGCGAGGGCCATCGCAAGGTCTGGGCCAGGCTGCGGGTCCGGGATGGCGTCCGCGCCGGCCGCAAGCGGGTGCTGCGGATCATGCGCGAGAACCATCTGCTTTCCCCCTTTCGAGGCCGGCGCGGCAGCGCCATTCTTCATGAGGGCCAGATTGTGACCCAGGCCCCGGACCTCATGTGGGGCACGGACGGCGCCAGGGTCTTCACCGTGGGCGAGGGCTGGGTCTGGATCTTCGTGGCAGTGGAGCACTGGAACGCGGAATGCGTGGGCTGGCATGTCTGCAAGTACGGGACGCGCTACGCGGCCCTGGAGCCCATCTGCCAGGGCCTCATGGCGGCTGCCGGGGCGGTGGATCCTGACGCCGGCCGGGGCCTGTCCCTGCGCATGGACCACGGAACCCAGTACCTCTCGAACCATTTCCTGAACCAGCTGCGCTACTGGGGCATCTGCCCAAGCTTCGCCTTCATCGAGCAGCCCCAGACCAACGGCGTGGCCGAGCGCTTCAACCGGACGCTCAAGGAGCAGGCGATCCACGGCCGGGTCTTCCACACCCTGGAGGACGTCCGCGTGGCCGTGGCGGATTTCGTTGAACTCTACAATGACCAGTGGCTCGTGGAGAAGAACGGCTCCAGAAGCCCCCGCCAGGCCCGCCGGGATTGGCAGAATGGCGGGGATGTGCTACAGGCGGCTTAGTGCAAACCTGTGTCCAGAAAACCGGGTGCGGTACATGAACCGATACCTGGAACTCATCCTCTACCGCGCCTACGCCGACCTCAAGGCCGAGGCCGCCCGAGGCTATCTGGGCGTGCTCTGGTGGATCATCGAGCCGTTGCTCTACCTCGGCATGTTCTCCGTCTACTTCATCTACGTCCGGCAGCAGCACGACGGCAGGCTCATCCCGTTCCTGCTCATCGGCCTGGTGGCCTGGAAGTGGTTCGCCAGCTCGATCCCCCACTGCGCCCGGTCCATCGCCAGCGGGGTCAGCCTGATGCAGCAGGTGTACCTGCCCAAATACGTCTTCCCCTGCGTGGCCGCGGCCACCAACTTGGCCAAGTTCCTGATGGTCTTCATTCTGCTGCTGGCCGCGCTGCCGTTCTTCGGAGCGCCCCCCACGGCCGCCTGGCTGACCCTGCCCCTGCTGGTGGCCGCGCAGTTCTTCCTGATCCTGTCCTCGGCCGGACTTCTGGCGGCGGTGTTCCCCTTCCTGCCCGACTTGAACTACATCATCAACAATCTGCTCATGCTCCTCTTCTTCCTCTCCGGCGTGCTCTTCGATCTGAACAAGATGCCGGAGAGCTTCCGGCCGTACCTTTCCCTGAACCCCCTGGCCGTGCTCATCGCCGACTACCGCACGGTACTCCTCGACGGGGAGATGCCCGGCTGGTGGGGCCTGGCGGGCGTCCTCATCCTGTCCGGCCTGCTTTGGGCGGCGGCGCTCCGGATCATGCACCGTTTCGACCGGATCTATCCCAAGGTGCTGGTGCGATGAACGAGCCGAAGCGGACCGCCATGACCCTGCGCAACGTCGGCCTCATCTACCGCCGACGCGCGAAGATCAAGGACAACGCCTTCTGGGCCCTGAAGGACATCTCCTTCGACCTCCTGCATGGCGAGACCCTCGGGATCATCGGCCGCAACGGCGTGGGCAAGAGCACCCTTCTGCGGATCATGGCCGGAATCATCGCCCCGGACGAAGGCGAAGTGGTCAATCTCGCCGGCCAAGCTTCGCTCTTCTCCCTCCAGGTCGGCTTCGTCCCCCACCTCACCGGGCGCGAGAACGCCATGCTCAGCGCCATGTTCCTGGGCATGAGCCGCCGCGAGGCCAAAGCCAAGCTTCCGGCCATCATCGACTACTCGGGCATCGGGGATTTCATCGACGAGCCGGCGGGCAACTATTCCTCGGGCATGCGGGCGCGGCTGGGCTTCGCCGTGGCCTTCCACGCCGACCCGGCGATCCTGCTCATCGACGAGGTGCTCGGCGTGGGCGACGCCGAATTCAAGCAGCAGTCGGTGGCGGCCATGAAGGAGCGCATCCGCTCCGACCGCACGGTGGTCATCGTCTCACATCAAGCGGAGATGCTCGCGGAACTCTGCCAGCGGGTTCTCTGGATCGACAGGGGACGCCCCAAGGCCTTGGGCGACGCGCAGGACGTCATCGACGCCTATCTGCGGGCCACAGCTCCCAAGCCCGCCGCCTGAGCGCGCGTCTCCGACGGGCCCGCCGACAACTGGTCCGACGCCGTTTTCGACCCGGGGCCGCTCAGGTCATCTCTTGGAACACGCAACAGTCGTTTTCGTAGCGTTCCTTTTCAAGACCGGCGAAGTCCTCCCGAGGCGGATCGAAGAAGA
>Ga0067045_1002481_pt1 | contig 103059 bp, 95 predicted proteins | sample TerdegcTABiofilm_FD_59184 | JGI IMG/M metagenome (GOLD analysis project Ga0067045, IMG submission 59184) | Combined Assembly of (Gp0054472, Gp0054536) Wastewater bioreactor microbial communities from Singapore -Terephthalate degrading...
ATCTGCACCGGCAGCCGACCACCATCCGCCTCTCCCAGCCGCCGCTCAAGGTCCGGACTAATCAGCCCGAAACCTGCGCCGATGAGAAGCGCCAGGAGCACCAGGACCACTCTCTTCATAATGCCTCCTTTTGAGTCTAAAACTTACCAGCCAGCGGCACAACACCCGCTACTTAGTTTTAATTATAAATATAATCCCATTTCGGTCAATATATAGCAATTCCCCCGCCTCACCTCAATCACCAACCGACGCATCAACAATCAATTGTAAGCGGTATCAGGTAAACTGAAATAGCAAGCCATGTGCAATTAAGGCGCGGGGGATAAAAAAACACCACCCACCTCTTCTTTAACTTGTATACTTTAAAGTATACAGATGCAAAATGACTTCTTTCGTGTAACCTTTTATTATTCATTGTGTTAGCAAATCGCCCCCCATTTTCCATACCCAACCCCGGGATAGTCTCGGGGATGGTAATGGATATTGCCCATTTCCGGCTTTCTTGTCCTGGTTGCGCGGTTATCTTTAATTCCCAGCCCGACATTCAACCATCAAACACGAACCATCGGCTATTAATCGCCCTGAAGCATTTAATCTGTCCGATGACAAATGAGTGGCTGGGGCATCAAATCGCAGTTGCCGTTTTGAACCTGCTAACTTCCCACCATTAGCGGTTGATAGAATCTAAATAGCAGGCATTGGCATTACCTCTTGACTGTACATAAAACTGCGGGCACACTTTTAGTATGAAAAGTCGCTTTCCTTATCTTCAGGTGTTTATCACCGTTCCGAACCGGACAACCGCGCAAAAAATCACCCGTACATTACTTGAAAAAAAAGTCGCCGCCTGTGTTCAGATTACCGGACCGATTATCAGCCGCTACTGGTGGCAGGGAAAAATTGCGCTCTCCCGCGAGTACCTCTGCATTGCGAAGACCGACAAATCATCCTACCCCGCGCTGGAAAAAACGGTTAAAGCCCTTCACCCCTACGAAGTTCCCGAAATCATCAGCCTGCCCATTGCCACCGGTTACGGGAAATATCTTGACTGGCTCAAAAGCACGCTGCACCGACCAGACCGTCATTGCAAGTAATATGCCCTTAACCGCCCTGCTCGCTCAGCTCCAGCACCCGGATCCGGAAATCCGCCGCCATGCGATTGACCAGTTGCGCACCATTGACCCGGAAACCGCGGCCGGCGCTCTCGTATTCCTTCTTGACGACCCGGAACCAGCCATCCGCACCAAAACCATCGCCGTACTCAATAAGATGGGAAAAGCAGCAGCCGAACCGGTTGTTCGCTATCTCAACAGCAGGCAGGGACCTCTTGCAATTGAGATTGTTGAACTGCTGGGCAATCTGAACCATCCGGGCGCAATTGACATTTTGCTCCGCCATTTAAATGAACCAGACCCGGCACTGCGTAAAGCACTTGCCCAAGCGTTGAAAAAAATCAACACCGACCAAGCGGTCTTCGGTTTACTCGAACTGCTCCGCGACCTCAACCCGGAAGTTCAAATTACCGCTGCCAACGCCCTGGGCGAAATCGGCGCTCAAGAAGCGGTCAACCCGCTCATCGATGAACTGGCTGACAGCCATCCTGAAGTCCGCCTCGCCGCCGCCCAGGCACTGGGTAAAATTGGCGACCGTGCTGCCGCGACCGCCCTGGCACGGCTTGCTGCCGAAGACCCGGCACCCGAGGTGCGCAACGCCGCGACCCGGGCGCTGCAAGAACTTTCCGACCGCTCGGTTAAAAATATCCTTCACTCCCTGTCACCCGACGACCCCGGTGTCGTAAACCAGGTTTTAAATCGGCTGGTCGAAATGGGCGATGCCGCGATTCCGCCCCTTACCGAACTACTCAACCACGACAACCAGTTTATCAGGGCAATCGCCGCCGAAGCCCTGGGAACGCTCGGCAAACCAGTAACAATTGACCTGCTCGCCCGGCTGTTACTTGACCCGGATGCCAATGTGCGCATTGTTGCCGCCCGAGCACTGGGTAAAATCCGCCATATCCGTTCTGCGGAAAAACTGAGCCACGCCCTTGAAGACGCCGACCCGAAGGTCGCCGGACTTGCGGCAAACGGACTGGAACTACTCGGTGAACTCGCCGTGGAGCCGGTATTTGCCCTCTTGACCCATCCTTCGGCTGAAGTCCGCGCCCGGGCGATAGATGTCCTGGGCCGGTTGCGCTATCAGGGCGCCTGTGAACGGCTCTGCGCCGGCTTGACCGACAATAATGTCTGGGTGCGTATCGTCTCGGCTCAGGCACTGGGCGAAATTGGTGAACCGTCAGTTGCACCGGTACTGGTTGCGGCTCTGGACGACATTAATCATATCGTCCGGGCAATGGCTGCCCAGGCACTGGGTAAACTGCGTGACTACCGGGCGAGCATCAAACTCATCGAGATGACAAACGACCCCAGCGATTTGGTGCGTAGTAACACTTTGCGTGCCCTGGGAAAGATTGGCAACCCGGCTGCCATCCCCTTACTGATCAAAGCCCTTGACGACCCCGAACCAGAAATACGCATTGCAGCGATTGAGGCACTTGCAGACCTGCGGGTAACCGATGTAATTGAAAAACTGCGCCGGATTGCCCGACCCTGGCCTCTCAGTGTCGAACCCCGAGAAGTAAAAGAGGTGGCGCGCTGGGCAATTGAAACCCTTTCCCGGATAACACCAAAGGATTAGCCCCTGCTCTGCTGCACGGCCGCAACAACCTGTTTACCCTTCAAACAACGCCTGAACATACTCTTCCGGCACAAAGGGCACAAGGTCTTCCACCCCTTCACCAACACCGACAAACCTCACTGGTAATCCCAGCTCCAGCACCACCGGAATCAAAACCCCGCCTTTTGCGGTGCCGTCCAGTTTTGCCATAATTATCCCCGTAAGCCCGAGCTCTTGATGAAAAGCCATTGCCTGCCTGATGCCATTCTGGCCCACCGTCGCGTCAAGCACCAGCCAGATTTCTTCCGGGGCATCGGGTTTAACTTTAGCACAAACCCTTTTTATCTTCACCGCCTCCGCCATCAAATCTTTTCGCGTGTGCAAACGACCCGCGGTGTCAATCAGCACGACATCCCGCTTCTCCCGCACCGCCTTTTGCAGAGCGTCAAAAGCCACCGCTGCCGCATCCTGCCCCTTCTGAGAAAACACCAGTTCCACATCCGAACGGTTTGCCCAGATCCGCACCTGCTCCGCTGCCGCATCGCGAAAGGTATCCGCCGCCGCAACCAAAACCTTCTTACCCTCACGGGCAAATCGGTAACACAACTTACCGATGGTCGTGGTCTTGCCCGAACCGTTCACGCCCACCACCATTATGACCAGTGGTGGCTCAACAGCCTTCAAAGGCACTTTGGATGCCGCCGAAAAAATCTTGACAATCTCCTTTTTCAGCGCTTCGGTCGGGTCAGCGCCACTGCGCCGCACCGCCTCAACCAGTTGCGCCGTCGCCCGCACCCCGACATCCGCCGCCAATAACAACTCTTCCAGCTCCTCGGTGTTAACCGATTTTACCAACTGGCGCAAAAACGCCCTTGTCTTTGCCAGCCCCTGCCAGATACCCATTCAGTTCTGCGCCCTCTGTTCGGGCGCCTTATTATCCTTTGCCCGATATTCAGCGAGACTCACCGCAACAACTTTAGACACACCCGGCACTTCCGCGGTCACACCGAGCAGCACATCAGCCCGTTCCACCGTGGCACGGTTGTGGGTTATCACAATCACCTGAGTTCGCTCCGAGAGCCGTTTCAGGTAATCGGCAAATCGCGCAACATTGACATCGTCCAGCGGTGCATCAACCTCGTCAAGAAAACAGAACGGCGCCGGCTTCACCTGATAAAAGGCAAAGAGCAACGAGACCGCGAGCAGTGCTTTCTCTCCGTCGGAAAGTTGTTCCAGCCGTTTCGGGTTCTTGCCCCGGGGCTTGGCGATTATCGCCACCTCCGACTCCAGCGGATTGGTGTCATTGACGAGAATCAGGTCCGCTTCCCCCTCCAGAAACAGCTCCTTAAAAATCTTCTGGAACTCAGTCCGTACCTCCTGGTAAGTTGCGATGAACTGCTCGCGGGCATGGCGGTCAATCTCAAGCAGAGCCTGCTGCAGATTTTCCCGTGCCTGCATCACATCGTTGCGCTGAAACAAAAGCCGCTCCAGGTCCTTTCGTTCCTCTTCATACTCGGTGAGCGCCAGCGGATTGACCTGTCCCAGCGCCTCAATTCGGTGCCGGACCTTCTGCAGCCTTTCTTCAAATCCCTCAACCGCTTCGGGCACAAATGTGGTAATGTCCGTCTGATAACTGGTCTGCGCCTCTTCAACCACCGTTTTAATCTTCGACTCCAACTCGGCAATCCGCAGCCGCCGCTCAAAAAGCACCCGTTGGTTCTGCTCCTGATGCTGGCGCAACTCGGCGATATTTTTCTCCAGCGCCTCCTCAGCCCGGGCAATCTCCTGGGTGCTGAAACTTTCCAGTTCCTGTTCCAGCGCCTGCAGTTCCCGCCGCAGCCTTTCTATCGTCTCCTGCCGCTCTTGCTCTTTTACCGCGGCACTTTTCCTCTTCGCTTCGGCGCCTTCAATTATCTGCCGCGCCTCGTTAATCTGGTGCCGCTTCATCTCAATCTCCTGACGGATGTGTCCGCTTTCCACTTCAAGACGCTCGATATGGCGTTGTTCTTCACCGACCGCCGCAAGAAGTTGTGACGCCTGCTCCAGTCCTTTTTTCACCACCGCCGTTCCCTCCCCGACAGCCTTTTCCAGCCGTTCCAGTTCACCTTTCGCCGAACTTATTGTTTGAGAAACATTAGCCAACCGCTCGTTGATTTCTTGCATCTTTTCCGCAAGACGCTGCTGAATCCCTTCCAATCTCGCCGCCTCTTTTCTTAATCGCTCCCTATCCCTTTGTAACTCCGCCTGCAGTGTCTGGTTCATTCCCAATTTTGACTCCGCCCGTATTTGTTCCTTTTCCAAAACAACCGATTGGCTTTCTACCTCTTCCCGTTCCCTCAACAGTTGGGTTTTTCTTTGCTCCTCTGCGGTCTCCGCGGCGTTGAGCCGTTCCATCTCCTCTCTTATCTCGGTAAGACGCCGTTCCTTCTCCGCAATTTCCCGACCGAGTCCTAGCCGGCTTGCGACCGAGCCCACAAACACCAGTCTGCCATCACCAAACCAGGCAACACCATCTTGGGTTACAAAAAACCTGTGAGGAAACTTCGCTCGCAACTCTTCCAGTGCCTGCCGGTCCTTCACCACGACAAAACTTCGCGCTATCCGGGAAAGCAGTTGTGGCGCCCCGGGTTTAATCTGGACAAAATCGGCCAGCATCCCCAGCACCCGCTCATCTTTAATTAACCCCTCCGACTTATCATCTAACTCCGTTGCCTGCTGGTCAACGAGAAACCCGATGCGCAACTTTACCGCATTCGCTTCCAGTGTCGCCAGGTGCCGGGCGCCAACATCGGCACAAAAGATAAAATCGAGCAAAGGAAAGAACGCCGCTTCACAAGTCCGCTCCCAGCCCGGCATCGGTTCAAGAAATTTCCCTACCTCAGCGGTTTCTTCCGCACCGAAAACACCCTTCGCAACACCGGTCTCTTCCCGGGCAAACCGTGCGGCAAGTGCCGCAAGCTCTTGCTCCAGCCGCCCTTTCTCATCCTGCAGCACCATTCTTGTCTTCTTCTTTTCCTCCAGCCGGTCGTTGACCGCTTTTAGCTCGGCGCTGAGCGCTGCCACCCGGTTCTGCAAACTCCGCTTTGCCTCTCGCGCCTGCGCCACCTCGGTGTTCAATTCCGTTAACTCCTTCTCAACCTGCCCGATGCGCTCGTCCAGTAGCGTTAGTTCCTGTTTCACCCGCTCTTGCGCACCAGTCGTGTTTTCCAGTTCGGCTTCGGCTTTTGCTCGGTCATTGCGGAGTTTCTGCTCCTCCTCAAGGAGTGCTTGCAACCGCGCCCGGGCATTTCTCTCCTCCTCTTGCAACCGATACAACTGCTCCTCCTGGGCGCGGGTTTGCAATCGTACCCTCTCCAGTTCCGCCCGTATTTCATCGAGCCGGCGATTTCGCTCCTCTAATTGCTGAACGGTCCGGGCAAAAAGTTGCTCAAGGCGCGCCCCATCCTCTTCAAGCTGTGTCTGGGTTAATCTTGCCTCTGCGGCGCGCTGATTGAGGAAAGTCAGCTCCTGCTGCTCCATCGCCGCCTCTTTTTCAATTTCGGCAATCATCTCCCGCTGCCGCTGTACCGCACCAAGTGCCCTTTCCCGGTCGCCTTCAACATCGAGCAACCGGGAATGGAGTCCGCGCAACTCCTCCTCCAGCCTTTTAATCTCTGCCAGCCGTTCCGCCTCGGACTGCTCTAACGCCGCCACTTGCGACCTTACTTGTTCCAGTTCATCGGTGAGCCGCTCATAATTTCTTTTGAGTTCAATTAACCGTAGCCCTTTTTCCTCCTCCTTCAGCCTTTGAAATGCGCGTAATTTTCCCGCCTGCCGCTGCAGGCTGCGCACAATCCGCTCCCTTTCCGCAATGATATCCTCGAGTCGGGTCAAATCTGCTTGCGTCAACTCCAGTTTGCGCTGACACTCCTCCTTGGCATCCCGGAACTTTGCCAGCGATGCCGCCTCCTCAAACATCTTCCGGATATTACCGGCGATTATCTCCCTCATCTGGCGTAGGTCAAATATCGAATACGCCTTGGTACCAATACCCTGGGAAAGAAACAGGTCCTGAATATCACGCAACCGGCAGGGTTGGCGATTCAGATAGTACTCGCTTTCCCCGGAACGGAAAAAACGCCGCCGGATTTCCACCTCGGCAAGACCCTCACCCTGCCACCAGGTGCTGCCCAACTCCGGCCGGTCTTCAGTGGAAAGCAAGAGTTTAACCTCGGCGTAGTTCACCGCCGGTGCGGTTGCCGTTCCGGCAAAAATCAAATCCTCGGTTTTCCCGCAGCGCAAAACTGAAAACGACTGCTCGCCCAGCACCCAGCGCAGCGCATCAAGGATGTTGGATTTTCCGCAGCCGTTAGGTCCGACAATACAATTTAAGCCCGGCGCAAACCGGACAGTTGTTTTCTCCTGAAACGACTTGAAGCCAAAAATCTGCAGTTCTTTTATGTACACTTAACTGTAAAATATATTCTACCTTATTAATTAGTCAACATAAAAACCGGGAGCCCACAGGGACTCCCGGTTAGACCGAGCCGAAAGGAGGCGTTTAGCGCTGCGGACAGCAGGGCATCGGCATCACGCCCGGCCCATCCATCTCTTCAGTAAAATGTCGGAAATGTGCGCCGCGCCGCTTCATAACACCCATACCGCGCATCCTGCCTTGCCCCATACCAGGTCGGAACGCCTTACGCTGTTCCGGCGTCAACAGATTGTAAATCTCAATCCGGTGGTTCACCCGTGCCAGTTCCAGTTTATTCCTCAGTTCATTAATCTCTTTTACCTTTGCCACAATCTGCTTCGCATCAAGTTTCTCCGCCCGCCAGAGCATTGCCAGTTCCAACCTTTTAATCCTCATATCGGTTTCAAGGGGCATAACCTCTTTCAAATGCTTAATCTGTAAACTCTGAATCTGCATCCGCTGGTCATCGGTAAGGTTGGGCAAATTCAGCAACCCAAATGGCGGTAGTGCCATTTCCGGGTTGGGTGGCACCATCGCTTGTTCGGCTGGTTCCTGCCTTTGCTCTGGTACTGCCGGCTGTGCGATTGCCCATCCGGTAATGACCAAAACAGCTAGTGCTGCTATCTTTGTTATTTTCATATTCTCCTCCTGTTTTATTAAAATCTTCTCGGACCTCGTCTCCATCCCGGCCGATGAAACCTTTCTCGTCGGGGCGGCGGATAAGGACCTTCCATCATTTCACAATACCGGCGCCGAACCATCTCTCGATACGGTGGGGGTAAAAGGGTTTCACTCTGCCTGCCCATTTCAAACACCTGACGGTGCATCTCCTGATGCAAAAACCCGATTCGTTCCAGTGTCCGCTGCACCTGAACCGGGTCCGGTTTTTCCGCAAACCCCAATCGTGCCAGTTCCTGTCTTGCTTTCCAGTACTCGATGCGTAGCGAATCCATTTTAAACCGGTGCTGGTCCAGAATCGGTGCTAATCCGGGCGTTAACCGTTGGGCAAAATAACGAAAATCGCTCCGCTGCCAGTGCCAGCGCCGGTAACGGTAATAAGCCAGTGTGCCGAACACCGCCAGATTCAGTGCCACCGAAACCGCAAGAACAAGATAAACCCAGCGCCCTTTCATCATCTCTCTCCTGTCAGAAACTGCTCAAACGATGGCTCGGCATTGAGTGTCGCAATTTCTTCACTGATGACACCGTTACCCGCCAAACCCCGGCCAATAACAACCCCGAGTCCCAGACCCACCGCAATCAACAACACCGCCGCAATGCGCCAGAGAACAGATATAACCGGTCGGTAAGAGTCTTCTGTTTCCCGCAACCGGGCGATGGTTTTTGCCGTCAGATAAGACGGCATCTCTGGAGCCGGCACCGATATCAGTAGCCTCTTCAGCGCTTTTAACTCTTCAAACTCCCTGCGACAGGCATCGCATCGGGCAATGTGCTGTTCAACCTGTGCCAACACCGCTAGCGGTGCCTCATTGTCGAGCACCAGAGATAACATCCTTTTAACCTTCGCACACTTCATATTCATCTTATTAGACCCCTTTCCCGGCACTTTTCCTGCGGTCATAAGATACCCTTTTTTCTTGCCGGGGTGAGAATCTGCCGCAGATTGGTTTTTGCCCGAAATAAAAGGGCATCTACCGCACGCACCGAGCGCCCCATAACCTGAGCAATCTCTTGATAACTCATCCCTTCATAAATGTTCAGGACCAGCGCGGTCCGCTGGTCGGGCGGTAACTGTGCCAGCGCCGCTTTAACCACTTCTTCCCGGCGTTTCTGTTCAAAAACCGCAATCGGCTCAGCATTGCTTGACGCCGGCAAAAGTTCGTTCAACTCCCCGGCGGGCTTCCTTCTCTTTTTCAGGTTAAATGCCAGATTCATTCCTATCCGAAAAAGCCAGGTTTTGAACTCACTTTTCCCTTTAAAACCACCCAGCGCCCGCCACGCCTTGACCCACGCTTCCTGAGTCAACTCCTCAGCATCTGCCGGGTCACTGACCATCCGGTATATAAAGGAATAGAGCGCTTGGTTGTGACGCCGGATTAGTTCGTCAAATGCGGCCAAGTCGCCGGCTTTTGCCGCTTGAACCAGTGCTTCGTTACTGTTTTTTTCCAAATATCTATATAATTAGACCCATAAATTAGCCCAATCCTGCATCCACATCCACCACCTTGAGAACCTCCTGCAAAAAACGCTCTTCGGGCAACGCACCCTCAAACTGATGATGCTGATTGAGCACAGTCTTGGGCACCGCCATCACCTCGTAGTAGTTCGCCAGAACCGGAAACTCCTGGGCGTCAATTGCGCTCGCTGTAATCTTATCGTTCGCCATTGCAAACCGATGGGCTAAAGAAACCATCATCGGACAGTAAGGGCAGGTCAGAGTGACAAACACATCAATTTTAACCGGCTGGGCAATACGGGTTAATTTCTCTTTCGTTTCCGGCTTTAGCCCGGGGTCTCTTTTCCCGACCATCTGAATCGCATTGACCAGCGAGGTGAACTCATAACCCGCAGGAACACCGTAAAACCTTATCCCGTAATCCTTCTCGCCCGCCACCACCAGCGCCGGCACCCTTTCCACCTTAAACTCCTCCACCTTCTCTTTATCAACGAGGAAGTCGTAAACTTCCAGTTTAACCTTATCCGAAAGCGCCGCGATCTCCTCTGCCAGTTGCCGGTTTTCCCGGCAGAACTGACACTCCATCTCCTGGGTAAAAACAGTCAGCCGCACCGGATTGGTCAAATTGGTCAGCAACTGCTCAAGCTGTTTCTTCACCGAATTTTGAATCAAACTCATAAATCCTCCGTTTTTATCAATTAGACCCTGAGCAGTCAGAATTCGGTGCTTAACACCACCACCCGGGCACCGCTTGTTTTGCCATCAATCTCCAATCGGAAGAAGTAGGTCCCGCTTGGCACCCGTTTATTGCGCCCGTCTTTCAAATCCCAGTTAACAGTCATCAGACCGCGTGTTCTGCCCTCCTCATGCCAATTCCGCACCATCTGACCAAGACTGTTGTACACCTTTAAATCTGCCCGCTGCCCAGCGCCCAGATGGTAATTTATCGTCAACCTACCTTTTGCCGGATTGGGCTTGACAGTTAGGTCAGGCTTAAAGACAATTGCCCGGTTTCTTATCTCAACGCCCAGCAACGGCTGGAACTCAGTCGCCTCGTATCTGACCACCGCATTCGGAATTGAGTCATCGGTCCGAACCTGAATCCAAGTGTAGTCGTTGGGCGCTGTAACCAACCGCGGCGCACCAAACTCCTGCCAGTCTTCCCACTCAATCACCCTGATGTCGTCAAACCACACCCTACCTGTGCCCGAATCCGGTCCTGCGCTCTTCAACAGGACATCAAAATATCCGCCTGCGCGCGGTGTTGGTATCTCGGCATAGAACTCCTGCCATTCATTTGTCCCGTTAACCGCCGGCAGACTGCACACCGCAACTCGCATACCGCCGCTGCGGCTATTGTAAACATTTAAGACCACGGTTGCGCCCGCGCCATTGTCTGTTTTCATCCAGCCGTAAACCCCCAGCCGGTGCGAATCCAGAGGGCACGCCATCCGCTCCTCCAGATTGGTAACAATCACACCCGTGCCCGCGCTCCGGCGGTGACATAACGACCGCGCCCCGCGGCGCGCCTGGCAATCGTAAAACTCATCCGCCTGATTTAGCAGCCAGAAAGTTGCTCCTTCATCTTCCATATTGCCCATCCACAACAAGTCCCGGCCCAGCCGCATTTGCCATGCCCCGGCCGGTGCAACAGTCATAACCATTGACAGGTCCCCGGTATCACTCAAACTGTGCGGCAAAGACCTAAAACCATTGGAATCGGGCAGCAGTTCCAGTGCAACCTTGTACTGTTGCCGGCGCCGGTTCAGATTGGCACTGTCCAGCACCACCTCGGCAATCACACTCTCCCGGTCCACAACAAGGTAACTGCTTAACTCCCGGGAACGCTGTGCGACATAACGCAGAATTCTTGTCCCCAATTCGCCTCTTGCCCGATGCGGAATATAATCATCGATGTAAACCGGCACGAGCCAGTAACGGTAAAAACCCCTTTCATCCAGCAGCCCATTGAGAATCACCGATGGATAGGTTTCGGGATACTCCTGGTCAAACGCAAAATTGCCCAGCGAATGGGCGATCAACTTTCCCTGATAGACCTCAAAACCCTGCAGAATATGGGGGTGGTGACAGACAACCAGTGCTGCGCCCTGGTCAACAATTCGGTGGCGCAACGCAATCTGGCTTGCGGTCGGCTGAACCCAATCTGTTGTAAACCACCCTTCATCTATCGGCTCGGGCTGGTACTCCTCACCCGAATGCAGTTCCAGCACCAGAAAGTCGGCAACTGCTTTTGCCCGCCGCATCGCCTGGAATACCCGAAATGTGTCAAGGTTGGCAAACCCCGGTTTGTTCTCCCCGGCATCAAGATAAGGCTGATAGTTGTCGTATTGCCCGGTGCGGTCACTGTAAGCAAGGAACCCGAGCGCCACCCCGCACTTCACAAGAAAAACAGGTTGATACGCCTCATAGGCGGACCCACCTGCGCCCGAGTAAACTATCCCGAGTGTATCCAGCACCGCCTGAGTCTGACGCAGCCCCTCCAGCCCGTAATCAACGATGTGGTTGTTGGCAAGCGAGACCACATCGATGCCGGTAAACTTCAGTCCCTGCCCGTTAGCAGGCCGACCCCGGAAAACAATCGGCTTGGTCGGATGCGGCGTACCACGGTCGGTCAAAGGACATTCAAGATTCGCCACCGTGATGTCGGCAACATCACCCAGGTCGGGCTTTATCTTCTGGAAAATCGCTTCCACACCCAGACTGTCAATCAGCGGCTCATAGCGCCTTGCCAGCATCACATCACCGACAAAATTCAACCGCAAAGGAAAAGAGCCCGGTCCGGGCGCCAGGTTCACCCGGCACGAATCCCTGCCCAACCTGCCGCTTTCATCCATCACCTGCAGCAAAACCGTATAGGTGTGATTGTCCTTGACAACATAGGTGTGAATCGGCCAGGAATCACTGCTTGTGGCGTCGTCGCCGAACTCCCAGTGATAAAAATGTTCTCTGCTGTCCGGGTCTCGCACCCGGCTATAAAACTGTACCGTCACACGCCAGGTGCCATCCCGATTTGCCACCAACTCTTTGGTCTCAAACCACGCCTCCACCTCGGGCGCCAGCGGCTGGTCAAATGTAACATCGGAAACATCGTCAAAATACACCTTGCCCCTGGCACCGCGGTCCGCATCGTTGATAAACACCATTCCGTTCAAACTCGTCAGATGCCCGAACCGGCTGAGCCAATCCTCGCCCACGGGCAAAAGATACCGATTCCAGGACCGTTCTGGAAATGCCCCCTGATAAACGGTGTTCCAGCGCGCGGGCTCAACTCGCTCCCGACCCGCAAAAGAGTACAGCAATGTCTCTGTTTCCGACACCAGACCAAACCCCTGGACCGCACCGACACTCTCCACATAAACCCACACCTCCCAGACCGTTGATGAGTCCAGCGCCATTGGCGCAATCGGCTCAACCTTCCAGGTGTTGCCGAACAGTTTCAAGGCGTAACGGGAACTGTTATGGGTTACCGCTGAATCCAGTGCCCAGGAGTCGGGCTGGACATCTTCGCCCGGAAAGGAAACCAGAAACACATTTCCCGTCTCAAAGTCCTCAACCGTATCCGCGAAAAACGGTGCACCAACCGCGCCGAGCCCGCATATCAGCGCTGCGAAAAAAGTCACGCCGACCTCTTTGCCATCCGGACCAGGGCAGTTTGGTAAACTTCAAAATCGGCCTCACTGAACAAGACAAACCTTATCCGCCGGACAAACCTCAACTCCGGTATCTTCTTAATCACGGTCCTGAGCGCCACCGCTGCCGCCTCTTCAACTGGATAACCGAAATACCCGGTGGAAATTGATGGAAAGGCAATGGACTTAACTTGATGCCGCTCGGCGACCTCCAGGGCGTTCTCATAACATCGGGCAAGAACCTCTTCTTCCGGCTTATCAACCCCATAAACCGGACCGAGACAATGAATCACATACTTATTGGGCAGATTGTGCCCGGCAGTAATCACCGCATCACCCGGTTTAATCGGTGCCAGGGGCTTACACTCCTCATAAAGTCCCGGACCTGCTGCTCGATGAATCGCACCCGCAACACCACCGCCCGGTGCCAATCGAGCATTCGCCGCATTCACCACCGCATCAAAACCTTCCTGCTTTGTAATATCCCCCCGCACACACTCCAGTTCAACATCACCGACTTTAATTTGCATAAAAATCCCTTTTTACTTTAGACAAAAAATAGGTTAATCTATTATAAACTGTAACTCTCCCTCTTGTCAATAAACCGGGTTTTCATCCAACCGCATTTTGGTCTCTTTCTAAAATTTTTCGGTCGTCTTATCCCGAGACCAACAGGCAACTATAAACTTATCAAGTATACTTTAAAGTATACAGCCAAAAATCGGGTGAAAAGGAACAAGATATTGTAATTCAGGAAGTTAAGCAATTTTGACCGCATTTTCCCTACCCAACCCCGGGACAGTTTCGGGGATGGTATTGGATTTTACTGGATTAACGGCTTGCCCGTGAGTTTTCTAAACCATTTCGGGCGCCAAACTTGATATTAAATCTTTCCTGGTATTGATGTTGAATCGCCCTGCGGCATTGGCAATACCGGCTCAGGTTCAGCGGCAACTGTTCCTATTGACTGTAAGGTAATCTCGGTTAATATAGGTAAGGGTATGATTTCCTTTACGGTCAAAACCCACCGCCGCACCGAACTTGTTGACATCACCAGCCAGGTCCAGGAGGCGGTGGCAAAAACCAACATTTCATCCGGGGTCTGTTTTGTCTATGTGCCCCACACAACCGCCGGCATCTGCGTAAACGAAAGTTATGACCCCGATGTTGCCGAAGACATTACCCGGACGCTGTCGAAACTTGTCCCACCGGATGCCCATTATCAGCACACCGAAGGCAATGCCGATGCCCATATCAAATCGGTACTGGTCGGCACCAGTCAGGCGATTCCGGTAGAAAACGGCAAACTGCGTCTGGGCCGGTGGCAGGGGATATTTTTTTGCGAGTTTGATGGTCCGCGCATCAGGACCTGTTTTGTTCAGGTAATCAAAAGTACTATTTAAAAAGGAGGATAAATGAGTCATAAGAAACTTTTTGTTCCCGGTCCAACCGAAGTCCGGGAAGAGGTCCTTAAGGCACAGGCGAAATGGATGATTGGTCACCGTTCTAAGGAGTTTGGTGACCTGAATGCCCGCTGTATTGAAAAGACCCAGAAGATTTTGAAGACGAAGAACTATGTTTTCTGGTGGACCGCATCCGGAACCGGTCTGATGGAAGGCACCATCCGGAATGTGGTGCGGCGCAGGGTGCTGCACTGCGTCAATGGCGCATTCTCGGACCGCTGGTTTAAAATCTCCCAGGCTTGTGGCAAAGAGCCTGAGGCGCTGCGTGTCGAATGGGGCAAGGCGATAAAGCCCGAGATGGTTGACCAGGAACTTGCCAAAGGCGGTTTTGAGGCGGTCACGATTACCCAGAACGAAACCTCAACCGGGGTTCGCTCGCCGATTGAGGACATCGCCCGGATGGTACGCAGTAAGTATCCGGATGTCTTGATTCTGGTTGATGCCGTTTCCAGTTTGATGGGCGACTGGTTTGACATCGATGGCTTGGGTCTGGATGTGGTCGTCGCATCAAGCCAGAAGTGCGTCGCTTTGCCGCCCGGTCTTGCCGTTGCCATCGTCTCGTCCCGGGCGATGGAGAAGTGCCGGAACAATCCCGAGCGTGGTTACTACTTTGATTTTGAGGCGATGCTCAAGCGGTACGAAAAGGACAAGCAGACCCCGACCACGCCGGCAATTTCTCTTTTCTGGGCGCTTGATGTCCAGTTAGACGCCATCCTTGCCGAAGGGATGGAAAATCGGTATCAGCGCCATTTGCAGATGGCGCAGTTCACCCGGGAGTGGGCAAAGAAATACTTTGCCGTGTACCCGGAACCGGGCTATGAGTCGGTGACATTGACCACCGTGACCAACACCCGGGGCATCAGCGTCAAGGATTTGAACAGCGCGCTCGGCGAGCGGGGAATGCAAATCTCCAACGGTTACGGCGACCTAAAGGAGAAGACCTTCCGCATCGCCCATATGGGTGATTTGACAATGGAAGATATGGAGGCGGTGACCACGGCGATTGTCGAAATCCTGAAATTGTGAGTCTCTTTCTTTGGCTCGGCTGGGCGCTCCTTTCATTTGCCGGGCCAGGAATCGTTAAAACGCAGAGCGCCGCAACCTTTACACCGGAGCCTTATGCCTCAGCTGGTGAGATTCGTTTTGCCAATGGCACCGTTTTAAGAATTACCCAGACCGAACCAAACCACGAAAAGAACAGCACCCGCTACTGGCTAATCCACTTTTCTCAGCCCGTCCGAAAGGAGATGCTGGACCGGTTACACAGCCTCGGGCTGGAGCCGGTCTGTTACATCGCCTATCAGACGGTCGTTTGTCGAAATTCAACCACCGTTTCCGTTCCCGCCTTACTCCCCCGGCTCAAAGGATATTCTGTTGACTGGGCAGGACCATTTCTGCCCGAATACAAGATGAGCCCGGATGTCACACCATCAACCGAATTTAGCGAACTCGCCTTTGCCCTCTGGCGCCCAAAACAGAACCTGTTAAAACTGTCAAACCTGACCGCCGGTCAACTAACCGAACTTGATGAAGTCAACTGGGTTGAGCGCCGGCACCGGTTTGAACCTTTCAACCGTGATGTTCAATGGGTGGTGCAAACCGGCTGGGACTCACTGGGCCCAGTTGAACCCAATAACAACTTTCGCCGCTTCTGGAATGCCGGGCTACGTGGTCAGGGTATAATCGTCGGGCTGTTTGATTCAGGAATAAACACCGAGCACGATATGTTTCGCGACCCCTGGGTACCATTAGAAATGCCGGGCATCTATCTCAACCACCGTAAAATTGTCGCCTATAAACTGTTCCGCAACGCCGCCTTTGGTGACCCGAGTGCCGTAGTCTATCACGGCTCGGCGGTTGCAGGAACGCTTGCCGGCAACGACTCTTTGTGCGGCAATTTAAGCGACCTCGACGGTGTCGCACCCGATGCCCGCATCTACTTCCTTGATATCGCTACCGCCAGTGGCCAGTACATTTTTGATAACGATATGACCGAAATGCTGGACTCAATCCGGCTCAGTTATGGCATGCCCGAACCGGTGCGCCAGGTATCCGGCTCTTTCGGCTCAATGGACCAGACGGGTTACTATACGCTTGCCGATGCGACCCTTGATGCGGTCACCTGGCAGGACAAAAATTTTCTTGTTGTCTGGGCAGCAGGTAATGGCGCCGGCACTCAGTATCGGATTGGCCACCCCGCCTGTGCGAAAAACTGCCTCACGGTCGGCGGCTCCGGTAACGGCACAAGAAGCAATTTGATTTACTCCCTTTCTTCTGCCGGTCCAACCCGGGACTTAAGAATCAAACCCAACCTTGTCGCGCCCGCGGACAGCATCTACACCGTTTACGGTGCCGGCATCAACACCTATCGCGTCCGCGCCGGCACCAGTTTTGCCGCTCCGGCGGTCAGCGCCGCCCTGACTTTACTCCGTCAGTACCTCAAAGAGGGCTGGTATCCGTCCGGAAAACCGGACCCAAAAAGGTCTCTTGTTGCGCCCAGTGCCGCACTGATGCGCGCCCTTGCCATCTGTGCTACCGACACCGATGTCGGCGCGGGCACAATTCCGGACAACAGAACCGGCTGGGGCAGGCTCAACCTGTCCCGGATTATGCATCTACCGGACGACTCAATCGCCTTCACCTTTGTTGACGACTCAATCGGGTTAGAAACCGGGCAGTTTGATGAGTATGAAATTGTCCTCGACCGCAGGGAGCCGTTGTTCATCACCCTTGCCTGGACCGACACCGCGGCGCTGCCCGCGGCAGAAATCGCCCTGGTCAACGACCTGAACTTAGAGGCGATAAGCCCGGACGGCAACCGTTATCGGGGCAATCAACTTTACCTCAATCAATCAATGCCCAACCCGGGTGAATGGGACGAAAGGAATGTCGAAGAGGTGATTCGCATCGCCCATCCGCTCCCCGGAACCTGGAAGGTACGCATTTATGCCCGTAATGTTTACACCCCGCGCCAGCCTTACGCCCTGGTAATCAGGGGCGGCATTCAGGGCTTACCAATCGGAATCTCGGAACATTTTCCGCCCCTTAGGGCAAAACTATCGCCTGACCTGTACCCCGGTTTACAAAACAGCCGGCGCTCTTTTTTGATTGTGCCACCCAACAGCGTAATACGGGTGTGGAGTTCGGATGGCAGGCAGGTTGTCCGCCTTGCTTCTCAACACCGGCCATTTGCCTGGCACTATACCGACCGCACCGGGAAAAAACTGCCCGCTGGCGTTTATCTCTATCAAATCGAAGGTTTGCATACAGGTTCGCACCAGGGAAAAGTTGTCCTTATCAGGTAAGGGAAACGACATTTTTTACCCACCGGTCATTGATGATTATCTCCCGATTGTGAACGACCCCGGCAACACGCACCCCGTTAATTTTGTCAAGAAACGACACCCGATCTAATAGGTCGGCAACACCCCAGACATCGGACTCAACCTCAACATAGCGCCGATTGCCCGTCCTGCCCCCAAACACAAGTTCAAAACCCTGTCCGGCAATCATCTTTTCGAGCAGTTCCGGCTTGAGACCGGTTTCAAGCAGAAAATGGAAATGGCCAAAGTTGGCACAGCGACTCCAGTCAATACTCGGTTGCATCCGGAAGATTCCCGAAGGGTTGTTTCGCGACCAGTACAGACGGGAGATTTTAGCCTTGACCCAGTTGTCACTCTGCCCGAATGCCCGGGCAATTTCCCCCGGGGGGAGAGTTGGGTTCTGATAGAGGAACTGCAGAAACGCCCGCTCCTCGCGTGACAGCGGCAAGGAGACGGGAAATGTGTACTCCTCCACCCGAAAAACCTCAACCTCAGATGTGGGGCTAAAGGTCTGGATGAATCGGGTTTCATTCTTAAAATCCCGCGAGTAAAATATCAATGCCAGGCTGTGGCCAATACCCGATGGAAGCGAGGTGTTGATAAAAATTTCCGTAACAAATGGCAGTCGGCTGACGATGTCTTCGGCAAGTGAAATGGGGTCATCACTTTTAACCTGCAAAGCCGCCATCACCCAGTTTCCCCCTAAAAGCGGCGGTACAACCAGCGTCAGGTGGAACGACCGAATCAAGCCCCCCTGCAGCAGCTGCTCGAGCCGTCGCCTGTACTCTGCTTCGTCCAATCCTGCCGGACTTAAATCCGCCTCTTCGGGAAACCATCCCCGGACCTCGGCAATTCTGAGCACCTTTAGGTCTGCCGGCTCAAGCACAATCATCCTGCCTCCTTTTCTTATCTTTCTGTTTTTTTATGTTAACAGCCGCCTTACTCCGCAAATCAGTATGCGCCCCGCCGGGAAAGAACCGCCGGAACTGTTTTCAAAATTATGACCAAATCGCCGGCAAGCGTCCACTCCCGGACATAGCGGGTGTCAAGTTTGACCCGCTCCTCATAGCTGGTATCGGTGCGACCGGAAACTTGCCAGAGCCCGGTAAGCCCGGGCGGAACCCGAAACAGGAGCAGCGAGTAGTCCCGATAGTACTCGACCTCTTTCTCCACAATTGGCCTGGGTCCGACAAGACTCATCTGACCAACAAGGACATTGAACAGTTGGGGCAGTTCGTCGATGCTGAATTTACGCAGCCAACGCCCCAACGGCGTAACCCTCGGGTCGTCTTTCAACTTAAAGGTGCGGGCGAACTCCTCCCGCTTTTTCGGGTCACTTTTTAAAATCTCCTCAAGCCGTTGCCCGGCATCCTTGTACATCGTCCGGAACTTCAATAAATCAAACTCCCGCATATTTCTGCCCAACCGGCGATGTTTGTAGAAAACCGGCCCCGGGCTGGTAAGTTTGATTAAGATTGCCACAACCAGCATCGGCAGCGCGAGCAACAACAGAGCAAGCAATGAAATTGTCAAATCGACGATGCGCTTCAAACGGCGTCCAATACTGTAGGGCACAAATGGTCCAATCGGCCGGGGATGTGGACTGAGAAAATAGGCTGACATCCGAAACGAAGGGATACCAACAAAGTCGCTAAAATAGCGCGGTGCCAACTGCACAATCAGGTATTCGGTTTTCGGGTCGGTAATGTCAACAACTATCAAATCGACCTTATCAATTCTCCCCGCTTTATCACTATTTTCCTTCATCCACCGTTCTAAATCTTCAATGAGAATCCGCTCCCGACACTGAAAACCCCACCAGCGCAAAAGCCCGACCTTATCACTGTTGAAATCGGTCACAAACAGCACCTTCTGGGGTACGAACCAGCGCAGCACAACCCCGATAACCGGAGCGACAAAATTCAGGTAGCACCAGAGTGCCAGCCAGAACTTTACCGTGAGCGGCTCACACCAGGACCAGAGCGAATGGACAACACTGTAAGCCACATAGGCAAGGGCAAATGCTGCCTGGGTCCGGATTGTTAAACCGTAGTTGGCGCGCGCCGTGGACTCAAATTCGCCCACCAGATAACTAGCAAGGGCAAGGAGAAACCAGACAACAACGACGGTGGTGACCCCGATGGAAAAGGGCACAAAAAAAAGGCGCAGCAGTGCAATGACGATAAAAAGCAACAGCAGCTCAAGAAAAATTAAAATTGCGTTACTTCGCCCGCTGGCAAGGTTCATACAATCTAATTTCTCGCGCTGCCGCGAAAAGCACGGCTGAAGGCATCAGCCGTGTTTAGCGAATCTTCTTTTTATGACGCAGTGCTTTACGACGTTTCTTGTACTTGTGCCGTTTGACTTTCCGTAATTTACGCTTCCGACCGCAGGGCATTAACGCTCCTTTTTACTCTGTTATTGCACTCCACCTTTCATCAAACTTGCCTTCAAAAGACGCGAGGCTTTGAATACCGGTACGCGCCGGGGTGGGATGTTAACCGTCGCCTTTGTCCGCGGATTCCGGGCAACCTTGGGCTTGCGCAATTTGGTTGACAGGACGCCAAACCCTCTGATTTCTACCCGGTTACCCTCCTGAAGGGCGCGACACAACTCTTCAATAAACAACTGGACAATTCTACCCACATCGCGCTTGGTAATGTTTGGTGCCATCTGACGGGAGATGGTCTCAACAATGTCGGCTTTAGTTATCGTCATAATCTTACCCTCCTATGAGCAACTACTGCAATTGTGAGAACTGCAACTACTGCAGCTCTTACTCGCAGACTGAACCTTCTTTTCCGCACCGGCAACACCGAATACGGAAAAAACCTTGGAAATCTTTTTGCCCCCACAGTTAGGGCACACTAAACCTTTCTCCTCTTCCTCATTCCATAACAGCTCCTCAAATACCTTACCACAGGAGCCGCAACAAAACTCTCTAATTGGCATAACTAATTATAAAAATGAGACTTCTAAATGTCAAGCAATCCGTTTGGCAACCCGGCCCCGGCTTAGAAGAGTTAGCACCTCGCCGGCAAGGTAAAACGACCCGGCAACAACAATCGGCAACCTGCCGGCGGAAAGCTCCTCGGCCCGTTTGAGCGCCGCCTTCAAATCCGGTGCCGCCTCTGCTAGAACCCCGAGCCGCCGAAACAATCCTTTCAACACCACCGGGCTCATCGCCCGCGGTGAGTTCGGGGCAACCAAAATTGCCGTATCGGTGTAAGGTGCGAGGGGCGCTACCGTCTTTTTTACCAGTTTACCGCGCAACGAACCGTAAATTAATACTACCTTGTCTTTTAGGTACTCCCGGATGACACCGGCAAGTGCCGCGCCCGACTCCGGATTGTGACAAGAGTCAACGATCAAGATCGGATTGGCACGAACAACCTGACAGCGGGCAGGAATTTTAACCTGGGACAAACCTTGCGCCACGGGCTCAAATCTAATCCGGTTATCGGTTTTTGCCAAAATCCCGAGTGCGGTTAGCGCTGTCCGACAGTTCTCAATTTGATGCCGGCCTAAAAGATTGAGATTGACCCTGCCCCCACCCAGTTCGGTCCAGCAGGAAAAACTGACACCGGGATAAGCGACGCTCTCATCCCAGACCCGTGACCGCTCATCAACCCAGAACGGTTTTGCACCCACTTTACGGGCTTGAATTTCCAGCTCCTGCCGCGCCTCATTAAATTGCGACCCAATCACCACCGGCTTACCGGTTCGCATTATCCCCGCCTTTTCCCGGGCGATTTTCCGCAGCGTACCGCCCAGTACCCGAATATGGTCATAACCGATTCTCGTAATCACCGACAGAGCCGGCTCCGACAGATTGGTTGCATCCAGTCTACCCCCCAGCCCAACCTCAATTACCGCATAATCAACCCGGGTGCGGGCAAAAAAATCGAACGCCATTGCGGTAAGCAGTTCAAAATAACTTACCCGCTGACGTTTGAGCAGCGGTTGAAATTTTTCTATTAAACGGGCAAAAACCTTTTTCGTTACCATTTCTCCATTCAGTTGAATCCGTTCCCGAACCGAGACAACATGGGGAGAAACAAATAACCCGGTCTGGAGCCCGCAACCCCGCAAACCCGCCTCAATCATATACGCCACCGAACCCTTGCCTTTGGTTCCGGCAATAAGAATTACATTCTCAATTCGGCTTTGCGGATTCCCGGCAATCTCAAGCAGACGCCGGATGTTATCAAGTTTAAACTCGTTCCGGACCAAAACTTTCTTTTCGTAATTTATTAGCGAGTCAAGAAACGCCCGTGCCGTTTTATAGGTCATCCGACACCTCATCAGGACCGGCACGCAACTCTATACCCCGTTTCGAACGGTAACAGAACTCAAGAAACTCGTTGACCTCATCATCAGCACAACCAGCACGCAGTTCACGCTCAATTTTCCCCAGTGCCTGACTCAAGTTAAGCCCGGAACGGTATATAATCCGAAACAGTTCGGCAAGGATGGCAATTTTTTCTTGTGCCATTCCGGCGCGTCTTAGTCCCACGAGATTTAAACCGCGAACCCGACATGGTCGTCCTGCCGCCAGCACATAAGGCGGGATGTCACGGTTAACATAAGAATGGGCACCAACCATCGCCAGTTTACCTACGCGGCAGAACTGATGAACCCCGGTCAATCCCCCAAGATTGGCACCATCTGCCACCTCACTGTAACCGCCCAATTGCACGCCGTTGGTCAGGACGCAGTTGTTGCCCAACCGGCAGTTATGGGCAATGTGCACATAGTTCATTATGTAGTTGCCGTCGCCAATCACCGTCATTTTTCCCGCACCACAGGCGCGGTGCACCGTAACATACTCAAAAAACACATTGTTCTGCCCAATCACAACCCCGCTCTCTTCGCCCTGATAAGAACGGTCCATCGGCTCGGTCCCGACAACTACGCCGGTACCAAAACGACAACCCGCACCGACCGTCACCTTACCTTCAAACCGGCAGAAAGGTCCAACTTCGCATCTGGGACCCAACATTACTTCCGTGCCAATGATGGCACTCGGGTGCACTAACGGACTGCGCCCATTACCACCGCCTCGCACGCCAGCTCCGTTCCGACAAACACACTGCCCTCAAACTTGTACAAACCGGCTTTTGCTGTAACCAGTCGTACCACAATCCGCAACCGTTCTCCAGGGCGAACCACGCGCCGAAACCGCACCCGTTCAATCCCGGCAAAAAGGGTGGTTTTGCCTTTCTTTTCCGGTTCCTTTACCAGTGCCAGCACAATGCCCGCCTGAGCAATCGCCTCAACCATCAAAACCCCGGGGAGAATCGGATTACCGGGAAAGTGCCCTTGAAAGTAAAACTCATCCCCCCTAACATCGCGCCACGCTTCAATCTCATCCGTTTCAAGCCGCTCCACACCATCGATAAACAGAAATGGCTCCCGATGGAGAAGGTACTCCTTAACATCTATATCAACTGCCATCAATCCTCCTTTGCCGAAACACGCCATAAGGTGTCAATTAGTAAATGCCTTAACTTATGGACCAGAATAAGGTTTAACCTGTGCCCGGGATTGAATGCGATGACCTCCGCCTCAAGCCCGCACCCCAGAAGCGACAGGTCACCAAGCAAATCAAGCAGTTTGTGCCGGCACGGCTCGTTTAAAAACCGTTTTCGCGCCGGAAAAAACCAGCCGTTCACCTCGCGCAATTTAAAACCGATATGACTTTCCACCTGTCGGACATCAAACACCCGCCCGAATGTCCTGGCGGGCGCAACCTCCCGAATAAAACTATCTGGTGTCACCCGACAGGAAAAAAATTGTTCCGGGACAATGCCCTTCATCCTAAAAAAGACATTCACCCGCAATCCAGTACCGGGGAGTAAGATGATAAATCGGGCGCCCGACTTCACCGCTACCGGTTTGTTGAGTTTCAACACCCTGCCTTTGATACCCCGCCGCCGTAAACCCGCTCGCTGTAAAAGCCGGACAAAGTGCCGGGCACTGCCATCGCCCAAAGGCAGCTCATCACCGACAACATCAACCTCGATATCGGTTACGCCGAGTGCGAAACAACACGAAAGAAAATGTTCAACCATCAGCAGCCGCCTCGTGCCGTTTACCAGGTAAGTGTAACCATCTCTTGCTACGGCATTTTTCCAATCGGCTTTAATCACCCGATTAAAAACAATACCTGAACCCGGAACCCCGGGCCGCACTTTCATCATTACCGGTTTATTGGTTACTATTCCCCAGCCCGAAATCACGGCATCTTCTCTAATGGTAAACCGGCTCACTTATCCCTTCCTGATGTCCGCCACAACCTTGCCCAGAATCGTGTCATCTCATTATAAGGTCGTGCCGGAATTCCCCAGTACTTTGCATTGGCAGGAATCGACCGGAACACCGCTGATTTAGCGTAAATCACGCTGTTAGCACCGATTTCAATATGGTCCTTTATTCCGCTCTGACCCGCAATCACCACACCGTCCCCTATTTTCGCGCTGCCCGCAATCCCGCTCTGGGCAACAATGATACAGTTTTTACCAATTTTCACGTTGTGGGCGATGTGGACCTGGGCATCAATCTTTGTCCCCTTGCCAATTATCGTCTCTCTGCCGGTTTTCGCCTGTGCCACCGTAACATTGGGACCGATTTCAACCTCGTCCTCAACAATCACCCAACCGTTGTGCTCCAGACGCTGATAAACCGCACCCTCCTTTTTGTACCCGAACCCATCCCAGCCAATCACCGTGCCCGGACCAATCCTTACCCGGCATCCGATTTTCGCCCTCCGCCAGATGATCACTCCGGCACCGAGCATCGTTTCCGCACCAATCTCCACCTCCGGACCGATGTAAACAAACGGTGCCAGCTGTACTGTATCGGCAACCTTTGCTCCGGGTTCAATCCAGACAAAAGCACCCGCGCCGAATTTAACCAACCCTTCGGCTTCTTGCTCTTCCGGCTTTCCCGGCGCCTTCACTATTATTAGATTTAAGGGTTAATACTGGAATAAAGCGCCTGGACCACACTGCTCACCCGTTCGCGCAACACCTCTTTTCGCTCCGCAGTGCCATCCTGCGATTTAATCGATAAGCCGGTGCGGGCATCAACAACCGTCAACTGGAAATTTATCTGCCGCTCCCGCTTGGAACAGTCACCGAAGATACAGTAATCGGCGTCCAGCGCCCGGGCAACATCAAGCGCCTGGTCCATCTGAATCTGCTGACTCCCATACCCTCGTGCCTGCACTACCTCGTCTACCTTTCGGTCAGGCACCATTTCGACATTGGTTTTGGATTTAAGCAGGGCGTTAACAAATCCCCTGATCTGGGCGCCAATCCGTTCCCGCTGCGCCTCATCGTTTCCGTCGTAAATCGGCATAATCACATATATCTTCTTGACCGGGCCGGTTGCCGGTACCGGCGCATAACGTCGATTCAACTCGTCCAGAACCAGTTCGGTCAAGTCCAGCCCCACATCACCATAGATAACTCCCGCCTTATCCGCATCAACAACCAGGGAAAACCCCTCCTGCTGTGCCACCTTTCGCACCGCCGAATCAATCTGGGCAACAATCGGTGCCAGCAGTTCCCGATTCTTTTGCTCAATCTTGCCATTTTTGCCGTAAACCTGGGTGAGGTAACTATCATAACGGCGCTTCCGGCTTTCCACCTCCGCCATCTTTGCCCGCTTTCCCTCCTCGGAAAGGGAAAGCTGCTGCGACTCGTACTCCTCCTTTGCCTGCTCATACTCCTGTCGCAACGACTCCGCCTTTGCCTCGTAGGCGGCAATCTCCTTATCCAGTTCCTTCTTTGCCGCCCGGGCACCTTCATACTGGGCGATAATCATTTCCGAGTTAACATAACCGACTTTAAACTCTTTGCCCCGCGCCCGCGCCCCCGGCAGCAAAACCAGAAGCCAACCTATTGACAGTAGTACCGCGAGGCAATGTCTTGTTCTTAACACCTTTTCCTCCTGACAGGTGGGCGCTAAACCTTTCATAACGCCTCCTCTTTAACTAAAGCATATTCCGGACAGTCGAGCAAACAGCCCGTCATTAGCGGACCATCCGCCTCAAACCTCAACTTAACCCGCGCCAGTTGCCCGCAGCGATAACCTATCCCCTCTGGAGTAAGAGCGACCCGCAGGTAGTTATCGGTCAATGCCTTGTAACCCGGTTCGAGCACCACCTCCCGCACCGTTTGGTCAAATTGCCGATAATAAGCCGCGCGCCTTCTTTCTGAAAAATCCCGCAGCCGCTGAACTCGCTCCTGTTTGATCGACCGGTCCACAACATCGCCCAAAACCGCCGCCGGTGTCTCGGGACGCAATGCATAAGGAAACACATGGAGATACTTAACCGGCACCGACTCCAGAAAATGCTCGGTACGGGCAAAAGACCGTTCATCTTCACCGGGAAATCCTGTGATTACATCCGCCCCGATGTTCACCGCCGGCTTTACCAGTTCCAATCGCTCCAGTAACCGTCGATAGTAAGCCGTATTGTAACGCCGTCTCATTGCCGCTAAAATACGGTCATCGCCGCTCTGCAAAGGAATGTGAAAATGGGCGCAGACCTTTGAATCCTGTATCACCTCCAGCAACTCATCGTCAAAACAGTCTGGTTCAATCGACGCCAGTCTGATTCGGAACCGCCCCGGGATTTTAAGCAACAGGGCAAGCAACGCCCCCAGTTTAAAATCACCACTCTGGTACTTCCCCAGGTTCAGACCGGTAAGAACTATTTCACCGAAACCCTGGTTTATAAGCTGGTTAAACTGCTCCTGCACCGTTGCCACCGGCACCGAGACGGGCTTGCCTCTTACCCGAGCCACCACGCAGTAACTACAACCGTTGTCGCATCCGTCCTGAACCTTAAGAAGTGCACGGCTGCGCACCGCCATCGGCACAACACCCGCAATCTCCTCCTGCTTGCGTCGATTACTCCACACTTCGTCCACCCCGGGAATCAAAGCCAGCCTTTCCCCGACCCGCTCCGCATAACAACCGAGAACCACAATACGCGGTTTGGGCTGCAACTTACTGAGGTGCCGAATCAAGGCTAACGAATTCCGGTCCGCATTCCCGGTAACGGTGCAGGTGTTGACATAAACCGTATCTGCCTCCCGCGGGTTTGCTACCAGAACGACCCCTTGCTGCTGGAGCCGCGCCCGCAAACAGTCACTCTCCGCCTGATTCAGCCGACAGCCAACGGTGATAACCGCTGCGGTCATCAACTAAAGACCCTCAATATCGCGCAGATGGTCTTCAAGGGTAAACTTGTCTGGAGGTAACTCTTCTTCAATGACCTCTTCCGTCTCCTCTTCCTGCTTGAAACGGGGCTGAAGCGCCTTTTCACTTAAAATCACCCGACGGTTGTTAAGATCAATCCGCAGCACTTTCAACTCCAACTCCTGGCCAATCTGATAACTCTCCTTCACCTTTTTCCCCGCACCCTGGGCTAACTGGCTCAACGGCACAAACCCTTCAATTCCGTAGTTCAGCCCGACAACAATTCCAGGTTTGGGAATATCAAGGATCCGCGCCTTGACAATATCACCCTCCTTCATCTCCTGAGTCAGACGGTAGAATGGGTCTTCCTGCGTCTGCTTTAAACCGAGTGAAATCCGACGGTTCTCCTTATCAATTTCGAGAATAATCGTCTCCACCGTCTGTCCCTTCTTTACCACCTCGCGCGGATGTTTAACCTTCTTCGTCCAGGATAGGTCGCCATTGTGAATCAAACCTTCAATACCCTCCTCCAATTCAACAAACGCCCCAAAATCCTTTAACGCCTTCACCTTGCCCGTAACCCGCTGCCCCACCTGATAGCGTTCCTCAATCAGCGACCAGGGGTCGGGCATCGTCTGCTTCAAACCCAGTGAAATCCGGCGATTCTCCTTGTCAATATTCAAAACGACCGCCTCCACCTCCTGGTCAACTGAAAGAATCTGTGCCGGATGGTGAATCGTCTTCGTCCAGGACATTTCCGAGATATGAATTAGCCCTTCAATGCCCTTTTCCAGTTCCACAAAAGCCCCGTACTCCGCCAGAGTTGTCACCCGACCTTTCACCCGGGAACCAATCTGATACTTCTCCTCGACCTTCTCCCAGGGATGTGGTGTCAACTGCTTCAACCCCACCGTAATCCGACCCGTGTTCATATCGGCCGAAAGCACCTTCACTTTCAACCTATCGCCCACCTGCACCACCTCACTGGGATGAACAACCTTAACCCATGCTAAGTCTGAAATGTGGAGCAGAGCATCAACACCGCCGATATCGATAAAAGCCCCAAACTCCGTTATCGTCTTAACCGTTCCCTCAATCACATCGCCGACATTTAGTTTCGACAGCAACTCCTGACGCAACGCCGCCTGCCGTTCCTCAAGCAGCGCCCGCCGTGACACAACGATATTCTTCTTGTGCCAGTTTACCGACAGAATCTTCACCTCAAACGTTTTGCCCACCAGAGCATCAAGATTTGCCACCGGCCGCATATCAACCTGGGAACCGGGTAAAAAGGCGTCCAGTCCTAAAACATCAACCGCCAGTCCACCCTTCACCCGGCGCAAAACCACCGCATCAACCGGCTCACCCTGCTCTGACTTCTGCTTGATCGTCTCCCATGCCAGCTGAAAATCCGCCTTTTTCTTGGAGATAACTGGAAAACCTTCCTTATCCTCCAGTGCGTCAATATACACCTGCACCTGTCGTCCTTCAACCGCTTCCTCAGGATTACGGAACTCATCAATCGGCAAAATACCTTCTGCCTTCAGACCGATATCTACCAGCACCGCGTTGGGTAACCTCTTAATGATCGTGCCGGTAACAATCTCACCTTCCCGATAACACGGGAAACAATCAGCGTAAACATCTCCCGATGCTATCCGTGATTCACTGCTCTTATTAAGACCTTCACTCATTACTATCAGACCTCCTTAAACTTGGTTGTTTATCACAACCAGAATTTCTAACTGTTCGGGCGATTTCTTCCACCACTCTGGCCGGAGTCGATGCACCCGCCACGATTCCGATTACCTTAAATCGACCCCAGCGCCTTAAATTCAACCCCGAAGCACCGGTTAGATGGACCACCGGTTTCCTGGTTGAGCGGGCAATCTCTGCCAGACGCCGGGTATTGGCACTGTTTTTTCCTCCTACCACAACAATCGCATCAACCCGCTTTGCCAGCCGTAAAACCGCTTCCTGCCGTGCTACAACTTCGGCACAGACGGTGTCGAAAACCCGGATTTCATTATAGCGAAAATTAAGCGAATTGGCAACTGCTTCTTTCAGCCGCTCCCGACCGACCGTTGTCTGTGCCACAATTCCAACCCTGCCCGCTAATTTAATTCGGGGGGAAAACACCTTTGCCCCCTCACCCGCAGCAGCAAGAATCGCCCTGACTTCAGGATGATTTCTTTCGCCAACAACAACAACCTGATAACCTTCTGCTGCAAGCCGCCGGGCAACCTCCTGAACACGGCGCACATAAGGACAGGTTGCATCAATCACCTCAATTCCTCTTTTTTCACACTCTTTAAAAACTTCGGGTGGACACCCATGTGCCCTGATCACCAGTGCCCCATCCCGCACCTCATCAAGTTTACGCACCGCCTTTATTCCGGCACGGGACAGTTCATCCAGTACTTGCGGATTGTGAACCAGTTGCCCGAATGTATAAACCTTCCCAAACCGTTTCAACCCCTCTCTTGCCAGGGTAACCGCTCTTTCAACTCCAAAGCAAAATCCGGTTGGTTTTGCAACTATCACCCTGGGCATAAAGGCTAACTTTCTCCTAAAGCCTGGAGCCGTCTAAAAAGTTCGGCGGTCAGGAGTTCATAACCGGTTCGATTTGCCTCGTAACCATCCGGGTAAATGGGCGGACCAAACCGCACCTCTATTACGCCACGCCGATGGGGCTTCGTCCTTAACCCGGCCCTTACAAAATCCCGGTCAAACCAATAACTAACGATTGACCGCGTCACGCCGGAAATTCGGGCAGGTACAACGGGTACCCGATACACAACCGACAGCATCCCGACCCCGGGTTTAAACTCCCCAATTTCGCCGGTTCTACTCCTCGTTCCCTCAGGAAACAAAATCAGTGTCCGATTCCGCCGCAAAATCGCCCCGCAGCACCTTATCGCCTTCATATCCACGCCGCCGCGACCAACCGGCAGCGCATTCCAACTCCTAATTAGCCAGGCAAAAGGTCGATACCGAAAAAGTTCCTCTTTGGCAAGAAAATAAACCTCTCGTGCCGCAGCCCAACCCAGAATCAAAGGGTCAAAGTTAGATGTGTGATTTGCCGCAATAATCTGCCCGCCTGTAACCAGATGCTTCCGTCCCGAAACCCGCAACCCCAGAAAAAGCTTTGCCAGGGGATAAGTCAAAACCCAGGTCAACCACCACCGCAGCCTCATCACCTTCCTGCCAGGCGCTGCTGTGCCAGCGCACAAACCACCGCCACCTGCTCTGCAACTGTCAAATGGGTGGTATCAATCAAAATTGCCTCCGGTACCCGGCGTAAAGGAGAAACGCTCCGCTGCGAATCAATCCGGTCCCGCTTCAGGATGTTCTTCTTTACCACACCCATCCCGATTCTTGTGCTCTTGCCTCCATTGAGTTCTTTTTTCCGCCGTTTTACCCGTTCCTCAAGGTCACAATCGAGAAAAACCTTTAACTGCGCCTCGGGAAAAACAACGCTGCCGATATCCCGCCCTTCACACACCACATTCTTACCCTTTGCCAGACGGCGCTGCTCCTCAACCATCTTTTCCCGTACCGCCTTAATCGCACTCACCTCGGAAACCCGCTCGCTCACCTCCGGGCTTCTTATCGACTCGCTCACATCCTGTCCGTCCAGCTTTACCTGCAATTTACCTCTGCACCACACCACATCAACATTCGTTGAATTGAGCAACCGCTTCAACGCCTGCCCGTCCCTGATGTCAACCCCACTTTTCAGCACCTTCAAAGTTATCGCCCGATACATCGCCCCGGTATCGAGATAAAAAAAGCCCAGCCTTTGCGCGCACAACCGCGCCGTTGTTGACTTTCCGGACCCCGCCGGTCCATCGATTGCAACAACAAACCCCTTTCCCTTCACTCCACCGACTCCCGCAGCGCGTACATCTGTGCCAGTTGTAACTGCATATGGCGCAACCGCGACGCAATCGTCCGTGCCACCAGCCGCATCAGCACATAGCCCAACCTTGGGTCCTCCTCAAACAAACGCTCCAGCTCCTTTACATCAAACTCCAGATAACTGCAATCGGTAATCGCCCGACTGCCGGCGGTGTAATAGGGGTTTCCAACCAATCCCGACCAGGCAAACATCTGCCCCGGTCCCAGTGTCGTCAACTGATAGGTCTGGTGAGCCACCCCGAAATCCAGTGTCAGAACAACCGCCAGTCGCCCTGAAATTAGAATGTAAAACTTATCCGCCGGCGCCCCCTGGACATCAATCGCCTCTCCCGCTTTAACCGAACCTACGCGGGCGATACGCACCACCTGTTCCAGTTCCCCATCCGCCAAACGTTCAAACCCCTCAATACCTTTGAGAAAACTTTTCAGGCTATTGGTATCCATCGTTCCTCCTAAAAATGGTCCTGAATCGACACCCAGAAAACCCGGTTAAGTCGGGTTTGTTGATTATTGCCCAGGATATCGCGTAGAGCAAAGCCAAGCCGAACCCGCTCCTGAAAGGTCCAGGCAATCCCTGCATTCAGCCATCCCCCACGCCATTGGCTTCCAGCTGGCAGGTCATTTAACGCCGGGTCAAACTCCACCGCCGCTTCGACATTTCCGGGCAGTAACTGATTGACAACTAAAAACCCGTTAAAACCCTGCCACCAGTTCACACCCAGTTCGCAGTAAGTTCGGCTCACATCTATCGTCTTCCCCAACGCCAGGTATACCCCTTTTTCTTTCACCGTAAACCGCTCCTCGTTACAGTAATCGTACCCCTGACTCTCAAACCCCACCGTTAGGTCGGGAACATATCCCATTTCTTTCAGAATTGCGAACCGCGCCATAAGTTCCGGTCGCGCGCGCGACATCTCGGGCGTCCCACTGCCAATCAGTCGATTCGCACTGTAAGACATCCCCATCGTTAACCGGTCAAAAAACCCCACGCCAAAGCGCGCCAGTATTCCGCCTTCGCCCCACATTCGGAGTCCGACATAGTACTCGCCATGGGCGAGAGAAATCGGCACCGGCTGGTCGATGTGATAAATCACCCCGTCCGCCGGTAAAACAAAAACCGCCCATAAAACCAAAACAAAATTCCTCATACTGGTTCAGCATAAACCAAAACCAACTTAAGTCAAGTGGAATACCAATAAACCTGTCATCGCTTTTTCCCTAATCAGCCTACTTGACCGAAAATTGCTTACCAATACAATGTATCTATGAGCAGGGGTTTCAAACTCCGGGCACCATTCAAACCCGCCGGTGACCAGCCAGAAGCAATCGAACGGCTTGTCCGGTTCATCGAAACCGGCGCCCGCTTCTCCACCCTTTTAGGGGTAACCGGCTCGGGCAAAACCTTCGTGATGGCAAACTGTATCGCCCGGCTCAACCGTCCCACCATCGTCATTTCCCACAACAAAACCCTTGCCGCCCAGCTCTATGGCGAATTCAAACAGTTCTTTCCGGAAAATGCGGTAGAGTACTTTATCTCCTATTACGACTACTATCAGCCCGAAGCCTATGTCCCGGAACACGACCTTTATATAGAAAAAGACGCATCCATCAATGAAGAAATTGAAAGATTACGACTTCGGGCCACCTCCAGTTTAATCGAACGGCGCGATGTCATTATTGTCGCATCGGTCTCCTGTATCTACAACCTCGGTGAGCCCTGGGAGTTCAAAGAGGCCCTTTTCCCAATAGAACTCAACCGGGAGTTAAGCCGGGAAGACCTCTTGGAACACCTGGTCAAACTCCAGTACACTCGCAACGACTTTGAATTAAAAAGGTCCACTTTTCGCGTCCGGGGGGATGTCGTTGAAATCCACCCCTCGCATCGCGACTACGGAGTCCGCTGCGAGTTTGATGGCGACCGGGTTGCTCGGCTGAGCATCTTTGACATCCTCACCGGGGACTTAATCGAACGCCGGGAACGAGTCGTAATCTACCCCGCAAGGCACTTCGTTACCGGAGAGCAACGGGTTGAGCGGGCACTAAAATCTATTGAAGAGGAGCTGCACAAGCGAGTTGTGGAACTGGAAGCCCAGGGCAAACTACTTGAGGCGCAACGCTTGAAGACCCGCACAAAGTTTGACCTTGAGATGATAAAAGAGTTCGGCTACTGCCCGGGGATTGAAAACTACTCGCGTCACTTTTTAGGTAAACCACCGGGTGCCAGACCCTACTGTCTCCTTGACTACTTTCCTGCCGACTATCTAATGTTCATTGACGAATCCCATGTAACGGTTCCCCAGATTAAGGGAATGTTCAACGGCGACCGCGCCCGTAAACAGGTTCTCGTCGATTACGGATTTCGCCTTCCTTCCTGTCTTGACAACCGCCCATTAAGGTTCGACGAATTTGAGCAACTAATCAATCAGGTGGTCTTCACCTCCGCAACGCCGGGCGACTATGAACTCACCATAAGTCAGAATCGGGTCGCTGAACTTATTGTTCGGCCCACCGGACTGGTGGACCCGAAATTAACGGTCAAACCAACCCAAAACCAGATTGACGACCTGATTAACGAAATCCGCATTCGGGTTGGCCGGCAGGAAAGAGTTCTCGTCACCACTTTAACCAAAAGAATGGCGGAAGACCTTGCCGACTATCTAACCGAAATGGGCATCCGGGTCCGCTATCTTCATTCGGAAATTGAGCCCATTGAACGAGTTGACATTCTCCGTCGTTTGCGTCTTGGTGAGTTTGATGTTCTAATTGGCATCAACCTATTACGCGAAGGACTGGATTTGCCCGAGGTGTCCCTTGTTGCTGTGCTTGACGCCGACAAAGAAGGTTTTCTCCGTGACGCCCGTTCCCTGATTCAAACTGCGGGCCGGGCAGCGCGCAATGTCCGGGGCGAAGTTATCCTCTATGCCGATAACCTCACCCGCTCAATACGCAACGCCCTCGCCGAAACCGAGCGCCGTCGGCAAAAGCAGATTGAGTTCAACAATCTCCACGGAATCGTGCCGCGCTCAATCGAAAAGACCGCGGCAGAGGTCCGGGAAACCACCGCAGTTGCTGACGCTAAACAGGAAACCGAACCTCTTGAGGACGAAAAGTGGCTCGCCGCCGAAGGGAAGAACCCGCTCGAGCTGCTCGCACAACTGGAAAAAGAGATGACCTCGGCGGCACAGGCGCTGGAGTTCGAGAAGGCAGCAAAACTGCGTGATCGAATCCGGGAACTAAGACAGAAGATTGAAGACGAAGAATGGAAAAAGGCGCGGCGCAAAAGGCTGAAGCGGCGTTAACTTTCCTTTTCCTCATTACGAGCGCCTGAAACGCTCGTCCCGAGAATGCGCAACAGCAGACTCTTCGGTAAAGAGGCGATGGCCATCGCCTGCACCGGACATATTTCCGCACAGCAAAAACAGGCGATACATTTCTTACGATTTACCACCGGATAAGGCGCAAGGTTGATCGCCTTAACCGGACAGTTGAGCGCACATTCACCGCACCGAATACACTGGCGGCGGTTCAGATGGGGAGCCCGGCGCAAAAGCGGGTATATCAGGGTGCTTACCTTACTGACCGCGGAAGCGAGTTCAACCGGCGGCAGGCGAAACCCTCTTATCGGCTGGAAATCACCAGCAATCTCAATCTCATTCTGTCCTATCGGGCTTAAACCCCGCTCGGTAGCGATTTGCAAGAGCGGTATTCGCTCCGGTTTACCGCCCGCAAGGAGCACCATCACCGCATCCAGCGCAACGGCGTTTCTACTTGCAATAACCATTCCGAGTTTCAGCACTCGCCCGCCACTGGGACCATTTGGTCCATCCATTCCCCTAATTCCATCCATAATGTTTAAAATCGGAATCGGCACCGCCTGGTAGATGTCGACAAGCAGTTCAGCAAACTCCCGTCCATTCCTCGCCACTGAGTGGAGATAGGTTTTGTGCCCGCCCGGAATGATACCAAAGATGTTCTTGACCGCCCCGGTTATTACCGTTAACCCGTGAGTCTTGAAAACGGGCAAATTTAAAATCACATCCGCCTTTTGCACCAAACCTGAAACCGGTATCTCCGGGACGAAGCGCGACCTTAGCGGCAGATTGAACACCTCCAACCCTGGGTTGACAAAATGTCCTTCTGCCGCCTCAACAACACCGGTTGGTTTCAAATACTGCTCAAGCGGAGTTTTATGCACTCCTGCCGGATTATCTCCAACCCAGATTTGGCTTGCGCCCCGGCGTTTAAGCTCCGAAACTACCAACCGGATAAGTTCGGGATTGGTGGTTACACTGCGCTCGGGTGGATGGGGCGCCAGGAGATTGGGCTTAACCCAGACCTTTTTCCCGACGAAATCAAACCCGAGAAAGTCAAAAACCTCGGTGACCGTCTGCTCCCGCGCAACAAATTTCCGAACCAGGACGCGATTCAAGCAGAAATGCGGTTATTGACCGGGAATTATGTAAAGCACATTGGCAAGGGAAACAATCGCCTCGGGCTGCTTCTCCTTGCCCTCCGGCAGACCGGCGTCCTTAAATGTTACATCGACCATCTTCACCACACCTTCTTTAACGGTGTAGCCGCCGCAGACCGCGCTTCCCCCTGATTTGAGAAATACGACTGGCATTTACTCCTCCTTTTAAACTTCGGGCCGGGGTAACGGGCAACGCAACGGTTTGTCAACCCGAAACCCCAAGGCGTAGTCAGCCTGAAGCAGTTTGTGAATCTCCCGTGTCCCCTCGTAAATCTGGGCGCCTTTGGCGTTACGGTAAAAACGTTCCACTGGATACTCATCCGAAAACCCGTAGGCACCGAAAATCTGCACCGCATTACTTGCCGCTTTTTCGGAAGCGGCGCAGGCGTAAAACTTCGCCGCCGAAGTCTCTCTTGTCCCGGTTCGTCCCTGATTCTTCACCCAGCCGGCTTTCAAGTAGAGCAATCGGGCGATTTCGTAATCCAGCGCCATCTCGGCAATCATCTCCTTCACCAGCTGGTGCTCGCCCAGCGGCTTGCCAAATGTGTACCGGGTCTTGGCGTAATCAACGGAAGCGTCAAGACAGGCACGGATTAAACCGGTGGCACCGGCACCAACGGTGTAGCGACCCTGGTCCAGGGCAAACATCGCAATTTTAAACCCTTCGTTCGGCTGACCGAGCATATTCTCCTCCGGCACCGCAACATCCATCATCGCAATCGAACCGGTATTGCCCGCACGTACGCCCAGTTTCCCTTTAATCGTCGAAGTTGTCAACCCCGCCATTCCCCGTTCAAGAATAAAGCAGGAGATACCTGAATGGTCGCGGCGTTTTTGCTTCTCCAGGTCGGTCCAGGCGAAGATGAGAAATGTATCGGCGACATCGGCAAGCGAAATCCAGGTCTTCTCGCCATTGATGATGTAACGATTCCCCTCCTTGCGCGCCCAGCTTTTCAACCCTACCACATCGGAACCAGCACCCGGTTCGGTAAGACCAAAAGCTCCAAACCTTTCCCCTTTTGCCAAAGGGATGAGGAACCGCTGCTTTTGCTCCTCACTGCCCCAGGTAAGAATTGTGAGTGATGTCAATCCGATGTGCACCGACAGAATCACTCGTAAAGAAGTGTCAACGTACTCCAGCTCCTCACAGGCGAGCCCGAGGGCAATGTAGTCCTGCCCGGTACCGCCGTAACGGGAGGGAATGGTCAAACCCAGCAGCCCCAGTTCCGCCATCTGACGCTTGATGTCGCGGTTAAACTCATGCCGGACGTCCCACTCTTTGATGTTCGGGCGTACCTCTTTTTGCGCCCAGTTGCGGGCGAGGTTCGCAACCGCCTGTTGCTCTTCAGTCAGTGTGAAATCAATCATTATGCCTCCTTAAAATTTACTCCTGATTTTAAAATTGAACCCTTAGCTTCTTACATCTACCTGTTAATCCCTTTCTTTTGCCACCTCATTACTGTCCGATTTACCCTCTAATTGTCCCAACTGTTTCTCAAGCCGGGAGGCGACTTCTGGCCCTTCCCGGCTCGCCATCTTAATTTCGTTTAAAAGCGCCGCAACCGGAACTGTCTCCGTAATTTTCAAAAGGTAAAGTAGTGCTAACAGTGCGGCGTTTTTGGTCCCGGCGGTTTTAACAAAAGGCTGTGTTACCACCTTTGCCCCGGTTGACGGTGAATTAAGCGCCTCATCGATGAGCAACAACCCACCCTTCATTTCGCCCAGCAACCCTTCTGAATAGGAAAGACCATCCGGAGAAACAATCACCGCCACTTCGGGAACCTCGATACCCGAATACCTTATTGGCTGTCGGGCAAGAATCAGCTCGGCAATTGAGTAACCTGTACCCACCGTAACCGGATAGGTTCCCTTTTTTGTTGCATAAAGACCACTGGCGATTGAGGCTCTTGCCAGCATCTCAGCGGCTTGCTGAACCCGGCCCCCTGCTGAACCTCCCACCAAAATACCCAACCGATTTTGCAGTTTTGCCGTCCACTGTACGGCAATGGAACTTTCTTTAAAAAGTGAACCCCGGTTGGTGTTCAAAGACAACCGGAACACGGACTTTCCCGGGTTGCGCCACACACCAAACTCCAATCCGGCATTGTGCGCAATCTCACCGGTCTTCTGTCCGGGATTGAACTTTAACCCGTAACTCGTACAGGTCTCCACCACCTCGACAAGAGAAAACCCGGGTATTCCAAACGCCTCGACAAGTGCCGCGGAAAAATCACCCGTCCCATTGACCCGGCTCACATATTCGGCACCCGCGCTGTGAACTATCCGGCACAGGTCGTAATGGGGCTCTAATTTGCCCTCGGGACGCAATGGGGTTCGGAATCCGCAGGGGGTAAGAGAACTTGGCTGACCGCCCGTCATTCCATAGAGCATATTGTTCAACACCAGAACCGTCAGCGGGAAGTTCATCCGGGCGCACTCAATCAGATGCTGAAGTCCGATTGAAGCCCCCCCATCACCGAGGTAAACAACAACCTTGCCCCCTTTCCGCGCCGCCGCAATTCCTGCCCCGAGCGCTGAAGAACGGCCGTGTAAACCGTGAACCGTGTGGGTGCGAAAATACGGGTCAACAATGCCGTGACAACCGATGTCGGTTACCAGAACCACCTCCAGCGGTTTCAAACCAAGTTGCTCCAGCGCCTTGGCTGTGTGGCGCACCACAAGATGGTGCGAGCAGCCGGGACAAAACGGCAGCGGTTTTGTTGATAAAAATAATGACTCAGCCATTTTTCCCCATCACCTTCGCGACAATCTCTTCGGGAGTAATCATCTTTCCGAGTGAGTTTACGCCCACCACACCATTGCGTCCTTGCGTGCCGAACAGAACAGTCCGTAAATGACCCGACAGATTCTCCTCCACAACAAACACCCGGCGATAACGGGACATAATGGCAGGATATTCAGCGGGTACCGGAAGCAGGGTGTTGGGAAGCAAAAGCGAAACTTTTTCCCCTCCCAGGCGTAGCCTTTCTAGCGCCTCTTCGGCGGCAAGCGCCGCATTGCCCCAGGCAACAATCAGGGTGTCCGCTCCGTTCTCCTCGTCAAGATGATATCTGGTGTACCGGCTCAAATTCAAGGTTATCTTTTTCTCCAATCGGGCGGTGTTCTCCAGCCCTTCGGCGGAAAGGTGCTGAATGATACCCTGCCGGTTATGGGTTGAGGCGTTAAGTCGAACCTGGTGCCGGCTGTTACCGACGGGCAAAAAATCGGGCACCAGGTCATCTCCTGGAGCATAAGATTCGTAATGGTCATCACAGGAACATCCGCGGCGGTTTACCGGCTTGACCTCAGGCAGTTTTTCAAGTTCAAAACTGAACTGAGTCATCACCATCTCCTTCGAAGTCAGGATAACAACCGGCGTGCGCAACATCGCGGCGGTCTCCAGTGCCAGCGGTGGAATCGTCCAGCAATCCTCCAGCCTGTTGACTGCAAGCACAGGCAGTGGATGGCCCCCGGAAATCGTCCCCCTTAAAAGTAAAAGGTCACCATCCGCGCCCGCAGTTGCTGAACCGGTTGCTGGACCAAGCCGCTGGGCAAGTACCACCACTACCGGCAACTCCATCATATACGCCATATTGATCGACTCGAGCATCAGGGCAAAGCCGGGGAATGATGTTGCCGTCACCGGCAGCAGTCCGGTCGCAGAAAAACCGCACAGCCACTGCATCGTGGTGATTTCATCAGGCGCGCTGAGCGCCGCCGGAAACCGCATAATTGCGTAGCGGTAAAGAAGATTTGCCGGGGTAATTGGATAACCGACAAACACATCGGCACCAGCTCGAGCCAGCGACTCGATTATCAGCCGTGAGCCGTCAATTAAAACCATACCCGAGAATGCTTCGCCTCGCCCAAGCGATGAGGAGAAGGCTCAATTTTACCCCTGACCTTTTGCCCCTCTGCCCGGCAAAAGCCCAAGTCGCCGGTAAACCGCCTTAACATTCTTCAAAAGTCGCTTGATGTCAAACACCCGTTCCAGCTCTTCCGGTGTTAATAACCTCTGGACCTGCCGGTTCTGCCGTGCCCGCTCGGGAAACCTTTCGCCCCGTGCCGTTGCCTCAAAGGCAAGTTTTTGAACCAGCCGGTACGCACGGGTGCGACTCAGCCCCTTTTCCACCAGCGCTGAAAGCAAAGACTGGGAGTAAAATGTCTCCCCGGATAAAACCAAATTCCTTTTCATCTTCTCCTCATCGACCACCAGTCCGGCAAGCACCTTGTTCATCTGACGCAGACAGTAATGCAGCAAAATGAACCCTTCAGGAATAACGATTCTCTCAGCCGCGGAGTTGGTCAGGTCCCGCTCGTGCCACAGGGCGATGTTCTCGAGCGACACCAGTGCATAGCCGCGAATCACCCGGACCAGAGAACAGACCCGCTCGCAGACAATTGGGTTCTTCTTGTGGGGCATCGCGGATGAGCCCGCCTGACCTTTCCCAAACGGTTCTCCCAGTTCACCGATTTCGGTCCGCTGCAGATTTCTTATTTCGGTTGCGATGCGTTCCAGACCACCGGCAATCAGTGCGATGGTAAGCAGGGTTGATGCATGTCGGTCCCGGGGAATAACCTGCGTCGAAACCGGCTCCACCTTCAAACCCAGACGCTTAAGCACCTCTCTTTCCACTTCAGGGGGGAGTATCGTATAGGCACCGACAACCCCGGAAATCTTCCCGTAACCAATATCCTCCTTTGCCCGGCGCGCCCGCTCAATACCCCGCGCAACCTCTGCCAGCCAGGAAAGGCATTTTAGACCGAAGGTAATCGGCTCGGCGTGGACGCCATGCGTCCTGCCCATCATCGGCGTGTCCTGATATTCAATCGCCAACCGGACAACGGTCGCCTTTAACTCCTCAAGCGCTGTTATGACAACCTCCCAGGCACGAGTACAACGCAACGCCAGCGCCGTATCCACAACGTCATAAGAAGTCAGCCCATAATGAACAAACCGCCCCCACTCACCAATACTTCGGGCAACACTGCGGGTAAAGGCAATCACATCGTGATTGGTAATTTTTTCAAACCGCTCAATCTCCTTGACCTTAAAACTGGCACGCTGGATGGCGCGCGCTGCCTCCTTTGGGATAATCCCCATCTCTGCCTGAACGGTTGCCACCGCCTTCTCAACCTCAAGCCAGGAGCCGAATTTTGCCTCTTCGCTCCAGAGTTGTGCCATTTCCGGGGTTGTATATCTCAAACTCATTACCACTGGTACAGAATCCTTAACTGTTCACCCTGGCGGTCAATTACCAGGTCGATAAAACGCCCCTGCCGGTCAATTCGCTCCTTCAAACTGCGCGCACCATCAATCACCTTGCCGTTGCTCAAAAGAATCACATCACCCGGCATTAAACCAATCTTCTCCGCGATACTGTTACTCTTTACCTCTACCACCACCACCCCTTTCTTATGGGCGATGCCGAATCTCGTCCGCAGTGCCGGATTGATGTCCGCAACCACCGCCCCAATCCTCGTGGCAAACTTTTCGTAATCGCTTGATGCCTGACCCAGCGCCTCATCGATAAACCGTTTTACCTCATTTATCGGTCGGGCAAAGCCGACCCCTTCTGAACCACCAGCATGAGAGAAGATAAAGGTATTAATCCCGATAACCTCGCCCAGCGCATTGACCAGCGGGCCTCCGGAATTCCCGGGGTTAATTGCCGCATCGGTCTGAATCATATCGGTATAAACCGCATTGCCCCGGCCCGACTTAATGTCGCGGTGCAACGCCGATATCACGCCAACCGTAACGGTCGGCTGGGCGTCCTCCATCAGAAACCCAAACGGGTTACCAATCGCAATCGCCCATTCGCCAATCATCAGGTCGTCAGAGTTGCCGAGCGTCGCAACTGGCAAATTCCCGCCGGGAATCTTCAAAAGCGCCAGGTCACGGTCCAGGTCCACCGCCACCAGTTCCGCCTCAAAACTGCGATTGTCCGGCAGCGTTACCTTAATCCGGGTAGCGTTGTTAACCACATGGGCATTAGTCACAATGTACCCGCGCTGGTCAACAATCACCCCCGAGCCCATCGATTTAATCTCCTGCCGGAATGTGTGGCGGGGGAAAAAGTCCCGGAAGAAGTCGTCAAACCCAAAGATGCCAAAAGGCTCATAACTCACCACCCGGGTCTGAGTCACTACGACCGAAACCACCGCCGGACTTACATTTTGGGCGGCAAGAACAATCGCATTAACCCGGGAACGGCTAACATCATCCTGGACCGCAGTCCGGGAGACCTTCTGCCGTTCAACCGGTGCCTGAGGCAGCGCGCCGCAGGACACGGGAAAAATCAAACCGACGAGCAAAACAAATTTGATATAAACCCTGTTCACAAAATCCAGTTTACCGATGGAAATCCAAGCGTCAAGAAAGATGTCTAATCCAATACCGGTGTGCCTTCCTCTCCTTAACTTGACTCAACTCAAAACTTACTTATAATCCGCTAAAGGACAAACTATGCCAAAAAGAACTTATCAACCGTCAAAGATTCATCGCAAGCGCACCCATGGCTTTCGCGCCCGGATGAGGAAAGTCGGCGGCAGACGGGTGCTCAGCAATCGTCGGCGTAAAGGCCGTCGTCGTCTGACCGTATGAGTCGAACGGTGCCCGTAAGGCACATTCCGATCTATGCGCGAGAGCCTGAAACGAGAGGAGATTGTCCGGGGTCACCGGCTACTCATGGCGCTTGTCCGCTCCGGCAAAAAGGTGAGCGGCAATGCCCTTATCCTCTCTTTCCATCAACAGCCTGAACACAACCAGGAATCTATCCCGCCTTGTCGGGTTGCAATCCATTTAAGCAAAAAAATCAAGGGTGCGGTGGTCCGGAACCGGCTCAAGCGCCGGCTCCGGGAAATCTTTCGCCGTAACAAAAACTGGTTCTCTCCCGGGTTTGACTATCTAATTCAGGCTCGTCCCAGTGCGGTTCACCTGACCTTTGACCAGTTAAAACACGAACTCCAACACCTTGCCCGCGCCACTAACTTTTCTTCCCCTAATAAAACTCTTTCCCCGTCCTTGATGGAGGGAAACAAAAGGGATGGTGCCAATTATTGTACAAACGCCATTAACCCAACAAAACCGGTTGTTTACAAACAAGGAAGCGGCAATGCTCAAAACCCTGCTTAAACTGCTAATCCGGCTCTACCAATGGACCCTGGGCACCGTTCTGCCCAACTCCTGCCGATTCACCCCCAGCTGCTCCCATTACGCCCTTCAGGCGCTCGACAAACACGGCGTCGGCACCGGCATTCTGCTTACCGTCCGGCGTCTATTACGCTGCCACCCCTTTTCAGCCGGTGGCTACGACCCGGTGCCCGAAAAAACCCAATTAAAAGGAGTAAAAAAATGAGCGACAACCTGCGAATGTTAATCGGTTTTGCCATCATCGTGCTAATCCTCATCCTCTATCCGATGATTCTGCCCCGCAAACCAAAGCCACTGCCCGTGCCCGACACCCTCCCGACACCTTCCGCACCTGTGCCCCAGGAAACGGTTGCCCTCACCTTACAACCTGCGGTTCAACCTCTGGTCCCGGAAACCACCATCGTGCTGGAAAACCAATTCTTAAAGTTGGGGTTAACCAGCCAGGGCGGCGGAATCAAATCTTGCTATCTGAAACAGTACCAGGTGCAACTGGTACCGGAAAACAGCACCCTGCTCGCCAACACCGAACTCCTGAATTTACCGGCAACCGTCACCCAGACCGAATCCGCAGTTACCTTTATCTACAACCTTCCTCAGGGTCAACTGAAAAAGACCTGGGTACTGGGAAAAGATTACACTCTCACTGTCAACTTCGCCGGACTATCTTTCCCAAGCACACTGACATTTGATGCCCGGGCAGGCATTCCAACAACCGAGAAGGAGGTCAAAGAGGACCTCGCCAACTTCCACTTCTACGCCCGCAGCGAAGGCAGGATAAGTCAGATTGCAACCGCCAGCCTGCGCAAAAAACCGTTTGTTAATAGCGCCGACTGGGTCGGCTTGAAGTCAAAATACTTCTTCCTTGCCTTGGTAAACCAGACCGGCAAATTTGATTCGGTCCGGGCCGAACCGCTCGCCGACAACCGGATCGGGTTCACTGCTTCCGTAAAAACTCCTAACAGCCCAAACTTCCTCGTCTATGCCGGGCCAATCGAATACAACCGGCTCCGCTCCTTTCGTCTCGGGTTTGAAAATGTTGTCAGTCTGGGCTGGCTCAAACCAATCGCCCTTGCCATCCTCTACCTCCTGCGCCTGTTCTACAATCTGGTGCGCAACTGGGGCTGGGCAATTGTCCTGTTCTCCTTTCTGATGAAGGCGATTTTCTATCCCATGTCCCGCACCCAGATAAGACAGATGCGCCAGTTACAACTTCTCCAGCCCAAGATTGAGGAACTGAAAAAGAAGTACAAAGACGACCCCCAAATGCTCAACCAGGAGACGATGCGCCTTTACCAAATTTACAAGGTGAACCCGCTCTCCGGTTGCTTACCGCTCCTTGTCCAGATGCCGGTGTTCTTTGCCCTTTACGCCGTCCTGCGCAACTTCATCGAACTGCGCGGCGCCCACTTCCTTCTCTGGCTCAAAGACCTGTCCCAGCCCGACACCCTTTTCGGCCATATCCCCAGGGGCGTGCCGCTCATCGGCGGGTTTGCCATCGGTCTCCTGCCTATCCTTATGGGAATTTCATTCATTGCCCAGAACCTTATGACCTCAACCGACAAACGCAACTGGGCGATGACCATTATCTTTCCGGTCTTCATCACCGCTATTTTCCTCAACCTTTCCAGCGGTCTGCAGTTGTACTGGTTTGTCTATAATATACTCTCGATTCTGGAGAGTTTAATCGCAACCAAAGGAGGTGCTCTATGGCAGAAAATCAAAAAGTCCCCGAATCTGGGGGTGAGTTAACCAACACCGAAACAACCAGGTCCGCTGAAATGGAGCGGATTGCTCAAGTTGTGCAAACACTGATAAACTATCTCGGCGTGCGGGCTAATGTTGAAGTGACCCAGGACGCCCGCGGCTATCTGGCAAACATCAAAACCAAACGGGCGAGTGCGATTCTCATCGGCCGCCGGGGCTCAAACCTCAAGGCGCTCCAGCACCTGGTGCGCACCATTGTCCGCCGCGAGTTCCCTGATGTTGCGCCAATTCTCGTTGATGTTGCTGGTTATCGCCAGCGCCGTGACAACTTCCTGCGCAAAAAGGCGCTGGCGGTTGCCAAGATTGTTTCCGAAACCGGCCGGGAGATGGCGCTGGACCTCCTTACTGAAAAAGAGATGGTGGTGGTGCAGGAGGCGCTAAAAGAGATGCCCGGGGTCCGAATCTATGCCGTGGGCACAGGACCGCGGCGCAATGTCATTATTGCACCAATCGATACCGGACCACGGCCATCGGATGCAGCCTGACACTATTGTTGCGCCGGCAACACCCGCCGGGGTCAGCGCCCTTGCGGTCGTTCGGATATCAGGACCCAGAACCCGTTCGGTCCTGCGCCGTCTCGTGCCCGACTTTCCCCTCAAAAAAGGGCGCACCCCGATTGTAAAAGTCACCTGGCTCAAAGACGAAAAAAAACAGCCGGTTGACCAGGTAGTGATAACCTTATTTCCCGGACCGCACTCCTACACCGGCGAGGACCTTGCCGAAATCTCCTGCCATGGCAGCCCCTTGATTATTGACCTCATCGTCAGTCTGTGCCAGCGCTATGGCTGTCGAACTGCCGAACCGGGTGAGTTCACCCGCCGCGCCGTCCTCAACGGCAAACTCACCCTTTCCCGGGCTGAGGCGCTCGGTGCACTTGTCTACGCCAGCAACCTTCAGGCACACCGCTCCCTCATCGCCGCCTATCAGGGTGCGACCAGCCGGTTTGTCAATCAACTCGGCGCAGAATTACGCCAGCTCTACTCCTTTACCGAATACCTCCTCGGATTTGACGAACAAGAACAAATAAACGCCACCCCGCTCAACAAACAAACAAGAGAACTCATCACCCAGCTCAACCGGACGCTCCAACAGGCAGAACAGAACCGTTTTCTCTTTGAACCGGCGCGGGTGACAATTATCGGCCGCCCCAATGTCGGCAAATCGAGCCTGTTCAATCGCCTCCTCGGTGCAGAACGGGCAATCATCAGCCCCATCCCCGGCACAACCCGCGACTACCTTGACGCCACCACAACGCTCAACGGCGTTACCATCCGGCTCATCGACACCTGCGGCTTTGACCCTAAAACCAAAAACCCCTTGACCCGGCTCGGCACCCGCAAAACCGAAATCGCCCTCAAAAACAGCGACCTCCTCATTGTGGTGTTTGACGGCTCGGAACGGGCGCGGGCGCAAGACCGGGCGATTCTTGCCTTAACCGAAAATTTCCCTAAAATTTATGTTATCAACAAGAGCGACCTCAACCGTCATCTTGAACAAAACCTTTTACCCCACACGGCAATCGCTCTGTCGTGCAAAACCGGTGCCGGCATCAACCGGTTAAAAAAGGCGCTCGCCCGCCGTCTGCAAGTTTCTGCGCTAAGCTCAGTTTGCCCAATCATCAACCGACGCCAGATTGAGGCGCTCGTCACCTGCCGCAACCACCTCCACGCCAGCCTTTCAAGCCCGGACCTCGAAACCCGCAGTTTGGAAATCCGTGCGGCGCTTGACGCCCTCGCCACAATCGACCAGCCGCTTACCAGTGAAGAGGTGCTCGACCGCATCTTTGAAAACTTCTGCGTTGGCAAATGATTGAACAGATTCTCCTCTGGCTTGACGACAGCGCCGCCGCCCGTGCCGCTGCCACCTGGGCACTGAACCTTGCCCAGCACCTTTCGGCTCGGGTTTACGCCCTCTACATCCTGCCCCCGGAACACAAACCGGCAACATCCCGCACCCGAAAAGTAAGTACCGAAAAAGAGGAAAAAGCCTGGGAACTTCTCTATGAAGTTGAGGACGAGGCGTTTAACCAGAATGTCCGGATTTCATTACTTCTCGAATCGGGCGAACCGCTGGAGCGGTTTCGGGAAATTCTCACCGGTTACAACCCGGACCTGATTGTCGTGGGCACCGCTGGTCCGCTCTCATCCGAAGAAATTATCCGACAATCACCCCAACCGGTGGTGTTTGTCAAAAAAACACCCGCCCATGCGGGAAACAACAAGGAGGATTGATGCTGAAAAAGGTTTCAGAACTACTTCCCCGTACGGCTGTAATTCTCGAACTTGCCGCCCGAGAAAAAGGGGCGGTGATCAAAGAACTTGCCGCCCCGCTTATTCAAGCCGGGTTTGTCACCGACGAAAACCAGTTTGTCAGCGCCATTCTGCGCCGGGAAAACTTGGAGAGTACCGGCATCGGCTTTGGTGTGGCAATTCCCCACGCCCGCACCGACGCCGCCGTTACCACCGTTCTTGCCTTTGGCCGTTCCAGCGCTGGCGTTGACTTCTCCTCGCTCGACGGCAAACCCTCCCATTTAATCTTCCTCATCGCCTCACCCGAGACGATGAAACGGGAGTACATCTGGACCCTTGCCAAACTGTCCAGTTTGCTGCGCCGCGATGAGGTGCGCACCGGGCTCCTCAAAGCCCAGACGGTTGATGAAGTTTACGCGCTGATCGAGCGTTACGAACGGTATTAAAAACTGCGGTAATGGTAACAAACTACACCCTGGGCCGGGCCCGGCAACTCCTGATAGAAAAGTTTCAGCAGCTGGGCTACTCTCTCACCCCGGATGAAATCCGCACCGGTGTGCCGGGTGTTGAAGCCGACCTCGCAATTCCGGTTTTCCGGCTGGCAAAAACCGTCGGTCAAAACCCCGACGACCTCGCCCGCACCATCACTCAGCGCCTTGACCTCACCGCCACCCTGTTCTCTTCGGTTCAACCGCTCAAAGGTTATATCAATCTGCGCTTCCACCCGGAGAAGTTTGCGCGCGCCGTATTTGCCGACTACCAAGCGGCACCGGAAAAGTACGGCAGTTTTACTTTGGGCAAAGGCAAAACGGTGGTCATCGACTACTCATCACCCAACATCGCCAAACCCTTCTCGGTGGGCCATCTCCGCTCCACCGTCATTGGTCAGGCGTTAAAAAACATCCTCTCCTATCTCGGCTACCAGGTGATTGGTGACAACCACCTTGGTGACTGGGGAACCCAGTTTGGCAAACTCCTTGCCGCTTACGAACTCTGGGGCGATGAAACCAAATTAAAACAAAACCCCACCCTCCACCTCCTTGACCTCTATGTGCGATTCCACGAAAAGGCAAAACAGGACCCCGGTCTTGAAAACAAAGCGCGGGATTGGTTCCGCCGGCTCGAACAGGGCGACTCAGAAGCCCGTGCCCGCTGGCAGCAGTTTGTCCATCTCAGCCTCCAGGAGTTTCAAAAAATTTATCAACTCCTCGGTATCACCTTCGATGTCACCCTCGGGGAAAGTTTTTACGCCCCCTACCTCCAGGATGTAGTTGACCGGGCATTGAAAAAAGGCGTTGCCCAGAAAAAAGTACCGCCCCGGGATGAAAAAAATATCCCCGAAGACATCGCCCCGGAAGAACCGGTCGTCCTCATTCCCCTTGACCAGATGGGTATTGATGTCCCTCTCATCCTGCAAAAATCAGACGGCACCAGCCTCTACGCCACCCGGGAAATCGCCACCGTTGAATACCGCATCAAAACCTGGCAGCCCGAAAAAATCCTCTATGTCGTGGGCAACGAACAGGAACTGTACTTCAAACAGTTCAACGCCGCCCTCAAACTGCTGGGCATCACCACCCCCTGCATCCACATCAACTTTGGCTTAATACGTCTGCCCCAAGGCAAACTTTCCACCCGGGAAGGTCGGGTAATCCTCCTCGAAGATGTCATCAAAGAGGCGATAGAACGGGCAAAGCGGGTTTTGATGAGCCGGGACCTGCCCGAAGAAGAAAAAGATGATATCGCCCGCAAGGTTGGCATCGGTGCCATCAAATACGCCGACCTCTCCCAGAACCGGCGCAAAGAGGTCGTGTTCGACTGGAACCGCATGCTCTCCCTTGACGGCGACTCTGCCCCCTACCTTCAATACGCCTACACCCGCACCCGCTCCATCCTGCGCAAAGCATTTCCGATTGACCTGTCCAAAGCCGCGCCCGGCCTCCTTACCGCCCCGGAAGAACAGACCCTAATACTCCACAGCGCCCGCTTCCCTGACGCCATCCTTGGTGCGGCTGAAAACTACGAACCCCATCGCATCGCCAACCACCTTTACGCCCTTGCCCGGGACTTCTCCACCTTTTACGACCGCATCCCGGTCCTGGGCGCTGAAACCGACGATTTGCGTCTTGCCCGGCTCGCCCTTGTTGAAATGACCGGCACTATCCTCAAAACCGGGCTTAACCTGCTCGGCATCGAAGTGATGGAACGGATGTAAACCGGTCCGAAAACCCACACCGAAAATGGCTACTTTAAAGTATACTGCCCGAACTCATCTTATTCTCTCTAACAATTTGCAATTAAACAACTTAATTCAATGCCGCCCTGTTTTCCCTACCCAACCCCGGGGTAGTTATGGGGATGGTATGGGAAATTGCCGGTGATTACGCCTTATCGGGGCTTTCCTCACAACCAACCGAACCTGAATCCGCACCTCTACTCTAAACCGCCACCGTATAACACGCCGTTTCAGAACTGCGCTTCCTCTAAGCGGTTATTCCCCGCTTACCTCGTGATAGACCCATACATTTACCCCATTACTTGCCAGACAGCGCCGGATTTTGACCTCAAACCCAACTTACTTTTCGAATAGTCGTAGAAAATGTCGATGCCCGGGTGTAAGGATAGTTCCTGAAAAATTTTTTGACCTACCACTTACAGTTACATTAAATTAAAGGAAACGCATCCATTCTAAATCGTTCGCTCCTGATTCCCAAAAACTGAAGCGCTTTTTTGACACACCAGATGTCTAATGTATAATTTTACTATCCAGAGAAACACCTAAAAGGGTTCTGGTCCCGGATTGTCACATTGAGAGAAGGGCTCTCCGGAAGGTAAATTTCTCTCAAAAGGAGTTATCGTGATAAACAAAGTAGTAAAGTTGTGCGTCCTGCTCGGAGTAACTGCACTCCTCTTCGCAGCGCAGAGTGAGTTGCTTTTCACCCCGGCGGGACTTAATCAGGCAAATCACCGCAGTCCGATTACGGGCGTTTTCCCGACCAGAACAACACCGACACCACCTACCGACGACTCCTCATGGATAAAAGTCGACTCAATTCCTCTGGGACCGATTGGTGGTAGCGATGCCCTGTGCGGCTTAAAGGTTTATGGCGACACCATCTTTATCGTCTGGAACCGGGAAAATCTCCCTTATGTCGTCCGCATGCTCAACCGGCACACCGGTGCGGTCATAGATTCGCTAATCGGTCATACAATTGAGTACAAGATGACCCCGGTCAAGGTGGGTGACAGCCTGTATGTGTCCGGGTTCTATCCTACAGAGCATATCGATGTGTATTATCTCCCCACCAAAACATTTGTGCGCGAGATTGTGCCCATCGGCTCTTATTACACCCGTGGTATGGATTGGGATGGTAGCAGACTATGGGTGGGTGATAATTCATCTACAACTCCCAAACGGATTAAAATTATCGACCGTTCAGGCGCCGTGATAAAAACCTTAACCAACATCGGTTCTCCTGTGGTGGGCTGGATAATGGATTTAACCCTTGACCGGATGATTCCCAATCGGCTCTGGCTCAATGACAATATCAACGATGTTGCCTGTTATTGCGCCTTTGATACCGTTGCCAACACATTTCAGGTACTCGCCACCTTCACGCCGCCGGCAGGTGCTGGTAGCATTGCCGAAGGCATCGGATTCTATGGTCCGGATAACGGTTACGGCTACTGCTATACAAACTCGGTTTATGTCCTCTGGGTGTACAAAATGCTTGTCCACAGCCCGACAGTACCAAACGATATCGGTGTCAGTTCCATAAAGGCGCCAACTTCCATAGTTGACCCGAACACAACCATCACCCCAATCGCCCGCATCACCAACTACGGCACCGCACCCCAGAGCAACTTCCCGGTTACCTGCTGGATTGATTCTGCTGGCACCCGAATCTACAACGCCACTTACACATATACCCAAACCCTTGCTCCTGGTGCCACCGATTCGGTCTCCTTCACACCTGACTGGACATCGGGCGCCGCCGGCACAAACTATGCAGTAAAGATGTTTACCAACCTATCAAACGACGAAAATCGCATCAATGACACCGCCGGTTTGACCGTGGGAACATTCCTAATCCGTGACACGCTAATTGCTCCTTTCGCCATCGTTACCCCGACGCTTGACGGAAACATTCAGATTACCGAATGGGCTGATGCCCTGAAATGGGACATCTCCGATATATTGAATATGCAGGGCAGTGGTGCCCGGGCACCAGGCAGTTGCTATCTATATGTGAAACACGACTCAAACAATGTCTACTGGGCGCTTGACCTCAAAGCCAAAACCACCATTGATGACTACGACCAGTTTGGCTGTTACCTTGATGAAAACCTCTCCCGCACCTGGGCGGTTGACTCATCCGAAGGCAACCACTGGTTTGTCTGGATAAGCGGTGACACCGTTATCTACCGTGCCTTGATTGGACCGGGCAATCTCCCGAGCGACTATTGGGAACGCTGGGAAAGCGGTAACGGCGTCTCCCGGGCAAGCATCGCTTCAGGAAACCTGCAGTTTGAGGCGCTGGTTCAAAAGGGAACCATAAAGTGGAACTACACCATTCATCCAACAAGCGACACCGTCGGGTTCTATGTTTACGCTGCCGGCGCCGGAAGCGCCTTCTGGGGAAACTGGCCCACCCAAATGCCGGGCACCGAATGGAACAATGCCGCAAGATACGGCACACTCATATTCAGTCCGGAACCCTTTGGCATAACCGAAGAAAAACGCCCGCCCATAAGTGAGTTACGGCTCGCCAACCCGCTGCGGCTGCCGCTCGTTATACATACTGGCCACCGCCTTGAGGTTTACGACATCTCTGGAAAGTTGATAAAAGCGGTCAATCAAACAAACGGTGTTGGCTTAACCTGGGACGGCAACGATAAAAACGGCAAGCCGGTTTCCACTGGCATCTACTTTATCAAACTGTTCCAGAACAACAACACCACCCAGACCAAAACGGTTATCGTACGCTGAGTTAAATGAGAACGACCAGGGCGGGGAGAACAACTCCCCGCCCTTTTTGCACCCAAACTCTCCTATTTAAGGTCTAACAGTTATGCCCAGGATTTATTTTGACCACGCCTCAGCAACTCCGCTTTTACCTGAGGCGTTCGAAGCGATGGTCCCTTTTTTCAAAGATGAGTTTGGTAACCCGCAAAGTTTCCATCAGTTTAGCCGGAAGGCAAAACAGGCGATTGAACAAGCCCGACACCAGGTTGCCCGCTTTATTAATGCACCGGCAGAATCCATAATCTTTACCGCATCTGCCTCCGAGAGTAACAATCTGGCGCTTAAAGGTTTTGCCCTTGCCAATAAATCCCGCGGTAACCACATTGTCGTCTCAGCGATTGAACACTTCTCGGTTCTTGAACCGCTTAAAACCCTGAAACGGCTCGGGTTTGACTACACAATTTTACCGGTCGACCAGTACGGACTCGTCGATATCGAACAACTGAAACGAGCGCTTCGCCCCGAAACCATCCTCGTCTCAATAATGCACGCCAACAACGAAATCGGCACAATTGAACCGCTTGAAGAGATTGTTGCGGCGTGCCACGAGAAAAACATTCCGGTACATTCTGACGGCACCGCAGCGGTGGGCAGAATTCCGGTTGATGTGACCGAACTCGGTGTTGACGCCTACTCTTTTTCTGCCCAGTCATTTTACGGTCCGAAAGGCGCCGCCGCACTCTACCTGAAACCGGGTAAAAGGATTGTGCCCTTGATTGAGGGCGGCATTCAGGAAAAAGGACGCCGGGCAGGGAGTGAAAATGTTCCGGCAATTGTCGGTATGGGCAGGGCAGCCGAAATATGCCAGAAACAGATCGACCAGTGGTCAGAAAAGATGCAAGCGCTTGCTCGCCGGATTGTCAATGAACTGCCCAAAAGGATTGAACGCCTTGTGTTTACAGGCCATCCGGAAAAACGGTTACCCGGCCATGTCAGCCTGTGTGTTGAATTTGTTGAAGGCGAGGCGCTGCTCTTATCTCTTGATGACCAGAACATTGCTGCGGCATCCGGCTCAGCCTGCACCGCCCGCAGCCTGAAGGCATCCCATGTCCTGCTCGCGATTGGCTTACCGCACGCTGTCGCCCAATCTTCACTTGTCCTCACGCTGGGCAAAGACAACACCGACGCTGATATTGACCACTTTCTAACCCAATTCCCACCGATTGTTCAGCGGTTACGCTCCTTTTCACCACTTTATGCCCGTTATGTCAAAGGTGAAGACCCATACCAGTTCAAACCCGGCACCGAAGAACACCAGACTGGACATGAGCCGGAATATCGGGAAAATATAAAAGAAGGGTAATTATGTATTCAGAAAAGGTAATGGACCACTTTCGTAACCCGCGTAATGTCGGGGAGATTGAAAATCCCGATGGCGTTGGAGAGGTCGGCAATCCGGTTTGTGGTGATATGATGACATTCTACATCAAGGTTGAGAATGGAGTTCTTACCGATGTCAAATTTAAAACCTTTGGCTGTGGCGCTGCCATTGCGGTTTCATCAATGGTGAGCGAGATGGCAAAGGGCAAGACAATTGAAGAAGCGTTAAAGATTACCAATGAAGCGGTCGCTGCCGAACTGGGCGGCTTACCGCCGAACAAACTACACTGCTCCAACCTTGGTGCCGACGCCCTTCACGCCGCAATTAAGGACTACCTCAACAAATCAAAGAAAAATGCTGTTGATAAGAAGGAGGAGAAATGAGAGCCAGACGAGTTGCCGGCTGTCGCTGCCCTTATTGTGACGAGCCGCTCCTTGAAGGAGAACAGTTCTGCAAACCCTGCGGCGTGGAAATTGTCTACTGCCCGGAATGCAAAAAACCGTTGCCCCGGGGTAACAACAAATGTCCGGAATGCGGTAAAGAAGTTAAAAAAAGTCACGGGAGGAAAAGATGAATCTGACCCGAATAAGTGGCACGAACAAAAAACACCGGGTGACTCTTTACGCCCTTTCCACCTGCGGCTGGTGTCGGCGCGCCAAAGATTTGTTTAACGCCAACAACATTGAATACGACTACATCGATGTTGACCTGTGCGTGGGCGAGGAGCGGGAGGAAGTTATCAATCAAGTTCAAAAACTAAACCCCCGGGTATCATTTCCCACGATTCAGATTGACGATTCGGTTGTTGTTGGATTTGACGAAGAGAGGATTAAGCAACTCCTGGAAATCAAATGAGCGTCGAGGAATTTTCGCCCGAGATTGAGCAGGTCTACGAGCAGTTGAAAAAAGAAGCCGAAGAGGGGGGCTACCACCTCAACCCTGATAAACAGTTCACCCTCAGACTGATTCAGGGACTTTTGACCAATGAGAAGCGGTTCGGCTACCGTGCCTGCCCCTGCCGTATCGCGTGGGGTGAAAAGCCCAAAGACATTGACATCATCTGTCCCTGCTACTATCGCGACTCCGACCTTGAGGAGTTTGGTGCCTGCTACTGCGGCTTGTATGTCAGCGAGGAGTGGATTAAAGGTAAAGTTCCTCGGAAATCAATCCCGGAACGCCGCCCCGCAAAATTTGCAATTGAAGGTTACTCAGAATCAAAACCATCAGACCAAACCGGACAGGTACCCAACCGCCTTCCTTATCCGGTCTGGCGCTGCAAAGTTTGTGGCTATTTGTGTGCCCGGCCCGAGCCGCCGGGCAAATGTCCGGTTTGCAAGGCAACAAAAGACCGATTTGAACGGTTTATGTGAGGATACAAGATATGCCTATCGTTGAAATCAGTGTTGTGCCGGTCGGTACTGGTTCGCCGAGCGTAAGTCATTTTGTGCGTGCCGCAGTTGAGGTTGTTAAAAGGAGCGGGCTAAAACACGAACTCAATCCCATGGGCACCTGCATCGAAGGCGACTGGGACGCAATCTTTTCCCTGATAAAAGATATTCACGAAACCCTCGTTACGATGGGCTGTTCTCGTTTGGTCACTACAGTCAAAATTGACGACCGGCGTGACAAACAGGTTACGATGAAAGAAAAGGTGGCAAGGGTTAGTGACTAACCCCGCCACCTTCACCTTCACATCTCAACCACTCACAGCCATCCCATAATGACCCGGCAATAAACGCCACCCAATCTTCAATCGTTTGGGTTTGGTGGCAAAACCACAACTCCGCCACCTCACATCCCATTTATTTACCACCCAGTCCGGACATAATTACCTTGGTCTGCTCAATCCGTTCCTCGTAAGCCTGCCTTGCTGCCTCGTTGTCATACTGCACCACCTCAATCTTTTTCTCATCCATTCGATGCGACCGGTAAAGAACCACCGCTGCAACCAGTAACCCGATTCCCACCAAAAAACCCAGCAACCGACCCAATCTTGTATCAAACATCACAACCTCCTGATTTTATCGTCTAATACAGAATAGTGCACTTTTTGTGCCATAATCCAAATCTCACTAACTAACTGATTAACAATATGTTATAAAACTGTATCCCGCTTAACCGATTAAACTGTCTCATAAAATGAAACGCAAAGACGGTGATACATCGGATTTGAAAATCATAACATTATGAAAATATGTTAATTATAGCATTGTAAACTTTATGATACACTATGTTGCAATAAGACACAACTTTTCCGGAAAAAATGGATTCACCAAAACTTGACAGACATAAATTTATATCTATTCTTAAATAGATAATGAGCGGCTCAAAAAAGTATGCCTTACAGGGTTTAGAAGCCCTTGGCTTAAGGCTCAGGGATATTCGTGTCCGTGCCGGAATCTCGCAGATGAAATTGGCAGAACTACTCGGTTTAAACCCTACCCATGGTTATAAGTACATCCTGCGTTTGGAAAAAGGGCTGGTGCCCAACCCAACGATGCGCACCATTACCGGGTTTCTCGCCGCCTGTGGTGCCACCTGGCAGGACATCGCCGATGTTCTCCCTTCGGTTGTTATCAAGCCGGCAGGTGAAAGCAAACCCCCATCTGAACCGGTGGTAATTCCGCCCAGCCAGACTTCGCTCGCAACCGCTTCCTGGGTTGGAGGTGTTTCAACCGAAAAGGAGGTGAACGGGCTGTTTTCTGAACGGTTCTGGCGCCAGGTAAAAACCGCCCAGGATTACCTCTGGAACCTGCTCCGCATCTCACACCAGACCGGTGTAAAACGCCGGGACTACTTCACATTTGTCCGCTCGGTCTGCGCCCTACTCGTTCAGTACCGTAACGATAGCAAATCGTTAAACAGCGCGCTGGAACGGCTCACCGCCCGAGCCACCAAACAGGGGCTTGACCCGCAAATTCTCGCGCAGATAAAACAGTTTTGCATAAATATCTTTGGGAAAGAAAACCGCGCCTGATGCTCCTCTTCCTGCTTACATTTGCCACCATCCCCCCGGTCTCTTATAACATAGATGCCCGTTTTCTTCCCGCCCGCGCTACTGTCTCCGGCACAGCAACAATTACCTTTCGCAACATCTCACCTTATCCCCAAAAATCGCTTTACCTCTACCTTTATCCCAACGCCTTCAAACACCACAAAACCCGACTGGTAACCGAACTGATGCAACAAGGTTCTCTTGAATGGGCAAGGCGGACAGGAAAAAAATTCGGGTCCCTCGAAATCGAAAATGTCCGCTACAACAACGCACCATTAGACTTTAAAATCGACGAGACGGTAATGGAAATTTTACTCCCTTACGCCCTTGCTCCAGAAGAGTCAATAACCTTCACGATGTCGTTCACAACCCACATACCCAACCTAATCCTCAATTTCGGTAAAAAGGGCTCTGTTTTTATCTTAACTCGTTGGTACCCGCAGGTTGCTGCTTTTGACCGGTTTGGCTGGCACCTTGGTGATTTTCATCCTCAGGGTGCGCCGGCTGGCGCCTTTGCCGACTACGAAGTCAGACTCCACATCCCGAAAAAGTATGTTATCGCCACAAACGGTGAACTTTCTAACAACTCTGACACCCTGCGCTATTTCCGGGCAAGAAACCTGACCGACTTTGCCCTACTTATCGCTCCTGACCTCCTCTTTTACCAAGACTCAAACACCGCGCCGACTGTCAACATATTCCTGACCCGCAACCTCAGCAACTTTGCCCCTCAAATCGTCCATCAGGTTCGTCTGATAAACACAATCTACACCAACCTCTTTGGCTCGCCCCCTTACAACCAACTTACCATCGTTGTCGCACCGGGCATAGCACCAGCGCCCATCTCGGCACCAGGGCTAATTGTCATCGGACAACAACCACTCCCATTTATCCGGCTCTGGGAAAAGACAATCGCCCAGGAAATCGGCAAACAGTTCCTCGCTTTCAATCCCGCACCCGATGGGGTTCGTAACCCGCTCCTTGTCAATGGCATATCCGCCTATGCCGCCCACCGCTACCTGAAAACAGTTTACGGTGAAAACAACCTGCTTGACCTGCCGTTTTCGGTGCCGTTCCTCAACGGGTTATCGGACATCTATCTCCACCGTGTTTACTTCTATCTCGCGGCGACAAACAACCTGGCCTCATCTTTAACCGAACCCAACCCGGAACCGCTTGCCACCGAAGAGATGGTTACCGCGCAGGCGGTTTTGCTATTTAAATCGCTGGAAAAGGAACTGGGCACCGCCCAACTCGACTCCGCGATTCGCCGCTATCTTGAAATAAACCGCAACCATTATTCCACAACTCCCGCCTTCCTTGCCTCTCTTACCCAGGTCGCTGGACCGGAAAAGGAAGTTATCGTGAATTGGCTCCTGAGTCAGGATGGCAAAACCGACCTTGCCATCCGCCGGGTTCGTCATATTGACAACCAGACCGAGATTGCTATCTCGGCTAAGAACGCCGCCAATTTACCAATAGAACTTAAAACCGTGTTTGCCGACGGCAGTTTCCGCATCGACACCATCTTGCCACAAAACAGTTACCTGTTTCTGCCCCGGGGGCAAAAATTGGTTTACCTCAACCTCGACCCAGAAGAGAAAGTTCTTGACGCCAACCGCTGGAACAACCGCTTTCCCCGTCAACTTAAAATTAAACCCATCTTCGCCCTGCCTGATTTCGAAGCCTATCAGATTTTTTATGGACCCTGGTTTTGGTTTGACACCTACCGCGGTTTTCAACCCGGCGTCTGGCTCGCCGGCAGAAAATTCCTCGATGCCGGACCGTTAAAAGGCGCACACAACTGGGTTATCCTGCAAAACTACGCCTCCCATAAATCCGACTGGCACACCGGTGTCAGTTATCAGACGCCGATAATTTTTAACCCGTTTAAGTCCCGGATTTATTTCTCCGGTGACAACTCCTTTCGCGACCGGGGCATACGCTTATATCTGCTCAACGACTTTGGGTACCCACTCGCGCCGCCCAAAACCGAATTTGACTTTGGTTATCGTGTTTATGAACTCCTTGACTCTACGGGCCGCGACCCCCGTGCCTGGCAACTTGCCCGTATCGCCGAACTTCGTTTCCGCCTCGCCCACAACCACCAATCGCGGTTCAGCAATTTCAATGGTGAACTACTCCTGAATCAGGGGCGAAAAAAACTCCTCTCCCAGTTTGACTACTCAAAACTCAGCATCACCGAGAACCTCACGGTCTTCATCCCTGAAATCATCCCGGTCTCAATTCGGCTTTTTGCCGGCACCATCTTCGGCACAACCCCGCCGCAAGAGGAGTTCTACCTTTCCGGCGGCCTGTCTTACACGCCCGCAGAACCGGTCTCCTGGGCATACGAAGGGTTTGCCTCTGGACAGGAACACTGGCACTACGATGGCGATGTCAACTGCCGGGGCTACTACGGTCAATACCGGCATGGCCGCTTTGCCTATGGTCTTAACATCCACCTCCTTTTCCCTGCCCCCGATTTCCGCTTTCCCCTGTCCGTACTCCAGCCTTTTTTTGACCTCGGCAATGTTGGCGACGCCTTAAATCGAGAACTGTTCTCTCCCTGCCTTGACGCCGGCATCAGGGTCAAACTGGGTCCGCTCTATGCCGACTTTCCCTTCTGGAAGAGCAAACCTGAACCGGGCGAATCCCATTTTGCCTTGCGCTGGTCCCTGGGCTTTAAAATCAACGACCTGACAAGCGGATTTTAACCCCAATTTAAGAAATTAGACAAATGCCGTAAAATCGGTAAAATTCATCACCTGATGCGCGAAGGTAAATCAAACTCTTCAATATCCCTGCCCGCCACCTTTGCCGCATTCAAACACCGCAACTTCCGCCTCTACTGGCTGGGCAATATGGTTTCATTTATCGGCACCTGGATGCAGAACACCGCCAAAGGCTGGCTGGTCCTTTCCATCACCAACTCACCGTTCTTTGTCGGGCTTGACTCCACCCTGTCCTGGCTTGCGGTCTGGTTTGTTTCCCTGCCGGCTGGTGTCCTTGCCGACCGGTTCAACAAACGCAACCTGATGATTGTTACCCAATCTGCCCTTGCCCTGTTTGCCCTGCTCCTTACCCTGCTCACCTGGTTCCGAATCATCACCATCACCCACATCCTCCTCATCTCCGGTTTTGCCGGCATATTCGTTGCGCTCAATGCGCCTGTTGCCCAGACGCTTGTACCGGACCTGGTCGAACGAAAGGATGTGCTCAACGCCATCGCCCTCAACTCCTCAATGTTCAACCTTGCCCGGATGATTGGTCCGGCACTCGCCGGCTCAATCTTGACCTTCTCCGGTCCGGCGGTCTGCTTCGGCCTCAACGCACTCAGTTTCCTCGCAATCATCATCGCCCTCCTCTTTATTAAAATCAACACCCCACCGCCACCGCAATCTAATGAGCCTTTTCTCCGTCGCGTCGGTTTTGGATTGAAGTTCGTAAAATCCCACCCGGACATCCGGCTTTTGATGATAATGACCGGCATCTTCTCATCTTTTGGCATCTGTTACATACCATTGATGCCGGTTATCGCAAGGGATCTGTTACATCTTGGTGCCCGGGGTTATGGTTTTTTGATGTCGGCGCTCGGTGCCGGTGCCCTGACCGGCGGCTTGACCCTCGCAACATTGAGCCGCACCCGCCACCGGGGTAAAATCCTCATCACCGGCACCTGCGTGTTGGGCATCCTCCTTCTTGCACTCTCATTTGTCCGCAACACCAATATCGCCCTCACTTTGTTTGTCTTCATCGGCTTCTGCCAGACCAGCGTCGCTGCCCTCACCAACACCCTGATTCAAACCCTCTCTCCCGATTATGTTCGGGGAAGGGCGATGAGCGTGTTCAATATCTTTTTCAACGGGATGTTTCCGGTTGGCAGTTTAATCGCCGGTACGCTGGCGCAGACAAAAGGCGCACCATTTGCCCTCTTTATCAGCGGTGTAGTTGTCCTCATTACCCTTTTTACGGCAACCGCAATCCGTCCCCAATTACACCGGCTATAAAATTACCGCACCACGACTATTTTTCGAACTCGGGAACGGCTTTCGATAAAATAAACTCCCGGAATCAGTTGTCCTGACCCCCGATTTCCCGAATTAACTCTTTTCACCATCCGTCCTGTGGCATCAAACAGCCGGCTTTCAACACCCCGGTTTGAAGGTAAAAATTCCCCATCATCCTTTACCACCGAACCGGTCAACTGGCGCGCTGCCGGATTCGATGGCAAAAATTCGGCCACACCGGTTCCATAACGCACCTTTGCCCGAATCAAATGGTCCGCCGCATCCATTCCCATCGGTGTCACCCAACCCATGTCCGGAAAAAACCACCACTGCCGGGAGATGGAATCAAAATGGTCATCGGTTGAAAAATGCATGTCCCACACATTCTTCTGCCACCAGACAATATAAAAGTCACCTGAATCGACCACCACCGGTTGCGTCAGGTCATAGTCCTGAAAACCCGGGGTCCGTGCGGGCGGCACATCGAGCCTCAGTTCATTATAGAGAATCGTTCCCGGTTTACCATCCGGGCCATTGTCATCGTAAACCCGGAGATAAATCTCTCTACCGCCGCTGTAGTTGATTTCGGCTCGGGAACCGATGACCTCACAGGGATAGCGGGCGGGTGTGAACCGCACCGCCGCACCAAACGAATCCCGGTCTGAACACCACCAGGTGGTGCTGATACCGCTGTCGTAAAAAATTATCGTATCAACCTGTGCCGATACTGCAACCGGCATCAGGGCTAAAATCACAACTACCAACCGCAAAAGCCACCTCCTGTTTTTGCAAGTATATCGTTTTCAACCAACAAATCAAACCCCTTTCTCAGCGCAACTGTTTTAGCGCCTGACGCGCCTTCTCGTAATTCGGGTCCAGCGTTATAACCCTCTGCCAAAGAATGTGCGCCGAGTCAACCTGCCCTTCGTAGTAGTAAGCCAGGCCAAGAGAAAACAGCGCCGTGGTGAATGCCGGATTCAAACTTAGCGCCCGGCGGTACAAATCCTTTGCCTCCCCAAAACGGTGTTTTAACAGAACAATGTTGCCAAGATTGTTCCAGCCCTCAACCCCATAAGGGTCCAGTGCCACAACCCGACGAAACATCATCTCGGCGGAGTCGAGTGCGCCGGTCTGGGCATACACATTGCCCGCTACTCCCAACGCATCCGGTTCATCGGGATAAAGTTGCGCCACCCTTCCTGCCAGCCGGCGCGCCTCGTCAAATCTGCCCTCAGCAAGATAAACCGTTGTTGCCAAACCAACTATGTTTGTTGCCGAATCAATCTTGAGCGCCTGCTCGATTTCCATCTTTGCCCGTTCCAGTTTACCGCTCTCGTAGTAACCGAGCGCTGCGGTAAAATGATTCTGCGCCTGGTTTGCTTTTCTTCCCGCTCCGGCAATGTCAAGGTTAAAAAAAGATAAAGTGACCAAAAAAATCAACCCGGCACGCACCCTTTCCTTGGCACCAACCCGCCACCACTGGCTGATACCAACAACCGCAGCCAGAAGATAGAACGGGACCAGGGGCAGTCGGTACCGCGCCGTGATGAAAAANGGTACAAAGGAAAANCCNTAAACAGTGATAAACAGATAAACCGGCANCAGGGTGCGCCATTTATTCCGGCAGAGATAAAAGCCGGCGAGNGCAAGCGGCAGGACCAGTCCGAAAGGAAACTTGAAAAAGGGCAAAGCGAAGATGAGAAAATTCAAAAAACTGTACCGTTTGAAAAAGTAAATGTCCCGGTTGTTCGACACCTCATAACCGGCAAACAGCAGGTAAATCTTTTTCAGGGTCAATAGCAGCGCCCGGCCCGGGTCTTGCTTCCAGAACTTTAGTCCCTGTGCCATCCAGTACCGGTCAATCTCCGCTCCCTTCAAACTCCTGCCCAGCGCCCTTTCCGCACCCACCTTGACATCGTTGTAACCACCCCACCAAGAACCCCTTGTGCCCGGCACAATCGCGGTGGTACCGTCGGAAAACTCGTTGTTCCCGATGTAAAAGTTCGTTCCTGCCTGCCAGGCAATCAAAACCAGTTTCCCGCTTTTCACATAGTTGCGCACCGTGACCGGCACAATCGGCAAAAGCACCGCAAGAAAAAACGGCACCGCCCGGCGCCACCAGCCTGCCCGATAACGCCATAAAAACCAGCAGAAAAGAGAGACTAAAAAAGTTAGGATGTTGGGTCGGGCAAGCGCCGCCAGTCCGAAGATAAACCCCGGTAAGTACCAGTATCGGTCAAGCCCCTCACTGCTATAAAAGGCAACAAATCCGGCAAGAACGAGAAAAATTAAAAGCACCGGTATCAGCAACTCGCCATCAAAGTAGATAAACAGAGGATAAACTGCCATCAGCAACCCGGCAGCCAGCCCAGAACGCCGGTTAAACAACCGCTTGCCGATAAGAAACAGAAAACCACAACTTACCGCGCCCAGTAACGCTTGCACCAGCCGAACAACAAACAAATTAACCCCGAAAATTTTGTACAGCAGGGCAAGAAAAAACGGATAAAGTGGTGCCCGGAAATAGGCATCAGCGATAAACTCGGTTCGGGCAACAATCGCCTGCGCCCACTGGTGATGGTAAAGCCCATCCATCTGCGGGGCAAAAAACAGCGGGTCGTTTGCCCTGGCCTGAATAATGTAAACAACCCGCAAGACCAGCGCAATCCCAATGACCAGGAGGAAGTCAACAACTGTACCTTTACCATCCGGTTTTGCCGGCCGCGGTTTCAACATCAACTTGGGCGTCCCTTTTTTCTTGCGTGCCACTGGTTTTGAGTATTACCATTAACCATCTGTTGTCAAGCACAAAACCGCCTCTTTCGCCCCCTTATTTTAATTGCCCCATCTATTAGACCCCGGAAACATAGAAAATTAACGCCCGAACTTCCCTTTTTATCAGGACCGCCATCCTAACTTACATTTTTACATACAGTTGGCAATAATAAGAAAAATTAACCCTGCTGTTTTAGGGCAGACCCCTCCCCCTCCTCGGAACTGTTCCCGGTATCCCCCCTTGATTTCCCTCTGTGGTGTTTTATAATCTCCTGATGAGCGTCGCCGAAAACCTGAAACACCTCTTGCATCGCATTGAAGCCGCCTGTGCCCGCTCCAGCCGTGACCCGCAAGAGATAACCATCGTCGCGGTAACCAAAACAAAACCAGTAGAACAGATTCAGGCAGCGATTGAAGCCGGCATCACCCATTTCGGTGAAAACCGGGTCCAGGAAGCGGCAACCAAAATCCCATTGATCAAGGCACCGGTTAACTGGCATCTTGTCGGCACCCTGCAAACCAACAAAGTTAAAAAAGCCCTGGAACTGTTCCATATCATTGAGAGCGTGGACTCCTTTCATCTGGCACAGGAAATCGAGCGCCGGGCAGAACAGTTAAACAAAACCGTGCCCGTCCTGATTGAAGTGAACACCTCACAAGAGCCGACCAAACACGGCGTGCCGCCCGCTCACCTGTTTGACCTCATTTCTGCGGTCCAAAAACTACCCCGCCTGAAACTCGAAGGGCTGATGACAATTGGCCCGGGCTGGGCTGTTAACGACCCCGAGGCATCAAGACCCTGTTTTGAACTCCTCGCCCGTTTGCGCAATGAGGCGCAGCAAAAATTCGGCATCGCTCTGCCCCATCTCTCGATGGGAATGAGTTCCGACTTTGAGGTCGGCATTGAGTCCGGCGCCACGCTTGTTCGCATCGGTACCGCGCTGTTTGGCCCCCGGAGCTGATTTGGACCAGGAGCAGTTTCTCAATTTAGTGGAAGATGTTGTTCACAACCTCCCGGAATTTTTCCGCAACCGCATCCATAACCTCAATGTGATGGTGATGCCCCTGGCACCGTCCGAACTTACCGAGCATTTAGGCAAAGACCCCTGGTCAATTCTTGGCGTTTATCAGGGGGTGCCGTTCAACCACCGGGGACCATTCTACGGCAATGTCCTGCCCGACACCATCGTCATCTTCCAGGAGGCGATTCAAGCCCGGTGCCAGACCGAACAGGAAATCCGGGATTTGGTGCGCCGGGTGACGATTCACGAGATTGGCCACTACTTCGGACTCACCGACGAACAACTTTATCGGCTGGAACAGGAAAAATAAAAGGGGGTCAATGTTGACCCCCTTTAAGAGCGACTTTACCTCTTATCGGTTGACGGTCAGTTTGTGGGTTGCTGAACCCGCTGGACTCTCCAGCCGCACGAGATAAACGCCCGCTGCCAGCGACTTCAGGTCAACCGCAACCCTTCCTGCTCGTGCCTCATCCGCCTGATACAGGTTGCGTACCAGCCGGCCTGTCGCATCGTACAGGGCGAGTTGCACTCGACCGGGGTTGGGTACCTGCCAGCGGATTTCAACCCGGTCGGTTACCGGATTGGTAAACACCAGCTGGGCGTTGCGCAGATTCGGGTTGAAACCTTCTTCCACACCGACCCCACCCTGCACCGAAGCCGAGATGAAAAATTCACCGTTGGTCCAGGCAATCCAGCCACCCGCAGCACCGTAATAACTGCGAGCGTTACTGGTGTCGTCCGCAAGGGTCGTGGGATGACCCGAAGAGTTGACCGGTGCCACCGCCACATAGAACTCACCCGAAGGGAATATCAGGAGTGAGTCCAGATCATAGGCAATAATTCTGCCGGGTGCACCGGCTGGCGCCTCAAGGTCCTCGGACTCGTAAAGCAGGGTTGAACCATCACCCGCGTAAATTTTGAACCGGAAGGTGGAATCGGGCCAGGGGTAATTGGGATGGAGATAGAACTGGGTCCGAACCCTACCAAGACCCACCGGATACTGAACACCGAAGTCCGCCGGATTGAACTTCGTTGCCCGCTCTGGTCCTGCCCAGGTTATCCAGTACGGGTGGTTGTAATTTGCATACTCAATCCAGCGCGCAACGCTCAGGTCATAGATAATGGTATCGTCGTTAGGATACTGCTCACCCACGGCTTCGGTCCACACATTAATCTGATAGGCACCGGTTACATTGGGAATACGCCAGGCCGGTGAGAAGTTCATCTGCGCGGTCTGACCCCGCTGCAAAGCAGCGGTTGTTGTCATCGTATCTTCATAGGTGTAACTCTCCGGACCGGTGATTTTCAGCCGCACCGGCGTGCCCAATGGTAACGGGTCGGTTCCTAAATTCTTGATTGTCGCCCGAATTGTCAGGTTGACATTCGGCAGCGTATCCATCGGCATATTGGTTGCGAACCAGAGTGTTGCCGCATCGGTTGCGGGCGGGTCCCATTCAACCACCGAACGAATCAACCACTCGCCCCTTCGGGCATCTTCGCTGAAGGCACCACCCAGCAAACTCCACATCCGGTGCGAAGGTGCGTTGTTCGCCGCATCGATTGAAAGACCCGGACAGATGGGATAGGAGTCAACCTGAATGTAGAAGATGTAGTAGTTCGTGCCCACAATCGGCTCACCAATCGGCACATAGTTCCATTGACCACGGGTGATGTTCAGGGTGTCGGAATGCCAGATTTCGGTTCCTGGTGAACCGCCCGGACCATCATCGGCGTAAACCTTGACCATCGCCCGTGTGCCACCCGGAACCGGCCAGCCCGAGTAGAAGTGAATCAACGCCCCACTCAGGGTAAAACTGCTTGCCGGACTGATAAACTTCACCCCCCAGCCATTACCGCCCTGATTCCACGCCCAGGCGCTCGCCGGCATATTGTCATCGTACTTAAATGTGTCGGTAACCGAGAAAAAAACCTCGGGTGCCGGCGGAAAGATTCCGGGCTCAGGGTCAGGAATCGTGTAATGATGGGTTGGTGTTGGGCTCAGCCAGCGCTCGCCACTGGCGAACACCAGGCCAATGCCCAGTGCCAGACATACTAATGCTACCTTACGCATCACCACTCCTTTCGTTAACTTAAACGCCATTTTCTTAACACCGGCAACCTGCCGGCTGATAAGCATAACGGCATTCTTCTATAATGTCAAGCAGTTATCGCTTTGTTGACTCCGCTGTTCCCAGGGCTAATATAATAATTTATGAACGGACCCTTCAACTGCCCCTGGCTCACATTCGGCGCGGTAATTGTTGCCCTGGGCAGCATCGTTGTCGCCCTGCTCTGGGCTATATTCACCCGCCTTGAGGACGACTAAATGAACCCGACGCTTATCTACGGCCTGACGCTGTTTCTTTATCTTGCGACGCTGTTTGTGATTGGTGTCATCACCAGTGCCCGGATGAAACGCTCGGCTGAAGGTTTTTATCTCGGCTCCCGTTCGCTTGGACCTTGGGTCACCGCCTTCTCCTTCGTTGCCGCCTACTTCTCTTCGGTGGTCATCATCGGTGGCGGCGGGTTCGGTTACAAATACGGCATGGGTACTATCTGGATTGGTGCCACCAATGTCCTCATCGGCACCTTACTCGCCTGGATTGTACTCGGCAAAAGGACCCGCACCCTGACCGCCAAACTTCACGCCCTTACCCTGCCCGACCTCATCGGCAAACGGTACCACTCGCCGGAAGCAAAACTGTTTGCCGCCTTCATCATCGGGCTCTTTCTCACCATCTACAGCGTCTCGGTCCTTCAGGGAATGGGACACTCCTTCTCGGTATTGATGGATTTACCCTACATCTATGGACTGTTGATTTCCGGCGTTGTCATCATCGTCTATGTCGCACTGGGCGGTTATCTCGCTGTGGTCTGGACCGGATTTTTTCAAGCCTGGGTGATGATTGTCGCCCTCATTCTTCTGACCGGCGCTTCGGTTGTTCGTGCCGGCGGTCTTAACCAGTTGTTCGCCCGACTGAGCGCAATTGAAGGCGGTAAATTTGTCCAGACCCCGGGCAGTTGGGGCTGGGCTGGACTCCTCTCCTACTCGGCGATTGTCAGTTTTGGCGTCTGGGGAATGCCGCAACTGGTCAGCCGTTTCTACTCCATCAAAACCGTTCGGGTTTTGAAACTGGGAACGGTTCTCGCAACCGCTGGTGCCGCAATGGCGCTTTTGCCCTATTTCAACGGTGCTGTAGCGCGGCTCTTCTTCCCCAACCTTGCCAATCCCGACCAGGCAATTCCCCATCTCGTGAAAACCGCCCTGTCACCGGCGGCAGGCGCCATCTTCCTCACCGGTGTTGTTGCTGCGGGAATGTCAACATTCGCCGCGGTTCTCATCACCGCCGCCAGTGCTATTGTCAAGGACCTGCTGCGCGACAGTTTCGGCGCCCGTTTTACCCCGGAAAAAGAGGTCACCATCTCCCGTCTCGTTGCCGCGGGCATCGGCACCATTGCCTTCCTCATCGCCATCAAGCCACCGGCAATGATTCTCGTCATCACCGGCTTTTCCTGGGCGGTTATTGCGGCAACAACCCTCTGGCCCTACCTTTTTGGACTCTACTGGCACCGGCCGAGCCGGGTTGCGGCATTCACCTCAATGCTTGCCGGCAGCAGCACCGCCTTAATCTGGATGGCATTGAAAAACCCGGGCCGTATCCATGGATTTATTCCGGGAATAGTTGTCAGCCTCATCGTATTTGTACTGATGGCGCTGATATTCCCGGCACGCCATAAACATTGAAAAGACAAAGGAGATAAAAATGAAAAACCCAACATCACTTGTAATTATGATGCTGATGGCGGGCGTTAGCTTTGCCCAGCCATTAACCGAAGGCAAATTTCTGCCTTTCGAGCCACCGATTTATACATTTGCCGAATCGACCCACCACTTTGATGTCCGTCACTACACAATTGACCTTGACCTGCCGATGAACTCAAGGGCGATGAGCGGCCACACCCGGGTGGAACTTATCGCCCGCCATAACAACTTTGACACCTTCAGTCTCCATATGGTCAACCTCATCTGCGACTCGGTGCGCCGGGAGAACAACACCTGCACCTTTACGCAAAGTAGCGGCCGCCTCCTCATCGACCTGGACCGGGAGTTTGCCAATGGCGAATCGCTTGCCGTTGACATCTACTATCACCGCAACTCCACGATTCAAAACCGCGGCTTCTTTTATTACAGCCGGGGAACACAGGGTATCCCTCACGCCATCTGCTACTCAACAACCGAACCTTCTGATGCCCGCTACTGGTTCCCCTGCTTTGACGAACCCTGGGATAAGGCGGAACGGGGCTGTCGGGTCAACATCACCACTCCCGACTCCTTCTCGGGTTGTGCCAATGGCGTTCTCGACAGCGTCACCATCGCCGGCGGCAAAAAAACCTGCTGGTGGACCCACCGCTATCCAATCAGCACCTACCTCGTAACCTTTGCCGCCTCAAAATGGGCAACTTTCAAACAGTGGTTTTATCCGGCGCCTAATGAGTCGCTCTATATCCAGAACTTCGTCTGGCCCGAAGACTCCAGCCTTGCGGTCAACGCCTTTCGCAATGTCCCTGATATGATAGGGTTCTTTTCCGACTCCTTACGCTATGGACCCTACCCCTTTGCCACCGAAAAGTATGGCCATGTGGTCGCATATCCATTTCAATGGGGCGGGATGGAAAATCAAACCCTGACGATGGTCCACCGCTACTGGATCCAGCGGGGCAATGACAACGGCATCGCTCACGAACTTTCCCATCACTGGTGGGGTGATATGGTGACCTGTCTTGACTGGGGCAACATCTGGCTCAATGAAGGGTTTGCCACTTACTCCGACGAACTCTACACCTGGCATCAACAGGGGCTTGCCGCTTTCAAAAGCCTGATTCAAACCCGGGCACAGGACTACTTTGATGAAGAGGCACAGGACCCGCACCCGATTTACAACCCGCCCGCGGGCCACGAATTCGACTGGGGCCACTCCTACTGCAAAGGCGCTTGGGTCCAGCATATGCTCCGCTATGTGGTCGGCGACACGGTCTGGAACGCGCCCGGCATATTCTTCCGTGCCCTGCGCGCCTACGGCGACAGTTTTCGCTACGGTAACGCCAACACCGAAGACTACCGCCGAATTTTCGAAAGGATGACCGGCATGGATTTAAACTGGTTCTTTGACGAATGGGTTTACAGCCTCGGCTATCCCAACTACCAGATTGGCTGGTGGGCACAGGAAACGCCGGACGGCTGGCAGGTGATTGTTGACCTTGCCCAGGACAATATGAATGGCGCTCCAACAACCTTCCACACCCCGGTTGAGGTGAAAATCACCTATACCGGTGGTGACACAATTATCCGCTATCCGGTGACCGAAAACCCGCAGCGCAATGTGTTCATCGTACCGGCACAGCCCCACTCCTTGGAGTTTGACCCGAACGAATGGATTCTTGAACAGCACAATGTGACTGTCGGTCTTCAGTCCGGCCCGGACAGAAAACCCGAATTCAGCCGGCACGAACTCTACCTCCACTCAACCCCTAATAAATGGCTCACCCTCATCTATGACCTGCCCCGGACCGAAAATGTACGGCTCGAAATCTTTACCCCGACCGGCAGAAAGGTGAAAACATTAATTACCGGCACACAGGCCGCTGGTCGCTATCGGCTCGAATGGCACCGTGTTGATGATTATGGCAACCATGTTCCTGCCGGCACCTACTTAATTCACCTTACCGCCGGTGGCAAAAGGCTGACGAAAAAGTTTGTGCTGATGAATTAGCGGCTTTACTCCTCGTCCGGCTCGTCTTCCGGCATCGGAACGCATGTTGTTCCGGCGGCATCGTCCCCAATCAACACCAGTTCCAGATTCATCTTCTGCAACTTCTGTTTCAGGGACTCGGTCAGCACCATAACCCGGAACTGCTGCCAGCGTCGTAACTCCTCAGGCTCGGTTTCCAGCACCGACCGGAACCGACTGAATATCCTACCCTCTTTAACCGCCGCCTTCAGTTTTGCCTTCAAATCCGCCCGGCTTACCGTTTCAATAAACCGGTTTATCATCTCAATACCCTGACCCCTTGTTTGCGGAACGAGCCGGACATACTGCTCCGGATTCGCTCTGACCCGGGCAAGAATCTCATCCCGGTTAAAACTGAAAACCGGAATCACATCACCGGTCTTGAGGTCCAGATAATGGGCGGTCTCCTTCATCTGATTCGTCAACGCAAAAAGCAGGTCCCGCTCCAGAACATAAACCTTACGCACCTGACAATTTTAGCACCGCCCAACCACCAGTCAAACTGACTACCGCCAGTAAAACGGCGCTTCGGGATAAAAGTAAAAGATATTGCCGCGCAACTCCAGCCAGACATTCTGTCCCTGATACCGAAACCGGCAGATTAAACCGCTCAGGCGCTGGGCTGATGGCTTCAACCGCAACAATCGCCACGCGCCGTCCTGCAAAGCGGCAAAACTCTTTGCTGGACCGCCTGGTCTTGACCCGGGCACAAAGAAACCATAAGCGACCAGGGTATCGCCAACATTAAAAAGCTGCAACCGTCCTGCGGGCAACACCTCCTCCTTGGAAAACCAGTCATGCGCCGGAAAAGGCGTAAAAGTAAACGCAAAAGAGTCCGGGCTTACCGCATAAACCGCACCGTAAACTCCCGGCTTTACCCTTTTCTCCTCGCTTCCCAGAATCACCGGCGTCCCGGGATAATCTTCCAGCCGTGCCGCACCCAAAAGAAAAAACCGTAAATCCTTCTCATCAGTTAAAATCTCCACTGGCTTCCCCTTCAACACCAAACCACCATCCTGCCAACAGAGAATCTTCACCACCTGCCTATTCCCAAGAGAATCAAAAACGGTCTCAAGCAGCGCCAATTCAGGAAAAGAGTCACCGTCAACATCGGCAATCACCGCACCCTCAACCGCGCCCGCTGAAAAATCGACCGTTCGCTCCTCACCGGTCAACTCCAAAATCCGGACCGAACCACCTCCCACCAGAACAACCTCATAGAACTGGTCAAGGTCAAAATCCCCAACCGCTGCCACATCCGAACCAACCCCAACACTCAACCCCTTTGGCTCAAGGGTCAAATTGGACCGCCACACCGGCTCAAAACCCCGGGCACCAAATTTAAGCAAAACCAGCCGGGAAACAACCGCTTTCGTTTTGGTCTTGTCATCAAGGGTAAACAGATTCACTTCGCCCAAACGCTGCGCAACTAACACTTGGTCATTAGAATCAGAAAAAAACGGACCGGCGGTTAAACTTATCACCGACTCAACCGGACATCGGCCAAGAAGCAAAACCGTATCGGGCACCGTTACCGGGCTCAAAACCAGAAAGAGAAAACTCCACCACACCACAGACAAAAATACTTGCCTCTTAAAAAATGTCAACCGGGTGAATTGGTTTGACAGCGGGCACGCTTTCTCCTATTCTACTATAAACCGGCAACGGAGAGGTGCCGGAGTGGACGAACGGGCATGCCTGGAGAGCATGTGTACTCTTACGGGTACCGTGGGTTCGAATCCCACCCTCTCCGCCAGTTGATTTGAATTTAGAATTCAGCAAGGTCGGAAGGGTAGTTTTACTCTAACGAATACTAAAGTGATGCGGTAAAAGCCCGCTGTTTTGCTAATGGCGAAAATTGACAGGGGGTTGGGTGTTAATATGATATTGATGAAAAATTATACGCAAAGAATAGAGCAATGTCCAAACAAAAAGTATTAAGATTAAATACTGAGATTTGTAATGAATGCGGGAGAGATGTAAGTCCCGGCAGTGGCTTGTTTATCAACCGAATAATTGATTTTGATGATTATAAAACCAGAAAAATAATGAACAAACCTTTTCCAAAAGGTGGTTATATCTGTCGAGAATGTGACGAAAAATTAAATAACATTAGCTAATTATGGACTTCAATTGTATAATAAAACCAAAAATAAGAAGAAAACTGGAAAGAATTTACCGCGAAAGGAAAAGCTGGAATGGTGCCAAAGGACCATTTAGTAAACCCTTTGTCAGGACAAGGGAATTACTTTTAATTGAACAAGCTATGTTAGAAAAAATAGCGGCGACTTTATGGAATTCCAAGATTCAATAAGACTTTACGAAAAGAAAAAGGCACAATACGGCGCAAATGCATTTCGATATATCTCCCAGTTATTAATTGAGGCTAAACGATTACACAAAAAGGATTGGGTAAAATCACCGACGCCAAACAAAGACCATGAACAATCTTGGCGCGATTTCAAGGGGAAAAATTTAGAAGGTTCAAACAATGAATGAGTCAAGCAAAATTGTTGAAACTAAATACCCCGAAGAAGTATATATCAAGGTAAAAATGCAAAACCTTATCGTGTTTGGTATTTATTCAGTTACTAAGAATGGGGAAACATGCACGTATGAACGCCTGATAGCAGAATGCTTTTATAATTTTCCAAAAGTTTTTGGTTTTATGCGATATCCCCAATGGCCAGATCCTTTGAAATTTGACCGCCCTTTGAGAACTTTGAGAGAAAAAGGGTTAATCGTTGGAAGTGTGCGCGATCGCTTTGAACTAACTGAGTTCGGTGAAAGGGTAGCAAAAGAAACCGAATCTATCTTAACCAAGAAAGGCGGTACTATCAATAAAACAATAAAACCTATGGGTAGAAGTGCAGATGATAAACTAATCGAATTCATCAAAAAAAGTGAACCATATAAGCGATACCAGGCTAATCCTGAAAACTTTACCATTTCTGAATCAGAATTTAGAAGCCTTTTGAGATGCACGCTGGAAACACCGGAAAGGGTGCTAAAGCAAAATCTAACACATTTTAAAAAAGTTGCTGAATCCTATAAGGAAGCACAAATATTCAATTTTCTTACAACCTGTGAAAAAAAATTAATTAGAAAGGTACGCAAGGATGGCTAAAGATCTGCCAATAAATTCTAGGATAGTTGACCAAATAGCAAGAGCAACTATAAGAAATCTAATGGATGGTATTGTTGAATTGGTAACAAATAGTGATGATAGTTATAGACGATTGGAAGAAAAAGGTAAAAAAGTCAGTGGGCAAATAGATATTTATGTAAATCGGCAGAAAGGTGGAATCTGTGATAAACTTGTTGTTAAAGATTATGCTGAGGGTATGACAAGGGAAGAGTTAGAGAAGGCAATGGAGTTTGGCAGCGAAACAAGTGGATTTAAAGGGGGAAAAAGTGTTCGGGGGCTGTTTGGGAGAGGATTGAAGGAAACTATCATAGCCTTAGGTGAAGGAGAAATAAAGACAATCAAAGATGGAATGTTATGTAAGACAAAGCTGTGGAAAGACAAACGGACAGGCAGACCTCAATACGATGACGCATTGTTAAATGAAATTCAAGAAACTTCAGACCCAAACGGGACTGAGATAAACATTACGATCACTGATGAGAGAATAAAAATTATGGAACACGAAAATTTTAAAGACCAACTCTCAAAACATTATGCATTAAGAGATATAATGGCTTCTAAGAATCGAACAATTAGACTAATTTTTCACGACCTAAAAAGAACAATGAAATTTACTAATCAAATAACCTTCTCTTATCCTGCAGGTAAAAAGGTTTTAGAGCAAGAATTTAATCTTAATCTTCCTGAATATAACGATAAATGGAAGATAATAATTTATGAAAGTGAAACTTCTTTAGATTCGCCGCGGAACAATCCGTATGGATTAGCGGGTATTTTAATAAAAACAAAGGGTACGATTTTAGATAACCGGTTATTTAAATTTGAAAATGACCCAGCCGCTCTTTATTTCTTTGGTGAGGCGATATCTGTTGAGTTGGGAGAAAGGTTGAGAGAAGGACAAACTGAAATAATCGACTTTAACAGAGGAGGATTAGAGTGGCGGCATGAATATTGTAAGGCATTAGAAACTGAGATAGAAAGAATTTTAGAGCCATTAGTTCTAAAGAAAAGAAAATCATTAGAAAAAAAACCAGAAAAGGAAGTAAAAGAATCAACCCAAAAAATGGTTAGAAAATTGTGTAGCCTACTAAATCATTTAGCAAAACAAGAGCTTGAAGACATTGAAGAAATTCCTATAGACCCAGAGCTTGGTATTTCCAATCTAGTTATAAAACCCGAGGAGGCAAATATATACAAAGATGAGCCGCGTACTTTGTCAATCTATGCTCCTACAGAAATGATAAATAATGAAGGCAATGAAGTTCATATTAAGTCTGATACGGTGGATATTCAGCCCCTCGCATCTATAGTAAAATTAGAAAAACACCGCAAATATCCTGAAAAGATTTGGTATCGATACTTTAAAGTAGTTGGAAAAACCGAAAATGCAGAAGGGACTATAACGGTCACATTGGGAAAAGAAACCGCTTCAGCAAAAGTTAAGGTTGCCCCTTTTAAAAAAAAGAAAAGGGGGCAGCTTTCTCATAGGAAAGGTGGGTTTATTTCTGATATCAAACCTGATGAATTAGAATCACCGTCACAAAGAACATTTTACGACAGACACACCGGTATTATTAGCATTTTTGTGAAATTTCCTTCAGTTGCAAAGTTTATTAATAGTGCTTTAGAAGGAGTCGAAACGCCGGAAGGAAAAATTTTATTAGCGGAGTTGGTTGGTGAAGCATTTTGCAGAGAAGTAGCACGCCGTAAATTAGAAACCGATCCTCCACCAAAAGGTGGTGAAATTGATGCCTTTAATGACGAGGTGAACAAAATACAAAAGAAATATTTACATCTTATACAAGAAATGTTATCTAATTGGAGACCCCAAGAATAGGAATGTCTGAGAAGCAAATAAATATCAGGGAAGGATACAGTAAGATTTTAGATCGTGTTGAATTGAGAAGATGGTAAATTACAAAGAACCAGAAGAAATTTATGAAATTTATAAAGAATATTGTAAAGAGGCAAAGATAAAGTTTACCGTGAAAGATTTTAAGGATTTTCTTGAATTTTTAGAAATTGATTTTTATGATTGGGTAAAAGAAAACCTAAAATCGTATTTCCGAGATAAGAAAGTAAGATAAAAACACTAGCGGGCAAAAAGCAGAAATATAAGATTGATTCGCGATAACAAAGTAGTGGTTAATAAATAATTTAGCGGCTGGCGGAGGTAAAGCGGTCAAAAGAGAACGGGGTTGTAGCGGAAGGAATTGTCGCCTGTTTATTCAATCAGAATAACTTTTTCAGTTTCCTCAAATCCCCATTGTTTACATCCGATAACCGCGATATATAATTCCTCGTTGCGGTGCTCTAAACACCTCTTTTTAATCCTCCTGCCCGCCTGCGTGTTCACCACTTCAGCAACCGAAGGTTTTTACAAAGACATCTTTATGGATGGCGGCACCGGCTTGACCCATCGTCTGCGTCTCTATGCTGCCGAAAGTCTCGGTTTAACGCTGGAACTTCTGGCGCACGATGACAGTGCCCTGATGCATTCCATTATGGTCAATAACCCGGCTGACGCCAACGGTTATCTTCTCTATCCGGATGGCGCGCCGCGTTTTCGGCTCCTTTACACGAATGGCGGCGATGCCGGCCGACATGGCAGAGCCTTAGGCGATACCGGACGGCAACGCATCCGTGACTTCTGCGCCCGGGGTGGCACATACATCGGCACCTGTGCCGGTGCCTACCTTGCTGCCCTGAGTCATCAAGACAGTGGTGTTTTCCCCTACTTCTATCACCTCTGGCCCGGAAGGGTAAAGGCGACCGGCATCAACTCATCGGCAACAGGCCATTTTGTCCCGGAATCGTCACCCTTGTTGCGCTACTACAACTTTGGCGGCGATTATTACATCGCCAATGTCCCGCACAACGGTGGCTGCTTCGCCAACGAGTCCCTTGACTTTCCACCTGAAACAGAAATCCTGCTCCGCTACGACACCACCGGGCATCGGGCGCATCGCAAGGTCAGTTGCTGGGCATGGAAAGGAGCGGACACCAGTGGTCGAATTGTCCTCACCGGTTCCCATCCCGAAGGCTACAGTTATGGCGAGCGGCTGCAGTTTATGATGGGGATGATTCGTTATGCCCTTGACGGTCAAGGTGTGCCGCGCCTTAAAGGAGTACTCGCCAATGGTGTGCCCCGGCTGATGAACATGCCCACCGGTAGCGACCCGGCATTCATTATGATTGGCGACCGGCAGTACCACCACTTTGCCTGTGACATCCCGCCGGGCTGTGAAACCCTGTCCGTATATCTAACCGGTGCCGACTCCACCGATTTTAACCTTTATCTCCACCCGGGCGATTTTGCCTTTCGCTCTGTTGCCGAGTATGCGGATACAAACCCGGGCAACATCAAACTCCTTCGGGTAAACTTCCCAGTCTCGGGCCGCTGGTTTATTGGCGTGGAGTGTGCTACGACAGTTGCTGTTTCGGGCGACAGTTTTCCGGTATATTCCGGACGCGTTGATGTCCTGAACGGTGTTCCTTATCAGGTTGTTGCCCGCTGGGGACCGATTGGCATTGCCGAAAACAGGGATACAGACCAGAGACTGTTCCGTTTTACTTCCAACCCATTCCGCACTACTTTTACGGTCAATGTGCCGGAAAATGTGTCGCAGGTAATGATTGTTGACAGGAGCGGTAGAGTTCGTGCCCGCGTGCCGGAAAACGGCTTGACTTTCAGTTCAAATGTCATTAAGTGGCACCCCGACCGTGCGATTGAGCCGGGCGTTTACCACATCCTGATACGCACCGGTACCAGAACCCTGCGGTTGCGCCTCGTTTATCTCGGTCGTTAAAAGGCAACCCTCCTGTTTGGCACCATTTATCAAATTTTATAAGTCTAATAGTTATGGAAGACAAGATTCACATTGACCCGGTCTGCGGTATGGAGGTAGCCGAAGGAACCGAAGCGGGCAGATGGGAATATAGGGGAAAGATTTATTACTTCTGTAGTAAAAACTGTCTTGAACTGTTTCAGGCTAACCCCGAACAGTTTTTGAATCCTGACACCCCAGAGAAAATGGAGAAACCACTTGCCGGGAAAAAGACCGAAACCGCAATTTTAAGTGTTGGCGGGATGCACTGCGCGGGCTGTGCCCGAACTGTTGAAAAGGCGCTAACCAGACTGCCCGGTGTTGTGCTGGCGCAAGTAAACTTTGCTGCCGAAGAGGCGATGGTTGAATTTGACCCGAAAACAACTTCGGTCGAACAGTTCCAGAAGGCGCTTGCCGATGCCGGTTACGAACTCCGCACGATAAAAGAAGACCCAACCGCAATCGCCCGAGAACTGAACCGGGCAAAGCGCCGTATGGTCTGGTCCTGGATTCTGGTTATTCCACCGATGGTTTTGATGGTTCTTCACCTTACCGGGCTGTTTCATCTACCGATGTCAATAATGACGGTAATAGAACTGGTATTTGGCTTTGCGGTCCTGCTTGGACCGGGAAGAAACACCTTAAAAAACGCCTTCAACTCGGTAAAGGTTGGCGCCGCATCAATGGATGTGTTAATCACTCTTGGTACCATTGCGGCGCTCATTTCGGGCATTGCCGTCCTTCTCGGCTTAAAGGTCGAAAACCTGGGCCGGGTTGCCGGAATGCTTCTCGCGGTTTATCTCACCGGTAGATTCCTTGAAGCCCGGGCAAAGGGCAAAGCCGCGGATGCGATTCGCAAACTGATGGCGCTGGGTGTGCGCACCGCTCGCATCCTTCTCAATGGTGTTGAGGTTGAAGTCCCGGTCAACAGATTAAAACCGGGCGACATTATGCTCGTGCGCCCGGGTGAGAAAATCCCGACGGATGGCAAAATTGTCGAGGGCCAAACTGCGGTTGATGAGTCAATGGCAACCGGCGAATCACTGCCCGTGGAGCGCAAACCGGGCGATGAGGTGATTGGCGCAACTATCAACCAGACCGGATTCATCAAGGTTGCCGTAACCCGGGTCGGCAAAGACACCTTTCTTTCCCAGGTGATTCGCCTGGTTGAGGAGGCGCAGAGCAAAAAGATTCCGATTCAGGCACTTGCCGACCGTATCACCAGTTGGTTTGTGCCGGTTATCATCAGCCTTGCCCTTCTGACCGCACTCCTGTGGTTCTTTTTTGCCCCGAACCTTAAACCGCTCCTCATTTGGGCGCACACCTTTCTTCCCTGGGTCAATCCTGAACTTTCCCGGCTTTCCCTTGCCCTGTTTGCCGGTATTGCGGTCCTCGTGATTGCCTGTCCCTGCGCTTTGGGTTTGGCAACGCCAACCGCATTGATGGTTGCCAGCGGAGTTGCTGCCAGCAAAGGGATTATCTTCCGTTCCGGCGATGCGCTCCAAACCCTGCGTCGGGTCAAGGCGATTGTTTTTGACAAAACCGGCACCATCACTCAGGGTAAACCCCGGGTGGTTGACATCCTGCCTTTGCCCGGCATAACAAAGGAGCACCTCCTTGCCCTTGCCAGTGCTGTGGAGCAGGGTTCAGAACATCTCCTTGCCCGTGCCGTGATTCAGGCGGCAAAAGAGGCAAATGTGACCCCGCTGCCCGCAACCGCAATCACCGCCCAACCCGGGTTCGGTGTCACCGGTCTGGTGGCAAATGAACCGGTTGCGGTCGGCAAATTAGAACTGATAAAAAATCTCGGCATCGACCCCGCGCCGTTAGAATCGCTTGCGAATGCCAGCGCAACAAACGGCACCCTGCTCTATGTCGCAACCCAACACCACCCCTTGGGGGTCATCGTTGTCGCCGACATCCCGAAAGCCGATGCCGCGGAGGCGATTGCCGAACTGAAAAACCTGGGCATCACGCCGATAATGCTCACCGGTGACAATCCGCAAACTGCGGGCATCATCGCCCGGCAGGTTGGTATCGACCGCTTCATCGCCGGACTCCTGCCTGCGGCAAAGAAAAAAACAATCGAAGAACTGCGTGCCGAGTTGGGCGCAGTAGCGATGGTCGGCGACGGCATCAACGACGCCCCGGCGCTCAAAGCGGCTGATGTCGGCATCGCCCTCGGCACCGGCACCGATGTCGCAATCGCCGCCTCGGATGTCACCTTGATTCGGGGCGAACTCAGCGCTGTGGTCCAGGCGGTGAAACTGTCCCGCGCCACATTTAAAAAGATTAAGCAAAACCTTTTCTGGGCGTTGTTCTACAACATCCTGGCAATTCCGCTCGCGACCCTTGGCTTACTGCACCCGATAATTGCCGAAGCGGCGATGGCACTCTCCTCCCTCAATGTTGTCACCAACTCCCTGCGTCTGCGCCGCACACCACTCTAACTCCCTGCAACAGGTAAAGTTTGCCGGCAATATCAGGAGTAAAAATCTCGGACCACACACCGTGATTTACAGCGGACGAAACAACTAACTGATACAGACATTTTCTTCGGACTTGCAGCCACCGCACTCCAGTTCAAAGGTGGTATGGGTAATTTGGAACTTTTCCCGCAGGGCGCAGTCCAGACCAGCAAGCAATGGATGAAATTCGCTCACCCGCCCATCGTTTACAACCAGATGCGCCATCAGCGCCCGCTCCTCCTCACCAATCGTCCAGATGTGCAGGTCGTGAACACCGCTAATCACCGGCGAATAGTTCAAGATAAACTCCCGCACATCTTGAAACTTCAAGTCGCTTGGCGTGGCATCGATCAGTATGCTTACCGACTGGCGAAACACCCGCCAGATGCCAAAGAGCACCAGACCACTCACCCCGATTGAAAGCAGCGGGTCGATAAAATACCAGCCGGTAAAGTGAATCACCACACCCCCCACCAACACGCTGATAAACCCCAAAAGGTCGTCAAGGAGATGCCACAGTGCAGCACGGATGTTCAGCGAATGGCGATGCCGCGACAAAACGCCAACCGCCCCACCATTGACAATAATGCCCAGAACCGCCATCACCACCAGCAACGAACCTGTAACCGGTTCTGGATTTAACAACCGCAAAACCGCCGCCCGGAGCACAAATACCGTAAACACTACCAAACCCAGGGCATTGACAAACGCCACAAGAATCCGCACCTTCCGATAACCAAAGGTGCGCCGCTGATTTGGTGGTAAAAGCGCCAGGCGCCAGCCCAGATAAGAGATCGCCAGCGCCACCGCATCGCCGGCATCATGCAGGGCGCTCGCCAGAAGCACCAGTGAATTGGCAAAGAAACCGATCACCGCCTCGGCGCCGGCAAAAAGCAAATTCAAACCCAGCGCGATGAGCAGACTCTTGCCCTCTCGGTTTGATAGGTGGTTATGAACCGCCATCGATTAATAATAAGAAAAAAGCGCTGCCCTTCAAAGGACAGCGACCGGCGTTAAAATTGTTTTAACTTTATAATCCGCGAATCTTTTCCCGAAAGATGAACGCCTCGGTTTCGCTCACCGCAATCCGGTTCACAAAATGGTTCACCTGAGGCTCGCGCAACAGGTAATTTCCATTGACAACAAGCGCCCCGCGCTCCGCCCATTCGTGAATAATCAGGTCGTCTCGCTTTAACTCGAGGTAGGTACGGAAGTCGTTGATTGGTTTCATCGTATCCGGATTGAGCACAAACGCCACCAGCACAAACGGGTCCCGGTTCAAATTGACTTTTAATGCTGGGGGATTGCCATTCGCTGCCGATAAAACTTCAATGCCAGTAATGTTATCTATGGTTAGAAGTTGGCGCAGATTGAGTTCCGGAGTAAAACCAAACCGCACGGCAATTATCCCCATCCCAACATTCTGTATCTCGGTACCGTCATCGCCGGTTTTGAGCGACCGCACCATCCGAATTCGGAAGGTGGCGACATCCTGAACCATCAGAAGTTCCCGAAATATAATCCAGGTCATTATCGCGGCAAGCCCGTTCTGGCGGTAACGTTCCTTAATCCCTGCGTCCCAGAGGATTATGCCTTTACCTGGTGGGTCCCGTTCAATTGACACGATGCCGATTTGTTTCTTTTCATCATAAAGGGAAACAGTCGCGGTATGGCGCAAGATTTCAGTTTTCACCCCAAGGATTTTGCCCGCGAGCCCACCTTCAACGATTCGGATGGTTTCATAATCCAGCCATTCGAACCTTGGCCCAACTTTGGCTGGTTCCCATTTAAAAGTGGCTGCTGCCCCGGTACGGCGCCGGGTCAAAGCGCCACTGTCAACGGTCTTTATCGCCATCTCAAGCCTCCTTTAAACATTATCTTCACTACCTTACCGCCCTGACGCGGCATCGGGGATTTCTCCCCAAAACTATGCCCTGCTAACCAGCAAGCATAGAACTTTAAACTCTGCGCCTGGACGGGCTTAAACCGTCAATTTTGGGAATCGCTTAAAAGGGTCAGACTAATACCAGCATCTTAAACCGATTCCCCATTCCGGGGTTAGCCCTACCGCGCTTATTATAGACTTAAAAAAAGTTGTTGTCAAATTTTTTATTATGAAAGAAAAGACGGAGTTAATCGGCTCTGCCCTGAAGTTCGTTTTTTCTTTTAGCATGAAATTACAATCTGACCGGTATGAGTTTTTTCGCCCGTGCTCCAGCGGTACCGGTAGACCCCGACCCGAACATCAGCGCAGTTCAGAACCGATTAACGGTTGTTCTTGAACCCCGGTCAAATCAATTGCGTTTAACCTGATGTCGGTTAGACCGACAATAGTAGTAAAAACTGTTCGCCCATACCGTTGAGCAGTACCATCTTCCGAATCGGAAAAACTGCTCGCCTTTCATTCGCCACCTAAAACTGTGTTTGACCATTAGAAAAACCCTGATTGTGTTGCCCGTTTTGACTCAAAAGCCGCCCGAACTCAAATATCCCATACCATCCCCGAGACCGTACCGGGGTTGGGCAGGGAAAAGTTCGCTCCTATTGGCTAACATACTGATTAACAATACCTTATATGAAAAACAACAACTTCCGGTTGTATACTTTAAAGTATACTGAACCGGAAACACCATTCTGACTTTTCACCATTCAGAGTTCGGGCTCAAGATAAGCAAAATGGGTTGACCGCTCTTGCCAATTTTATTGACCGGTTTGTTGGAAACGGTAAACTTACCGGTAATGGAGGTTAAAATGACGGTATCAGAAGCAATTAACTCGCGCCGCGCTTACCGCTCGCTGGCACCGGTTGCGATTAACGAGCGGTTGATTCAGGACCTGACCAATTGTGCCCAGTTGGCGCCCACCTGTTTCAACAATCAACCGGCGCGGTTTGTGTTTGTCTATGACCCGAAAATTCTTGAGCAACTGAAACCCGCGTTCAGCAAGGGAAACGAATGGTGCTTTGCCGCCTCAATGGTCATTGCGGTGTTTGCCGAAAAGGAGGCGGACTGCGTCATTCACGACCGGGAGTACTACCTTTTTGACACCGGTATCCAGACCGCCTTCCTCATCCTGCGGGCAACTGAACTGGGACTTGTTGCCCACCCCATTGCCGGTTATAGTCCCAAAAAGGTGCGTGAAATTCTCAACATCCCGGAACGGTTTACCATCATTACCCTGATTCTGATTGGTAAACACGCTGATACCATCAGCCCGGTCCTATCCGAAAAGCAGGTGGAATGGGAAAAAACCCGGCCCGAACGGCTTCCTCAGGAAAAAGTGATGTTCCTCAACCGTTACACCGGAGATTGAACGATGCGGCGCCTTCGTAAAGCACACATCTATGTTGGGATGGTAGTCGCGCCCTTTGTTCTCGTAACCGCCTTGACCGGCGTACTGATTCTACTGTTTCAAAGGTTCTACGACCTTTTACACCTCCACGCTTGGTTCCGATGGGGCGGGGTGCTGATTGGCATCGGCTTGATATTTATGATGGTCTCGGGCACAGTACTGCGGTTGAAAGAGGTTCTGAGCCGGAAAAGGAAAAGACAACCGTAACCATCAGATGGAACCGAACCGGCTAACAGTCGTCGCCATTGTCGCAACATTTCTTGGACTTCTGATATGCTTTTTCGGGTATCGTCTGCTTCGGTTCACCCTTGCGGTTGTCGGATTGGCGCTGGGCGCCTACCTTGGCAGTTTCATCGCCCTGACCCTTCACAGCACCGTTCCAATAACCGCCGTCATCGTCATTGTCCTGTCAATCGTTGGCGCGCTTCTGATGTCCTTACTGTTAAAACTGGGCATTTTTCTGCTCGGCGCCGCGGGGGCGGTCTTACTCGCTCGCACTTTGATTGGTACCGCCACAGGCTATCACCTCTTAATCAAATTACTTGCCGGTGTCGTGGGCGGTGTTCTCGCCCTTTTAATAAGTCGTCCGGTTCTGTGCCTCTTGACCGCCTTTATCGGCTCCTGGTCGGCAGTTACCGGTATCTTCTCTCTTTTGATGCATAACACCAACTGGAACTGGCGCGGCTTAAGTTCGCCCCTGCTTACGCTGTCCTGGGTTTGCCTTGCCATTGTTGGATTTCTTGTCCAGGTTTCTGCCCGCCGAAAAAGAAAACATAACACCCCGCCCGAGAAGAGATAGAATCGGCTCTATTTTACCCATCGGTTTGACTTCAACTGCCGGTTAAGTAAAATTTTTTGTGCCCGCAGAAACTCCGCAGACCGGTTCAGAAGAGCCCGGCGTTGTTAAAACTATTTACGACGACCGGGCTGAGGTTGAAGTTGTCCCTTCAGACTCCTGCCGACACTGTGGTGCGGCTCATCTCTGTAACTGGTCCTGTGAACGCACCCGGACGATTGTTGCCCGCAACCCGATTGGTGCTAAACCGGGTGACAGAGTGTATATCCAGCACGAAGAAAAAGAGCGGCTCCGTTCCAGTCTGTTGCTATTTGGTCTGCCCGCCTTGCTGATGATTGCCGGTGTCCTCATTGGTGCGACCATTTTAAACGACCGCGCCGCGGTAATCCTTGCCGGCATCGGGCTTTTAATTGCCATCGCTCTCGTCCGGCTCATCGAGCGTCGCCGGGCACATTCGGGCACCGGGTTACCAGTAATTACCCGGCGCGCGGTTGAAAATCAACATTTAGGAGGTCAAGATGAAAAAAACTCTGACAGTGCTGCTGATTGTGTTGACTGCCCTGAGCACCGCAAAGGAGGGTAGTTTGCCACCGTTGGAAAATCCGGAACACAGCGACACCAACTTCTGGAAAGATGTGAAGTTCGTCCCGGACACCAAGGCGCCTGCCTCTGGCAAGGGCAGTTATCAGGGGTGGTTCCATCAGGACAACATCGATATCAGCCGGCTCGATTCGGGCATCATCCGTGCCCGGGTTGAAGGAGAATGGCAGGAGTTCAAACTCGTTTCTGTGCCCGAAGGTTTTATCAACTGGAACTTCAGCCGGCGCCTTGCCCAGTTAAGCAAAATCCGCGCCCTGATGAAAAGCCCGAGCGGTGATATGCCCGAGATTGCCGGACCGCACAACGGCATCGTTGCCAGCCATGGCAGAAAACGCCACGACGCTTACTTCTCCCTCAACAATGCGGTCAAAGGGATGGGCTGGCTTCCGAAAAAGGAAAAACTGCCGGAAATGATTGCCCTCCTCCAGCGCACCTGGAACGACTCAATGGAAAGGAAAATCACCATCCTCGAAAGCCTCTACAACCAGGGCGCCGAACTGTTTGACCTTACCAAGCAAACATCGCTGGAACTGTACTCCAACCCCGCGTTCGAAACCCACACCTTTTTAAATCAGATGACCGACCCCGGTGTCGCCATCGTCTTTCTCGACCTGCCCAAATCTTACGAGTTGCGTGCCATCGCCCAGATGCTCCACCCTGCGGACCCGCATCTGACCGATTACGAAAAACAGGTTGTGGAATATGTCAACCTTGTCCACGACTACTTCCATGGCGCATCACCCCAGAAATCGATTGCCGTCCTCTACCATATCGTACAGGTGTTTGACAATTCGCCGGGCAAGTGGCGCGGCCAGCGAGTGATGCCGCCGCTTGAAAGGTGAAAATTGTGGTGGCGGGAGGTTGACAGTCTCCCGGTGGTGAATATCCTATAATGCCGTGGCAACAGGCAAAACCCTTCAAGTAGCCGCTCCCGGACTACCGGTCGGTGATGATGAACTGGTACGCCGGGCACAGCGCGGTAATACCGAGGCTTTTGAAGAACTGGTCCGGCGCTACGAGAGCCGAGTTTACAATATCACCTATCGGTTGCTCGGCAATGAGGAGGATGCCGCCGAAGCCCTCCAGGACACCTTCATCCGTGCCTATCGGGCAATCTCCCGGTTTAAATTCAAATCCAGTTTCTACACCTGGCTTTACCGCATTGCAACCAATGTCAGCCTGACAAAACTGCGCCGGCGCAAAACCCAGGACACGATATCGCTCGACGAACCGATAAAGGACACCGACGACCTCCAGTTTGACATCCCGGACTCGCAATACACCCCGGAACAGGTGTTTGAACAGAAGCGCCTCCGCGAAAAATTACAGGAAGCGATTGACCGATTGCCCGCTGAATATCGGACGGTGGTTGTGATGCGTGATTTGCAGGGATTGAGTAATGAAGAGGTCAGTAAGACGCTGGGGTTGTCCGTCCCGGCAGTAAAGTCGCGCCTCCATCGGGGCCGAATGGCGTTGCGTGAACAACTGGCGCGCTACCTGTAAAGGAGCGATATGAAAAAGAAAGGTTCGGAGACAATCGACTGCGTTAAAATAACAAAGTGGGCGGCGTTTTATGTTGACGGCGAGGCACCGGCAACAATCAAACAGGCGATACTGCTCCATATCCAGACCTGTCGCTCCTGTGCCCAACTGGTACACGACCTGCAACGCACCGTCGCCTATTGTCGCCTTGAACCCGGTTGCTGCGTCCCACCTGATGCCCACAAAAAACTGTGGGCTACGCTCGATAAACACCTGAAACGCAAAAAATAACTGCGGCGGAAACTGATGCGGGTCGTGGTGGCGCTGTCCGGCGGTGTTGACTCTTCGGTCGCTGCCGCACTCCTCAAAGAGCAGGGCTACGAAGTAATCGGTGTAACGATGCGCCTCTACGATGAACCTTCAACAACCGCCCCGAACCCGGGCTGCTGTGGTTCGGAGGCGGTAAAAAGTGCCCGGCGTGTTGCGCTCGTTCTGGACATCCCCTTCTACACCCTTGACCTCCGCAATCAGTTCCGGCACCAGGTCATTGAACATTTCATCACCGAGTACGCGCAAGGCAGAACACCAAACCCCTGTGTGCGCTGTAACCAGTTGATAAAATTTGGTGCCCTGCGGGAAAAGGCGCGGCAATTTGATGCCCGATTCATCGCCACCGGTCATCACGCCCGGCGGAAAAAAGACGCTCAGGGGGTTTGGCATCTTTACAAAGGTGTTGACCCGAACAAAGACCAGTCTTACTTCCTTTACACCTTAACCCAGCAGCAGCTGGCAGAACTTTTATTGCCAATCGGAGAATATACCAAGGAGGAGGTCCGGAAACTTGCCGCCGATTTCGGACTCCCCAATGCCCAACGCCCAGAAAGTCAGGAAATCTGTTTTGTGCCCGACAACGACTACGCCGCATTCCTGAAACAGATGCGCCCTGAAATCTTCCAGCCCGGACCAATCTACGACACAAACGGCAATCTACTTGGTGAACATCACGGCATCGCCCACTTCACCGTCGGTCAGCGCAAGGGTCTGAAAATCGCCCTGGGTGAACGCCGTTATGTTGTCAGAATTGACCCCCGGCGCAATGCGGTTATCATTGGTTTCGAACAGGATGTCTATCACCGGGTTGTGAACGCCTCAGACGCTTCCTGGATTTCTGGTAAACCACCTGATGATATGACCCGGGTCTGGGCAAAGGTTCGTTATCAGGGCACGGGCTCCTGGGCTGAGTTAAAAATTCAGTCCGAAAATCGTGTCCGGGTCGTTTTTGACCAGCCCCAATGGGCACCAACGCCCGGTCAGGCTGTTGTCTTCTGGCAGGGCGACGAGGTTCTGGGCGGGGCAACAATTGAAAGCAGTGAACGATAAGGAGGTTTTATGAACTTAATTCTAACGTTGATTTTTGGTATCACCGTATCTTCAAAGGTTGACACGGTCATCGTCTATTCAAATCAGGTGGTCGTTGTCCGCACCGCCTCGGTCACCTTGAACGGAAGCGCGGAACTGACAATTCCTAACCTGCCCGGTGCACTGGACAACAACTCCGTGCGGGTCCGCGCCCCGGGGTTACGCATCGGTGAGGTGCAGATAAAACCGGGTTACCTTGCCGAACCAACCCCTGAGGTCCGAAGGCTGGAAAGCCGGGTCAAGGCACTGGAAGACAGTTTAAAAATGCTTGAGGACGAAGGGAACATCCTCAAGGCAAAAGAAGATTTCCTCAATTCAATAAAACTGGGTGCCCCGGAAATCATCGCCCGCGAACTCCAGCAGGGCAAGGTTGCCCCGGAGTCGTGGCGCGGTGCCCTGAACTTTGTTGCCGAAGAGTTAACTAAAGTAAAAATCCGCGCCCTTACCCTTTCCCGGCAGCAAGATGAGACCAGAAAACGGCTTGATGCTGCCCGCCAGGAACTGGCTAATGCCCGCGCCCTGGTTGAAAACCGCAAACAGTTGCGGTTTGTCGCCGAAGGCGAACCCGGTTCCTATGCCTTGACCGTCTCCTACTCGCTACCCCGGGCAGCAAACTGGCAACCCTACTACGAACTGCGGGCAAAACCGGGCACCGACCTGGTTGACATCAACTACTTTGCCCGACTCAACCAGCGCACCGGCGAGGACTGGGAAGATGTCAAAATCATCCTCTCCACCGCAACACCGAGCCGTGAACTCCAGCCACCGCAACCTTATCCCTGGTACCTGTGGTTGATTGAAGAAACCGCGCCGCGCGTAGCCCGCGCCGCGGCGGAATATGCCTCTGAATCCGCTGTTCCGGAGGATGCCTTCAAAGCCCCACCCGCACCCGGTGGCGAAGAGATATCCACTGTGGAAACCGGCGTATCCATCCAGTATGTCATTCCGGGTCGGGTGAGTTTAAAATCCGGGGAACAGGCAAAAAAACTGCCGTTAAAACAGATTACCCTGCCGGCACGGTTTGAGTACTACACCTTACCCCGTGCCAATGAAAAAGCCTTCCTCACCGCCCAACTCGCCAATACCTCTGACTTCATCCTCCTGAACGGTGAAGCCAGCACCTATGTGGGCGACGAATACACCGGCACAACCACCATCGCCACCCTCGCACCGCAGGAGTCGCTGGAAATCGGCTTTGGCATTGATGACCGCATCAAAGTGAAACGGGAACTGGTCAAGACCTTCAAAACCCGCATTGGTTTTTTGAACAAAACCGAACGGCTCCAGTTCGTCTATCACACCACGGTTGAAAACTTCAACCCGAAACCGATTAATATCAAAATCGTCGAACAGGTTCCCGTGTCCCAGCAGAAGGAAATAAAAGTCACCATCACCCGGCAGGAACCAAAACCGATTGAGCAGAATGAAGCACAGGGCACTTTAACCTACATAACCGAAATCCCGTCGGGCAAGAAATTTGAAATCAACCTTGAGTACAATGTTGAGTACCCGGCGGGAAAAAGGGTAAACGGGTTGTATTAGCCCGATTGATGGTCACGGTAATTGGTGCCGGACTTGCCGGCTGTGAAGCAGCACTCCAGTGCCGCCGTTTCGGGGTTGCGGTCCGGCTCTACGAAATGCGCCCCGCCTTAATGACCCCGGCGCATCAGACCGGTGATGTTGCCGAACTGGTTTGCTCCAACTCCCTGAAATCCGAAGAGACAACAAATGCCCACGGCTTACTCAAAGCCGAGTTGAAAATATACGGTTCCTTCCTTCTCCGGTGTGCCGAAAGGGCAAGAGTCCCGGGTGGTAAAGCGCTCGTTGTTGACCGCAAAAAGTTTTCCCAAGAAGTGGAAAATGAACTTCAAGAGGCGGGCGTCGAACTCATCCGCAGGGAAGTCAATTCCCCACCCGAAACTCCTACCATCATCGCCGCCGGTCCGCTTGCCTCACCGGCAATAACCCAGTTCCTGATTCAGTTCCTGGGCGCCCGGCAACTCTTCTTCTACGATGCGATAGCGCCCATCGTTGCTGCCGACTCGTTAAATCTTGATAAGATGTTTTTCGCCTCCCGCTATGGGAAAGGTGACGACTATCTAAACTGCCCTTTAACTGAACCGGAGTACAACCGTCTGGTTGAAGAACTCGCCCACGGTGCGCTCTATCAGGCGCACGAATTTGACCGTGTCCCGTTCTTTGAAGGCTGTCTTCCGGTCGAAGAACTTGCCCGCCGCGACCGGCTTGCCCTTGCCTTTGGTCCCCTGAAACCGGTTGGTCTTATCGACCCCCGCACCGGCAAAATGCCTTTTGCCGTTGTCCAGTTGCGCAAAGAAAACCAAGCGGGCACAATGTTTAACCTCGTCGGCTTCCAGACGCGACTGAAACGCACCGAACAGGAGCGCATCTTCCGTCTTATACCCGGCTTGGAACACGCCCAATTTCTCCGCTACGGCAGCATCCACCGCAACACCTTTCTAAACAGCCCGGAGTTACTTTTGCCCACCCTGCAGACGAAGAAACGAGCAGACCTCTTCATCGCCGGTCAACTGACCGGTGTTGAAGGGTATGTGGAATCAATCGCTACCGGCTTGTTAGCCGGTATCAATGCCGCACGGCTCATTCGCAACGAACCGCCTCTTGTCCCACCCGAAACAACCATCCTCGGCGCGCTCATAAAATACATCACCTCCGCCCACCCAAACTTCCAGCCGATGAACGCCAACTTTGGCATCCTGCCGCCCCTTAAAACCACTGCCCGGGGCTTAAAAAAGCGCACCCTTCTTGCCCGGTGTGCCTTGAGCGCAGCACAGCAGTGGGCGAAAAAACATTTTGACATTCAGTCTTAAAAGGATAAAATTTAATATTAATGGCGCGACAGCCCGAAAGAACCCTCCTCATCATTAAACCCGATGCGGTAAAAAGGGGACTTATCGGTGCAATTATCTCCCGCCTTGAACAGGCAGGATTTAATATCACCCGAATAATTATGAAACAACTGAGCCGCCCTGAAGCCGAAGGGTTTTATGCCATCCATCGCGGCAAAGAATTTTTTTCCGGACTCGTGGAGTTCATCACATCCGGACCGGTGGTGGCGCTCTTGATTGAAGGTGCAGGCTGTCAACATCGCCTCCGGGAATTTGTCGGTGCTACTGACCCGGCAAAGGCACAACCGGGCACCATCCGCGCCGATTTCGGCACATCGGTGCGGATGAATGCGGTCCATGCCTCCAATCCCGAAGAAGATGTCGACCGGGAGATAAACTTTTTCTTCCCGGACCAGAACCAAAACCCCAAGTAAAAGGAGAGAGAATGAATAAGAACTTGTCAGGTTTCAAGAGGCTCCAGTTTTGGGGACTTCTAATGTTTTTGCCGGTGGCGCTCTTTGCCGGCACAGTAACCCAGACGCTGGAGTTCAATACCAGAGACATCTACATCACCGAAGCAAACGGCTTTGATGTTGTTCAGATGCCGAAATACGCCTCTATGGTTGAACCGGGCAAACCCGCACTACCGGTCGCCCCGTTCAATGTTGTCATCCCGGCTAACGCCTCAGTAACAGCAGTTCGTGTCGTTCCCGAACAGGTGCTGGAACTGCCCGGTGTCTATCGAGTTCATCCTGCCCAGCCGCCAATCCCGTTTTCCGCAAAGAACCAGCCCCAATTCGTTCCGCCCGACCCGGTTGTTTACTCAACAGCAGCACCTTATCCCGAAGCGGTTTATGAATGGAACGGCTATACCGGCACGATGATGGGCTGGCGCTTGTGTCCTTTTGCGGTTTATCCCTTACACTGGGACCCCGTTACCGGCAAACTCACGCTTTACCGTCGGTTAAAGGTCTATGTCGATTACGAGGAAGGTGCGCTAACACCACCGACCTTAACCGAAAAGCAGCTGGCACATTTTGGTCCCGCAGTGGCAAGTGTTGTTGTCAATCCCGAAGCGGTCAGGCAGTTCGCCCCGCCCCAACGGTTGGGCGACAATATGGACTGCGACTATGCTATCATCACCAGTTCCTCCCTTGCCGCAAATTTCCAGACCTTTGCCGAATGGCGTACCAGAAAGGGCTACTACACCCGCATTTTCAAAACCGACTCCATCAGTAATGTTTATCCGGGCAGAGACTTGCAGGAAAAAATCCGTAATTTCATCATTGACTACTGGCAGAACCACGGGTTAATCTATCTTCTCCTGGCTGGTGACAACTCAATTGTTCCTGCCCGCCGCGGTTATGTTACTGTCGGGAACGATACCGGCTACATTCCGGCTGATGTCTACTACGCAGACCTGCAGTGGTCATGGGACGGCAACCGCAACAACATCTTCGGTGAAGTCAACGGTGATACGGTTGATCTGTTCTACGACCTGTTTGTCGGTCGGGCTTCTGTTGACAATGCCACTCAAGTCAGCACCTTTGTCAATAAAACGCTTTACTATGAAAAAACCCCGACCACCGACTACCTGCAAAAGATGCTCCTTCCCTATGTGGAACTCTGGACCGGCTACTCAGGTCGAATCGTGTCCGACACCATCGCCGCCAAAACACCCTCGGGCTGGTCTGACCGTTACATCGCCAATCCGACAACGACCACGCCAATGCGGGACTCTATTAACGCCGGCTTTCACTTCTGTCATGTTGCCGCACATGGCGATGACTATGGCTTCTACACCCAATCCGGTACACCCATCTACACCACCACCATTGCCCGCAACCAGACGAACTCCACCCGGCCGGTGATATTGAACTCAATCGCCTGTATCTCCGGCAACTTTGAAGCCTCGGACTGTCTCGCCGAAGAACTGGTGAACAACCCGAACGGTGGCGCAGTCGCAACCATTATGAACTCCCGCTATGGCTGGGGCACACCGCCGCAGATGGGCCCTTCAGAAAAACTGGACTGTATGTTTTACGATTACTACTTCTTAGGCGACACGGTGGAAATCGGCCGCAACCACTGTTCGAGCAAAGGGGTTTACGGCTATATGGCGCAGAGTCAGCCGCTCTGGAGATGGTGCTACTATGAGTTGAACCTGTTTGGTGACCCGGCACTCCCTATGTGGAACGGTGTTCCCGGAACGATGACCGTTCAAAATCGGGACACCACCACTACCGGTGCCCAGACTTTCCAGGTAACAGTGACCAGCGGTGGTAACCCGGTTGTGGGCGCTTTGGTATGTCTCTACAAACCGGGCGAACTGCACGAAGTTGGCCGCACCGACGGCGCCGGTGTTGCCCGCGTTATTATCAACCCCATCACCCCAGGCACAATGTATTTGACCATCACCCGCAAGCAGTTTCTACCGGTTGAGAAAACGGTTACGGTCATTCCTGGTGCGCCCCAACCCTATATCGCCATTCAAAGCACCTTTGTTGACGACGGCGCCAATCACCAGTTGGACCCCGGAGAAACCGCCGACCTCTATGTAACCTTAAAAAATCTCGGCAATGCCGGTGCAACCAATGTCAACGGTACACTCCGCACCGCCTCCGCTTACATCACCCGGTTAGACTCAACCAGCGCCTACGGCAATCTCAATTCAGGCGACACGGCGCGCGGCGACCGGTATCGGCTGAGCGCCAGTGCCTCAACCCCGCCTGGCACCCAAATCTCTTTCACCCTCCACATCACCAGCAACGAAGGCACCTGGGACCACACTTTCACCCTCACCGTGGGCACGCCAATCCAACCGGGTGCTGTCTGTCTTGACCACGACACCGGCTACTGCCGCCTTTCGGTCACCGCCCTGGGCTCAATCGGTTTTACCGAACCACCTTCGCTTGATTTGGGCGCGGGCTTCTCCTATCCCAAGAGTTCTTCCTCCAGCCTTTACTACGCCAGTTTCCTTCTTGGCAACAGCACCAGTTACATTGTTGACCGTTTTTATGGCCAGCCTGCATCCAGTTACAACACCGACTTCCGAATTGTAGACTCTTTGCGTCCGGTGATTCCGCCGCAGACCGGAGACGAGCAGTTCCGGGCGGTACTGAGTGACGCGGGCCACGCCACTCCCAAAAACATCCGGGTTACCCAGAACTCCTATATGAACGCGGCAAGTGGCTATGACGACTTCGTCGTTCTGGTCTACGACATTCAGAATCAGGGTTCAAGCGCTGTGAACGGGCTCTACGCCGGAATAATCGCCGACTTTGATGTTGGTTCCAATTCCGCCTCCAATACCGTAACCTCGAACGAAACTAAACGGTTCTCCTTTATGCGTTCCTCATCAAGTGCCAATCCTTGTGTTGGGTTAAAAATTCTTGCCCCGCAATCTTTTGCCAATCTGTGTGCCATCGACCACGCCCGTTATGTCTATCCCGACTCAGCGATGACCGAAGGGATGAAGTTGCGCATCCTCAATGGAACAATCAATCAGCGCAACTCGAACCGCGCTTATGACTGGTCGGTTGGTGTTTCCGTCGGTCCCTTTGACCTGAACCCCGGAAGCAGTTATCGGGTGGCTTTTGCCATAGTGGGCGGCTCTTCGGAAGCGAACTTCGAGGTGAATGCCGATAGTGCCCAGAACTGGTTTGACAGCAATGTCGGCATTGCGGACGAGGAAGGTACCACCCGAAGCAGAAATCTCCCGGGTGTTGTTTGTCAGCCCAACCCCTTCTCCCATTCGGTCACCATCCGCTACAACCTCAACCGAAGCGGCAGGGTTCAGGCAGAAGTTTTTGACATCAGCGGCCGGTCTGTTGCCACGCTTCTTAACCAGGTTATGGAACCCGGTGAGATAAAACTCAACTGGGACGCCCGCCAGGTGGCAAACGGTGTTTATCTTTTGCGGATAACTTCACCGGACGGCAAACAAACTCAGAAACTGATTGTCAAAAGGTAAAAACCAAGGAAGGCTAATAGCGCTGCGGCGTCCGAAATGGACGCCGCAGCTTTTTATCTTTACCAAAAATGTCAGCGGGCGACCACCAACTTTGCTGCCCGGCGTAATGGAGCGGTCCGGACAAAATAAACCCCGGGTTCAAGCGAAGGGGGCACTGTTGCACCCTGCGGTCCCATCATGAGCACCGTCACCACCTTTCCTGTGCGGTCGTAAATCGTCACCCCCACTTCTTTCTCCGGTGCCGGTACAAGACGGACATTCATCCCCGGTCTCACACAACTGGGCACAAAACCCTGGACAACCGTTTTATTACGATGCTCTTCGCTGACTCCGACCGTCGGTTTTTGATAAACACCGGTCCGCGCCATATCAAATTGATAGGTAGGCCATTCCCAAGCCATGCGATTGAAAGGCACACCCGTCTCCCAGACCGTAACCGCCATCGTTGTTGCATTGTCGTAGGAAACCGTGACGATGTCCAGAGAGTCGTCACCGTCAACATCGGCAACCGTAGCACCGTTGAGATAGGTCCAGCCATAAGGTCGTAAAGGGAAGCCGGCAACCGGTGTGCCATCGTGATGAACCGCATACAGATAACCTAAGGTATCAGCAGTGGACATCAAGTTACTGGTAAACAAAATCTCCATATCGCCATCGCCGTCAACATCCGCCACCGTGATGTTACCCTCGGCCGCATCACCATTCGGTTGAACAACAGGAAAGCCGTTAAGAACCGAACCGTCATCATCAAAACCGTACAGAACCGCGGCGGCACCACTCATAATTCCGGAAAGCCCGCACAGTACCTTCAAATCGTCATTCCGATAAAGGTCGGCAACCGTGGGCGGACAGTAGGTCCAGCGCGGCAAAGTGTAGGGCCAGCCGTTAACCTGCGTTCCATCGTGCCGGAATATCGCGGTCCCGGAGGGACTGCCGTGATAGGCGATGACGATTTCAAGGGTATCATCATTGTCAACATCTGCCAGTGCCGGGGATTGATAGGAAAAAGAACCGCCGTTTGGATTTGTCAATGGCCAGCCCGGTAATGCCGTGCCGTCAGGGTGCAGCACATAGAGGGCATTGTACGAGGCGTAAACAATCTCTTGTTCCCCATCAAGGTTGATGTCGCCGACCGCGGCACCGAGCGCCGGCACATGGCTCAAAGAACAGGGCCAGGCACCTGGTTGTTCAACCCCGTTATGCCGCAACACATGAAGGTGACCGATCGGCCAGTCCCGCTCGCCAACAATGATTTCCAGGGTGTCATCGTTGTCGATATCGGCAAGGGTGGGGCTATCGGCAAAGTTACCATGAACCAGTCCGGTAAAGGGCCAGCCGGCCTTGACCGTCCCGTTCTCCGCAAACACATAGACCGCACCCCCTGAAGTCATTCCCCGGGTGCAGATGGCGATTTCGTATTCGCCGTCGCGGTCAATATCACCCACCGCCGCCGCATACTGCCCCATTCCGGAAAAAGTTCTGGGCCAGCCCGGATAGTAACTGCCATCGGCGCGCCAGACATGAAGCTGGCCTGCCGGCGATGGCACAATCACCTCAAGCCTTCCGTCCCCGTCAAAGTCGGCAAGGGCAGCACCTCTACAGGGCGAAAAGGTGCTATTGCTTTGCACCTTCTTGGGCCAGCCGGGCATAATCCGAATCTCATCGCTGCCCGTTCCGGTTTCAGATACCATAACCTCCTGCCAGGTTGCCATCCCTGGTAAGGCGGCTTCTGGTCCGGCAATTTCAATCCGCCATGCCGGTATCGGGGCGGAAACTGTCAACAAGAAAAAGATGAGCATCACACCTCCTTTTCTATTTCAATACTCTCTATTATCAGTTCCTCGCCGCCGGTGATTTCGCCCCCGGCATTACAGGAGCACATCTCCTCAATTGACGAGAAGATTTTGCCACACTTCGGGCACCGGATTTGTAATGGGATGCGGTGAAACTCCAGCACCGCACCGGCGGCAATCGTATCTTCTTTCAGTTGGTCAAAATAAAACTGAACACACTCCGGCACAACCGAAGATTTTTCACCGATCAACAGTTTTATCCGTGTTATCCGGCTCGCACCCTGTCGCGTGCCTTCGGCAAGCGCCTCGTTCAGCAAACTTCGGGTGATGGCAAACTCATGCATTCTACGGCAACTGACGCAACAGTTGCTGGGCATTGAAGTCACTGGGATGCCGGCGCAGCCAGTCGGATAGTAACGCCCGTGCCTTATCGACGCTGTGCATATCCTCAACATAGAAGCGGTACAAAAGTTGCACCAGTTGCCACTCATTCGGTGCCATCGCCAGCGCCTGCTGATACATCATTTCCGCCTCAGGATAGTTGCCCATCGCCTGGTTGATGAAACCACGCTGCAGGAACAGTTCGAGCCGCAGTCGTGGCTCATTGCCGGCGTAACTCTGTGCCGAGTCAATCGCCGCCAGCGCCACTTCGTACTGCTGATTGAGCGCGGCAAAACGCGACAGATGGTAAAACAAGAGCATCTTCTGGGTCGGTTCCAGTTCAAACCGGAGCGCGGGCAAGAGCGCCTGCTGCGCCGCCTGATAATCGCCGGCTCGGGCATAGGCATTGGCGAGCAAGAGGTGGCTATGGGCATAGGTCGTAAACAAGCCGCGGGTGTTTTCATCCTTTTCCACCTTCGGGTCGAGCATCGACTTCAACTTAAACTTTTCGGTTAAGAGGACCCGGGTCCGCAGCGTATCAACCATCTCCTCATCGGACGACAAATTGCGCTCACCCACCACCCGGCGCACCAAACCTTCGAGCCGGAGATAAGGTTCACAGTCAACCGTATTGTCCGGTGATACCGTGGTCGCAAAGTAAACCGGGCTCTTGGGGTTGTAACCAGAACCGAACACCTTTGCCATAAACTGCTCGGAAGGAGATTCGTAGTCTTCGGGCCATTTTAGTTTTACGCCCCCGGCGGTGGCGATGATATTCCGAATCATGATATCCTTCAAGAGGATTGTGCGGTTGTTCCGGGCAACATACCCCAGAGGCAGCCGCTCAATCTCTTCCTCGGTAAAAGATATCGGTGCCCCCCACCGTTTGAGTTGTTTGCAGTACCAGGGCGTATTCAAAAGAGAAAGGTTGGCAACCGCCACATTCTTCCCGAAGCTAGGGTCGTTGTCTGCCACCAGTGATGGCACCGTTTGCATAAACCACAGGGGGAAGGTGTCGTTGTCGCCATTGGTAAACACCACCGCCTTCTCCCCCTCACAGCAGACAAGCATATTGTAGCCGTACTCCGCCGGTATCCAGTTGTGGCGCCGGGTCACCCCTTTGTAATTGAGGAACATCGGCACAAAGCCGAAGCCTAAAATTAGACCGGCTAAAACCGGCATCGGCACCGGTGCTTTCCGGGCTTTCAGTTCCTGGTCAACCCACTTCATAAAGGCGTAAACCCCGGTGCCGATAAAAATCGTGTAAAAGACAAACGAAAAAGCAAAGAAGTAGTCCCGTTCGCGCACCTCCCGGAATCTCAATTCCGGTCGCGGGTCCGAAGGCGAAAACTTCAAATTCAAATAGGTCAAAAGCCCAAGCGAGGCAACGATAAAGGCTACGAAGATTAAGGCAAACGACTTTTTGTCCCGTTTGAACTGGTGCCACATCCCCCAGAGCCCGAGGAGTGGCGGAATTAACCCTAAAATCCCCTGCCAGCCAAGCCGGAGAAAGATGCGCGGGATGTTCGTAATCAAAACATCAAGATACCTTTCGTTGCCCCACTGCCAGAGGAAGTAGCGGATGTAAAATGCAATCTGCTCAATGTAGGCACGGATAAGCCCGAACGCCGGGTTCTGATTCCGGCGCCAATCGTCCTCAGTGTAAAATTGGGTCTTGCGCGGCAAAAGCCGCATCGGGTCGTACTGTTCCCGTTTCAACACCGACACAAAGTCGCGCCAGCGCGTCGGCTCAACCTCGTTGATGCTCGGGTAATGCCGGGCGCGAATCAGCATAATAAACTGCACCGTGCCGGCAAGGAGCACCAGTGCGAGCAAAAGCCCGACAAAACGGGGCTGCAGTTTCTTTTGCCGGTGCAGCCAGTAAAGGTAACCGGCAAAACCGAGCACAAAAAGAACCAAGAGCGCTGGTGACTTAACCCAGCGCTCAATCAGGGCAACGGTGGGCGATGCGAGAAAGAGCACAACATCGTCCATAATCTTCTGCCCCGCCCCAATCCAGGCAACAAGGAAAACCAATGCCAGGAGTCCCAGACCGTAGATGAGCGACACATTGCGCTCCGAACGCTCCATAATCCGAATCGCATAGTAGGTGCCGACGAGCATCAAAGGTACCACGATGAAGGTGCCGGCAGACAGACCCAGTTCGTTTATCGTCAGAATCAAAAGATAGCCGACCGCGAACTCAATGAACCGCAGGTGAATCACCGCCTGGCGGTCAACAAGCAGTGCAAACACCAGAACCGCAAACACCACCAGCATCGGGGTGAAATGAATCCCGGTGGCAACAAAAAGGAGAAAGATGGCGGCAAGAATCTGGCGGTTGTCACCGGTCTTGTTCTCTCTGCCCTCGCGCCAGACCAGTGCCATATAAAGCACCGAAAGGGCAATCACCACGCAGGGACCATAAACCTCGGCTTCCACGCAGTTGTCCCAGTAAGAGTAGGCAAAACCGCACATCAAGGCGGCAAATATTCCGGCGATGTGCGGCAGGTACCAGCGCCGGTTCTTCTCCTCAGCGCTGTGCTGGGAAAGGAGCCGGACAACAATCAAATAGAGCAACCCGCAGGAGAAGGCGCCAAACAGGGTCGGTATCAAATTAACCCGAAAGGCGATTTCCCGGCCAATTGGCAGGAGGGTGAAAATCCTTCCCAGCATCACAAAAAGTGGTGTGCCGGGCGGATGGGGAATTCCGGCGATGTAAGAAACCGCAATCAGTTCCGCACAGTCCCAGAACGATGCGGTTGGTGCCACGCTGTAAAGATAGACCGCCAGAACGGTCAGGAAAACTGCAACAAAGAAAATCAGTCGCCATCGTGATTCATTCATCTTTTAACTCTCCTTTAATAGTGCCTGCATCAGATTATACTTTAACTGCGATGGTGTCAAATTGATTAGCAACCTGCCCCGCTGGGCAAAACTGATATTGCTCGTTGTCTCGGAAACAACAATCGCCACTGCGTCGGTGACCGTGGTAATACCGGCGGCAGCGCGATGCCGCATACCGAGTCCGGGTTCGGTCTCACCCAAAGGCAATGTGCAACTCGCAGCAATCACCTGACCGGCGCTGATCAGCACCGCGCCGTCGTGCAAAGGCGATGGCGGCGTAAAGATGGAAACGAGCAAAGGCGCTGAAACCCTTGCCTCGAGCCGGGTGCCGGTCTCGGCATACTCGCGCAAGCCAATTTCCCGCTCTAACACGATTAAGGCGCCCACTCTTCGCTCCTTCATCTGTGCCGCGGCGGCAACCAGTTCTTCAACCAGCGTTGCGTCCGCAGTGGGCCGGAACAAAAAACGCACCGGCCGGGTTCGACCGAAGCGCGATAGTAGGTTCCTGATCTCCGGCTGGAAAATGATGACAAAGGCAACAAGCCAGACCGTGGTCAGGGAACTGACAATCAAGCCCAGCGCCTTGAAGTCAAGCCAGCGGGCAACGGCACCAATAACTAAAATAAAAAGCAGCGCATAGAGCATCCGGATTGCCCGGGTGCCACGCAGAAACCGCAAAAAGTAGTAGGCAAGCAGGGCAACGATGATGATGTCAATGGCATCAATCACCCTGAACCGCAAAAACCACATAACTACTTTGCCCGGTGCGCGCCCTTGCCCGCCAATGGCGGATAAATCGCATCGACCAGCGCCAGCGCCCGGCGCAGCGCCCTGACATCATGCACCCGGACGATACGAGCGCCGTTCAACGCCGCAACAACACCAGCGGCAATTGTGCCTTCCAGCCGCTCTTCAACCGGCAGGTTCAAAACTGCACCGATAAAAGACTTGCGCGACGGTCCGACCACAATCGGTTTCCCCAGCGTCTGCAACTCCCGGAGCCGGCGCAGAATTTCCAGATTGTGCGCCACGGTTTTGCCAAAACCAATCCCCGGGTCAACAAGGAACTTGTCCGACGCGATACCAGCATCTTCACCCCGTTTTATTGAACGGGCAAGACCATTGACAATCTCCGCCATCAAATCCTGATACACCGGATTTTTCTGCATCGTTCGGGGCTTACCCTTGATGTGCATTACAATCACCGGCACCCCTGCCCGCGCCACCACCTTTGCCATCTGCGGGTCAAAGTTCAGCCCGGAGATGTCGTTGACCATCCCGGCACCGGCGTCAAGCGCCGCTTTTGCTACCCGGGCACTGGTGGTGTCAACCGAAATCGGCACCTTGATTTGACGGGTAAGTTGCTTTAACACCGGCAACAGCCGGCGCAACTGCTCATTAGCCGGCACCGGGTTCGAACCGGGCCGGGTTGACTCGGCACCGATGTCGATGATGTCCGCACCCTCTTCGCTCAACCTTATCCCCTGTTCAACCGCCTGTTCCGGCGCCAAGTAGCGCCCGCCGTCATAGAACGAGTCCGGGGTGACATTCAAAATCCCCATTACCTGAACCCGGCGGGCTAAATCAAGCGCACACGACCCAACCTTTAAAATCGGGTTCGGACAAAAACTGTTTGCCCGCAACTCCTCTAAAAACGGCACCAACCTGCGGGCGCACTCCGGCTGGTGACTGAGCCGCTGGCAAATCTCCGCAATCTGCCGTTCGGTGGCGAAAAGAATCGCATCGGTCTGGCGCACTTTGCCACTGATTGTATTCCGGTGCACCGCACAGTCACCACCGGCAACGAGTGCGGTTTGCTTCAAGATGTTGGCACCGGCAACCGACAGCCCGCTGATTTTCAGCGCCCGGACCGCGCTCTTGGCGCGAAAAATCTCCCACGCCGCCGGGTCAACACCGACCCGCGCCAGTTCCTGATAAAGGTCCACGCTATAACTGATGTCAAGGAGCCGAATCATCACCCGCTTTTGCTACCCTTTAAGCACCGCCCCGATTCTTTCCAGCGCCCAGTCAATCTCCTCCTTCTTAATTACCAGCGGCGGCGCAAACCGAATCACCTTCTCATGTGTGTCCTTGGCAAGGATGCCCAGTTTGAGCAGTTCTTCGCAATAGAGCCGTGCCGGGCCGGCATCCGGCTTCAACTCCACGCCGATAAACAAACCCCGTCCCCGGACATCTGCCACCCGGGGCGAATTCAGTTTCTTCAGTTCGGCAAGAAAGTATTCGCCCAGTTCTGCCGACCGTTCGGGCAGTTTCTCCTCAAGAATCACCTCCACCGCCGCTTTACCAACCGCGCAGGCAAGCGGATTCCCACCAAAAGTTGAACCGTGATTCCCGGGAACAAATGCGTCCATCACCGCCCTGGGACCGCAAACCGCCGAAACCGGCATACACCCACCACCCAGCGCCTTGCCTAAAATCAAAAGGTCGGGCTTGACATCCTCATACTGGTAGCAGAAAAGTTTACCGGTCCGCCCCATTCCGGTCTGAATCTCGTCCAAAATCAACAGCACCCGATTCTGTTGGCACACCTCCTGCGCCGCCTTCAGATACCCCTTATCGGGCACGATGATACCACCTTCGCCCTGAATCGGCTCAACAAGAAAACCGACCGTATTCTCGTTTATCGCTCCCTGCAAAGCGTCGATGTCGTTGTAGGGAATCACCCTGAAACCAGGGGTGAACGGTCCAAACCCGTCCTGATAGAGCGGTTCGGTCGAGAAACTGATGATGGTGATTGTTCGGCCATGGAAGTTGTTGGCACAGACAACGATCTCCGCCTTGTCCGGCGCCACGCCCTTCTTCTTATAACCCCAGCGCCGGGCACATTTAATTGCCGTCTCCACGCCTTCGGCACCAGAGTTCATCAAAAGCACCTGGTCCTGACCGGTGATTTCACAGAGCAGTTTACAGAACGGTCCTAACTGGTCGTTATGAAACGCCCTTGAAGTCAAACAAATCCGGCTAACCTGCTCAATCAACGCCTTCAAAATCTTCGGATGGCGATGACCTTGATTAAGCGCCGAATAAGACGCCAGCATATCAAGATAACGGTTGCCTTCAACATCCTCCACCCACACACCCTCGCCCCGCGTTAAAACTACGGGTAAAGGATGGTAGTTATGGGCGGCAAACTGCTCAACAAGGTTAATATGCTCCTGGGTATTCAAATGTCACTCCTTTCTTGTTAAACTATCATCTCATTTTAGCCTGAAACAGGGTACAGTCAATTGAGAGTCTCAATCACTCCCGCCTGAAACCCCAAGATAAACAGAGTCAGCGCCCATCCTGCAACCGTTATCATCAAACCACCGCCAAAACTCCATACCGCACCCCGTATAACATCAAAGACGGTTAAAATAGCAATTTCCCATACCATTCCCGTAACTATCCCGGGGTTGGGTTGGGAAATTCGGTCCCAATCTGCTAACGCCTTAAATTTCAAGATATTATGCCAAAACGCCCTTTGGGGTAAGTATACTTTAAAGTATACAGCCCGGCGGGCAATTTACCAACTACGAAAACCGTTTCGGTTTATGGTTGAATTTAAACTCCTATGGGCTAAAATTGGGTGTGAGACGGCTTATTACCCTTTGTCTCTTATCCCTCTGCCTTCTTGGCGCATCAGGAGATTCATCGCTCCACCCTTATGGAATGCCCGCTTCTCAGGAACCAAACTTAAAAGTCCTGCACTATCGGGCGTTTGACTGCGGCTATTTGCCCCGGGCGAAAATCTCCCTCTGGGTATCCTACCTTTATCATCATCGCGCCGGACTTAACCGACCCCGTTATCAGGGCAAGTTTATGCCCGACACCTTCCGGTTGAAAAAATCCGAAGCCGCATTCCCGGCGGTTTACGAATCTGTGCCCCGATTTATTCGCCATCAACTGGACAAGGGACATCTCGCTCCCGATGCTGCGATCAAGGTGTTCGGCACCGAGGCGCAAAAGGAAACTTACTTCCTCACCAACATCATCCCTCAGTTTGCCAGCACCAACCGCTTCATCTGGGCAGCACTGGAGAAAAAAATTCGGGATTGCGCCGGTGTAAAAGACACCGTTTGGGTTACGGTCGGTCCGGTCTTTTATCGGAACCGCGACACCATCTGGCTCGGCACCCATCAGGTGCCCATTCCCCACGCCTGTTACTGCGTGGTGTTCAGGCGACCAGCCGAACTTCTCGCCTTTGTCGTCCCGAACGACTCAATCCGGCGCATCGGCAAGCACCTGCCCCAGTTTCTCGTCAGTGTGGAGTCGGTAGAGAAGTTGACCGGTCTTGACCTTTTCCCCGGTCTGGCGCCCGCTCGCGGAAAACAGACCCAACCGGTAAAACCGAAAAAAATTGGGCGATTTCGTCCTTAACGGTCAGAACGGTAAAATCGTGCAGTCCGACACTCTTCTGTTGCGCCTTCTTCTGCGCCAGCCGTTGCCGGTCTGAATAGTGATGTTTTTTTCCACCCCTCATTTCTCACCCCCATACAATTATACCAGAAATCGCCTTTACCGGCAAGGGGTTGACTGAACACGGTAGTATACTTAGTTTTGTGTAAATTTATAATTAAAGTTGTATGACCAATTTGACTCTGACAGGTTATCTAAACAAATGCACGATGAGTCTGTGATAAGAAAGTTTCCAGGGGCAAGCGGACAAGACTTTTATCCGTTGTTATACACT